>Ga0208851_1000671_pt1 | contig 13674 bp, 10 predicted proteins | sample NGESurshal092012_FD_184481 | JGI IMG/M metagenome (GOLD analysis project Ga0208851, IMG submission 184481) | Arctic peat soil microbial communities from Barrow, Alaska - NGEE Surface sample 415-2 shallow-092012 (SPAdes) | ecosystem: Environmental > Terrestrial > Soil > Wetlands > Peat ... | reverse complement strand
GACCTCGGGCGTCCCACGGCGGCGCCCAAGCCGCAGGCGGCGAACGCGATCATCCGCGCGGCCGCCGGACGGCGCGGCGCGATCATCGTCGCGCTGGACGACCTCGGCGGCCACGAGCTCGTGCTCCCGGACGGCGTCCACCTGACCGCCCTCGGGGAGGTGGAGATCGCCTCGCGCGCCGCGCGGGCACTCGCCGGGTGCGGCGTCGACGTCCCCGGGGACCCCGCCGCGATCGCGCCGCCCGATCGCTCGGCGCCCGCGCTCGCCGCCTGGCGCGCGCGCCGGGCCGCCATGCTGGCGGACGACCTGCGCCGTCGACGGCGCGAGCGCGACGCACGCGCATGAGCGCCGGCTCTACGCTTCGCCGCGTGAGGATTCCCGCGCCGCCCGGCCGCCGGCGACTGCCCTCCGGCGTCGAGGCCGCGGCCGGAGTGCGGCTCGGGCGGGCGGTGCGCTTCGCGGTCGCACCCGGCGCGCGCGTCGTGCTCGGGCCGGGGTGCCGGATCGGCGACCGCTCGCGCTTCGAGGTCGCCTCGGGCGAGGTGCACGTCGGAGCGGGCGCCTCCCTCGGCGAGCGCTGTGTCGTCACGGCGCGCGAGCGGATCGACATCGGCGCCGACGTGCGGGCCGGGGACGATGTGCTGCTCACCGACACCACGCGATCGATCGACGACGTCGAGCTGCCGCTGCGGCTCCAGGACCTCGTGACCGCGCCGGTCGCGGTCGGCGAGGGCGCGACGCTCGGCGCGCGCTCCTGCGTGCTGCCCGGGGTCACGGTCGGCGCGCGCGCGGTACTCGAGGCGGGCTCGGTCGCCGAGCACGACGTGCCCGCGCAGGCGCAGGTCGTCGGCGTCCCGGCGCGCGCGCCGCGACCGGCCGCGGCTCAGCGGCGACGCAGGCCCCGCGGATCCGATCGCCGGGACTGAACGGCGACGCCCCCTATGCGCCGGACTTCCGGCGAGCCGGCTTCTTCGGGGCCGCCTTGGGCTTCGCGGGCCGGGCGGGGTCGTTCCTGGCGAGCCCGGCGGCCGGTGGCCTGATGATCAGGTCGGCCACGAGCGCGGTCCAGCCGGTCTGGTGCGACGCCCCGAGCCCGGCGCCGTCGTCCCCGTGGAAGTACTCGAAGAACAGCAGGTTGTCCTTCCAGGCCGGGTCGGTCTGGAAGCGCTCGGTCCCGCCGTACACCGGGCGGCGGCCGTCCGCGTCCGGCAGCCAGATCGACACGAGCCGGTCGGCCAGGTCGCCGGCGATCTCGGCGAGCGTGCGCTGCTGCCCCGAGCCGGTCGGGTACTCGAGCGTGAACGCGCTTCCCATGTAGCGGTCGTATGAGAGCAGGCTCATGATCACGAGGTAGTTCGCGGGGAACCAGACCGGTCCGCGCCAGTTCGAGTTCCCGCCGTACATGCCGTCGCGCGACTCGGCCGGCTGGTAGTCGATCCGCGCGCCGGGCACGCTCGGGACCTCGTACGGCCGGCCCTCGTAGCGCTTGGACACCGAGCGCAGGCCGTGCGGCGAGAGGAACGCCTGCGGGTCGAACAACGTGCCCAGCGCCGTGCGCAGCGCGTCGGGCGCGACGAGGCTGACAAGCAGCCGATTGGTGTCAGGGAGCCGGCGCACCTGGCCGGGGAGGGCGGACTCGTCCTCGCCCTGGGCCTCCTCCATGCGCCGGAAGCGCCGGCCCAGCCGGCGCGTGCGCTCGTCGTGCTTGGCATCGATACGGGTGCCGGCCAGCAGCGGGATGGCGCCGGCGATCGTCTGCACGCGGATGCTGACGGCCTCGCCGTCGGGCAGCAGCAGCCGATCGAAGAAGTACGCCTCGTCGGGATCCCACATGCCGCTGCGGTTCAGCGCGCGCGAGATCGACGCGAAGTGCTCGAGGAACTTCACGACCATGTCGTCGTAGACCTCGTCGTGCTCGGCCAGTTCCGCGGCCATCAGCAGCATCGCCAGCGCGTACAGCGCTGTCCAGGCGGTCCCGTCGGCCTGCTCCATGCGCGTGCCGGCCGGGAGGTGGGACCGGTCGATCGGGCTGATGTTGTCGAAGCCCAGGAAGCCGCCGCCGAACAGGTCGTCGTCGTCCGGGTCGAGCCGGTTGAGCCACCACGTGAAGTTCACGAGGAGCTTCTGGAACACGCGCTCCAGGAACGCCACGTCCCGTCCGCCGTCGACGTTGAAGACGCGCAGGGCCGCCAGCGCGTGCACCGGCGGGTTCAGGTCGTCGAAGCTCCACTCGTAGGCCGGCACCGCCCCGTTGGGATGCTGGAACCACTCGCGCAGCAGGACGGTCACCTGGTACTTGGCGAAGGCCGGATCCAGATGGGCCCAGACCATCGCGTGGAACGCCAGGTCCCACGCCGCGAACCACGGGTACTCCCAGGGGTCCGGCATGGCGAGCACGTCGAAGGCGTCGAGATGCCGCCAGCGTCCGTTGCGGATGCGGTCGCGGCCCGCGGGCGGCGGCGGCTCCCCGGGGTCGCCGGCCAGCCAGCGCTCGACCCCGTAGCAGTACATCTGCTTGCTCCAGACCAGCCCGGCGCATGCCTGGCGCAGGATCAGGGCGCGCTCGGGCGTGATGTCCGGCGGGGCGAGCGCGGCGTAGAACTCCTCGGCCTCGGCCTCGCGCTCGCGCAGCACGAGGTCGAAGGCGTCCGTCCAGCGGGTCGGGTCGGCCTTCGCGGCGCGCTTGGGGCGCTTGGCGGCCCCGGCGGCCGGTGCGGAGCGCAGGCGCAGGCGCAGCTCCGCGGTCCCGCCCGCCGGAACCGTGACCTGGTACCACCACGCGGCCTTCGTGCCCTGCTCGTCCGGGTTGACGGTGGCGGCCCCCGCCACGACGTGGTCGTTGATCCCGTCCTTCGGGTAGGGCGTGAGCGGGGCGGCGCCGAACAACCGTGCGGTGTTGGTGACGTTTTCGCAGAAGAGGGCCTTGGGCGGCGTCCCGTCGGGGCCGGCCATGGCCTCGAGCCGGTAGGAGCCCAGCCGCTCGTGTCGCGCCTCCAGGCCGTCACCGGCGAGCGTGATCGACGGCCGTTCGGCGTGCTCGGGATCCCACGACCAGGTGTTGCGGAACCAGAGCGTCGGCAGGACGTGCAGCGTCTCGGGGTCCGGGCCCTTGTTCTCGATCGTGATGCGGGCGAGCACGTCGGTCGGGTCGGCCTTCGCGTAGGTCACGTCGACCACCCAGTAGCGGTCCTCGTCGAAGGCACCGGTGTCGAGCAGCTCGTACTCGGGGTCGCCGAAGCCGCGGCGACCGTTCTCGGCGACGAGGTCCTCGTAGGGGAACGCGCCCTGCGGGTAGTGGTAGCGCCAGCGCAGCCATGCATGGCTGGGCAGGGCGTCCAGGTACCACCAGTAGTCCTTGACGTCCTCGCCGTGGTTGCCCTGCGGCCCGGTCAGGCCGAACATCCGCTCCTTGAGGATCGGATCGCGGCCGTTCCACAGCGCGAGCGCGAGGCAGAGGTCGTGCCCGATGTCGGACAGCCCGGCCATCCCGTCCTCGTTCCAGCGGTAGGCCCTGGAGCGGGCGTCGTCGTGCGAGAAGGCGTTCCAGGCGTCGCCGTCGGCGCTGTAGTCCTCGCGGACGGTGCCCCACGCGCGCTCGCTGAGATACGGGCCCCACTCGTACCAGAGGCTGGCGTTCAGCAGGTCGTCGCCCGGGTCCGCGGCGTCGGCGAGGCGGCGGTGCTCGCTGGTGCTCATGTGTCCTCCAGGTGTCCTGACCCCGTCGGGGTCACGCGGAGCAGATGCCAGCTCCAGGGCTCGAGCTCCACGTACAGCTCCGTGGCGAGAACATCGCCGGCGCGCATGAAGGACACGCCGGTGGTCGGGTCGTCGAGCTGCCAATCGTGCCCGACCACGTCCGCCCACGGCACTGCCAGGTGCCCGCGCGCAGTGCCGGCGCCGAGGTTCACGACCACCAGCCAGCGGGGGTCCCCGTCCCAGCACCACGAGACCAGATCCGCACAGCTCGCATCGCCCGGCCAGCCGTGGACCGGCGTCGCCTGCCACGCCCCGCCGCGCAGCGTCGGGTCGCGCAGCGCGTCCAGCAGGCGCAGGTAGAACGCCTGCAGCTCGGTGTCGACCGGCTCGTCGGGCCGGCGGGCCAGGAACACCGGCAGCTGCACCCGGCGGCCCTCGAGCTGGCCCTCGTGGAAGAGCCGCACGCCGGGCAGGGTGAACGTCGCCACCGCGGCCGCGCGATGACGCTCCGCAGGGAGCGTGGCGGCCGCGCGCGGCTCGTCGTGGTTCTCCAGGAACCGGACGAGCCGCTGCTGATAGGCGATGCCGGCGCCGAGATGCTCGCGCACCGACGTGGCCGAACCGTGCACGAGCCGATCGTAGAGCCGCTTGTCGTAGCAGGCGTCGAAGCCCAGCTGCTGCAGGTCCCACTCGCGGTCCCAGTAGGCCTCGGCGAGGAACCGGAACGCCGGGTGGCGAGCTCGCGCAGTGGGGATCACGTCGGCCCAGTACTCGGTGGCGGGGGGCGGGCCGGCGCGATCGCCCCAGGTGCGGGCGAAGACGTCGTTCAGCATCAGCATCGCCATGTCGCAGCGCACCCCGTCGCACTGCTCGGCGATCGTCGTGAGCGTTGCGGCCGCGGCCTCGCGCAGGCCCGGAGCGAAGGCGTTGAGCTGGACCACGTCGGGCCACGCCGGGAAGAACGGGTCGCGGCCCAGCGCCGCGACCGTCCCGCCCACGCGGGTGAACGACGCCGCGTCGGCCTCCAGGTCGGCCTCCGTCCCGAGCACGAGATATTCGGGATGCTCAGTGACCCACGGGTGGTCCGGGGCCACGTGGTTGGGCACGAAGTCCAGCAGCAGCGCGAGGCCACGCCGGGCCAGCTGCGCGCGTGCCTCGGCCAGGCCCTGCGGCCCGCCGAGCCGCTCGTCGGCCACGTAGCCGCGCACGCAGTACGGCGAACCGGCGACATCGCCCGGGCCGACCTGGCCGAGCACCGACTCCCACGACGCCACCAGCTCCTGGTTCTCGCGGGCCACGGCCAGGCCGGCCGGGCTGCGCTGCCACACCCCCATCAGCCAGACCGCGTCGAAGCCGAGCGCGGCGATCGCGTCCCACGCGGCGGCCGGGACGGATCCCAGGTCAACCGGGTCGCCGGCCTCGCGCGAGAGCTCGCCGAGCCAGACCCACGTGTTGATCTCGTACACCAGGGCGTGCGCGGGAAGGGCGGGTGCGGTCGTTGCCGGGGCCATCGGGAGGGCGTGCGAGTCGCGGCGGACTCCAAGCCTAGGGCCGCGCGCCCGCGATGCCGTGAAGAATCTGGTTCCGCCGTGACGATCGCGTCCGGGGAACCCCCACCACGCGCCGCCGTCAGCCGACGAGCAGCCGCCGCGGGTTGTCGGGGTCGCGGCGGATCTCCCCCCGTGCGAGCCGCAGGACGACCTCCGGCAGCAGCTCGTGCTCGATCCGCTGGAGGTGCTGGTGGACCTCCGCCGGGTCGCTCATCGTCCCAAGTCCGACCGCCCGCTGGGCGAGGATCGCGCCGGTGTCGACGCCCTCGTCGACGAGGTGCACCGTGACGCCGAAGACCTTGACGCCGTAGGCGACGGCCTGCTCGATCGCGCGCACGCCCGGGAAGGCCGGCAGCAGCGAGGGATGCACGTTGACGATCCGGTCCGGGAAGCGGCCGATGAAGACCGGGTCCAGCAGGGCCATGTAGCCGGCGAGCACGATGACCTCCGCGCCCTTGGACTGCAGCCACTCGGCCATCGCGAGATCGTGCGAGGCGCGGTCGGCGTAGTCGGCCTGCTCGAAGACCCGGACCGGCACATCGGCCTCGCGGGCGCGGCGCAGCGCCGGCGCCTCGGCCTTGTTCGAGCCGACGGCGACGACCTCGCAGTCGCCGCCCTGCAGGTGGTCGAGCAGCGCCTGCAGGTTCGAGCCGCGGCCGGAGACGAGGACGCCGACGTTCATCCCGTCGGCAGCCGCTCGGCCTGGGCCACGACGAGCTTTGGGAAGCGGCCGCCGGTCGAGGCCAGCCGCCCCTCCGCGATCAGTTCGTCGACACGGCCGAGCACCTCGTCGGCCCGCAGCGCGCCGAAGGCGCCGTAGCCGGGGAGGGCGTCGTAGCCGTGCTGCTCGATGACCTTCGAGCGCCCGCCGCGCAGGATCTCGACCGTGCGCGTGCGGCCGACCTGCGGCAGGGCCTCGCCGACGACGGCGAGGATCGCGGCGTCCAGGTCGGCATCCGGCGCCAGCGCCGCCGACGGGCGGCGCTGGCCGCGCGACCCGGAGCCCGACCCGCCCGACCGGCCCGTGCGCCGCGCCGTGATCTCCACGGCCGTGACGTCTGCGACCGACTCCGGCGCGCAGACGTCGCAGCAGGGAACGGTCGGCGCCGGGCGCTCGGCGTCGCCGAAATGGCGCAGGACGGCAACGCGACGGCACACCGGGTCCTCGACGAACGACCAGACCGAGCGGTACTGCTTCCAGCGCGCACGTGTGGCGTCGGCCGCCGAGGTGCGGCAGGTCGCGCGAGCGCGGCCGTCGAACGGGCCCTCGATGCGGCCGCGGACGCGGTCGATCGGCGCGGGCGCCGGACGCAGGACGCCGGCGCGCACGAGGTGCCCGACGATCGCGCGCACGCGCTCGGGCTCGTCGTCGAGCGCGCCCGCCGCGACGTCCACGCGCCCGTCGACCGCCGAGGCCAGCAGGCGCGTGGCGATGCGCTCGACGTCGTCGTCCTTGACCTCGGAGCGCTCGATGAAGAAGACGTGCAGGCCCTTGTCCTTCGCCTGGGCCAGCAGCAGCGCGCGCGCCGGGCGCCCGTCGCGGCCGGCGCGGCCCGCCTCCTGGTACCAGGCCTCGATCGAGGGCGGGACGCTGACGTGGGCGACCGTGCGCACGTCCGCCTTGTCGACGCCCATGCCGAACGCGTTCGTCGCGACGACGACGTCGACCTCGCCGGTCATGAAGCGCCGCTGGATCGCCGCGCGCGTCTCGCGCGCCAGGCCCGCGTGGTAGGCGACGACCTCGACGCCGAGGTCGCGCGCCAGGTCGGCGGCGACCTGCTCGGTCTGCGCACGCGTCCCCGCGTAGACGATCGCCGGGCGGGCGCCCGGATCCCCCAGGGCGGCGGCGAGCTTCGCGCGCGAGTCCGCCGCCGAGCGCGCGCGCACGACGCCGAAGGTGAGGTTCGGGCGGTCGAAACCGGTCGCCACGCGCACTGGCTGCTCGAGCGCGAGGCGCCGCTCGATGTCCGCCGCGACCTGCGGCGTCGCGGTCGCCGTCGAGGCCACGAGGGACGTGGCGCCCAGCCAGCGCGCGGCATCGCCCAGGCGGAAGTAGTCCGGGCGGAAGTCGTGCCCCCACTGCGAGACGCAATGGGCCTCGTCGACGACGAACAGCCCGATCGGCACCTCGCGCAGCGCCTCCAGGAAGCCCGGTGAGGAGAAGCGCTCCGGCGCGACGTAGAGCATTCGCAGCGAGCCGGCGCGGGCGCGCTCCAGGACCGCACGGTTGTCGGCGGCGTCCTGCTGGGCGTTGATCAGCGCGACGGAGTCCGGCGCGCGCGCCTCGAGCGCCTCGACCTGGTCCTGCATCAGCGAGACGAGCGGGGAGACGACGATCGACAGATCGCTGCGCAGCAGCGCGGGCAGCTGATAGCAGAGCGACTTCCCGGCGCCCGTCGGCATGACGACCAGGACGTCGCGGCCGGCCATGGCGCCCTCGACCGCCTCCGCCTGACCGGGGCGGAAGTCGTCGAAGCCGAAGACGTCGCGGAGCGCCGCGCGGTGGTCGAGCATGAGGGAGTGCAACGGTAGCGGCGCGCCCGGCGCACACAGCCGCGCTGCGCGGGCCCGGCGCTGTTCCGTCGCGATCCGGGTGCGAGCGGCCGGCGTCAGGCGCCGGCGCGCACGAGCGGCAGGCTCTGCTCGAGCGAGAACTTGCCCTGGGCCTCTTCGGTCCCCGCGAGCGGGTACTCCCCCGAGAAGCAGGCGTCGCAGTGCTCGCCGCGCTCGCCGCGGACGGCCTCGTAGACGCCGGCGAGGGAGAGGTAGGCCAGCGAGTCGGCGCCGAGGTGCTCGGCGATCTCCTCGACGGTGCGCCCGTGGGCGACCATCTCCTCGCGCGTGTGCATGTCGACCCCGTAGTGGCACGGGTTGCGGATCGGCGGCGCGGAGATGCGCAGGTGGACCTCGCGGGCGCCCGCGTCGCGCAGCATCTGGATGATCTGGCGGGTCGTGTTGCCGCGCACGATCGAGTCGTCGACGACGACGAGGCTGCGGCCGCCGACGATCTCCGGGAGCGGGTTGAACTTCAGCCGCAGGCCGTGCTTGCGCAGTTCCTGCCCGGGCTGGATGAACGTGCGCGCGACGTAGCGGTTCTTCACGAAGCCGTCGTCCTGCGGCAGTCCGCTCGCACGGGCGTAGCCGCGCGCCGCGGCGTTGCCGGAGTCCGGGACGGCGATCACGAGGTCGGCGTCCGGCGCCGGCGCCTCGCGTGCGAGCACCTCGCCCATCCGCCCGCGCGCGGCCTGCAGCACCGTGCCGTGCATCTTGGAGTCCGGGCGCGCGAAGTAGATGTACTCGAAGACGCAGAAGGCCTGGCGCGCGCCCTCGACGATCTGGCGCGTGCGGATGCCGTCCTCGCCCAGCGAGACGAGCTCCCCCGGCTGGACGTCGCGCAGGTACTCCGCGCCGATGATGTCCAGCGCGCACGACTCGCTCGCCACGCAGTAGCGGTCGCCGAGCCGGCCCAGCACCAGCGGGCGCACGCCGGCGGGGTCGCGGAAGGCGAGCACGCGGTCCTTCGTCATCACCACGGTCGAGAAGGCGCCGTGCAGGCGCGGGACGACATCGGCGATGGCGTCCTCGATCGTCGCCGCGGGATGGCTGGCGAGCAGCGCGGCGATGATCTCGGAGTCGGATGTCGAGGAGAACGAGATCCCGCGCTCGCGCATCTCGGCGTGCAGTTCCACCGCGTTGATGAGATTGCCGTTGTGGGCCAGCGCGAGCTCACGCTGGTTGCCGCCGGAGCCCGCGGAGCGGTGCACCGGCTGGGAGTTCTCCCACTCGTTGGAGCCCGTCGTCGAGTAGCGGACGTGGCCGATCGCAAGCTCGCCCCCGAGGGCGCGCAGGTCGTGCTCCTTGAAGACCTGGCTGACGAGGCCGAGCGCACGCTGCGTGATGACGTAGCCGCCGCGGTCGGCGGCGGCGATGCCGGCGGACTCCTGCCCGCGGTGCTGCAGGGCGTACAGCGCGAAGTACGCCAGTCGCGAGACGTCGTGGCCGGGCGCGTAGATCCCGAAGACTCCGCACTCGTCGCGCGGGCCGTCGCGGTGATCGGACAGTGGAGATCCCGTCATAGAGGCCCTGGAGCCGGACCCGCTGAGCGTAGCAGCGGGGGCGGTCCCGGCCGGGCGCCGAGCGCCGCCGTCTAGGGGAAGAACCGGGCCAGCGCACGATGCGCGCCACGCACCTCGGCCAATGCGACGTCATGCCGCTCGCCGGCGAGCGCGATGCTCAGGACGTCCCCGCCGACGACGCCGACGACGTCGACCCGGACGCGCTCGGCGAGATGGGCGATCGCGTCGGGCACGCCGGAGACGACGAAGCCGCCCGGGCCTTCGCCGAAGAGGTGGGTCCAGACGTCGTCGCTGTCGCCCAGGTCGACCGTCGCACCGATCCCCCCGGCCAGGCAGCACTCGGCGAGCGCCACGGCGAAGCCGCCCTCGGCGATGTCGTGGGCGGAGGCGACGAGCCCCTCGCGGACGGCGTCGCGGATCGCGCCCTGCGCCGCGCGCACGGCGTCCAGGTCGACGGGCGACAGGCCGTCCGGCAGCGGCTCGCCGCGCAGCTTGTGCAGTTCGCTCGCCGCCAGGGCCGGGTGGAAGTGGCCCGCGATCGCGATCGCGTCGCCCTCGCGGGCGAAGCCCAGGCGCCCGGCGGAGGTCGCGTCGGGCAGCCGCCCGACCATGCCGATCACGGGCGTCGGGTAGATCGGGCCGGCCGTCGCGCCCTCGTTGTAGAGCGAGACGTTGCCACCGACGATCGGCGCCTCGAGCGCCGTGCAGGCGTCCGCGATGCCGCGCACGGCCTCGGTCAGCTGCCAGGCGATGTGCGGCTTCTCGGGGTTGCCGAAGTTCAGGTTGTTCGTGGTGCCCAGCGGCTCGGCGCCGACGCACGCGAGGTTCGACGCGCACTCCAGCACGACGCCGACCGTGCCCCAGTAGGGGTCGGCGGCGACGCGCCTGCCGTTGCCGTCGATGCTGACGCCGAGCGCGCCGCCGTCCGGGAGCGCGAGCACCGCGGCGTCGGCCTCCTCCGGGCGGCGCACGGTGCGCGACTGGACGATCGCGTCGTACTGCTCGAACAGCGGGCGACGCGAGGCGATGTTCGGCGAGCCGACCAGTGCGAGGAGCGCGGCGCGCGGGTCCGCTCCGGCGGCGAGCGTCGCGGGCGGCGCGGCGTAGATCGGGGCGTCCGGCCTGGCCGGCGCGAGGTCGTAGAGCGGGCAGTCGTCGACGAGCGCCTGCACGGGCATGTCGCCGACGAGCTCTGGGCCGTCGAAGATCCGCATGCGGCGGGTGTCCGTGACCTCGCCGATCGCCGTCCCGCCGACCTCCCACTTCGCGCACAGCTCGAGCACCTCGGGGACGCGCGCCGGCTCGACGACGCAGAGCATCCGCTCCTGGGACTCGGAGACCATCACCTCGAACGGCGCCATGTTCTGTTCGCGCAGCGGGACCTTCGCCACGTCGAGGTCGATGCCGACCTCGCCCTTGGAGGCCATCTCCGAGGCCGACGAGGTCAGCCCCGCGGCGCCGAGGTCCTGCAGCGCGACGATCAGCCCGCGCTCGAGCAGCTCCAGCGAGCACTCGAGCAGCTTCTTCTCCTCGAACGGGTCGCCGACCTGCACGGTCGGGCGCTTGTCCTCGTCCGCGTCACCGAGCTCGGCGGACGCCAGCACCGACGCCCCGCCGATGCCGTCGCGGCCGGTCGAGGCGCCGTAGAGGACGAGCACGTTGCCGACGCCCGCAGCCGCGCTGCGCATGAGCCTGCCGTGCTCGCCGAGGCCGAGCGCCATCGCGTTGACGAGGCAGTTCTGCTCGTAGGGGCCCTCGAAGTAGACCTCGCCGCCGACCGTCGGGACGCCGATCGAGTTGCCGTAGTGGCCGATCCCCCCGACCGCGTGGTCGAGCAGATAGCGCGAGCGCTCGCTCGTCTCGATCTCGCCGAAGCGCAACGAGTCGAGCACCGCGATCGGGCGCGCGCCGATCGCGAAGATGTCGCGCAGGATGCCCCCGACCCCCGTCGCCGCGCCCTGGAAGGGCTCGACCGCGCTGGGGTGGTTGTGCGACTCGACCTTGAACGCGCACGCCAGGCCGCCGCCGACGTCGACCGCGCCGGCGTTCTCGCCGGGGCCCATCAGGACGAAGGGGCCCTCGGTCGGCAGCGTCACGAGCAGCTTCTTGGAGTGCTTGTAGGCGCAGTGCTCGCTCCAGAGCAGCGAGTACATCGCCAGCTCGACCTGGTTGGGCGGACGCCCCTGCTTCTCGCAGACGAGCGCGTACTCCTCGCGCGTGAGCCCGAGCGCGACCGCGTCCTCGACGGTCGGCGGTGCGGCGGCCTCAGGCACGCGCGCCCTCGACGGCGAGGCGCATCGACTCGAAGATGCGCAGCCCGTCGGTCGAGCCGGTGCGCGCGTCGACGGCGTGCTCGGGGTGGGGCATCAGGCCGAAGACGTTGCCGGCGGCGTTGCGCACGCCCGCGATGTCGCGCAGCGAGCCGTTGAAGTTCTGCGCCGGCGCGTAGCGCAGCACGACCTGCCCGGCGGCTTCCAGCTCGTCGAGCGTCGGCTCGTCGGCGTAGTACCGCCCCCACGAGTGCTTGGCCGGGATGCTGAGCGTCTCGCCCTCCTGGCAGGCGCCGGTGAACGCCGTCTGCGTGCTGACGACCTCGAGGTCGAGCTGGCGGAAGGTGAAGCGCCGGTTGGCGTTCGGCAGCAGCGCGCCCGGCAGGAGGTGCGCCTCGCAGAGCACCTGGAAGCCGTTGCAGATGCCGAGCACGAGCCCGCCGTGGTTCGCGAAGGCGATCACGGACTCCATCACCGGGGAGAAGCGCGCGATCGCTCCGGCGCGCAGGTAGTCGCCGTAGGAGAAGCCACCCGGGACGACGATCGCGTCGACTCCCTGCAGGTCGCGGTCGCCGTGCCACAGCAGCACGGCGTCGCCGACGCGCGCCGCGGCGAGCTGTGCGTCGACCTCGTCGCAGGAGCCGGGGAAGCGCAGGACGCCGAACCGCACGGCGCTACGCGCCGCCCTCGAGCAGCTCGATCTCGAAGTCCTCGATCAGCGGGTTGGCCAGCAGGCGGCGGGACATCTCCTCCAGCTGCGAGGGGTCCTCGACGTCGAGCTCGATCAGCCGGCCGATGTGGACGTTGGCGACGCCCTCGAAGCCGAGCGCCGGCAGCGCCCGCTCGACGGCGACCCCCTGCGGGTCGAGGATGCCCGCCTTCGGGCGCACGAGCACCCGCGCGCGCACTAGCCCGCCGTCCTGTCGAGCCACGCCTGGAACGGCTCGCCGGTGATGCGCTCGTAGGCCTCGACGTAGCGCTCGCGGGTGCCGGCGACGACCTCGTCGGGTATCGCGGGCGCGGGCGGCGTCTTGTCCCAGCCGCTCCGGGAGGCCCAGTCACGGACGTACTGCTTGTCGAAGCTCGGCTGCCCCTGCCCGATCGTGTAGCCGTCGACAGGCCAGTAGCGCGAGGAGTCGGGCGTCAGCACCTCGTCGCCGACGACGAGCTCGCCGCCCTCGCCGAGCCCGAACTCGAACTTCGTGTCCGCCAGGATCACCCCGCACTCGCGCGCGTGCGCGGCGGCGTACGCATAGAGGTCGAGCGAGGCCTCCCGCACCCGCTCCATCAGCACACGGTCTCCGACGAGCTCGGCCGCGCGGTCGAAGTCGATCGCCTCGTCGTGGCCGACGTCGGCCTTCGTGCTGGGCGTGAAGATCGGCTCGGGCAGCTGCTCGGACTCGCGCAGGCCCGCGGGCAGCGCGATCCCGGAGACGGCCCCGGTCGACTTGTAGTCCTTCCAGCCCGACCCCGTGATGTAGCCGCGCACGACGCACTCGACCGGCAGCATCTGCAGGCGGCGCACGGCGAGCGCGCGGCCGCGCACCTCGTCCGGCACCCCCTCGGTCGCCGAGATCAGGTGGTTCGGGACGATGTGCCCCGTCCTGGCGAACCAGAACGCCGACAGGCCCGTCAGCACCTTGCCCTTGTCGGGGATCGGCGTCGGATGGACGGCGTCGTAGGTCGAGATGCGGTCGGAGGCGACCATGAGCAGCGGGCCGCCGAGGTCGTACATCTCACGGACCTTCCCGCTGGCGAGGAGAGGAAGATCGGCGAGGCCCGTCACTGCGTTGATGCTAGAGGATGGGGTGGCGGGACCGGCGCGCGAGCGGGTATGCGGCGGGCATACTTGGCCCGTGTTCCGCGTGCTGCTGCTCATCGCCGTGGTTGCGGCGGTCTGGTGCGCCGCGGCCGAGGCCTCGGCCACCGCTCCCGCCCGCAGCCCGGCTTCGGCGACCGACGGTGCGTGTCCGGTGCTGAAGCTCAACGCCAAGGGTCGGCTCGCCCCGCGCCGGGTGCACACGTACGTCTACCGCTACACCAGGGCCGTCCAGGGCGGCCGCACCGTGTTCCTGCGGCGGG
>Ga0208851_1000668_pt1 | contig 13773 bp, 14 predicted proteins | sample NGESurshal092012_FD_184481 | JGI IMG/M metagenome (GOLD analysis project Ga0208851, IMG submission 184481) | Arctic peat soil microbial communities from Barrow, Alaska - NGEE Surface sample 415-2 shallow-092012 (SPAdes) | ecosystem: Environmental > Terrestrial > Soil > Wetlands > Peat ... | reverse complement strand
GCACCGGCCGCACCGAGGGCCACCGACGCAGCCATCTGCCGTCCCGTGACGATCCCGCCGGCGGCGAGCACCGGGACCGGCTTACCGATCGCCTCGATCGCCTCGATGACTTCAGGAATCAGAACCAGCGTCGTCACCTCGCCGCAGTGCCCGCCGGCCTCGGTGCCCTGCGCGACGATCAGATCCACGCCTGCGTTGACCTGCTTGATGGCGTGTTCCTTGGCCCCGACCAAAGCCGCCACCGGAATCCCGGTCTGCTTGCCCGCCTCGATCATGTAGTCCGGCGGAACGCCAAGTGCGTTGGCCATCAACTTGATCGGGTGATTCAGCGAGACCTCGAGCAGGCTCTTGCCGGTGTCACCGCTCAGCGACGACGCGGCGATCCGCGGCTCGTCGTTGATCTCGATGTCGTGGGCGGCGAGCAGCCCGTTGATGAAGTCGCGGTAGTCCTGCGGGATGCGGTCGGCAAGCTGACCGACGGTCAGGTTCTCGCCCTTGCCCTCGTACTTGGCCGGCACGATGATGTCGACCCCGTACGGCTTGCCCTTCACCTGCTCGTCGATCCAGGTCAACTCCTGGTCGAGTTGGTCCGGACGGAACGCGACACCACCGAGCACACCGAAGCCGCCGGCGTTCGTCACCGCCGCGACGACGTCCCGGCAGTGACTGAACGCGAACAACGGGAACTCGATGCCGAACTGGTCACAGATCTCAGTCTTCACCAGACCAGTATGCGCCGACGGCGCCTGCGGTCAGGTCACACCCGCAGCGGAGCGAACGCGAACTCCTGCAGACCGTCGAGCGGATGGATCGTCGCCCGGAATCCCAGCGAACGGGCCGCCCGGGCCGGGTCGGCGACGATGTGGCGGACGTCGCCGCTGCGGTACTGCCCGGTGACGACGGGCGCCGGTCCCCCGCGGACCTCGCACAACCGGGTAGCGACCTCCATGATCGAGATCGGCCGGCCTGAGCAGACGTTGGCGGGCAGGAACCCGCCGACCTCCCAACGGACGGCGGCGACGTTGGCGGCCGCGACATCCTCGACGTGGATGAAGTCGCGCATCTGCCCGCCGTCTTCGAAAACCCTTGGCGCTTCGCCACGTTCGAGCGATGACCGGAAGATCGCCGCCACTCCCGAATATGGGGTGTCACGAGGCATGCCCGGGCCGTACACGTTGTGATAGCGCAGCGCCACCACCGAACCGCCGCTGGACTCCGACCACGCCAGCGCATAGTGCTCCTGGGCAGTCTTGCTTGCTGCGTACAGGCTTCGGGGCCGCAGTTGTGCGTCCTCGTCGACCAACTGCCACACCAGTTCCTCACCGCCGATCGGGCAGCGGTGCTCGAACTCCCCGGCGTCGAGATCGGCGCGGGTGCGCGGCAGCGGGTCGACGACACCGTGCACCGGACACGAGTAACGGCCCTGCCCGTAGACCACCATCGACGACGCCAGCACCAACCGCTGAACTCCGGCGCGGAACATCTGCGCCAGCAATACCGCTGTGCCGTAGTCGTTGTGGCTGGCGTAGGCCGGCGCGTCGGCGGCATTGACGCCCGCGCCCACGACGGCGGCCTGGTGGCAGACGACGTCGACACCGTCGAGCAGCCGCGCCAGAGCATCGGCGTCGCGCACGTCGAGCCGCTGACAACCCTCGGGAAGCTTCGAACCGGAACCGTGTGCGGCGTCGAGCAGAGCGTCGACCGCCACCACCTCGTGTTCGTCGGCAAGCAGCGCCGCCCACACCCGGGACCCGATGAAACCGGCTGCGCCGGTGAGCAATACCCTCACGGCAGATCGAACGGAAGCTCGACGCCCTCATGGGCCAGACAGTGGTCGCAGACCCGGTCGGAGGTCAGCTGATCGATCGCCTCGTGCACCAGCTTCTTGAACGGGACCAGGTTCTTCTCGAACTCAGCGAACACGTCGACGGCCCGCACTCCCGCTCCCACGTCGATACCGGCATCCAGGTCGGTCACCAAAGCGATTGCCGCATAGCACATCTCGAGCTCGCGCGCCAGGACCGCCTCAGGGTAGCCGGTCATGTTGATCAGCGTGAATCCCTGCCGCGCGAACCAGTTACTCTCCGCGCGGGTGGAGAACCGCGGCCCCTGCACCACCACCATGGTGCCGCCGTCGACCACCCCCGGCAGGTCGGTGGCCGCCGCGCGCAGCGTCGGGCAGTACGGGTCGGCGAACCCGACATGGATGCCGCCGGAGTCGAAGTAGGTGTCACCGCGACCGCGGGTGCGGTCGACCAGCTGGTCGGGCACCACGATCGTGCCCGGGCCGCAGTCGTGGGTGAGGCTGCCGACGGCACACGGGCCGAACACTCGTCGCACCCCCAGCGCGCGCAGTGCCCACATGTTGGCGCGATACGGCACCGTGTGCGGCGAGAACTGGTGGCTCAGGCCGTGCCGAGGCAGGAACGCGACGTCGTGAACTCCGACCCGCCCGACCGTGATCGGGGCACTCGGTTCGCCGTAGGGGGTGTCCAGGTTGACGCTGCGTGCGTCCGAACCGAAGAAGGTGTAGAAGCCGCTACCACCGATGACTCCGATCATCCGACCATTGTGGGCCATCGACCGGCCGGCCAGCAGCTGCGTGCGACGATTGCGGGCATGGCGAGCTTCGCGCAGTGGGTCGAGGGGGCGCGGCCACGGACCCTGCCCAACGCGATTGCTCCGGTGATCGCGGGCACGGGCGCGGCGGCCTGGCTGAACGCGGCGGTGTGGTGGAAGGCGCTGCTGGCGCTGGCGGTCTCGATGGCGCTGATCGTGGGCGTGAACTTCGCCAACGACTACTCCGACGGCATCCGCGGCACCGACGACGACCGCGCCGGGCCGCTGCGCCTGGTGGGCTCCAAGCTGGCGACACCGCGCTCGGTGCTGACCGCCGCGGTGGTGAGCCTGGGCATCGGTGCGGTCGCCGGACTGGCACTGGCGATCGTCAGCGCGCCGTGGCTGATCGCGGTGGGCGTGGCCTGCATCGCCGGGGCGTGGCTGTACACCGGCGGGTCCCGGCCCTACGGCTATGCCGGGTTGGGCGAGGTCGCGGTGTTCGTGTTCTTCGGTCTGGTCGCGGTGCTGGGCACGCAGTACGCCCAGGCGCTGCGGGTCGACTGGGTCGGGCTGACGCTGGCGGTGGCGACCGGTGCGCTGTCCTCGGCGGTGCTGGTGGCCAACAACCTGCGCGACATCCCGACCGATGAGGTGGCGGGCAAGATGACGCTGGCGGTGCGGCTCGGTGACCGCCGCACCCGCGTCCTTTACCAGTCGCTGCTGGCGCTGGCGGGGGTGCTGACGCTGGTGCTCGTGGCGGCCACGCCGTGGTGCGCGGTCGGTCTGGTGGCCGCGCCGCTGGCGATACGCGCCGCCGGTCCGATGCGGCGCGGGCTGGGCGGGCGCGAGCTCATCCCGGTGCTACGCGACACCGGGCTGACGATGCTGGTGTGGTCGGTCGCCGTCGCGCTCGCGCTCGGATTGAGCTAGCGGCCCGTCAGTCCTCGGGCTTCTCGCCGCGCAGCCGAGACCGCAACTGCTCGCGGTCGGTGCGCCGACGCTCGTCGACCTGCGCGATGCTGGCCGTGGCGCGTTTGCGCAACGGGGCGAGTAGCCAGATGCCCAACGGCAGCGCGATGACGATCGCGAACAGCATCGCGATCACGAGCGGGAACTGGTGAATCCCGAGAAGCTGCGCGATGAAATAGATCGCGGCGGTCAGAGCGACCACCAACACAAGCCGCGCAAGCGTGTACAGGACCACGTCCCGGATCATGCCGCCGGCGGAGCCACCCGATTTATCAGCCACGGCGCCGAGCCTACCGACGCGCGTATATTCGGACCAAGGAGGTTGTCGTGCTGTACCTGCTGCTCGTCCTGATCATCGCCGCCGTCGTCTACGTTGGCTGGCGCGCGGTGCGCGCCCAGGCGAACCGGCCCAAGACGCGCGTGATCGGGCCCGACGACGATCCCGACTTCCTGTGGCGGCTGAACCACGGGGACAACAAGCCCCGCTAGGCGAACCGCTCGTCGGCCGCCGCTGCCGGGAAACCGTCGGACACCACCGCCGCCAGCTCGATCAGCGCCTCCCGGGTCTTCGGCTTGAGCCGCTCCAACTCGATCTCCGCGCCCTCTTCCAGGTGCGGGTCGAATGGCACCAGTCGGACCGCGCGGCACCGCCGCGAGAAGTGGTCCACGACCTTCTGCATGTCGACCTTGCCCGAGCGCGGCCGCACCGCGTTGATCACGCACACCGACCGGCGCACCAGATCCTGATGGCCGTGCGCGTCGAGCCAGTCCAGCGTCGCCGAGGCACTGCGGGCGCCGTCCACCGAACCCGAGCTGACCAAGATCAGGGTGTCGGCCTTGGCGAGCACCGATGACATCGCCGAGTGCATCAGCCCGGTGCCGCAGTCGGTGAGCACCAGGCTGTAGAACCGCTCGAGCACGGCCAGCGTGCGGTCGTAGTCCTCGGCGCTGAACGCCTGCGAGACCGCGGGATCGCTCTCCGAGGCCAGCACCTCCAGCCGGCTGGGGCCCTGCGAGGTGTAGCCGCGGACGTCGCTGTAGCGCTCGATGTTCTCGGCGTCGCGCAGCAGATGCCGCACGGTGGCCGGCGTCTCCAGCGGCACCTTCTGGCTCAACGTTCCGCGGTCCGGGTTGGCGTCGACGGCGATGACCCGGTCGCCCCGGATCGAGGCGAACGTTCCGCCCAGCGTCGCGGTGATGGTGGTCTTGCCCACCCCGCCCTTCAGCGACATCAACGCGATCTTGTAGCAGCCCTGCAGCGGACGGTTCACCTGGGCGACGAGGTGGTTGTGCTCGATGGCGCGCCGGCCCTCGCCGACGTTGATCAGCTTGCCCGACGCCAGATAGAGCAGCCTGCGCCAACCGGACGACGGCGGCGGCTTGAGCTGACGCAGCAGCGCGCTGGTCGACAGATCCGGGTACGGGGTCTGCGGCACGCTGGGCCGGTAGGACGGCGGCAGGACGTCGTTGACGTACTGCTTGTAGTAGGCCGACGCCGCCGGGATGGGATCCATCGGGATGCCGATGGGCGGCGTGGCGTCCACCCAGTCCGGCTCCTGCGGCGGGGCCGACATCGCCGGATCGGTAAACCGCTGCGCGCGGAACACCGTTGTCGCATCTGTCAGTTCGTGGTCCGGACGGGATCCGGATTGATCGGACACGTGCACTTCCCCTGACTTTCGTTTCGGGTCGAGTGGTTGTGGTGCGGTACTTCGAACCCTAGCGGCTCACGTCACGCCGGCGTAGGAGTGCAGGCCGACGGTGACGAGGTTGATGAAGAAGAGGTTGAACACCATCGCGACGAAGCCGACGACGTTGATCCACGCCGCCTTCTTATCGCGCCAACCTGCGGTGGAGCGGGCGTGGAGGTAGGCGGCGTAGACCACCCACGCGATGAACGACACCGTCTCCTTGGGGTCCCAGCCCCAGTAGCGGCCCCACGCCTCCTCGGCCCAGATTGCGCCGAAGATCACACCGAAGCCGAACACCGGGAAGGCGAAGATCGTGGTGCGGTAGGCGATCCGGTCCAGGGTCTGGCCGTCGGGGAGCCGTTGCACGATCCGGGCGAGAGGGCCATCAGGGTCGGGCTTGCCGAAGCGGGACATCTTCAGCAGGAACAGGATGCTGGCCACACCGGCGACCAGGAACACCCCGGAGCCCAGGCTGACCACCGAGACGTGGATGGGCAGCCAGTAGGACTGCAGCGCGGGCATCACCGGCGCGGCGTTGGTGTAGAGCCACTTGCCCGACACCGCCAGCAGGATCAGCACCGGAACCAGGACGAACACCCACAGCGCGCGGTACTGCGGCTTGCGCAGCACCACCGCGGCCGCCACCAGACCGCAGAAGCTGGTCAGGTTGATGAACTCGTACATGTTGCCCCACGGCGCGCGGGCGGTGGCCAGGCCGCGCAACAGGATGCAGCCGAACAGCAGCGCGATGCCGACGTAGACCAGCGACAGTCCGGCGTTGCCGATGCGCTCGTCGACGGACAGCCGGGGTGTGTCCACGACGACGCCGGGCCGGTCGCTGTCCGCGGCAACCGAGCCGGTGCCGGATGTCGCCGGCCCAGCGGCTCCGGCGGCGACCAGTTCCCGCTCGTCGACCTTGCGGCCACGGCTGTAGGCCAGCTCCACGGCCAGCAACAGCAGCGCCCCGACCAGAACGACGACCGACGTGGTGAACGCCCAGTCCGAATAACGGGCCAGGCCGATGTCGATGTGCTCGGTATTCACGTCTATACCTTCTCTTTCGACGGTGCCGCCGCAGGCAGATCCGTCAACAACCGCTCGGCGAGCTTCTCGAACTCGCTGCCCCACCCGGAATTGTCGGTGCGGGCCAGTCCGCCCAGCTCGATGTTCACCGTACCGCCCTCGGCGCAGGAAACGATCCTGGCCCAGACCCTGCGGCGGCGCACGATCAGCGACACCAGCAGCCCGGCCATCATCGTCATCGCGAACACCAGAACCCACAGCTGACCCGGGTCGTGCGACACCTGGAGGTTGACGAACGGGGTGGCGCTGTCGAACTTGACCACCGTGCCGTCGTCGAGGCGCACCTCTTCGTCCTGGCGCAGGTTGATCCGCTTGACCTTGGTCAGCCGCTTCTGCTCGAGCAGCCGGTGGTCGATAGAGAACAGCGACTGCGGACGCCCGGTGTCCAGCCCGGTGTCGCCGCGGTAGATGTCGATGGCCACCGCCGGGTCCCTCAGCGTCGGGTAGCTCGACGACAACAGCGTGCCGTCGAACTCCGCGGTGGGCGCGAACAGGCCCATGATCGCCAGCTGATGCTTGCGCCGTTCGGCGGGGTCGGGATACATCCCGCCGGGCGGGTCGATGCGGACGACCCCGGACGACAGCAGGGTGCGTGCGTCGTCGGGCCGCCACTGCACGGTCTGGGTGCGCTTCTGCCCGTTCGGGAAGGTGACGGTGAACGTCGGGGCGAATCCGTGGCCCTGTAGATACACCCGGTCGCCGCCGATGCGCAGCGGATGGTTGACCTCGAGGCGGTACGGCCGCCACGTGCCGGAGGCAAGGTCGGCCCCGGCCTGGTACTCGATGTTCGACGCGAACGACGTGGCCTGTCCGGACGGGAGGTAGCGGGCCTCGAAGTCGTTGACCTTGATGCACATCGGGTAGAGCGAGGTGCCGTCGACGTTGTTGCCGGCGCGGAAGGAGTCGAACGCTGCCGGCGAGGCGGAACAGAAACCCGGCCCGCCGTTGGCGATGACGATGACGTTGCCCTCGTAGCCGAACAGCTTGCCGACGGCGATGGCCACCAGCAGACCCAGCAGCGAGAAGTGGAAGACGATGTTGCCGAACTCGCGCAGGTAACCCTTCTCAGCCGATATTTCAGTGACCTCGCCCATGTGCCGGGTCACCCTCCGCCAGCCGCGCAGCCGGTCGGAGATCGCGGTCGCGGTGACCTCCGGTGTGCCGGGGACGTCGGCGTCGGCGTACTTGGGCAGCCGAGAGAGGTTGCGCGGCGCGGGAACCGGGGTGGCACGCAGGGTGCGCGCGTGTTCGACCATCCGCGGCGTCAGACAGCCCACCAGCGAGATGAACAGCAGCGCGTAGATGGCGGTGAACCAGAAGCTGGAGAACACCTCGAAGAACTGCAGCCGGTTCAGCCACGGGCCGATGATGTTGTGGTCGGCGATGTACTGATCGACCTTGGGCTCGTTGAGGGTGCGCTGCGGAAGCAGCGCGCCCGGGACGGCCGCCAATGCCAGCAGGAACAGCAGCACCAGCGCCGTGCCCATCGAGGTGAGGGCGCGCCACAGGGTGCGACCCCTCTGCGCGAGCAGACGCAAAGGCCCCGTTTGCGTCGGCGTGTCGGGGACTTTTGTGTCTGCTCGCGGGGGGGTGGTGGTCAAATCGGGAGCCTCACGTCGGTGACGAACGCGTCGCGCACCCAGGAGATGAAGTCGTTCCACACCCCGGTGACCAGGGCCACGCCGACGACGATCAGCAGCATTCCGCCGAACACCTGGATGGCGCGGCTGTGACGGCGCAGCCACCCGAATCCGTTGACCGCCCAGCCTGATCCGAGCGCCAGCAGCACGAACGGGATGCCCAGACCCAGGCAATAGGCGATGACCAGGAGCACACCGCGGGCGACGTTGGCGCCGTCGGTGGCTGATGCGACCGTGATCACCCCGGTCAGCGTCGGGCCCAGACACGGAGTCCAGCCCAAGCCGAACACGGCGCCGAGCAGTGGGGCGCCCGCGACCCCGGCGAAGCGGCGCGGGGTGAAGCGGGCCTGCCGCTGCAGCGCGGGGATGAGCCCGATGAACACCAGACCCATGATGATGGTCAGCACACCGCCGACCCGTTGCAGCAGAAGCTGATTGGTGATCAGCGTGGTCGTCATGCCCAGCACCGCGACGGTCCCGAGGACGAACACCACGGTGAACCCGGCCACGAACAGCAGGGCCGACCCGGCGACTCGCCACCGCTGGGTCTTGAGGGCGACCTGGCCGGTGGCGGCGTCGAGATCGTCGACGCCGACGACCGCCGCCAGATAGGACAGGTAGCCGGGCACGAGTGGAACCACGCACGGCGAGGCGAACGAGACCAGGCCAGCGAGCACGCACACCCCCATGGCCAACAGCAACGGCCCGGCGGCGGCGGTCTGCGCGAATCCGGTCATGGGGCAGCCGGTTTCGACGAGGGCGCGGGCTCGGCGGCCAGCAGCTGCACCACCGGAAGCAGATCCTCGGCCAGCAGCTCACGCAGGAACACCGCGGCCACCCGATGCTCGCGGTCCAGCACGACGGTGGACGGGATGACCGTGGTGGGGTACTTACCGCCGAACGCGATCATGGTGCGCATCGCCGGGTCCCAGATCGACGGGAAGGTCACCTTGCGGTCGACGACGAAGTCCTGCGGGGCTTGGATGTCGTTGTCGCGCACGTCGATGCCGAGGAACGCCACACCGAGGTCACGGGTCTGGTCGTAGACCTTCTGTAGCTGGGTGATCTCCGACCGGCAGGGTCCGCACCACTGTCCCCAGACATTGATCACCACGACCTTGCCCGCAAAGTCGTTCAGCGAGATCGTCTTCGACGGGTCCATCAGCGCCGGGCCGGACAGCGGCCCCGGCGTCCCGCGGCTCGACGGCGGGTCGTAGAAGATGTCGGTCTTGCCGCCGGGCGCGACGAACTCGAAGGTTCCGCCCTGGGCGACGGCGTCGTCACCGGTGGAGCAGCCGGCCAACAGGGCCGCCGCCACCAGGAGGATCGCCAGCCGCTTCACCGCCCGCCGAGCTCCGCGTAGCCCCAGCCGACGTACTCGTCACCGTCGAAGTAGAACGACGTCAGCGACGCCAGGTTGCACAGTCGGCGGGTCGGAAAGTGATGCAGCGGTTGGTCGTTCATCGACCGGCGCAGCGTCTCGACCGGGAGCTGATGGCTGACGCACACCGCCTCGTGGCCGGTGGCCTTGATGCGCGCGCGGCCCAGAGCGGCCGTCATCCGCGCGGCCACCTCGTGGTACGGCTCACCCCACGACGGCGAACGCGGGTTGCGCAGATGCCACCAGTTGCGCGGGTCGCGCAGCGCGCCGTCACCCGCCGAGACCTTCTCGCCCTGAAAGACGTTGTGGGACTCGATGAGTTCGGCATCGGTGTCGACGGCCAGACCGTGGTGGGCGGCGATCGGCGCGGCGGTCTCCTGCGCCCGCTCCAGCGGGGAAGCCACCACGTAGACGATGTCGCGGCTGGCCAGCCAGCCGGCCACCGCCTCGGCCTGGGCGCGGCCGCGGTCGGAGAGGTGATAGTCGGGCAGGCGGCCGTACAGGATGCCCTCCGGGTTGTGCACCTCACCGTGACGCATCACGTGCACCGTCGTACGTTCCGTCACGGCTTGGCCTGCGCTGCGGCGCGCGCGGCCGCCGGCAGGGCAGCGGCGATCCGGTCGAAGGCGGCGTCGTCCAATGCGGCTGAGACGAACCATGTTTCGAACGCACTCGGCGGGGCGTAGACGCCGCCGTCGAGCAGCGCGTGGAAGAACGCCGGGAAGCGCCAGGTCTCGCTGGCCCGCGCCGCGGCGAAGTCGGTGACGGGCTCGTCGGCGAAGAACACGCTCAGGAAGTTTCCGGCCCGCGGAACCTGATGTACCACACCGGCATCGGTGAGCGCCTCGGCGAGCAGGCCGGCCAGCCGTTCGGCATTGGCGTTCAACTTGGCGTAGACCGCGTCGTCGGCGTTGCGCAGCGTGGCCAGGCCCGCGGCCACCGCGACCGGGTTACCCGACAGCGTGCCGGCCTGGTACACCGGGCCCAGCGGGGCCAGCCGCTCCATCACATCGCGGCGGCCGCCGAACGCTGCGGCGGGCAGGCCACCGCTCATCACCTTGCCGAAGGTGAACAGGTCGGCGTCCACCGGATCGACTCCGTACCAACCACTTCGGCTGATCCGGAAACCGGTCATCACCTCGTCGATGATCAGCAGCGCACCGTGCTCGGCGGTGACGCGGCGCAGCGCGGCGTTGTAGCCGGGCAGCGGGGCGACCGCGCCCATGTTGCCCGGGCAGGCCTCGGTGATGACCGCGGCGATGGTGTCGCCGAACTTGGCGAACGACTCCTCCACGGCGGCGATGTCGTTGTAGGGCAGCACGATGGTGTCGGCGGCGGTGGCGCCGGTGACACCCGGTGACGACGGCAGGGCCAGCGTCGCCACCCCGGAGCCGGCGTCGGCGAGGAGGGCGTCGACGTGACCGTGGTAGCAGCCGGAGAACTTGATGACCTTCGCGCGGCCGGTGAAGCCGCGGGCCAGGCGGACCGCGCTCATGGTGGCCTCGGTGCCCGAGTTCACCAGCCGCACCCGCTCGACCGGTTTCACCCGTGCCACGATCTCGGCGGCCAGCTCGGTCTCGCCCGGGGTCGGCGCGCCGAACGACAGGCCGTCGGCCGCCGTCCGCTGCACGGCCTCGACGACAGCGGGGTGCGCATGACCCAGGATCATCGGGCCCCACGAGCACACCAGGTCGACGTAACGGTTGCCGTCGGCGTCGGTCAGCCAGTAGCCCTGCGCGGAGGTGATGTAACGCGGCGTGCCGCCGACGGAGTTGAAGGCCCGCACCGGCGAGTTGACCCCGCCGGGAATCACCGCGCACGCCTCGGCGAACAGCCTCGCCGAGACGGCGGTCGAGGCGGCCTGATCCGTACTGCTCATGGCCACCAGTGTCCCAGCTCGGGCGGGATGGTCGACTACAGGGTGTAGGAGACCACAAATCAGATTCTTCAGCTGAGGAAGTCCGTCAGGATCTGATCCACAATCGCGGGCTGGTCGACAGGTATCACATGATTGGCCCCGTCGACGAGCTCGATTCGTGCATGCGGCAGGACCCGGCGAAATCGGGCGGCCGCTGTCGGTCCGTCGTGCAGCGACTCCTCCCGACCGATCGCGATCGTGACGGGAATCCCCACTTCGGAAAGCGGGCGGAGGTCACATCGCATCGGTCGCACGGCATTGAGCGGCGCCCTGAAGCCCGTCGCCCCGCAGACGTACTGCTGCACGATGGACGCCCATGGCTCCCGCACGAGCCGACTGCGATTCTCGCGACAAACGAGAGAGGCAAAGAACGACTGCGTTCGTGCGGGCGTAGGCCGGACATAGTTCGCGTAACCAGCGCGAAGTAGCCAACCCGGGCGTTGATTGCTCACCAGTCCGACCGGGGCGATCAGGGCCAGGCGCTCCACCCGCTGCGGGTACGCCATCGCGTAGTTCGCCCCGATCCACGACCCCATCGACATGCCGATCATGGGCGACCCTTCGACCGCGAGCGCTCTCAGCGTTTCGTCGAGCCAGCCGACGATGTGGGCAGTCCTGGTGATGGGCTTGCTGGCGATGCTCTTCGACGCCTGGCCGATGACGTCGATCATGATGACACGGTGGCGTGCGGCGAGTACGTGTAGCAGAGGTAGCCACATCGTCGAACTCATTGCAAGCGCGTGAAGGGCGATGAGCGGCGGATTCGACGGCTCGCCGGCGATCAGCAGGTGAGTGCGGCCGAATGAGGTCTCGACGTCTGACTCCGCGACAGGAATGTGGCTGGCAGCCACGGCCGAGTCGTACAGCCGGCAGTAAGCGTCTCTGGCCTCGTCGGAATGGAATTTGGAGATTGCGTCCATGGGTCCCCTAACGTCCTGGCTCTAGGCCAACCTTGGCTCGTCCCTCGTTGAGCGGTAAGCCTATTCTCGTTAGCGTGTCCTCAGTATCCGACCGCATGAGCCGGCGCCATCTGGCGTCCGGGTCGGAGGTGGACACCCCGGCCACGGTCACCCTGGCCGACCTCGAGCGCGCCCAGCGCGCCAAGGTCGTCGGCTACGGCGACGAGGTCGCGGGCAGCACCGCGCGACGCTTCTTCGACCTGGGAATCGTGCCGGGCATCGAGGTCACGATGGTCCGCCGCGCGCCGCTGCGCGACCCCGTGATCTTCCGCGTCGGTGACTACGAGATCGCGCTGCGCACCGCGCAGGCCCGCTGCATCCATGTGGAACTGGTGAGTTGAGCGGGCACCACCATCACGGCGGGGGAACCGCCGAAGCCAACGTCGGGCTGACCCGCTTCGCCGTCGTCGGCAGCCCGAACTCGGGCAAGACCACCCTGTTCAACGCCATGACCGGGCTGCACGCCAAGACCGGCAACTATCCCGGCGTCACCGTCGCCCGCTTCGAGGGCCGGGTGCGTCTCGGTGAGCAGACCGTGGTCCTGGAGGACCTGCCCGGCACCTACAGCCTGGACCCGATCAGCCCGGACGAACAGATCGTCGTCGACGTGCTGGACACCGAGCACCACAACACCCGCGTCGACATCCCCGACGCGCTGCTCGTGATGCTCAACGCGACCACACTGCGCCGGTCGTTGGGGCTGCTGGCCCAACTGCTGCAGACCGGGCTGCCCATCTGTGTGGTGCTGACGTTCACCGACGACCTGGCCCGCCGGCGCGGGAGTCTGGACGTCACCGCGCTGTCGCGGGCCATCGGCGTTCCCGTCGTCCCGGTGGTGGCCGGACATCGCGACGGTGTGGAAGCACTGCGGGAGGCGATGGCCGACCATCGGTCCTGGGCCACCCCGGTGGTGCTGCCCCCGACCGACACCGCCGAGGTCACCGCGTGGGTGGACTCAGTGCTGGCCGCCGCCGACTACAGCCTCCCCGATCTCGACCACCGCACCCGTCGCATCGACGCGGTGCTGCTGCACCCGGTGGCGGGCACGGTGATCTTCCTGATGACGATGTTCGTCTTCTTCCAGACGATCTTCACCGTCGCCGCGCCGCTGCAAGACCTGGTGGGGCAGTTCTTCGGCTGGCTGGGCAAACTCGTCGCCGCCCACGTCCACATCGGGTGGCTGTCGGCGTTCCTGTCCGAGGCGGTCATCGGCGGTGTCGGCAGTGTGCTGGTGTTCGTGCCGCAGATCGTCCTGCTGTTCATCCTGATCGCGCTGCTGGAAGGCACCGGCTACCTGGCGCGCGCCGCGTTCCTGATGGACCGGGTGATGGCGCGCGCCGGGCTGGAGGGTCGCGCGTTTGTGGCGCTGCTGTCCTCGGTGGCGTGTGCGATCCCCGGGATCATGGCGACCCGGTCGCTGCCCTCGGCCAAGGACCGGCTGGCCACGATGATGGGCGCGCCGCTGATGACCTGCTCGGCGCGGCTGCCGGTGTACATCCTGCTCGTCAGCATGCTGCTGAGCGCCGACCAGCGGGTCGGCCCGTTCAGCGCACGCGGTGTGGTGATGTTCGTG
>Ga0208851_1000667_pt1 | contig 13773 bp, 13 predicted proteins | sample NGESurshal092012_FD_184481 | JGI IMG/M metagenome (GOLD analysis project Ga0208851, IMG submission 184481) | Arctic peat soil microbial communities from Barrow, Alaska - NGEE Surface sample 415-2 shallow-092012 (SPAdes) | ecosystem: Environmental > Terrestrial > Soil > Wetlands > Peat ... | reverse complement strand
TGGTCATCCTCGCGCAGCGTGTGCCCAATTCCGGGAGGTCGAACCGCGAGTACGACGCCGGGCCTGTCGCCGGCGCCGACCCCGCGCGGATCAACTTCGCCGGCACCGACCCCGCGCGGATCAACGTCGCCGTCACCGACCCCGCGCGGATCAACTTCGCCGGCGCGGATCATGTTTCGGGGTTTGGGACGCGTGTGACGGAAGTAGTCGAGTTCAGCCGCGCCGCCGAAGTTGATCCGCGCGGCCTACGCCGAACGCGGCCTCTCGCGGCCCGTCAGACGTTGAGCCGGTAGCCCCGCTTGATGACGGTGGCGATCAGTCCGCGGTGGTCCATGGCCTGCCGCAGCCGGCCGATGGCCACCTCCAGGGCGTGCTTGTCGCCGGCCTCCGGCAGCGCTGCCTGCAACCTGGCCCTGGTCACAACGGAGCCGCCCGCATCGGTCAGGACCCGAAGCACGGCAACCGATGTCGGGGACAGGATGGATTGCCGGCCGTCGATCGAGGCACTCCGGCCGCGGATCTCGAGCAGACCCTGCTGGGTCTGGATCCGGCGCACCTGGTGTTCGGTCAGGTACTCACAAAGAACCCTGACCAGTGCGCCGAGCCGGTACCGCTCCGGGTGGATGGTGTCGATGCCGGCGGGCTGCAACGGGGCCGCCGTCACCGGACCGACAGAGAAGGCGATGACGTCGGTCCGCAGCGCCGTCACCACCGCCTGCCGGATGCCGCGGTCGGCCGCCGCGGCCAGCAGGGCGTCGGCGGCGGGCGCGCTGGTGAAGGTCACCGCGTCGAGTGCACGCGAGGAGATCGCCTCCAACAGCCGCACCACCCGCTGCGGATCGACCGGCGCCGTCCAGAGGTAGGGCGCGACCGTGCTCACCCGGGCACCGGCGGCCCGCAGCCTGTTCAGTTGCTCCTCGTCGACAAAGCCGTGGCACTGGACCGCGACCCGCCGGCCGGACGCCCCCTCGGCGATCACCTGATCCACCAACGAGGCCGTCGTCTCCTCGGCACTCATTCCAGCGTCCGAGAGCCCGGCCGCCCGGAGCGCCCCCCGGGCCTTCGGGCCCCGCACGAGGATGCGGGACATGGACAGCACCTCCAACAGGCGCGGCCCGAGACCCGCCGCATCGGCCGCCTCGAACCAGCCGCGCATCCCGTAGGCGGTCGTGGCGAGCAGCAGGTCCGGCCTGCTGGCGATGATCGCCGTGGTGTCGGCGATCAGTCGGGCGTCCTCCTGGGCCGGCACGATCCGCAACGTCGGGGCGTGCAGGGGTGTCGGCTCCGCGCCGTTCCAGTGCCGCGATCAGGTCCCCGGACCGCCGGTCGGAGGTCACCCCGATCCGAAAGCCCTGTAGCTGATCTGGTTCGAACGCCGTGACGCCGGCATTTCTGCCCGGGACCGACTCCGTAGCGGTGTCGCCCGTTTCCGGAGTTGGTGCACGCGAAGGCACCGACGGAGTCTATCGCCGCAACTGCGGCGATCCGGCCGGCGGCGGCAGGTCGGCAATGAGTGCGGCCTCGGGGGCCGACTCAGAGATTGAACCCGAGGGCCCGCATCTGCTCCCGGCCGTCCTCGGTGATCTTCTCCGGACCCCACGGCGGCAACCACACCCAGTTGATCCGGAAATCGGACACCAGGCCACCGTCGGTCCCGCCGACCAGGGCGGCGGACACCTGCTCCTCGATCATCTCGGTGAGCGGGCAGGCAGCGCTGGTGAGCGTCATGTCGATGGTGGCGACGTTCTCCGCGTCCACGTGCAGGTCGTAGACCAACCCGAGGTCGACGATGTTGATGCCCAGTTCCGGGTCGACGACATCCCTGAGGGCTTCCTCGAGGTCCTCGATCAGCTGCGTGTCGTCGAAGGCCTGGGTCGGCGCCGCCGCAGCGGGCGCGGTCGGCGGGGCCTGCGCATCCAGGTCGGCGGCTGCCCGGCCGGCCCGATCTGCGGAAACCGTTGAGCTCGAAACGGTGTCGGTCATGACGGGGACGTCCCTTCCTGCGCGGGTACAGCGATGGTGGCCGGGTCGGCGGTGGCCCGCCCGGCGCTGTCGAGGCTCTGGACGGCGGCGTCCTTGAACGCCATCCAGCCCAGCAGAGCACATTTCACCCTGGCCGGGTATTTCGAGACACCGGCGAACGCGATGCCGTCGCCCAGGACGTCCTCGTCGCCGTCGATCGTGCCGCGGCTGGTGACCATCGCGGTGAATTCGGTCAGCGTGCTGAGCACCTCGGACAGCGGCCGGCCGATCGCCAGGTCGGTGAGCACGGACGTCGATGCCTGGGAGATGGAGCAGCCGAGCGCCTCGTACGAGACGTCGGTGACCACCATGGCGCCCGGGTCGATCTCCGCGGCGCCGGTCGCCGACCTGCCGTTGGCGGCGGCGGTCGCCGGTTCGAGCCGCACCCGCAGGGTGATCTCGTCCCCGCACGTCGGGTTGACGTGATGCACCTCGGTGTCGAACGGATCCCGCAGGCCGAAGTGATGCGGTGTCCGATAGTGGTCGAGAATGATCTCCTGGTAGAGCTTTTCCATCTGCACGGGCTAGCTCACCCCGAAGAATTGCTGGGCGTCACGGACCGCACCGACCAGCGCGTCGACCTCGCCGGGGGTGTTGTACAGGGCGAACGACGCCCGGACCGTCGCGGCGATGCCGAGCCGGCGGTGCAGCGGCCAGGCGCAGTGGTGACCCACCCGGACCTGCACGCCGGCGTCGTCCAGGATCTGCCCGACGTCGTGCGCGTGCACGCCGTCCACCACGAACGACACGGCGCCGCCGCGATCCACGGTGTCCGCCGGGCCGATGATGTGCACCCCGGAGATTCCCGAGAGTTCCTGCAGCGCATAACCGGTCAGCGCGGCCTCGTGGCCGGCGACCAACGACATTCCGACGTTGGACAAGTAGTCGACGGCCGCGCCCAGTCCGACGGCCTGCGACGTCATCGGCACGCCGGCCTCGAACCTGGCCGGCGGCGGCGCGTAGGTGGCGTGGTCGATGAAGACCTTCTCGATCATCGAGCCGCCGGTGAGGAACGGCGGCATCTCCGCGAGTAGCTCGTGCCGGCCGTACAACACGCCAACGCCGCTGGGGCCGAACATCTTGTGCCCGGAGAACGCCGCGAAGTCGACGCCCAGCGCGCCGAGGTCGACGCTCTGGTGCGGCACCGACTGGCACGCGTCCAGCATCGTCAGCGCGCCGACCCGCTGCGCGGCGGCGACCAGCAAGTCGACCGGGTTGACGGTGCCGAGCACGTTGGACTGGTGGGTGAACGCCACCACCTTCGCCCGGGGCGTGATCAGCTCATCGATATCCGACAGATCCAATCGGAAATCGTCGGTGACCCTGAACCAGCGCAACGTGGCTCCGGTGCGCCGGCAAAGCTCTTGCCAGGGAACGAGATTCGCATGGTGTTCCATTTCGGTGACGACGATCTCGTCGCCGGGCCCGAGGCGGAACCGCTGCGCGGCTGGGCCGTCGGAGTAACTCGCGTTGCCGAGCGAGTAGGCGACCAGGTTGATCGACTCGGTGGCGTTCTTGGTGAACACCACCTCGTCAGACCTGGTGACACCGACGAACGCGGCGATCCGCTCCCGCGCCGACTCGTAGCAGTCAGTGGCTTCCTCGGCCAGCTGGTGCGCGCCGCGGTGCACCGCGGCGTTGTGCTCGGTGACGTATTCCTGCTCGGCGTCGATCACCGGCACCGGGCGCTGCGAGGTCGCCCCGGAGTCGAGGTACACCAACGGCTTTCCGTCCCGCACGGTGCGCTGCAGGATCGGGAAATCGGCCCTGATCCGCTCGATGTCGACCGCGGTCAGGGCGGCGATGTGCGGCCCACCCGGCGCGGGAGCCAGGTCGGAGGCCGCCAAGACCGGCACCTCCGGCAGATCGCCCGCACCCGGACCGGTGGTGAGCGCCTGCACCTCCAGCTGATCGGTCATCGCCGTCTCGCCGTGCTGAGCGTCATCAGATGGCCACCGCGGGGACACCGGTGAACCGCACGTAGCCGTTGGTCTCCAGCTCGTCGGCCAGCTCGGGACCACCGGACTCGACGATCCGGCCACCGGCGAACACGTGCACCCGGTCCGGCTTGATGTAGCGCAGGATCCTGGTGTAGTGAGTGATCAGCAGAACGCCGACGCCTTCACCCTTCTCGCCCTCCGCCTTGTAGCGGTTGACACCCTCCGCAACGACCCGCAGGGCGTCCACGTCAAGTCCGGAGTCGGTCTCGTCCAGGACGGCGATCTTCGGCTTGAGCAGCGAGAGCTGCAGGATCTCGTGACGCTTCTTCTCGCCACCGGAGAAGCCCTCATTGACCGACCGCTCGGCGAAATCCGGATCGATATCCAGGTCCTTCATCGCGGTCTTGACCTCCTTGACCCACTTGCGAATCGGCGGGGCCTCGCCGCGTACCGCGGTGGCCGCGGTCCGCAGGAAGTTGGAGGTCGACACGCCGGGCACCTCGACCGGGTACTGCATGGCCAGGAACAGCCCGGCTCTGGCGCGCTGATCAACGGTCATCGTCAGCAGGTCCTCGCCGTCCAAGGTGACCGAGCCCTGCGTCACCCGGTACTTCGGGTGACCGGCCAGCGAGTACGCCAGGGTCGACTTGCCGGACCCGTTCGGGCCCATGATCGCGTGCGTCTCGTTGGACGAGATCGTCAGGTCGACGCCGCGCAGGATCTCGATCGGGCCCTCGTCGGTGATGACCGAGACGTGCAGGTCGCGGATGTCCAGGGTTGCCATGTGAGTGCTGACTCCAAGAGGTCGGGCCCGACGAATCCCGTGCTCGGGTCGCTCGTCGATGGGTGCTGCGGTGGGATGGGCTGCGGTGGAATGGGTTGGGTTGGGATGGGTTGGGTTGGGAAAAGGTTCGGGGGCTCAGATGCCGGCGATCGCCAGCTCGCGCTCGATGATCTCCGAGGCCCGTTCGCGGACGGACGGGATCCCGATGCGGAGCAACACCTCGCCGAAGAAGCCGCGCACCACCAGGCGCTTGGCCACCTCGGGCGGAATCCCCCGCGACAAGAGGTAGAACAACTGCTCGTCGTCGAAACGTCCGGTGGCACTGGCGTGTCCGGCGCCGACGATCTCGCCGGTCTCGATCTCCAGGTTCGGCACCGAATCGGCCCTGGCCCCGGAGGTGAGCAGGAGGTTCCGGTTCATCTCGTAGGTGTCGGTGCCTTCGGCGGCCTTACGGATCAGCACGTCGCCGATCCACACCGTGTGCGCCTTGGCGCCTTGCAGCGCACCCTTGTACAGCGCGCGTGACTTGCAGTGCGGCACAGCGTGATCCACGAACAGCCGATGCTCGAGGTGCTGGCCGGCGTCGGCGAAGTACAGCCCGGTGAGCTCTGCGTCGCCGCCCGGCCCGTCATACGTGACGGTGCCGACGACGCGGACCAGGTCCCCGCCGAAGGTGAGGGCGGTGTGCTTGAGCGTCGCGTCCCGGCCCACCCGGATGTGGTGGTGGGACAGGTGAACCGCGTCGTTGGCCCATTCCTCCATCGAGGCGAATTCGAGGGTGGCGCCGTCGCCGACGACGATCTCGATGTTGTCGGCCAGCGTCGCACTGCCCTCGTGCACCATCGCCACCTGGGCGCTGGCGTGCGCTCCGACCCGGACGACCACGTGCCCAGCGGAGGCCTTCTCGACGTCGGTCCCGATGAACGTGATGACCACCGGTTCGGACACCTGCGCCTGCGCCGGGATGTCGATGAGCAGCACCGAGCTGCTGGCCGCCCAGGCCCGCGCCGACGGCCGATCAGTGGGGAGACCAGCCAGCCCTTTCAGCCTCGCCGCCTCGTCGCCGCTGACCCGCCGGACGATGACGTTCTCCGGTGCCTGCACGACGGTGTCGTCGTCCGCACCGAAAACGCCCTGGAACGGGGCATCCTCGGCGAGGCCGCGCAGCCGACGCATCGGGGTGAAGCGCCAGTTCTCCTCCTTGCCGGACGGAGCCCGGTGATCCAGCAGGTCCGCCGACCCCACACCGTGCAGGTGTGAGTCGCGTTGCGCGGGCACGGTCCGGCCGCCGACATGGGAATGGCCGGCGAGCCCGTGCCGGGCGGGGCCTGTTTCCACAACTGCTGTCACGTCAATGGGTCCTATTTCTGAGGAGGGCTGATTCCATCGAATCCGGATCGGGAGCGGGTGCCGGCGTCAGCCGACGGCCCCCTCCATCTGCAGTTCGATCAGCCGGTTGAGTTCGAGCGCGTACTCCATCGGGAGCTCCCGGGCGATCGGCTCGACGAATCCACGGACGATCATGGCCATCGCCTCGTCCTCGGTGAGGCCGCGGCTCATCAGGTAGAAGAGCTGCTCCTCGCTGACCCGGGAGACGGTGGCCTCGTGACCCATCGAGACGTCGTCCTCGCGGACGTCGACGTACGGGTAGGTGTCCGACCTGGAGATCGTGTCGACCAGCAGGGCGTCACACTTGACCGTGGACTTCGAGTGGTGGTTACCCGGGTTGACCTGCACCAGCCCGCGGTAGGAGGTACGGCCGCCGCCGCGGGACACCGACTTGGAGATGATCGTCGATGACGTGTGCGGCGCCAGGTGCAGCATCTTCGCGCCGGTGTCCTGGTGCTGTCCCTCGCCGGCGAACGCGATCGACAGCACCTCACCCTTGGCGTGCTCCCCCATCAGCCACACCGACGGGTACTTCATCGTGACCTTGGAGCCGATGTTGCCGTCGACCCACTCCATGGTGGCGCCGGCCTCGGCCTTGGCCCGCTTGGTGACCAGGTTGTAGACGTTGTTCGACCAATTCTGGATCGTGGTGTACCGGCAGCGGCCACCCTTCTTGACGATGATCTCCACGACCGCGGAGTGCAGCGAGTCCGACTTGTAGATCGGCGCGGTGCAGCCCTCGACGTAGTGCACGTAGGCACCCTCGTCCACGATGATCAGCGTCCGCTCGAACTGGCCCATGTTCTCGGTGTTGATCCGGAAATAGGCCTGCAGCGGGATGTCGACGTGCACGCCCGGCGGCACGTAGACGAAGGAGCCGCCGGACCACACCGCGGTGTTCAGCGCGGAGAACTTGTTGTCGCCGGACGGGATGACCGAGCCGAAGTACTTCTCGAAGATCTCCGGGTGCTCACGCAGGCCGGAGTCGGTGTCCAGGAAGATGACGCCCTGCCGCTCCAGGTCCTCCTGGATCTGGTGGTACACGACCTCGGACTCGTACTGCGCGGCCACCCCGCCGACCAGGCGCTGCTTCTCCGCCTCCGGGATCCCGAGCCGGTCATAGGTGTTCTTGATGTCGTCGGGGAGGTCCTCCCAGGTGGCCGCCTGCTTCTCGGTCGACCGCACGAAGTACTTGATGGTGTCGAAGTGGATGCCCGACAGGTCAGCGCCCCAGGTCGGCATCGGCTGCCGCTCGAACAGCTTGAGCGCCTTGAGCCGGCGCTCCAGCATCCACTGCGGCTCGCTCTTCTTCGCCGAGATGTCCCGGACCACGTCCTCGTCCACCCCGCGGCGCGCCGAGGCACCCGCCTTGTCGCTGTCCGACCAGCCGAAGGCATACCGGCCGAGGGTGTCGATGGTGGCGGCCTGCTCGATCCGGGACTGGCTCAGTTCCGCGGTGGCTGGGGTGGCGGTACTGCCGGCGGCGGGTGCGTGCTCCTGCGTGGTGGTCATGGACAAAGTCCTTCCAGTAAGGCGCTGCGAAGCTGACGGGCACTGCGGCGAAACGTCCCGTCCAGCGGGTGGTCGAACGATGGGAACGCTGGCTGATCGAGGGTGGCGCGGCGGATCGGTGAGCGGGTGTTCGTCGGGTCGAGGTGGGCCGTCACGTGTCGGCAGGTTCTGGTGACGGCGGGATGGTGCTGATCGGGATGAACGTGGTGCAGACCGCGTCACCCCTGGCGATGGTCGCCAGCCGTTGGGCATAGCTACCGAGCTCGCGGGTGAAGACAGCCATCTCCTCCTCGCAGAGCTGCGGGTATTTCGTCGCGACGGAGCCGACCGGACAGTGGTGCTGGCACAGCTGAAGGCCGACGCCGACCTGGTGCAGCGACGCCGAGAACCCGGACCCGGTCAACGCCCTGGTCAGGACGCCGGCCCGGGTCGCGACATCGGGCGCCGCGGCCAATTCCGCCCGGTAGGGCGCGACAACCGCCTCGGCGCGCCGACGGGCGAAAGCCCCGATCGCGTGCGGGCCGACCGATTCGGCCAGGAAGTCCAGTGCCTGCACCGCGAGCTCGTCATAAGCGTGCGGCAGCCGGGACCGGCCGACGTCGGTGAGCAGGTAGGACCGGGCCGGCCGGCCGCGTCCCCGTTGGCCGAGGGACGGCGCCTGACGGGAGCTGACCGCCCCTTCCGCGATGAGCTGATCGAGGTGGCGCCGAACGGCGGCCGGCGAGATGCCCAGCTGATGAGCCAGGTCCGCGGTGGTCAGCGGGCCGTCGGCCAGCAGCAGATCGACGACGGCGGCCCGGGTGCGGCCCTCGGCGCGATCAACGGCAGAACGCTCGACAGCCGCCGTGCCCGCAACAGCCGTGCCCGCAACAGCCGTGCCCGCAACAGCCGTGCCCGCAACAGCCGTGCCCGCAACAGCCGTGCCCGCAACGCGGGAGTCCCGCTGGGGGGCCTCCGGAGCGCGCTCGGAGAGGGCAGATGTTTTCACAACACCAGTGTGACCTTTTTCCCGGTAGAGATCAAAGAACCCGTCAACGGCGTGGTGTGGCCCGCGACACGCAGGCCAGCCTGACCAAACTTGTTGGGCCCACCGCACCTGCGGCCGGGCCCGCATCGGACACGGTTGTGGCGCTCCACCGGCAGCGATCCGCTCGCAGTGGGCGAACCGCCACCGTCGGGGTCACTCCCTACACTGCAGGGGTGACGACGGACGGGTCGGCGGCGCGGGTGGCTTTCGGTGGCTGACCGCGTTTCCGCTCGTCAGGAGCGCGGCGGAGTGCTGGTCAGCACACCGGCAGCGGCCGGCTCCGAGCCCTTGGACGCCCTGGAACGCAGCCAGCTCAGCCGGCTCCGCCGGTGGGGCACCGTGGGTGCGTTGCTGCTGATGTTCGGCACCGGATCGTCCTACGGCGCGGCCACCCCGATCCCCAATCCCGTCGACGGCCTGCGGGTGATCGGGCTGCTGTCCCGGATCGGACCGGCCGCGCTGGCCTGCTCCTATGCCGGGATCGGGCTGATCGTGCTGAGCTGGGTGTTGATCGGCCGGCTCGCGGCACCCGGTCGGGTCCGCCGGCTGTCCCGTAGTCAGCTGAGCCACACGCTGGCGATGTGGGCGGTCCCGCTGCTGGTCACGCCGCCGCTGTTCTCCCGGGACGTGTACTCCTACCTGGCCATCGGGTCGATGATGGTGCACGGTTTCAACCCGTACGCGTCCGGTCCGTACGACACCCTCGGCGACGCGGATCCATACGCCCACCAGGTCGACGTGCGCTGGCAACACACCGCCAGCCCTTACGGACCGGTCTACCTGCTGCTTGCCCAGGCCGTGGTCAAGGTCTCCGGCGAGAACGTCATCGCCGGCACGCTGATCCAGCGGATGGTCGAACTGGTCGGGGTCGCGCTGATCGTCTGGGGGCTGCCCAGGCTGGCCCGGATCTGCGGATTCGACCCCGTCGCGGCGCTCTGGCTCGGTGCGCTCAACCCGCTGGTGCTGTTCCACCTGATCGGCGGTGGGCACAACGAGGCATTGATGCTCGGGGCGATGCTCGCCGGGATGGTCATCGCCTGGGAGCGGTCGCTGGTTCTGGGCGTCGTGCTGATCACCCTGGCGGTCGGCATCAAGGCAACGGCCGGCATGACGCTCGCCTTCCTGGTGATCATGCTGGCGCTGCGGGGCGGCGGTCGATGGCGGGACCTGCTGCGCAGCGGCGTGCAGGTCGGGGTGATCGCCGCCGTCACCTTCGCCGCGTTCACCTGGATATCGGGTGTCGGGTTCGGCTGGCTGGCAGCGCTCGCCGCGCCGGGCACCGTCCGCTCGTTCCTGTCCGCATCGACCACGTTGGGGGTCGGCGCCGGTGAGGCCGGTCTGCTGCTCGGCCTCGGCGATCACACCCAGGCGGCGCTGGACGTCATGCAGCCGGTGGGCACCCTGATCGGGTCCGTCATCGCGCTGGCCATCATGTGGCAGGCGTGGCAGCGCCGGATCAACCCAGTGCTCGGGCTCGGCATGGCGATGGGGGCGTTCGTGCTGCTCGCGCCGGTCATCCAACCCTGGTACCTGCTGTGGGCGGCGTTGCCGCTGGCGGCCTCCACGGCCGATCCGAGGTACCGCACGGTGACGGTCTGGTTGACCGTGCTGTTCTCCGTGACGATCATGCCGAACGGCGCGACCATCCCGGTCTACGTGATCGTGCAGGCGGTGGCGGTGGCGGCCGTCGTGGTGGGGTCGGTGCTCGTTGTGCTGCGGCGGGCGGGTCTACCGACCTCGGACGGCAGGGTCGCCGCGCGTGCAGCCGCATATCCTGGATCATCGTGACCCTTTCTTCGCCCGATGACGCGCTCGTCGTCGATGGGCTGGTCCGCCGGTTCGGGTCGCTGTTGGCGGTTGACGGGCTGTCTTTCGCCGTTCCGCGCGGCGCCCTGGTGGCGTTGCTCGGCCCCAACGGGGCCGGGAAGACCAGCACGCTGGACGTCTGCACCGGGTTCGCCCGTCCGGACGCCGGTGGCGTTCAGGTGCTCGGGCTCGACTCCTGGCAGCACAGCGCCGCGCTCCGCCCGCGGATCGGGGTGATGCTGCAGGCCGGCGGCTCGCACGCCGCCGCCCGGGCCGGCGAGATGCTCGAGGTGATAGCCCGCTGCTCCGCCCGCCCGATGGACCCGTCCTGGCTGCTGCACACTCTTGGTCTGACGGACGCCGCACGCACCCCGGTCCGCCGGCTGTCCGGCGGCCAGGTGCAACGGCTGAGCCTGGCGATGGCGCTCATCGGCCGACCGGAGCTGCTGTTCCTGGACGAGCCGACCGCCGGGATGGATCCGCAGGCCCGGCATCTGGTCTGGGACATGTTGCGGGCGGCCAGGTCTGACGGCGTGTCGATCCTGCTGACCACGCACCTGCTGGACGAGGCCGAGCTGCTCGCCGACCGGGTGGTGATCATCGACCACGGCCGGGTGGTGGCCGACGGCTCCCCCGCCGAACTCACCGGCGGCGTACCCGGCCAGTTGCGGTTCGCCGCCGGCGGCGGCCTGGACGTCGATCTGTTGCGGATGGCGCTGCCCGACGGCTACGCGGTCCGGGAGATCACCCCCGGCCGGTACCTGGTGGAGGGCGACATCGTGCCGGCAACGGTGGCCACCGTGACATCGTTCTGCGCGCGGGTCGGCGTGCTGCCCGGCGATTTGCAGGTCGGTCGGCGCTCCTTGGACGACGTGTTCCTGGAACTGACCGGTCGGGGGATCCGCACATGACGACGCCCGCCGGTGCGCCGCCCGCCCCCTTCCCCACCGGGACCTTCGCGCCCGACCCGGCCCCCGCCCGCGCACTCCAGCGGATCACTGCCACCGCTGGGCTGGAGATCAGGCTGACCGCTCGCAACGGTGAGCAACTCCTGCTGGCGCTGGTGATCCCGCTGGTCGCTCTGGTCGGCGGAACGCTCATCTCGATCGTCTCGCTGCCCGAACCGCGGGTGAACGCCGTCGTGCCGGGGGTTCTGGTGCTGGCCGTCCTGTCGTCAGCGTTCACCTCGCAGGCCATCACCACCGGATTCGACCGCCGGTACGGGGTGCTGAAACGGCTGGCCGCGGCGGGGGTCGGCCGGGCACAGCTGATCGCCGGGAAGTGCGTGGCGACGCTGCTGGTCATCGCAGGGCAATTCATTGTGCTGGGCGTCACCGCGCTGCTGCTGGGCTGGCGGCCGCAGGGCAACCCGCTGTGGGTGGTGTTGATCACCCTGCTCGGCACGGCGGCACTCCTCGGGTTGGCGTTGCTGCTCGGCGGGACGCTCCGCGCGGAGGCGGTGCTGGCCGTCGCCAACCTGTTGTGGCTGCTGTTCGTGCTGGTGGGCGGCGTCATCGTGCCGCTCAGCCAGGCTCCGACGGCGCTGCAGACCGTCGGTGAGCTCACTCCGCCGGGCGCGATGTCCGTGGCACTGCGAGCCGTCCTGCAGGACGGCGCCTCGCCGCCGCTGTTCGCCATGATCGTGCTGACCGCCTGGGTCCTCTTCGGCTGGGCCGCGACCGTAAGTTGGTTCAAGTGGCAATAACGACCTCTCCGCCAGGAAAAGCGACGGCCAGGGACCTCCCCTGGTGGCGACAGCCGCCGTCGCTACGGCTGCAGCGCGCCTTCGCCTGGGCTGCGGTGATCACCAACGGAATGATCGCGGTGACCGGCGCGACCGTGCGGGTGACCGGATCCGGGCTCGGCTGCCCCACCTGGCCCGAGTGCCAGTCCGGCTCGTTGGTCCCGGTCAGCCGGTCCGACCTGTCCCCCGTGCACCAGGCGATCGAGTTCGGCAACCGCACGCTGACCGGTGTCGTGCTGATCGCCTCGCTGGGGGCGTTCCTGCTGATCTGGCTGGCCCGGCCGCGGCGGCGGTCCCTGATGCTGCTGGCGGCGGTGCTGCCGGCCGGCGTGCTGTTCCAGGCCGTCTGGGGCGGGCTGACCGTGCTGACCGGGTTGGCCTGGTGGACGGTGGCGCCACACATGCTGGTGTCGCTGGTGCTGCTGTTCGTCGCCATCGTGGTGCTGGTCCGGCTCGGGGAAACCGACGAACCGCCGGTGGCGGTCGTGCCGCGTCCGCTGCAGCTGCTGACCTGGGCAACCGTCGTCGTCCTCGGCGCGCTGTGCATCGCCGGAACGCTGGTCACCGCGGCTGGTCCGCACGGCGGCGATGACGAGACACCGCGGCTGGACATCCCGGTGCGCGGGCTGGCGCAACTGCACGCCGACCTGATGTTCCTCTACCTGGGTGTGCTGGTCGCCCTGACGGTGGGCTTCCTCGCCGTGAAGGCGCCACGCAGGCTGCTGACCCGCGCCTGGCTGTTGGTCGCGGTGACCGCCGCCCAGGGCCTGATCGGGCTCGTGCAATACGCCACCGGCGTGCCGGAGGCGCTGGTCGTCGCGCACGTGCTCGGCGCCACCCTGCTGACCGCCGCCGCGGCCAACGTCGCGCTGGCCACCCGGACCCGTGGGGTGGCGCCGGGGCTGGTCCGAGCCGACCCGGCGGCCCCTGCCGTGACGTTGACCCCGTTGCCGCCGGCCACTGCCGGGTAGCCGATGACCGGTCGTCCTGCCTCAGATTCTCGCCTAGGGAGCCTGCGGTTCAAGGAGCACGGAGCGCCTGTACCGCCGTGACGGCGTCTCCCACCGGCCGCAGCATGGTGCCGGCCAGCGGGCTGATGCCGCTGTGCCGACTCACCCGACTCACCCGACGCACCCGCGGCCGACGCACCCGACGCGGCCGCGCGGTGGCGGCGGACTCGGGTGGCTCCAGGACGGCGGCCGCCCTGGGCGGCAAGACGTAGACGGTGCGATTGCGGGCCAGCAGGTCGGTGCGCCGGTGCACAGCCGCATCGGTGATCAGGTCCACCAAGGCCCGCCCGCCGCTCCGCGCCCGGCCGGGACCGCCGGGCCGCAGGTGCTGGGCTCTGGTCATCGGGGGCTCCCTGCAGGCGTTGGTCCAGTCGGGCTCGGCACCACAGCCGGCCCGCCGTGCGGCTCACCATCGAGAGCCGGACGGCGGCGGATGCTTCTCAGACCCGAATCCGTGAGTAGGCGGTTGGGGCCGTCCGCGCTTTCGGCGGGATGTCTGGTTTGCCCGGTTCGTTGTGGTAGTGACGGGTTGTGGGTGT
>Ga0208851_1000665_pt1 | contig 13810 bp, 13 predicted proteins | sample NGESurshal092012_FD_184481 | JGI IMG/M metagenome (GOLD analysis project Ga0208851, IMG submission 184481) | Arctic peat soil microbial communities from Barrow, Alaska - NGEE Surface sample 415-2 shallow-092012 (SPAdes) | ecosystem: Environmental > Terrestrial > Soil > Wetlands > Peat ... | reverse complement strand
GTGTGCACGCGGATGTCGTCGCCGCTCCAGGAGTTGTCCACAGTTCCGCTGCACGTACTTGACGCCGTCATGTGCACAGGCCCCGGCGGTCAACACCTGTCGACGGTCGACGTGGCGGGGGATATCACCGCGATCGCCGGGGCGAACCTGGAGTCGGTCGTCGGCGAGCGGGCCGGGGTCGCGCTGTTGCCGGGGACCTTGTTGCAGCGGTCGATGGTCACCGACGCGGACCCGATCCCCGCGGGCATGGCGCAGGTCGGGCTGGCGGTGAAGGGCGGTCAGCTCCCCGCGGACGGGTTGGTGCCGGGTGACCGGGTGCAGGTCCTTGCCCTGCCCGGGCAGGTCGCCGGCGCGGGGAATCCCGCCGCACCAACGGTTCTGGTCGACGCCGCGGTGGTGTTCGCCGCGCACCAGGACCCGACCCAGCCGGGGACGACGCTGCTGACCCTGCTGGTGCCCGCCGAGGTGGCGCCCGGGGTGGCGGCCGCCAGCGCCACGGGTGCGGCGGCGGTGGTGAAGGTGCCGGCGTCGTGATCGTCTCGGTGTGCGCGGACAAGGGCTCACCTGGGGTGACCACCCTGGCGACGGTGCTGGGCCTGGTGTGGCCCGGACCGCGGGTGGTGGTCGAGGCCGACACCGCCGGCAGTGACCTGTCCTTCCGGCTCCGCCCCGCGGCCACCAATGGTGTGCTGGGTGGGCGGTTGGCACCGGACCCGTCGATCGCGGTGCTGGCCACCGCGGCTCGGCTGGGGCTGACCGACGCCGGTCCGCTGCCCTATGCGCAGGACACCACCCTCGGGGTTCCGGTGGTGCCCGGGGTGCTGTCCGCGGAACGGTTCCGGGCCCTTCGCTCGCACTGGCCGCAGCTCGCGAAGGAACTGGCGGCGTGGGCGGGGACCGCGATCGTCGACCTCGGTCGCTTCACCCCCGACCACCCGGCCATCCCGGTGGCGCGGGCATCCACGGCGGTGCTGCTGCTCACCCCGGCCACCCTGGAGGGGCTGTACCACGTGCGGGACCGGGTCGCCGAACTCTCCGGCACCCTCGGCGACCCGAACCGGGCCCGGCCCAACCTGGCCGTGGTGGTCACCGGGGAACTGCGGGACCGCCGCTCGAGTGTGGAGCAGGTGCGGCAGGTGTTGGCGTCCATCGGTTCCCCGGCCCCGGTGAACGGATTCATGGCACACGACCCGGTCGGGGCGAAGGGGTTGTGGGCGGGGGAGCTGACCCGCCGGTTCGCCGGCAGCGAGCTGGTCCGGTCGGTCCGGGCGACCGCCGAGGCGGTGTTGGCCGGATGGCCCGACCTGCTCCCGCCGACGGACACAGCGGGGGACATCAAGTCGAATCACCCTGCCGACGAAGTCCCCGCACACGGTGCTGCTGCTGAGTCTGCGGGTCCGGTGATGGAAGGAACGAGGTCATGACCGACACGGCAGTGCTGGATTACCGACTGGTGCGGACTCTGCAGGGGCGGGCCGCCGACGAGATGACCCGGGCGAGGCAACAATGGGAGGCCCGCGGGAACCGAGACCTGCCTGATTCGGACGAGCGGCAGTTGGCGTTCAGCGTGATCACCAGGGTGGTGCAGCGGCACCTGGCGTCCGTGCTGGCCGCCGGTGGGGAACTGCCCGCGGACGCCGGGTACGACCTGAGACTCATCCAAGCGGTCGACGACGCCATGTATGAGGCAGCCGAATTCCAAGGGTTGATAACGGACCAGCTGATTGAGAACGTCGACATCAACGGCTGCGACGAGGTTTTCATCACATACGCCGACAATAGGGGAAAGGTCCGGGGTCGGTCGATCGCCGCGACGGACGACGAGCTGATCCGGATCGTGCAGAACCTGGCGTCGAGGGTATCGCTGAACCCGCGGCCGTTCAGCAGGGCGAACCCGGAGCTGGACCTGCGGCTGCCGGACGGGTCCCGGCTGTCGGCGGTGATGGGCGCCGCCGAGCGGCCGTTGGTGTCGATCCGCCGGTCCCGGTACCCGCAGATGTTCCTGTCCACCCTCGTCGACCTGGGCACCATCCACGACCAGTTGGCGTGTTTCCTGCAGGCCGCGGTGGCGGCCCGAATGAACATTGTCATCGGGGGGGCGACGGACGCCGGGAAGACCACCTTATTGAGATCGCTTATCAATGCGGTCGGGCCTGCGGAAAGGCTGATTACTGTCGAGCGGTCCCTGGAGTTGGGTTTGCGGCGGCACCCGGAGCTGCACCCCGACGTGGTGGAGCTGGAGGAGGTGCTGCCCGACGCCGACGGCAACGGCGGCCTGTCCATTCGGCACCTGGTGCGCCGCACCCGCAGACACAACCCGGACCGTTGCATCGTCGGCGAGGTGATGGGCCCCGAAGTTGTCGAAATGTTGAGCGCCATGAGCCAGGGGAACAACGGGTCCCTGTCGACCATCCATGCCCGGTCCGCGTCTGATGTGTTCGCGAAGCTCGCCACCTACGCGGCGCAATACGAGAAGCTGGACTTCGCGGTGGCGCATTCGTTGATCGCGAACGCGGTCGACTTCGTGGTGTTCATCGAGAAGAACCCGCACATGGGTGGGCGCCGGTGCGTGACCGAGGTGCGGGAGGTGGTCGGTTCCCCGGACGGTCGGGTCGCCAGCGGGTTGATCTTCGGCCCGTCGCCGGTGGATGGCCGGGCGGTCCGCGCCGACGAGTACGGGCTGACGTTCGAGCGGAACAAGGCGCTGCACGCCGCCGGGTATGACGACACCGCCCACGCGTTCGTGTTCGGTGGCCGGTGATGGTGGGCCAGGTGTGGGTCGCAGTGCTGCTCGGCGCCGGCCTCGGCGGCGCGCTGTGGCTGATGATCGCCGGGATCCGCGGCACAGTGGTGGATCCGACCCGGCCCCCGACCCGTGCTGCGCGGCTCAAGAGCGCGTTGCGGTCGCCGGGGTTGTCCGGTCGGATCCTGGGCGGGCTGGTCGTGGCGGCGCTGACCCTGGCTGTCACCCGGTGGCCGGTCGCCGCCCTCGGGTTGGGGGCGTTGGTGGTGTGCTGGCCGGCGCTGTTCGGCGGCACCAATGCGGAGCAGCGTCAGATCGCGTCGCTGGAGGCGTTGGTGACGTGGACGGAGACGCTGCGGGACACCATCGCCGCGCACGCCAGCCTGGAGCAGGCGATCCCGGCGTCGGCGGTGCACGCGCCCATGTTGATCCGCCCGGCCCTGGTCCGTCTGGTCGGCCGGTTGCGGGCGAGAGTGCCGATGGATCAGGCGTTGTCGGCGTTCGCCGCCGAAATGGATGACCCGTCGGCGGATCTGGTGATCGCTGCGTTGATGCTGTCCGCGACCCGCCGCGGGGACCGGCTCGGTGAGGTGCTGACCGGGTTGACGACAGCGGCCCGGGAGGAGCTGGAGATGCGGCGGAAGATCTCCGCCGGCCGGGCCGAGCTGCGCCGCGGGGTGCAGATCGTGGTCGGGGTGACCATCGCGATCGGGGTGTTCCTGGTGCTGTTCAGCGGCCCCTACATCGCCCCCTACGGCACCCCGGCCGGGCAGGTCGCCCTCGTCGTCGTTGTGGCTATTTTCGCCGCGGCGTTCCTGTGGATGCGGAAACTGTCCGCGCAGCAACCCGTCGCACCGTTCCTGGCCCGGCCGGGGCAGCAACCCGACCCCACCGAAACCACCATCCTCTCGTCGGTGAATGCCACCGCCTCGGTGACCGGGGCGGTGCGGCGGTGATCGCGGCGGTCGGGCTCGGTGCCTTGTGCGGTGGGGTGGTCTTCCTGCTGGTGCTGCACCTGGCCCGGCCCCGCCCGGCGCTGCTGGTGGAGTTGGCCCGGTTCGACGCCGCCCACGCAAGTGCTGCGGGGCAGGCGGTGTCGGACCTGCCCGCCGCGCCGGCGGCCGCGGGGCTGCCCGCCGCGGTCGGGGCGTGGGTGGCCCGGCAGCTCACCCTCCGTGGGGTGACGAACAGCAGCCTGCGGCAGGAGCTGGCGTTGACCGGCCGGACCTACGAGCAGGTAATGACCCGGAAGGTGTTGTTCGCCGCCGGTTGGTTTGCTGCTGTCGCTGCTGTTGCTGGTGGTGGTGCCGGCCGCGGTCGGTGCCGTTTTGCCGACCGGGGTGCCGCTGATCGTGGCGGTGCTGCTGGCCGCGGCGTTGTTCTTCCTGCCCGACCTGGAAGCCAGGGGGGAGGCCACCCGGCGGCGGGCCGAGTTCCGGCACGCCCTCGGCGCGTACCTGGACCTGGTGGCGTTGGAGATGGCCGCCCGGGCCGCGCCGGCGGAGGCGTTGCCGGCGGCGGCGAAGGTCGGCACCGGATGGCCGCTGGCGTTGATCCGCGACACCCTGTACCGGGCCACGAGGGCGGGCCGGGATCCGTGGGCCGCCCTGGGGGAGTTGGGCCGGCGGATCGGGGTCACCGAACTCAGCGACCTCGGGCAACTGATCGCGCTGGTCGCGCATGACGGGGCGAGGGTCCGGTCCACGCTCACCGCCCGGGCGCAGACCATGCGCCGGCACGAACTGGCGAACCTGCAAGGGCATGCCGGGAAGGCCGACCAGAGCATGCAGATGGCGCAGGTGCTGATCGGCCTCGGGTACCTGCTGTTCATCGGCTACCCCGCGATGGTCGCCGTCCTCAACTTCTGACCCGCACACCACCTTTCGAACCCGGCACAACAACCACCGCACCACCCACCGGAGAGGGGAACAGAAATGATCATGACCCTGGAGACGGTCCGCGACTGGGTCACCGCCCGCATCACGCTGCTCCGCGCCAACGGGGACCGGGGGGAGATCCCCGCCCAGCTGGTCTGGATGGGCGTCATCGTCGCCCTCGCGATCGCCGCCGGCGCGGTCATCACCACCCTGGTGATGAACAAGGCCCACAGCATCACCCTGCAGTAGCGGGCGCGCCGAAGGTGTTCGGCAGTGCCCGCACGTCCGCTCGTGGTCCGGCCTTCCTGGCCGGCCGCTGGCGGCGGCTCCGTGAGACCAGGGACCGGGGTGACGCCACGGTCGAGGCGGTGATCATCGTCCCGGTCATCGTCATCCTGACGCTGCTGGTGGTGCAGTTCGTCCTGGTCTGGCACGGCCGGCATCTCGCCCAGGCCGCCGCGCAGACCGCCGCCCGGGCGGCCGCCGCCTACCAGGCCCAACCCGCTGTCGGGCAGGCCGCCGGGGATCAGTACCTCGCCGAGGTGGCCCCGAACCTGCTCCCCGGCCGCACCGTCACCGTCACCCGCGACGCCGCGAGCGCCACCTCCATCGTCACCGCCGACGTGCTGACGGTCATCCCCTTCGCCGCCTTCGACATTCAAGAGCAGGCCACGGTTCCACTCGAGATCTTTGTGGGGCAACCATGACCCGGCCGCGCCGCCGAGCCCGCCGCGGCTGGGATCGGGACCGCGGGTCGATGACGACGGAGTTCGTCGTCCTCGCGCCCATCGTGATCGCGATCGTGCTCTTGGTGGTCGGGCTCGGCCGGTACGCCCACGGCAAACAACTCGTCGAACAGGCCGCGGCCGCCGCCGCACGCGCCGCGTCACTGACCACCACCGCCACCGTGGCGGAGGCCCGGGCCGGACAGGCGGCGGCCGGATCACTGGCGGACGCCGGGTTGTCCTGCACCGGCATGACCGCCGACGTCGACACCCGCTCGTTCCGGCCCGGCGGGGTCGTCACCGTGACCATCACCTGCACGGCCGACCTCTCCTGGCTCGCGCTCAGCGGCCTGCCAGGTGCAGCGACGATGGCAGCGACCGGTCGGGCACCCCTCGAGGAGCACCGTCAATTCGGCGATCCCGGAGACCGGCAATGACCCCGCGACCAGGTTGTCGGCGGCGCCTGTTCGGCGCTGTCATGCGCCGCTGGACCCGGATGCGGCGCGATGAGGACCGGGGATCGATCACCGCCTACCTGCTGATCATGACCGTCGCGCTGGTGGTGCTGGCCGGGCTGGTGCTGGACGGCGGGGCCGCGCTCACGGCGCACGGCCGGGCCGCCGACACCGCCCAACAGGCCGCCCGCGCCGGCGCCGACGCCCTCGACGGCCAATCCCTCCGCGCCACCACCCCCGGTGGGCTCACGACGAACCCGGACGCAGCCCGGGCCGCCGCGGCCGCGGTCCTCGCCGCCGCCGACCTCACCGGCGACATCACCGTCACCGGAACAACCGTCACCGTCACCGCCCGCGCCACCAAACCCACCGCGATCCTCGCCATCGTCGGCATCACCCAGGTCGGCGGCACAGCCACCGCCACCGCGATCCCCCTGCACGGCACCACCACCGGAGCGCCCTGACATGAAAAAACAACCCTTCACCGATCGGGGTGCCGCGTGATGCGTGCCCTCCGCGCCGCCACCTCGGCCGCCGCGTCCCTCGCCCTGCTGATCGGGGTGCCCTGGCTGTTGTCGAGCACCATCGGGAACCCGCTCACCCGGGTGCCGGACCTGCTCGCCGGGGACGTCAACGACCACGTCGTGCTCGCCGCCCTCGCCGCCGTCCTGTATGTGGCGTGGGCGCAGTTCGCCGTCGCGTTCGCCGTCGAGCTGATCTCCGCCCTCCGGCGGACCCCGATGCCGCGCCGGATCCCCGGGGTGTTCGCCGGCCAGCAAGGGCTGGCCCGGGCGCTGGTCAGCGGGGCGTTGCTGCTGCTCCCGATCACCGCGTCCACCGTCGTCCCGGCCGCCCAGGCCATCGCCATGACACCAGGTCACCACCCGGCAACGGCTGTGGCGACCGAACTGGTGCCGGGACCACCCCGTGGGCCCGCTCCGACGCTCGTGCCCGCTGCCACACCGACACGGGAAGTCACCCTGACCGGGGACGGGGCCCGCACCTGGTGGGACCTCGCTGTCACCCATATCGGCGACGGCGCCGCCTGGCGGGAACTGTGGGACCTCAACCAGGCCCGGGTCCAGGCCGACGGCACCGTGCTGACCACCGAGCGAACGGTGCTGCAACCCGGCTGGACCGTTGTCATCCCCGACACCACCGCGGGTGACAACCCCGCCGCGGCAGCCGAACCCGGTTCCGACGACGGCAGCCAACAGGTGGAGGTGACGGTCCGGGCGGGGGACACCCTGTCCGAGATCGCCGCCGACCACGGTGCCACGGACTGGACAACGGTGTGGCCGGCCAACGCCGGACGGGAAGAACCCGACGGCGACCGGTTTACCGACCCGGACTACATCGAACCCGGCTGGACGATCACCATCCCCACCCCAGCAGCCCTGGGTGACAACGCGGGTGACAACGCCGTCCCAGTGCGGGAAGGGGACACCCTGTCGCAGCTCGCGGCCGCCAACGACGTTCCGCTCGACGACGTCGTCGCCGCCAACATCGGTCGAACCCAACCCGACGGATCATCGCTCACCGACCCGGATGACATCCGACCCGGCTGGCAGATCGTCATCCCCGGCGATGTCACCCACGAGACAGCCATCGGTGAGCCGCCAACCGCGGAATCCGAGCCGGTGACCCCGCCGGCACCACCCGCGGTCACGACAACCGAACCGGCCACACCGTTGTCACCCACCGACGAACCGTTGTCACCCACCGAGCAACCCACCCTGTCACCCACCGAGCAGCCCGCCCTGTCACCCACCGACCAGCCCGCCCTATCACGCACCGACCAGCCCGCCGCGCAGGCATCGCCGGGAACGGAACAGCTGGTGGCCGCTGTGCCGTCCGCGTCGCTCTCGGACACCGCCGACGCGGACGCGTCGGCCACCGACCGAGCCGATTCGGGCGTCGAGCACACCGCCGTGGTGCCGTGGCTCGCCGGCGCCGGCCTGCTCACCGGCGGCGTCCTACTGGCCCTGATCCGGCACCGGCGCCGGCAGTTCCGGTACCGGACCCCCGGGCGGAGCATCACCCAGACACCCGCGGAGCTGCAGGACGCCGAGCGTGCCTTGCTCACCGCCGGCGCCACCGGAATAGGTGACGTGAGCTTCTTGGACCGGGCCCTCCGCGACCTGACCCGCGCTGCGGCCGACGGCCACGCCACGCTGCCCGACGTCGTCGCCGCTCGACTGACCAACGACGCACTGAATCTGATTCTCACGGTCCCGAACCACGAACCCCCCGCACTGTGGCGCTCCGACGACGTCGGCACCACCTGGACCCTGAACCGCGACGACGAAGGCCACCTCGACGCCGCCGGCCGCGGCGCCGAGGTGTATGCGCCGTACCCGACCCTGGTGTCCATCGGTCACACCGAGGCGGGAGAGCAGTGGCTGCTGGACCTGGAACAGGTCGGGTACGTGTCGTTGACCGGGGACACCGACAGGTGCATGGACCTGGCCCGGTTCATCGCCGCCGAACTGGCTCACAACACCTGGTCGGACATGGTCGAGGTCACCCTCGTCGGATTCGGGGCAGAGATGACCGCGCTCAACCCGGAACGGCTCACCCACACCGACCACCTCGAGACGGCGACCGCCGCGGCGACCCGAGCCCTCGCCGACACCCGGCAGGACTCCGACGGCCACCCACGCGCACCGGTCCTCGACGCCCGAACGCATCCGGGTCAGGGTGACGTGCCCATCCCGCACGTCACCCTGATCTCCCCGGCCGCGGCCCGCGCGGTGCCGCCCGACGTGCTCTCGGTGCTGGTCGACGAGCTCCGGAGCCAACCGGACCGCTCGGCCGTCGCCGTGGTCGACGCCACTGGTGAGCCCGCCACGATCACCGACGACCGCGAGGCAGAGTCCCGCACCGACCGCGGCTGGACGCTGTGTGTGAATTCGGACGGGACGCTCAGCATTCCGTCCTTGGGAGAACGGCTCGTTGCGCAGCAACTGCCGGAGCGGGAGGCAGCCGACCTGGCAGCACTGCTCGCGCTGGCCGCGGCGACCGAGGATCAGCCGATGCCGGCCTCGAGAGGGGACCAGCCGTGGGAGGAGTACGCCGACACCGCCGGCAACCCACTGCCGCAACTGGCAACACCCGACGTCCAGGACGGCTCGGTCGTCGACTCGGTCGAGTTCGCATCGACGGATTCGGCGTTGCCGTTGCCGCCCCGCGCCTACCTGGACCGCACCGCCGCCGACCAGGCCGACCTGGACACCCTCGCCCCCCGGGTCCCTGACACGGTGCGGGAACGGATCGAGAAGAGCGACACCGACCTGGATGTCGACCTGGCCGACTGGTACGACGAGACGACCACCCGACCCCGGGTCACCGTCCTCGGACCGGTCCAGGTCCGCGCTCAGGGTGACCTGCCGGCCGGGCGCCCACGGCTGGCGTGGCACACCGAGGTCGTCACCTACCTGGCCACCCGGCCCCGCGGCGCCACCGTCGAGGCCTTCGGCACCGCGATGTGGCCGGACGACCCCGACATCGCCGACCGCCCGAAACTGCGGAACTCCATCTACGTCGCCCGCAAGTGGCTCGGCGTCGACCCGGCCACCGGACTGGAGTACCTGCCGTCCACCACCCGCAGCGGCGGCGGCAGCTACCGCATCGTCGGTGGGCTGCTGGATGCGGAACTGTTCCGCCGGCTCCGGCTCCGGGGCGTCACCCGCGGCGTCAACGGCATCACCGACCTGCGGGCCGCGCTTGACCTGGTCACCGGCCCGCCGTTCGACCGACGGCGCGCCGGCGGGTACGGGTGGCTGGTCGACCCCGCCCTCGATCATGAATACCTGGCCGCCATCTCCGACGTCGCGCACCTGCTCGCCACCCACCACCTCGCCGCCGGCGAACCAACACTTGCCGAGGCCGCCGCGCAGGTCGCGCTCACCGCCGGCAGTAGCGAGGACACCGTGCTGCTCGACCTGGTCGCCAGCAGCGAGGCCATGGGCAACATCGCGGAGGCCGATGCCTACGTGAAGCGGATCATGGCCAACCATGACGCCGAGGTCGAAGAAGACCTACCACCGCGGACCGCCGACATCCTGCGCCGACGCCGCTGGCTCCCACCCGCCGCCTGACCGAGGACCGAGAGAATGTCGTGGGTCACCGCGTCGGTGTCGGTGCTGGCCGCAATCGTGGTGAGCCCGCTGCTCGCGGGCTGGACCGTCGGGCTCACAACCAACCCGACCGCCGCTCGGGCGTCGTGGTGGCGGCCCAGAACGGTGAGCCTGATCAGGTTCTCCACCGTGGCAGGGGTCGCCGTGGTCCTAGCCGCTGGTGCGTCCGGCGGTGAGCCGCTGGTCGCGTGGTGGCTGTTCGCTGCCGGCGGGGCCGTCCTCTGCGTCACCGATGCCGAGCATCACCTGCTGCCCGCCCGGATCGTGCATCCGCTCGCCGCCGCCGTCGTCGCGGCGCTTGCGATGACCGCGGCCGCAACCGGGGAACCGGGCCGCCTGCTGAGCGCGATCCTCGCCGCGGCCGCCATCGGCGCGGGGTGGTTCGCCGTCGCGTTCCTTGCCCCGTCCGCGCTGGGGTTGGGTGACGTCCGGGTCGCCGCCCTCGCCGCCGGGCTGCTCGGCTGGACGAGCTGGTCGGCCGTCCTCGCCGGACAGCTCGCGGCATTCGGCCTCGCCGTCATCACCGCCGGAATCCTCACCGCGACCAGGGGCCGGGAGCGTGGCCGGGCGATGCAAATCCCGATGGGACCGGCGCTGATCCTCGGCGCGATCCTGGTGACCTGGCTGTAGAACGCACCGATCGTGGGGGTGACAACGTGCGTGACAACAAGGCGGTGCGTGGATCACGTGTCACCGACCGGCGGGGTGACGGAACGAGGGACAGTAAGTAGGACAAGCCTGCGGAGGGTCGGTGGCAACACATCCCGACACCCGAAAGGCATCGCCGTGTTCAACGATCCCGCCATCGCCGGGAGCTGGCCGAACCTCGTCGACCGACTCGACCGCACCGGCCGCCCCACCGCATGGGCAACCTGGGCCCCCGCCCTTGTCGGTCTACACAGCGTCGGCGACCTACCTGCCATGGTTGCGGAGCACGTGAACCCGGCCAGTGCCGACGACGTCATCGGGGCACTGGTCCGGATCGCCGCCGCCGACGGCGCCGATGACCCCGATGCACTGCTGGTGCTGCTGCACCTGCTCAGCGGCGGCGTGCAGGCACTGGCCACGAAACTGGCCCACCTCTCGGACAACATCCTGGCCGTGGTGGTCGGCGAACTGACCTGCCGGATCCGCCGCTACCCGTGGCAGCGGAGAACCCGGGCGTACGCCAGGAACCTGCTGCTCGACACCAAGCAGGTTTTGCTCCGCGGTGAACTCCGGCCCGGGTTGCCCGACCAACCGGCCGTGGTGCTGGTCGACCCGGACGACCCGGCCTTCCGGCGCCTCGACGTCACGCACATCGAGAACGATGACGTCGATGTCGTCGACATGCTGCTCTGGGCCGGCGGGCACGGCATCGCCCCGCTCCAGGATCTGCTCATGCTGCTCGACCTGGAACAACGGCGCGGCTACGGCACCGCCACTCGACACCGAATCGCCGATGACCTCGGTATCAACGAACGCACCGTCCGCCGCCGCCGGGACCGCGCACTGGCCGCGCTCCGTCAGGCCCGTCCCGCATATCTGGCCGCAGTCGCCTGATGCCTTCAACATGTTTCGGTCAACACCCGGGCACCAGGGCAATTCGCGGTACCGATCATCATTGTTCGTCAGTCGACCTGGGCGGCGGTCGCGCGCCGCGGGATCCGACTGCGGACCGGTGATCACTGTCGTCCCCGACCCGTACCGTCCGTCGTGAGTCGCCCTCCCTGGACCGAGACGCCGGGGCCCGGGGTCAGGCCTCACATTCATGAGCCACGACTGGGTGTTTCGACAAGACCTGCGGTGCAGACGATCTGACCTGGCAAGGAGGGGCGGTGACCCGATCGAGGCGCGGCACCCGGCGGCGAGGCACCGTGTCCTTCGTCCTGGTCGCGATCCTCGCCGGCGCGGCGATCCTCGGGTCGACGTGGGTGCGCGACCGGGCGCAGCAGCTGGCGGGGTGGGCCTGGGGGAAGTCGAGCTCGCCGGCGAGCGGCGAACCGGGTCCCCCGCCGGCGTCGACGGTGGACAGCATCCGGGCGCTGGAGGGGCTGATCGTCGTCGCGGAACGACCCGACATCCCGGGATACCAGCGCGGCTGCGCGGCGGGGGAGGCCTGCAGCTTCGGACCGGCCTGGACCGACGACTCCACGGCACCGGACTCCCACGACGGGTGCGGGACCCGCGACGACGTACTGCGTGAGCAGCTGGCCGATGTCGTGTTCAGGGCAGGTTCCGGGTGCGTGGTGGTCGGCAGCACGCTTCACGACCCGTACACCGGCGCCATCATCCCGTTCAGCAAGACCGACGCGGCCGACGTGCAGATCGACCACGTCTACCCGCTGGCCCGGGCATACGACATGGGCGCGGCCGGCTGGTCCCAGGAACGGCGGACCGCGTTCGCCAACGACACCCGACTCGAACTGCTGGCCGTCGACGGGCGGGCCAACCGGGCCAAAGGGGACTCCGGACCCGCTGAGTGGCTGCCGCCGGACCCCGCCGAGACCTGCGGCTACCTGCGGCGGTACATCGGCGTCGCCGCCGCGTACGGGCTCGCGATCACTGCCGACGAGCACGACGCGATGGCCCGGATACTCCCCGGTTGCGGCTGACCTCAGGCACCGCTAGAGGTCGGGACGCCACGTCAATGCCGGAATGCGCGGCAACGGCGTGCGCAGCTTGTCGGCCAGCACGTCGACGATGGGCTCGATCGAGGTTCAGAGCCCCCGCGTCTTCGCGTCCACGGTCGTTGTCGTTCACAGGCGGATCCGTTCGCGGTCGGTGAAAACCTTCTGGTGCGGGCGTTGGTTCGTCCGTCCTGTGCTGCCGATCAGCGGATCTGCCGCGAGGGGCGGACGCCCTGCGGGCGGACGGTTACGGGTACAACGGATTGGGTTTCTCACCCGTGAGGAGCAACGACCAGGTCAGCGGCCCGACGACACCGTCCTCTCGGAAGCCGATGACGTGACCCGCAATCGCGGATTGGAAGGCGCGTACCCACCCATCGGTCTTTGGTCCGAAAATGCCGTCATCGGCCAGAACAATGCCTGCCCTGTTCACCCCTCGGCTATTGGTCTGATCCTGCACGGCCTCCACCGCAGGCCCAACGCTTCCCCGACGGACGGTGATGATCGCAGACGACCAGGTCTTGGGTCCGACGATCCCGTCGACCACCAGCCCGTGCGTCCGTTGGTAGGACCGCACGGCAGCATCTGTCCTGGGACCGAAGATGCCGTCCACAACAAGATCGGCGCCGTAGGCGTTGATCAAGTACTGCAGCGAGCGGACGGTCGACCGCGGCCAGTCGCTGTTGCTGCCCTGACTCAGCACCGGCCAGGCCGGCAAGTTGGACACTGGGATGAACGCCCTGACCGCCTGAGGTGAACTCGATGACGCTGCCGGCTGCGCTGACGCGGCCGGGGCCGCGAGGGTCAGGCAAACACTGAGGGCGAACAAAACCAACAGCATGCGCATGCCGGCCCTCAACGCCTGCCCGTCCTGGCAAGCTGGCGGCGCAACGGCCCGCGGGTCGGCCACGGGTAGCGGCGGTGCTGTCGCTCCGACCGAGCACGAAATGTTCATCGTCGACCTCCTCGGGCGGTCCAGCCCGGTCCGTCGTTGTACCGGTGCAGCGATGACGGCGAGTCGCCCGAGAGGGTTGTGGCCCGTGTCCTAACGGAGTGTGTTTCGCCGTCGGATCGTTACCCGGTGTGCCCACCAGGCCGGCGATGACCGAAGACGGACGCGTGATCAGGAGTTCCCGGGCCTTCCCGAACGCCGGACTCGGACCGGGGTGCGAGCGAGTCATCTGACCTCGAAGACGACCGCTCGGCTAGCGCTGAACGGCACCAGACGAGGAAACGGGGCCCGGGACCTGGCACTCGCATCG
>Ga0208851_1000662_pt1 | contig 13863 bp, 8 predicted proteins | sample NGESurshal092012_FD_184481 | JGI IMG/M metagenome (GOLD analysis project Ga0208851, IMG submission 184481) | Arctic peat soil microbial communities from Barrow, Alaska - NGEE Surface sample 415-2 shallow-092012 (SPAdes) | ecosystem: Environmental > Terrestrial > Soil > Wetlands > Peat ... | reverse complement strand
GGCTGGTCCGCCGCGCCCTGGACGCACTGTCAGATCAGGACCGCGAACTCCTCCGCCTGCAGTACTCCCGACAGCTCACCCCGGCCGAGATCTCCGACCGCCTTGCCATCCCGCTCGCAAGCGTGACATCCCTTTCCCGCCGGGCGCACATCAGAATGAGGCTGGTGTCGGCTGGAACATTGGGCCGCCCACTGCTCTAGGACGATCAGCGGGCCGAACTCGCCCGACGTGGCGCCGCCATCGGGGTCGTCCTCGCCGGGGCAGAGAATTTGGCCAGAGGCCTGGCGAACACCCCGCCCGGGCACCTGACGGCCACCGAGTTCGGCGAGATCGCCCTCGAACTGGCCGCCGATTGCGGGATCGAGGCCACGGTGTTCGACAAGGCCGAGCGCGGCCTGCGCCGTGGTCCTGGGCAACCACCAGCCGCTCATCGACCAGGTCCTCGCTGCGTCGAGAGCCACTGACGAGCAGGCGTGGCAATTCCCCCTCGAGCACAAATACCGCAGCTGGTTGGACTCCGACATCGCCGATATCGCCAACCTCGGCGGCGTTGACGCCGGCGCCACCACCGCCGCACTCTTCCTCGAGGAATTCGTTGCCGGAATTCCCTGGGCGCACATCGACATCGCCGGCACCATGCCCGGGATCATCACCCGCCTCGAACCGGCCCGCCGACTTGCCAGGCAATGGCTGGACGACGGGTTCGGCCTCGACGGTGAGCACTGGGTGGTATGGGCCTATTGTCGGAATGGGCAGCACCGCCGGATGTCGAACCTGCGGCGGATTCGGCCAGGGGTGACGGAGAGGCTTGCATGCAGGTATCGACCGGTCCGGATGGCGCGGCCGAGGATCCACGGGGAATCCCCATCAAGGATGCCGCCCGGATCCTGGGCGTGCCGATGCCCACACTCCGGTCCTGGGAACTGCGCTATGGCGTCCCCACTTTCAGCCGCGGACCCGGTCAGCACCGCCGGTATCTGCCCGCGGAGGTCAACGCCCTCCGGTTGATGCGAGACGAAATCGCGCGGGGCCACCAAGCCGCTGTCGCAGCACAGTCGGTACGCCGGCTACTGGGTGGGCAGGGACCGGCCCAGGACCTGATTCACCAGATCCTGACAGCCGCCGAGCGGTTGGATGCCGCATCGATCCGTGCCCGGCTCGATGATGCGACAGCGACGTTGGGCCTCGCTGCCTGTATCGACGACGTGCTGCTGCCGGCCATGCGGCAGATCGGTGTGTGGTGGGCGGTCGGCCATTGCGATGTCGTGCAGGAACAGATGGCCACTGAAGCCGTTCGCTCATGGCTCGACCGGCGCAGTGCGCTCGCCCCGGCTCCGACCCGGCCTCGGCCGATCCTGCTGGCCTGCGGACCCAGTGATCTGCACACCATCGGGCTGGAATCAACGGCAGCGCTGTTGCGAAACGAGGGCTGGCCGTGCCGGGTACTCGGCGCCAGGACCTCGACCATCACGATTGCGACCGCGGCGCGGGCCACCCCGGTTGCCGGTGTCGTCGTAGTGTCCCACCTGGCGACCGGGCGACTCCGCGCCGTCGAATCGATCCGCGCAGTCAACGATGTGGGCATCGCAGTCTTCTACGCCGGAAACGCGTTCTCCACCCCGCGGAGTCGGCGGGGGGTCCCGGGCAGCTACCTCGGCGGCAGCATCGAAGACGCCTGTGCGCAACTGACCCGAGCCTTGGCAGCCACCGACCCCGGACTGACGGATCACCCTTCGACCTGATGCGCTGATCGATTGCCGGTCCGAACCCGCCACAGCCGCCCGCCCGGGGCCAGACCGAAACTATGCAAGTTGCCCCGCGGGCCCCCCGAAGCGGGTCGGCGGGGCAGTCTTGTCACTGGCGGGCCGAGATCGGGTCTGAGCGGTGCCCGAGCGCCGGCCTGCTCACCCCGGCCCGTCCACCCGAGCCACCCGTGTCCGCGCCATCCCTCCGCCGCGCGGACACGGGTTACCAAACGCCTGCGGCGGAGGGTGCGGGGCGACCAACGGGTCTCCGAATGGTCGCGTACGTCGTGGCGGGAATGTCCGGGACCGCTGCCCAGGCCCTCCTATCAGCACTGCGACCTATCAGTAATTGAGTCAGTACCTACCAGCTAATTGCGACCGTGAGCATCCGTCGCTCACCGGCCGAAAGGAGCCTCAGGATGTGCCTCACCCTGCACAACGCGGTCGCCGTTCTCGACCATCAGGACGGGCGGTCGCCGGCCCCCGGGTACACCCGTACCCGGCACCACATCGGTCATCTCAGCCCGGGTGATCGGTGGTTCCCCGGAACGGACCCGCTGCCGCATACCGTCACCGGGGTGCAGCGCCGGGACGGCCGGATCGTGCTCACGGATCAATTCGGCAGCAGCTTCTCCCTGCCCCGCGACGCCGTCATCTTCACCGCGGTGCCCGATCCCAGGCTCCGCGACGTCGCCCGGACAACCGCGGCGCAGGTGGCGTGACAGCTTGACAACAGCTCGGCGCCAGACCCGAAGCTATGCAAGTTGCACCGGAAAGCCCACCGGACCAGCTATGCAGGGCAGTCTTGAGGCACTGCTTCCCGAACATTTCATTTCGAGGCCGGATCACTGCGGTTCGGCGCTCGTTCGATAGGAAGGGGCAAGCGTTGTCGGAGGTGGCGCCGGCTGTCGGGGGCGGCGCAACCACCGGCCGGCGTCAGGTGGGCGAAACCGCCGAAGTACGCAACGAAGCCACTGCGGCACGCACCGAAGCCACTGCGGCACGCACCGAAGCCACTGCGGCACGCACCGAAGCCACTGCGGCACGGCTCATTCGGCGCGTCATGCAGGCGTCACAAGATCTCGATCCTCTCGGACTGCAGGCCCAGCTCGATCTGGCAGCCGCGGTTCTCGGACTTGCCCGATGCGTTGATGAGATCGTGGCACCGGCGACGCGCCAACTGCGCCGGCTGTTGGCGACGGGTCAGCGCGACGCGGCTCAGGACCTCATGGCCACTGAGGCAATCCGAAGCTGGCTGAATTATCGAGGATCGTTTGCACCCTTACCACAAGAAGGCGGACCGATCGTCCTGGCCTGCGGCCCGCGCGATCGGCATCTGGTTGGTCTCGAGTCCCTGGCGCTGCTGCTGCGGTTCCAGCGCTGGCCCTGCCGGGTGCTGGGTGCCCGGATCTCCACGTTCACCCTGACGATGGCCGCGCAATCCGCCGATGCGACGGGTGTGGTCGTCATTTCCACCGAAAGTCGGGGGCTGCCGCACGCAATTGCCTCACTCCGGGCCGTTGATGCGTTGGGCATTCCGGTGTTCTTCGCGGGCAACGCGTTCCAACTCGAGCGTCATCGGCGGCAGCTGCCAGGGCGATATCTCGGCAGCCGCATGGGGGGTGCCTGCACCCTCCTCATGAACACGCTGGCACCAGCCGGGCAATCCCGATCAGCTGCAGTTCACAGTCCTGGATCCGAGCCGCAGTAGCGCGGTGGATTCGGTGAACATGATCATCACCGCGACCGGTCGGCCGGCCGCGGTGATGGTCGCGATGGCGGCTGCGCCGATTTCCTGCTGGCCGTTCGGGCGGGCAGGGTGCAGGCTGGGGATGCCCAGCCGGTCGGCGGCCCACGGCTGTTCGTTCTTGCTGGGGTGTTGCTCGACGACTGCGCCCGGCACCCGAGGCATTTCGCGCAGAACCACCATCGCGGAGGAGCGGCCATGGCCCACCACAGATTCGGCGCGAGCGGGGACCGGCAATCGCGGCCCAGGCCTGGACGCGGCACGTCCGTCTTCTCCGGTCCTGGACGATCGGCGTGACCGCCGACCTGACTCGGACCGGCACGGTGGCCGCACCACCCCTCGGGCCGACGGTTCCACGAAGCGGTCATGGCATTCAACAGGTCGAGATCGAACCGATGTCCATCGACCTGCTCGGCCGGGCGCTGGCACCCGGGCGATTCGAGCTGCTGCTGGCCGTCGCCGAACGGGCGCGGCCGCTGCTCGCCGGCCGGATCGTCTGGCACATCAACTCGACCGCGCGCGGCGGTGGCGTCGCCGAGATGCTGCAGACGCTGTTGGCCTACGGGCGGGGTGCCGGTGTCGACACCCGGTGGTTGGTCCTGCTCGGCGATGCAGAATTCTTCGCGATCACCAAGCGTTTGCACAACCGGTTGCACGGCGATGTCGGCGACGGTGGGCCGCTCGGCAAACGCGAGCACAGGCATTACGACAAGATCCAGATGAACAACCTGATGCGGATCAAGGAGCTGGTGCGGGCGAACGACATTGTCGTGCTCCACGACCCGCAGACCGCCGGCCTGGTGCGGGGTTTGCAGGCAGCGGGAGCGATCGTGGTGTGGCGCTGCCATATCGGCTGCGACACCGACAACAACCACACCGAGCAGGGATGGAATTTCCTGCGCGGATACGTGCAGCCGGCCGGGGCGTTCGTCTTCTCGCGCACGAGCTATGCCCCGGAATGGGTGCCGCGTGATCGACTGTGGGTGATTCCGCCGTCGATCGATCCCTTTTCGGCCAAGAACCGCGAACTGGCGGAACACCAGGTCGACCGCATTCTGCGGCGGGTGGGATTGCTCGCAGGCGTCGACGACGCCGGTCCGCTGCCCTTCGATCGGCCTGACGGCAGCCAAGGATTGATCCGCGAGTACCGGGACCTGATCGGGGACGATGTGCCCCCATCCGGATCGGACAGGATGGTCGTCCAGGTCAGTCGGTGGGACCGCCTGAAGGACATGACCGGCGTGCTGACCGGATTCGCCATGCACCCGACCCCGGAGGACGTCCACCTGATGCTGGTGGGCCCGAACATCTCAGCGGTCACCGACGACCCGGAGGGCGCCCTCGTTCTCCAGGAGTGCCGGTCGTTGTGGCAGAACCTTCCGCCGGCGATCCGGGCCCGCGTCCACCTGGCCTGCCTGCCGATGGATGACGTCGACGAGAACGCGTTGATCGTGAATGCCCTGCAACGGCGGGCGAGCGTCGTCGTCCAGAAGAGCCTGGTGGAGGGCTTCGGCCTGACGGTGACCGAGGCGCTGTGGAAGGGCCGCCCCGTGATCGCCAGCGCCGTCGGCGGCATTCAGGATCAGATCACCGACGGGGAGGGCGGTGTCCTGATCGCCGACCCCTTCGACCTCGATGCCTTCGCTGTCGCGCTCCAGGACCTGCTCGGTGAACCCCAGCGCGCCGAGCGAGTGGCGGCGGCCGGACATCAGCGGGTGCTCGAAGAATATCTCGGCGATCGTCACCTCACCCAGTACGTCGACCTCTTCGCCGCCCTCGTCGGGTGAAAGCCGGCGGTTCCGGTGTTCCCAGCCATCACCGACCTGATGGATCCTCCACGAGCCCCACCACCTCCGAGGAGCCCCCCTCGGGCTCGTACTTGAACGAGACCTGCAGTTTGATGCGGAAGATGACCACGCCGGCCTCGGTGATCTGGACATCCTGTTTGACGACTTCGGCAACTCTCAGGTCCCGCAGGGTGCTACTGGCCGTCTTCACAGCGGTGGTCGCGGCGTCCTCCCACGACTCGGTGCTCGTTCCGATCAGTTCGGTGACCCTGTACACACTCATGACATTCCTCTCGGTCCCGGAACGACGACAGTCTGGCTGACCTGCTGTTGAGCGGGATCCCGAGAAGGTCGGCGCCGCTCACACAGGCATACCACAAGGGCGATCGAACACGTAGCGCCGGTTCAGGCCGTCTGGATGAGCTTCTCCCGCGCGTTGCTGGTCGGCTGGACCAGGTCCCTGACGACGGCGCCGTTCACGTTGGCGACGATGATCTGGCCCACCTCGTCATAGGTGTTCTCGAAGATGCCAAGCTGCTGCAGGCTTTCGCACTGGCGGTGGTTGTCCTCGGTCGGGGTGACGTAGTGGATCGCCGCGGCCTTGTAGCGGTAGATCAGGAACAGGTGCAGCAGCGTCATGAGGCGCTTGCGACGCAGCGCGGGGTCGAAGGTGTTCTGGTCGCGCACCGACAGGATCGACCGTCCGCGGCGGTCGTGGATGGTCGCGAAGACGACGTTGGCCAGTTTCTCGTCGGACGGCCCGCGGACACTGAGCTCCAGCAGCTCCGAGCCGCCGGTGTGCGGGCGCAACGAGGCGCGAAGCGGCCCGGGCACGCCGTGCTGCTGTCCCCAGGGCGCGAGCCACCCGGTCAGCAGCTTCGGCGGCACCTCCGTCTGGACCAGGTGCTGGGACTGCGTCGAGCCCGCGCCCATGGCCTTGGTGGTGGAAGTCTGGCCCGAGGTGGCCATCAGCGCGGCGTCGGCCCGGGGCCCACCGACCAGGGTCTGCGGGGTGCGGTACGGCGACTCCACCAGCCGGAACTTCCGCTGGAGCCGGGCGAGGGCCAGCATGCCGTCCTCGCGCAGGGCCGTGGTGAACTCCTCGGCCGCCAGACCGTCGATCTGATGGCCGCCGTAGGTGATGAAATTGAAGACGAAGCCCATCTTCCCGAGCTCGGCCGGGAACTGGCGCATCTCGTCCTCGCTCATTCCGGTGGTGTCCCAGCTGAACGAGGGCGAGAGGTTGTAGGCGAGCATCTTGTCCGGGAAGACGGCGTGAACGGCGTCGGCGAACTCGCGGGCGTCGGCCAGGTCGGCTGTCTTCGTCTCCATCCAGAGCAGGTCCGCGAACGGCGCCGCGGCCAGGGACTTGACGATCGCGTAGGCCACGCCGCCCTGGATCTGGTAGTAGCCCTCGGGTGTCTTGGCCGGCTCCGGGTCCCAGGTGACATCGAGCCCCATCCCCGCAGCCTTGGCGCGAGCGGCGTACCACGACGCGGTCGAGGCGAACGAACGCCATTCGTCGATTGTCATCTCGAGTGGGGCGTCCTCGTCGGCTCGGAACGCCATCACCTCGGCGACGGCCGCCCCAAGGGTCTTGAGGCCGGCCTCCGCCTGCCAGGCCTCCAGGAAACGGTCGGCCACGGTGTCCAGCGCCTCCTCAGGCGACGTCCACTTCGCCGAGAACCCGGTCGCCGTCCGGTCGACGACGGCTGCCAGGCCGGCCTGCTCGAGCCAGGTGTCGGCCGCGGAGTACTCGTCCTCGGACATGGCGTAGAGCAGGTACCCGTTGATGTCGTCCACTCCTGCCCGGTGCAGCCGCCGCATCAGCGCCAGATAGGCCGCCTTGTACGAGGGCACCGCGCGGTTGGTTACGCCCAGGATGAAGGGCTGGTCGCGCTCGTCCCCGCAGCCGTCCAGCAGGTTGGCCGCCTCGGCGTCCGTCCGGGCCACGATAATGCCTTCCACGCCCATGATGTCGAGCTGGAAGCGGGCGGCGCTGAGCCGCTTGACCTGCTCGTCCTCGGGCACCAGCACCTTGCCGCCCTGGTGCCCGCACTTCTTGGCGCCCGGCTTCTGGTCCTCGATGTGGTACCCAGGCACACCGACCTCGACGAACCGGCGGATCAGGTTGCGGACATGGGCGTCGCCGCCGTGCCCGGTGTCCGCGTCGGCGATGATGAATGGGCGGAAGTCGATCTCCGGCGTCGCCGCGCGATCCGCGTCCGTCATCCGGAGCCGGGCGAAGCGCTGGTTGCGGTCCGCCGTGAGCAGCGCCCGCACCAGCCCGGCGGCCTCGTCGGGCACCTGGCTCAGCGGATAGCTCGCCAGGTCGGGCCCCGGGTCCTCGTCCGTGGACCCCTTGGCCGACGTTGCCCAGCCGCCGAGGTAGATGCCATCGACCCCGGCCCGCTTCATCGCCACGCCCTGGCCAGGGGAGTAGGGCCCGAACGTGGTGATCGAGCCGCCGTGCGCGAAGAGATCGCGCAGCCGCGCGTAGAACCCTTCGGCCGCCTCACGTGCGACGGTGTAGTCCGCGGCCACGCTTCCCCGCTGCTCGACCACCTGGCGGGGCGAATACACCCGGGTGATCCCGGCGAAGCGCTCGCTCCCCATCCACCCTCGGACCGCCTCGAGTTCCTGCTCCACTGTCTGCACGGTGTCGCTCCTGCCGCTGTTGTCGCCAACGCCCATCATCACAACGCCCTCGTTCTCTTTCGGGCAGACTCACCAGTCTGTGCGGTGTGGCCCGCGTTTCGATGGTTCGCCCCGCGCGGGTCCTGCGGCAGAGTCGAAAGGCCCGTCGCCGGCGTCCGGGCCGCCCATTGTTGACAGCCCATCGACTGCCGGCCTCAATCGAGTTCACTCGAACGGCCGCCGGTTCGGCGAATTCCGCGCCCATGGTGGCCTCAGGGGAGCTACTCAGCGTCAGAAATGTCGCGGTAGACCGCAGCAAACGGTGATAGCGGCGGGCGAGAACGCCCTACGGTGCCCGCAGTGTGACCGGACCCCCGGCCGACGCGACCTGAACTGATGACGTGATGGCTCCGTCGAGCTGTCACTCGCTGCATCCGATCCGATGTCATACGGAGCGGGAGGCGATTTCTCGCCCGAATTGATGATCATCGTCAGCACGCTGTAATCGGACGCTTCGTACTGACGGCCGTGGTTGTCGTGCGTCCCCTTCGTCACCACAACGGGTTTTCTCTCCTCGTGATGTACTGACGCCGGTAACGCTGAGTGGTCGCGCCGGAGCGCGCCGGCTCGGCTTGTGCGCCCTGCCAGGGGAGTTCGGATGACCGCGACAAAGCCAGCTCTTCGGACACCCGGTTGCGGGAACCCCGGCAGCCCCCGCGGGCGCCGCGGACGGTGGCGCGTCCTGGTTGCTGTGTTGGCCTTGGTGGCATCGAGCGTGTCGTTCAGCGCCATCTCGTCGACCCCCGCGGTCGCCGCCGGCCCGCCGCCCGTCCTGTACAAGTTCCTCGGCGGGAACAACAAGGGCGACGATCTCAACGACGAGTTCAGGGCCGACTTTGTCGTTCGGGTCAACCACGGCGAAACGCTGACCAACGTGCAGTACACCTTTTCCCCGGGCGGCGGCTACATCGCCGCGTCGGCTCAAACCCCCACCGTTTACCGGTCGTCCATCGACCAGAATTACTCGATCATGTCGACGATCGTGAACGGGCCGTACGACTATCTGGCGATCTCGCTGCACGGCGACGCGGACTGGTTCACGAATTGTTCTGCCGGCCAGTACGGGCAACCGATCAGCATGCCGATCCAGGTGAGCACGGCGTCCGGGACGGTGACGATTCCGAATACCATCACGTCCTTCGCGTACGGGTACTGCGCGGGTGTCAACCGGCCCACGATGTCGACGACATGGGATTTCGCCTGGGGTTCGGGAGTGGGAACGTCGCAGGACAATTTCGGCCTGAACATCGGCAGCAACGGGCTGGGCACCCAGGTCGCCGATGCGGGCCGGTTCATTCTCGATGCGATCAACGCCGGTTCCTCGCTCGGCGGGGCCGCCCAGCCCGCCGATTGTGGGAACACCACGTCGGTGTTCTACCAATGGGTCGACCAGAACAATGTCCCGGTCGCGAGTCTGACGCCAACGCCGGTACCGCTGCCGGTCACCAGCCACTTCGGGAACAGCATCGTGCCGGTGTACGCACTGGAGAACGGCAGCACGACCGGCACGACCGCGGGATTCCCGTCGACGTTCAGTTTCGCTGCCGCCGGTCCCGGGTATTACAAGCTGCTCGCCTGGCCGGTCGCCACCTCCAGCGGTACCGGCGCGGTGAGTTGTGTCGGTCGGACCTGGAGCCCCGCGAGCATCGGTGACGGATGGCAGGTGGGGTCAGTTTTCAATGACTACGCGATCCCGGCCCCGGTGGCCCCGGTGATCAGCACACCGGCGACGGGTGGCTTCACCGGCAGCACCACCCCGACGTTCACCGGCACCGGGATTGCCGGCTACACGGTGACTGTGGCGGAGGGTACGACCAACCTGTGTACGGCAACGGTGACCGCAGGCGGGACCTGGACCTGTAACTCCACCACCTTGACGGTGGCGACGCACACGGTCACGGCCGTCCAGATCGACGGGGCGGGTATCTATTCGCCGGTGTCGAACACCGTCGCCTTCACCATCGACGTCACCGCGCCGGCGGCACCGGTGATCTCGGCCCCGGCCAACGGCACGCTGACCGGCAACCGGACGCCCGCCATCTCCGGGACCGGGGAGCCGAACGCCACCATCACCGTCAGGGATGGGGCGACGCCGGTCTGCACCGCAACGGTGACCGCCGGCGGAACCTGGTCCTGTACCTCGGCATCGCTGGCCGACGGCCCGCACCCCCTCCGGGCGACCCAAACCGACCGGGCGGGCAACGCCTCACCGGCGTCCACCGCGATCAACCTCACGGTCGACGGCACGGCGCCGGCCGCGCCGGTCGTGACCGCGCCCGCCACCGGCAGCAGCACGAACGTGACCACTCCGACCGCCTCGGGCACGGGTGAGCCCGGGGCGACCGTCACGGTCCGGGAGGGCGCCGCCACGATCTGCACGGCCGTGGTCGCCGCCGGCGGTGCCTGGAGTTGTTCGGCCGCAGTCGCTCTGGGTGCGGGTTCGCACACCTGGTCGGTGACCCAGGCGGACGCCGCGGGCAACGTCTCGGCGGCGTCGAGCACCACCTTCACCGTCGACACCACTGCGCCGGCCGCGCCGGTGATCTCGGCGCCGACAGCCGGCGGTTCCCTCACCACCGCGACCCCGACCGTGACGGGGACGGCGGAGTCCGGCTCGACCGTCCGGGTGTACGACGGGGCGACCCTGGTCTGCACCACCACCGCATCCGCCGGTGGGGCGTTCAGCTGTCCGACATCGGCCCTGACCGACGGCGCCCACGTCCTGACGGCGAAGGCGACCGATGCCGCGGGCAACGTGTCTGCGGCATCCGGCGCCGTCGCGGTGGTGATCGACACGGCGGCTCCGGCCGCGCCGGCGATCACCTCCCCAGCGCCCGGCGGTCTGACCAACCTCCGTACACCGGCCGTGTCCGGCACCGGTGAACCCGGCGCGGCGGTCACCGTGCGGGAGGGCGGCACCACCCTGTGCAGCGCGACGGTCACCGCCGGCGGCAGCTGGACCTGCACACCCGCGGCCGCACTGGCCGACGGCCCGCACAGCCTGGCGGCCGTCCAGCAGGACACCGCGGGCAACGTCTCGCCGGCATCCTCGACGGTGACCTTCACCGTCGATGCGTCCGCGCCGCCCGCCCCGGCGATCACCTCGCCGGGCAGCGCAAGCAGCACCAACACCGCGACTCCGACCCTGTCCGGCACCGCCGAGCCGAACGCCACGATCACCGTCAAGGACGGCGGGAGCACGGTGTGCACCGCGGTCGCCGATGCCGCCGGCAACTGGAGCTGCACCAGCGCCGCGCTCGCCGACGGCCCGCACACCCTGACCGCTTCGGCCAGGGACGCCGCCGGGAATGTGTCCCCAGCGTCCGCCCCGATCACCGTCACCACCGACACCGCCGCGCCGGGAGCTCCGGCGATCACCTCGCCCGCTGCGGGGTCCGTCACGAGCAACACCGCTCCGACCCTCACCGGCACGGGAGAACCCGGCTCGACCGTGAGCGTGAAGGAGAGCGGCACCGTCCTGTGCTCGGCGACGGTGACCGCCGGCGGAACCTGGTCCTGCACGCCGGCCACCGCGTTCAGCCCGGGCCTGCACACCCTGACCACCACCCAGATCGACCCCGCGGGCAACCTCTCGCCGGTGTCCGGCCCGATCGCCTTCACCGTCGACACCGCCGCACCGGCCGCACCGGCGATCACCTCACCGACCTCGGGGACGGCCACGAACGCCGGTACCCCCGTGCTGAGTGGCACGGCGGAAGCGAACGCCACGGTGACGGTGTACGACGGGGCCACCCCTGTCTGCACCGCGCCGGTGGACGCCACCGGCAACTGGTCCTGCACGTCCGCGCCGCTGTCCGACGGCCTGCACACGATCTCGGCGAAGGCCGCCGATGCGGCCGGCAACGTCTCGACGGCGTCGCCGCTGGTGCCCTTCACGGTGGACACCCTCCCGCCGGCCGCGCCGGTCATCACCGCACCGGCCGTTGGGTCGGCGACCAACGTGGCGACCCCCACGTTCGCCGGCACCGGCGAGCCGGGCAGCACCGTCACCGTCCGGGACGGTGGCAGCGCGCTGTGCACCGCGCTGGTCGACGGGTCCGGCACCTGGACCTGCACGTCGCCGACCGCGCTGGGCGAGGGGCCGCACTCGATCACCAGCGCCGCAACCGATGTCGCGGGAAACACCGGTTCGGCATCGGCGCCCGTCGTTCTCACGGTGGACACGACGGCGCCACCCGCACCCTCGATCACCGCGCCGGCTGCCGGCGGAACGACCGGCAACAGCAGCCCGACCGTGTCCGGCACCGCAGAGGCCGGCTCCACCGTGACCGTGCGGGACGGCCCGACGACCGTGTGCAGCGCGGTGGCCGACGCGTCCGGGAACTTCTCCTGCACCCCGAGCACGCCGCTTGCCGACGGCCCGCACGCCCTGTCCGCGCAGGCGACCGATGCGGTGGGCAACACCGGTCCGGCGTCGGCGCCGATCACGGTGACTGTGGACACGGCCGCGCCGGCCGCGCCGTCGATCACCGCCCCGGCCGCCGGGTCCGGCACCAACGACAACACCCCGACGTTCACCGGTACCGGCGAACCGGGCGCTACGGTCACGGTTCGGGACGGTGGCAGCACGCTGTGCACCGCGGTGGTCGACGGCGGCGGAATCTGGTCCTGCAGCCCGGCGGCGGCCCTGACCGACGGCCCGCATGAGATCACCGCCAGCGCAACCGATCCGGCGGGCAATCCCGGACCGGCATCGGCGGCGATCACCGTCACCGTCGACACTGCGACCCCGGCCGCCCCCGCGATCACCAGCCCGACCAACGGCCAGCTCATCGGGACCGCCACCCCCCCGGTCACGGGTACCGCAGAACCGGGTTCGACCGTGACGGTGCAGGACGGCGGGACCACCCTGTGCACCGCGACCGCCGATCCGCTCGGCAACTTCTCCTGCACGCCGGCCGCGCCGCTGAGCGACGGTGCACATTCGCTGACGGCCACGGCGACGGACCCGGTGGGCAACACCGGACCGCCGTCCGCGCCGATCACCGTCACCGTCGACACCGCCGCGCCGCCGCCCCCGGCGGTGACCTCGCCCACGAACGGATCCGCCACCAACTCGGGCACCCCGACCATCGCCGGCACGGCTGAGCCCGGCACGAGCATCACCGTGCAGGACGGCGGCATCACCCTGTGCACGGCGGTGGTGGCCGCCGGCGGCACCTGGACGTGCGTCCCGGCGACCCCGCTGGCCGACGGTCCGCACGAGATCACTGCCAGCGCCACCGATCCCGCCGGCAACACCGGCCCGGCGTCGGCGCCGATCACCGTCAGCATCGACACCGCCGCACCACCGGGACCGGCCATCACCGCACCGGCCACCGGGGCCGTCAGCAACGCCACGACACCGACCATCAGCGGCACCGGCGAACCCGGTGGCGCCGTGACCGTCAAGGACGGCGCAGTCACGATCTGTACCACGACTGTTCCGGCGTCCGGTTCCTGGACCTGCACTCCCGCGACAGCACTGGCCGAGGGCCTGCACGACCTGACCGCCACCCAAACCGACCTCGGCGGCAACGTCAGCCCGCCCTCGCTGTCGGTCGTGATCACCGTCGACACCACCGCGCCGCCCGCCCCGCTGGTCACCGGCCCGGCGGCCGGGTCGAGCACCGACGACAGCACCCCGACGGTTGCGGGCACCGGTGAACCGGGCGCGACCATCACCGTGCGGGACGGTGCCGCCACCCTGTGCTCGGCCGTGGTCGACGCATCCGGGAACTGGAGCTGCACCTCGACGGCCCTGGGTGACGGGCTCCATTCCGTCACCACGACGGCGACCGACCCCGCGGGCAACACCGGACCGGCGTCGAGCGCCGTGCCGTTCACCATTGACACGACTCCTGCTGCGGCGCCGGTGGTCTCGTCC
>Ga0208851_1000661_pt1 | contig 13874 bp, 12 predicted proteins | sample NGESurshal092012_FD_184481 | JGI IMG/M metagenome (GOLD analysis project Ga0208851, IMG submission 184481) | Arctic peat soil microbial communities from Barrow, Alaska - NGEE Surface sample 415-2 shallow-092012 (SPAdes) | ecosystem: Environmental > Terrestrial > Soil > Wetlands > Peat ... | reverse complement strand
CAGTGCGGCACCGAGTGCGGCCATCACCGAGGCGTGCGCCATTTCGACCGGACTCAACGACTTGCTGCGCTGCCGCGGCGCCGGTCCCGGAGGTTGCTGCTGCAGCGCCTCCGGTCTGGTCGCGGTCATCTCATGATTCTGCCAGCCGGCCCGACGGGGCGGCGGTGGCGACCGTCCTGTGAGCAAAGCCACCCCTGCGCGAGTCTGACAACATAGTATTTCTATGTTAAATATGGGGCCATGGGCCCGACCACACCGCAGACCACCGGCCTGGGCTCAGAGCTGCTCACCGTCGTCGCCAAGCTGAACCGGCTGGCCACCCAGCGCATCCCGCTACCACTGCCGTGGGCGCAGGCGCGGCTACTAGGGACGATCGACGACCAGGGCGAAGCGCGGATCTCCGATCTGGCGGAGCTCGACCACTGCTCGCAGCCGACGATGACCACCCAGGTCCGTCGCCTCGAGGACGCCGGGCTGGTGACCCGCACCCCCGATCCCGACGACGCCCGTGCGGTACGGATCCGGATCACGCCCGAGGGACAGCGGATCCTGGCCCGGGTGCGCGCGGACCGGGCGGCCGTCATCGACCCGCGGATCGAGCGGCTCACCGAGCAGGACCGCGAAACTCTGTCGGCAGCCGTCGGGGCCTTGCACCGGCTGCTCGACGACCTCGACACCTCTCCCGATTCCGTAACTGACCGCTGAGAAGTCAGGAGTGGCCACTCATGTGGCGCCAACCCAGGGCTGTTTGGGCCGTTGCTTTCGCGTCCGTCATCTCGTTCATGGGCATCGGACTGGTCGACCCCATCCTCAAACCCATCGCAGACAACCTGAATGCCACGCCGTCTCAGGTGTCGCTGCTGTTCACCAGCTACATGGCGGTGATGGGCGTGGCCATGCTGATCACCGGCGTGGTGTCCAGCCGCATCGGACCCAAGCGCACGCTGCTGCTGGGGCTCGTCATCATCATCGCCGGCGCCGGGCTGGCCGGGATGTCGGACACCGTGATGGCCATCGTCGGCTGGCGGGCACTGTGGGGCCTGGGCAATGCACTGTTCATCGCCACCGCCCTGGCCACCATCGTCAGCTCCGCACGCGGCTCGGTGGCGCAGGCGATCATCCTCTACGAGGCCGCGCTGGGTCTGGGCATCGCGGTCGGCCCGCTGGTCGGCGGCGTCCTCGGGTCGATCTCCTGGCGCGGACCGTTCTTCGGGGTTTCGGCGCTGATGGCCGTCGCCCTCGTGGTGACCGCGCTGCTGCTACCGGAGACGCCGCGCCCGCAGCGCGCCACCACCTTGGCCGACCCGTTCCGGGCGCTGCGACACCGCGGCCTGCTCGGCGTGGCCATCACCGCGCTGCTGTACAACTTCGGGTTCTTCACCCTGCTGGCGTTCACCCCGTTCCCGCTCGACATAAGCGCACACCAGATCGGGCTGATCTTCTTCGGCTGGGGTCTGGCCCTGGCGTTCACCTCGGTCGTGGTGGCGCCCCGGCTGCAGGCCCGGTTCGGGACCGTGCCGACACTGCTGGTGAACCTGCTGTGCATGTCGGCCGTGCTCGCCGTGATGGCGATCGGCACCGACGCCAAGGCCGTGCTCGCGGCCTGTGTGGTGGTGGCCGGCCTGTTCATCGGCGTCAACAACACGCTGATCACCGAGACGGTGATGAAGGCCGCGCCCGTCGAGCGCGGGGTGGCCTCGGCGGCCTACAGCTTTGTCCGGTTCGGCGGCGCCGCGCTGGCGCCCTGGCTGGCCGGGTTTCTCGGTGAGCGCTTCGGTGCGCACCTGCCGTTCTGGGTGGGCGCTGCAGCGGTGCTGGCCGGGGCGGGCGTGCTCGGACTGACCAGTCGGCACCTGACGGGGATCGACGTCGAGGAAGATGAACTCGAGCAGATCACCGAGCGGGCCACCGCGGTGACGGTCGGCAACGACAGCTGACCGGCCGGCGGGGCCGGAGGAGAACGATGCAGTTCTGGTGCGGCACCCCGTTCATGAAGAGGCCGGCCGAGGCCCCCGCCGTCGCGCGGATGGTCGACGAGGCCGGATACGACGGCATGATCTGCGCCGACCATCTGATCTATCCGCGTGAGCTCCGCTCGCCGTACCCGTCCCCGTCGGGCAAGCCGGGCTGGGCACCGGAGACGCCGTGGCCCGACACCTGGGTGCTGATCGGCGCGATGGCCGCCGTGACGACCCGGCTGCGGTTCTCCAACGCGGTCTACATCGCACCGGCGCGTCCGCTGCTCGAGGTGGCCAAACAGGTGGCCACGGCGGCGTCGCTGGCCGAGGGCCGGGTGTCACTGGGCGTCGGGATCGGTTGGATGCGTGAAGAATACGAGCTGCTGGGCCAGGAGTTCTCCAACCGCGGCAAGCGCCTTGACGAGATGATCCCCGCGCTGCGCGCACTGTGGCGCGGCGGCTGGGTTTCCTGGGACGGCACGTACTACCAGGTGCCCGAGATGATGATCGAACCCCATCCCCCGCAACCCGTTCCGATCCTGTGCGGCGGCGAGTCCGAGGCAGCCCTTCGGCGCGCCGCACGGCTGTGCGACGGCTGGATCGGAACCGCCTACAGCTGGGACGGCGCGGTGGCCCATGTCGAGAAGCTGACGGCGCTTCGACGCGAATACGGCCGCACCGCAGAGCCTTTCGACATCATGGTGGCGTTGCTGGAGCGGCCGACCCCGGACCTCTACAAGCGCGCCGAGGACATCGGCATCACCGCGGTGATGTGCGCGCCGTGGGCCGCCGAGCCCGGCATCGACGAGGGCACCGACGTCGAACGCTACCGCCCCTCCATCGAACGATTCGCCGAATCCGTTGTGGCCAAATGCCGTTGAGCCGGGCTGGCGCCACACCGTGGCGTCGTCGTCGCCGGTTCGGGCCAGCGGATGGGCCGGCCCGAGAAGGTTCTTGGTGAGGGTGGCGCAGAACGGGTACGTCGGCAGGTCGAACACCGTGTTGCTCATCGGCTCCTCGATGAAGTGGCCCACGCGTTCGGCAAACACGAACAGCGCCATCACCAGGACCCCGATCACGATGCTGGCGACGTGATGACTGGCGGCACTGAGTCGGTTGAACACCATGATCCCGAAGAACCAGGCCATCGCGCGGATGAACATGTCAGGGTGCGGCAGTTGATGATGATGCCGCCCCACAGGGTTCGCGCTTCCCACCACCGGGCGTAGGCGTTGCTGTTACGGAAGCCGATGAAGATCGAGGCGGCAATGCCGAGAACCGACAGCACCGCCACCACGTTGTCGCTCTGCACGGCGTCGGGAATGGGCACCATCACCGCCGCGATGATCAGTACCGCCAGCAGGTCCCAGCTCAGCTGCCAGGCAACCAGGACCTTGATCGGTCCGGCCGCCCCGACGCTTCGGATCATCGCGACAGCGCAGTGCGCGACCCGTCAGAGGGCGTGGCCAACGAGCATTCCGACCAGGTACGTCGCGGCGATCGCAACGACCCCGAAGACAAGTTGCCGTCCGGCGCCGAACCACAGCGAGCCCTTGGTGAACCGGGCCGCGACGGCGCCGGCGACCAGCAGGCCCACGCCACCGAATACCAGGCCGGGCCACAACGCCTGAGCGCCGAACAGGTAGGGCAGCAGCGGAATGATGGCGCCCACCGCGAACATCAGGAACGATGACACCGCGGCCACCATGGCCGACGGCTTCTCCCGCGGATCCACGCCCAGCTCCTGGGAGAGGTGGAAGTGCACGGCCTTGTCCTCGTCGAGGTGGATCTCCTCGGCGGCCCGGCCGGCGGTCTCCTCGGTCATGCCCATGTCCATGAGCATGGCGATCAGTTCGACTTTCTCGGCGTGCGGATGGCGCTCGAAGGCCAGTCGCTCGGCGCGCACCTCGGAGTCGATCTGTTCGTTGGCGGTCGTGACGGACGTATATTCGCCCAGCGCCATCGAGAACGAGCCGGCAAGCAAGCCCGCGACGCCGCTGAGCACAACGGTCTGCGCGCTCGCGGTGGCGGCCACACCGGCGATGAGCGCGGTATTGCTGACCAATCCGTCCATCGCGCCGAACGTCGCCGCACGCAGCCACCCGCCGGTGACGTCGGCGTGCGAGTGGTCGATCTCGTGGGGAAGGGCAACCTCGGACGGCTGCGCGGTGCCCCCGTCGTACTCGGGCATGACCGCTATTCAACTCCAACGGATCGGGGCACGGCGACTCAGGTTCACCTGCGTTTGCCGAAAAGGAGTTTGCCCGGAGAAGAAGGGGGCTATCTAGACGTATGACTACCACTGCGGAATATCTGCGCAATGCCCTCGACGGTCGCTGGCGCGACGTCAAGAACGCCATGCGCGCGGAACTGTCCACCGAGGTGTTCCGGCCGCACTACACGCCCAACACCGTCATCGCCCGGGCCAAGGTGGCCGAGCAGATGAAGATCATGGCGGCCGCAGGCGCGGCCGAGGACGGATTCAAGAAGGAGCACGGCGGCAACGGCGACGTCGGTGCTGCCGTGACCCGCATCGAGATGCTGGCCATGTCGGACCTGTCGCTGATGGTCAAGGCGGGCGTGCAGTGGGGACTGTTCGGCGGCGCCGTGGAGAACCTCGGCACCGAGCGCCACCATCAGGCCTACGTGCGACGGATCATCGACCTCGACCTGTTGGGGTGCTTCGCCATGACCGAGACCGGGCACGGCAGCGACGTGCAGTCGCTGGAGACCACGGCTACCTTCGACCCGTCCACCGAGGAGTTCGTCATCGACTCCCCCACGCCGTCGTCGCGCAAGGACTACATCGGCGGAGCAGCGGAAACCGCCAGGGTGGCAGCTGTTTTCGCGCAGCTGATCACGCAGGGCGAGTGTCACGGGGTGCACTGCATCGTGGTGCCGATCCGCGATGAGGACGGCAACGACCTGCCCGGTGTCACCACCTCGGACTGCCAGTACAAGGGTGGGCTGCCCGGCGTCGACAACGGCCGCATCCTGTTCGACCACCTCCGCGTCCCGCGGGAGAACCTGCTCAACAAGTACGCCGACGTCGCAGCCGACGGGACCTACACCTCGCCGATCGAGAACTCCAACCGGCGGTTCTTCACGATGCTGGGCACACTGATCCGCGGCCGGGTGACGGTCGGCGGTAGCGCGGCGGCCGCCACCCGGGTGGCCCTCGACATCGCGGTGCGATATGCATTGCAGCGCAGGCAGTTCAGCGCACCCGACGACGAGGGCGAGGTGCTGATCATGGACTACCTGGTGCATCAGCGCCGCCTTTTCCCGCTGATCGCCCGCTCCTACGCGCTGGAGTTCGCCCAGAACGAACTGGTGGCCAAGCTGCACGACCTGCAGACCGCCGACAGCCCGGACGCCGAGGAACAGCGCGAACTGGAGTCGCGGGCCGCGGGCCTCAAGGCGGCCAACACCTGGCATGCGAGCACCGCGATCCAGGAGGCCCGCGAGGCCTGTGGCGGTGCGGGTTACCTTGCCGAGAACCGGCTGATCGCGCTGCGCGCCGACACCGACGTGTTCACCACCTTCGAGGGCGACAACCATGTGCTTATTCAGCTGGTCGCCAAGGAACTGCTCACCGCCTACGCCGATGACATCAAGGGCATGAGCCCGGTCGAGTGGGTGCGCTTCGCCGCGAACTTCGCCGGCGACCGGGTTCTGAAACGCACTGCGGCAGAAGCGATCATGCAGACCATCCTCGATACGCGCCAGGACAACGAGGAGGAAGGCAGTCTGTTCAACCGGGGTACCCAGGTCACGATGTTCGAGGACCGCGAGCAGTACCTGCTGTCCTCGGTGGCTCGCCGGTTGCAGGGCAAGTCCAAGGAGATGCCGGCGTTCGACGCGTTCAACGCCGTGCAGGACCATGTGCTGCACACCGCCAAGGCGCACATCGACCGCATCGTGCTCGAGGCCTTCGTCGCCGGTATCGACGCCTGCGAGGACGAGGGAGCGCGCCGCATCCTCGGGCTGGTGTGCGATCTCTATGCGCTGTCGGTGATCGAGGACGACAAGGCCTGGTTCATCGAGCACCGGTTCTTGTCCACCGAGCGGGCCAAGGCCGTCACGCGCGGCATCAACGAACGCTGCCGGGCCTTGCGGCCGTATGCCGAGACGCTCGTCGAGGGATTCGGGATCCCAGAGCAACTGCGGTACGCCGAGATGCTGCATCCAGAGCATCTCGGCGATCGCCCCGGCGCGTTCCGGCAACAGCCGGCGCGTCGAGGGTAACGACGGCGTAAGCTCCATCTTCGCAGCGAACGACGGACATCGATACGGATCGGAGCTTCGTGGCGGGGCCGGTCGTGTTGATCAACGTTTTTGAGGTGCCTGCCCGGGAGGCGGACGAGTTCATCCGGGCATGGGAAGAAACCCGGGACTACATGAAGCAATACCCGGGCCATCTCGACGCAGCGCTACACCAGGCGATCACGGACTCAGCCGACTTCCAGTTCATCAGCATCGCGCACTGGCGTAGCGCTGAGGAATTCAACGAGGCGGTCACAAGCGCGGGATTTCAAGACGCAACGGCTGACCTGCGGTGGACCTTCCATTCGGCCCTCAACAACATCGTGCGGACCGCGCACGCGGGGTGGGAGACCATTTTGACCACCGCGCGGCAGACGGCAAACCTGGTCCGTCACGAACGATTCGGCGCCGCGGTGCGCAGCTCTATCGAAGAACTGGCGGACTGGGCCAACGTCGAGCGGCCAGATCTGGCCCGGCGCACCTCGGACTGGGCCAAGGTCGCCGATCTGGCCCGGCTCACCCCGGACGGCAACGTGGTGATCCTTTTCTCCGACATCGAGCAGTCGACCATGTTGAACGAGCGGATGGGTGACCGGGCATGGGTGAAGGTGATCGAGCGACACGACAAACTGATCCGGAAACTGGTCAACACCCACTCAGGGCACGTCGTCAAGAGCCAGGGTGATGGGTTCATGGTTGCCTTCGCGCACCCGGATGAGGCCGTGCGCTGCAGCATCGCCGTCCAGCGCGCGCCCAGCCGCGACCTGAACACGCGCAACGACAACGTTCGCGTGCGCATTGGGATCCACATGGGCAAGTCCGTGCGGCGCGGTGAGGACCTGTTGGGGCGCAATGTCGCGATGGCCGCCCGCGTGGCGACCGAGGCCCGTGGCGGCGAGATCCTGGTGAGCGAGTCGGTACACGACGCCGTCGGAGATGCCTTCGCGTTCGGAACGGTTCGCGAAGTCGAGTTGAAGGGATTCAGTGGGACCCACCGCGTCTACCCGGTCGAGGTGGCGTCCCCTGTCGAACACCCTCGAGGTGGTCACCGTTGATCCACCCGGCGCACGCCGGGACTTCGACAGCGAAGAGACCAGCGACTCCCATCGGATATCCACATTATGACGTTGACGCCAAGGAAGCCGATGCCGCCTTCAAAATCGCTTTGGCCCTGCGGAATTCGGCGTCCCCGGGATCCGGGATCCGGCTTCTAGTTCCAACACGCGCAGCCTAGAGATCGAGTGACGCACCGACGGCGTCGCGTGCCCCGGTAGAGCCATAAGGCCCTCCCCCGCAAGGACCAGAGGCCCTAGTCCTGGATGCGCGAACGCCCAAGACTTCATCCCAGTTCAGCGACCCGGCGACTACCGACCAGCTTGGGCCGGTCGCGACCATCCTGAGGGGGCTGGGCCAATGGGCGGCGATCGACCGGACACCTGGTCTCCGAGTCTGATATTGGGCCGGGACATGTCCCGGCCGATGCAGGGCGTCGGCGGCCTGTTCCTGATGTCGTTCGACGCCCTCCGCAACGTCTTTCGCCGCCCGTTCCAGATGCGCGAGTTCCTGGATCAGTCATGGTTCGTCGCGCGGGTCTCGATGGCACCCACGCTGCTGGTCGCGATACCGCTGACAGTGCTGGTCAGCTTCACCCTGAACATCCTGCTGCGCGAACTGGGGGCCGCCGATCTCAGCGGTGCCGGCGCGGCGTTCGGTGCGGTCACCCAGGTGGGCCCGCTGGTGACGGTGCTGGTGATCGCCGGGGCGGGTGCCACCGCGATGTGCGCGGACCTGGGATCCCGCACCATCCGCGACGAGATCTCCGCTCTGGAAGTCCTCGGCATCGACCCGGTGCAGCGGTTGGTGACGCCCCGGGTGTTGGCCGCGACCCTGATCGCCCTGCTGCTCAACAGCCTGGTCGTCGTGGTGGGAGTGGTCGGCGGCTACGTCTTCTCGGTGTTCGTCCAGGACGTCAGCCCGGGTTCGTTCGTCGCGGGCATCACCCTGTTGACCGGCATCCCCGAGCTGATCATCTCCGGGGTCAAGGCAGCGTTCTTCGGCATGATCGCCGGCCTGGTGGCGTGCTACCGGGGGCTGGTCATCCGGGGCGGGGGCGCCAAAGCCGTGGGTAACGCGGTGAACGAGACAGTGGTGTACGCATTCATGCTTCTCTTCGTCGTCAACGTGGTCATCACCGCGGTCGGCATACGCGTGACGGCCAAGTGAGAGAGGGCTTCTGATGACCATACGAGCCGCCCATCCGCGGTTGGCCCGGCAGACCGAGAAGCCGGCCGACCTGTTGAAGCGGGTTGGCAACCAGACGCTCTTCTTTGCCCGGGCGGTCCGGGGAGTCCCGTACGCCGCCCTCCACTTCCGCACTGAGATCATTCGACAGGTCGCTGAGATCAGCATGGGCGCAGGAACTTTGGCGATGATCGGTGGAACCGTCGCCATCGTCGGGTTCTTGACGCTGGCCGCCGGTGGCACGCTGGCGGTCCAGGGGTACAGCTCGCTGGGCAATATCGGCATCGAGGCGCTGACGGGGTTCCTGGCAGCGTTCATCAACGTCCGGATCTCGGCACCCGTGGTCGCCGGGATCGGCCTGGCGGCCACGTTCGGGGCCGGCGTGACCGCACAGCTCGGCTCGATGCGGATCGCCGAGGAGATCGACGCCTTGGAGGCGATGGGCATCCGGTCCGTCGAGTACCTGGTCAGCAGCAGGATCGTCGCCGGGCTGATCGCGATAACGCCGCTGTACGCCATCGCCGTCATCCTGTCGTTCCTGGCCAGCCGCGGGGTGACCGTCGCGCTGTTCGGACAGTCCGCCGGTCTGTACGACCACTACTTCCGCACCTTCCTCAACCCGATCGACCTGCTGTGGTCGTTCCTGCAGGCGATACTGATGGCGCTGGCGGTGCTGATGGTGCACACCTATCACGGCTACTTCGCCACCGGTGGGCCCGCCGGCGTCGGAGTCGCGGTCGGCAACGCCGTGCGGACCTCGCTTGTCGTCGTGGTGTCGGTGACTCTGTTCGTATCGCTCGCCGTCTACGGCAGCAACGGCAACTTCCACCTCTCGGGCTAGGAGCGGCCGGTGCGAAGCGGTTGGGTTCCCGTGCTGGCGGGTTTGGCGACGTTCCTCACGATCGCCCTGCTGATGGCTTTCGCCGTCGGCGCCTTCCAAGGCAGTTTCACGCCCTCCTCACCGGTGACGGTGCTGACGCCGCGAGCCGGCCTGATGATGAACAACGACGCCCGCGTGACGATGCGCGGAGTCGAGGTGGGCAAGGTCGACTCGATCGAGGCGCGGCCCGATGGGTTTGCCGCGCTGCACCTGGCCATGGATCCCGCCCAGCTGCACCTGATCCCCGGGAACGTGGGGGTGGAGATCGCGCCGCCAACGGTGTTCGGCGCCAAGTACGTTCAGCTCACCCCGCCCGACAAGCCCTCCCCCCAGCCGCTGCGCGCCGGACAGGTTCTCGACGCCCGGCACGTCACGGTCGAAGTCAACACGATCTTCGATCAACTCAACTCGGTGCTGTCGTCGATCGACCCCGCCAAGATGAACGAGACCCTGGGGACCCTTGCCAAGGCGCTCGACGGCCGCGGTCAGAAGCTCGGCGAAGCGCTCGTCAATCTCGACGAGTTCTTCGGCACAGTCAATCGAAGCCTCCCGGCGCTGGACAACGAACTCACCATCGCCCCTGAGGTGTTCGGCTCCTATGCCGACGCCGCTCCCGACCTCGTCAAGACCGCGGCGAACGCCACCCGGGTGGCCCAGACGGTCGTCGACGAGCAGGGCAACCTCGACGCGTTCCTGGTCAGCGTGATCGGCCTTGCCGACGTCGGTAACGACGTCATCGGAACCAACCGGCAGGGACTGACCGACGTTCTGCATCTGCTCGTGCCGACCACGGATCTCGCCAACCAGTACAGCGAAGCGCTGTGGTGCGGACTCAGTGGCCTTGTGCCCCTGGCCAAGGCGCCGCCGCTACCGTTCCCCGGCGTCGTGGTGTCGGTCAGCTTCACCCTGGGCACCGAGCGCTATCGCTACCCGCAGGATCTGCCCAAGGTCGCCGCCACCGGTGGTCCTCAGTGCCAACTGTTGCCCAAGGTGCCGATGGAGGCCCACCCGCCGTTCGTCGTCATGGACGTCGGCGCCAATCCCACCCAATACGGCAACCAGGGCATCCTGTTCAACTCCGACGCTCTCAAGCAGTGGCTGTTCGGACCGATCGACGGGCCTCCGCGCAACACCCCGCAGATCGGTCAGCCAGGATGAGCGCGGCACTGCGAAGAACCATGAAACTGGGAATCTTCGGACTCGTGATGGCCCTCCTGACAGTGGGCTTGTTCTTCGTGTTCGGCGAGTACCAGACCGGAGTGAAGTACGGGTACTCCGCGGTGTTCACCGACGCGTCGCGCCTCAAAGGCGGCGACACCGTTCGGATCGCCGGCATCCGGGTCGGCACCGTCAACGCCGTGCGGCTGCAATCCAACAAGACCGCGCTGGTGACCTTCGACACCGACCGCGATGTCGTACTCACCTCCGGCACCAAAGCGGCGGTCCGATATCTCAACCTGGTCGGCGATCGTTATCTCGAACTCATCGACGGGCCTGGATCAACGCGGGTGCTACCGGCGGGGTCGCAGATTCCGGTCGGCCGAACGGAGCCGGCACTCGACCTCGACCTGCTGCTGGGCGGGCTCAAACCGGTCATCCAGGGCCTCGACCCGCAAGAGGTGAACGGCCTCACCGCTGCGCTGCTGCAGATTTTCCAGGGCGAGGGCGGAACTCTGGACTCCCTGCTGTCGAAAACGTCGTCGTTCTCCAACACGGTGGCCGACAACAGCCAGGTCGTCGAGGAGTTGATCGACAACCTCAATGTGCTGATGGGCACCGTCGCCAAGGACGGGGAGAAGTTCTCCAAAGCGGTCGACCGCCTGCAACGACTGGTCACCGAGCTCTCCGCGGACCGGGATCCGATCGGCGGCGCGATCGACTCGCTCAACGGCGCAACGGCATCGTTGGCTGGCCTGTTGACCGATGCGCGCCCGCCGCTGTCCAAAGCGGTGGACCAACTCACCCGGGTGGCGCCGCTGCTCGACCAGGACAAAGGCCGCATCGACGCCCAACTCCAGAAGACGCCGGACAACCTGCGCAAGCTGATCCGGCTCGGCGCCTACGGCAGCTGGGTCAACTACTACATCTGCGGCCTGAACTTCCGGGTCACCGATCTCCAGGGGCGTACCGCGGTGTTCCCCTGGCTCAAGCAAGAGGGCGGGAGGTGTTCGGAACCCTAATGCTCAGATACTTCGGTTCAAACCTCATTCGGCCGGGATTCATCGGCGTGGTCCTGTTTGTGCTCGTCATCCTGGTCGGCCTTTCACCCAACCGCCTGGCGTCATTGGCGACCGCGGTCAGGTACCAGGCGGTGTTCGACGAAGCCGGTGGCCTCGCCGTCGGCAACGACGTGACCATCGCGGGCATCAAGGTGGGGACGGTGTCGCAGGCGTCGCTGAAGAACGGGTACGCCGTCGTCACCTTCACCGTCCCCGGCGCCATCCAGCTCGGGTCGCAGACGAGCGCGCACATCCGCACCGGGACACTGCTCGGTCAGCGGGTGTTGACCGTGGAGTCGGCCGGGGCTGGCACGATGCGGCCCAACGACGCGATACCGGTCTCGCGCACGTCGTCTCCGTATTCGCTCACCGACGCGCTCAGCGAACTCACGACGAACGTCTCGACCACCGATACCCAGGCGCTCAACCAGTCGCTGGATGCGCTGTCGGACACCATCGATCAGATCGCACCTCAGTTGGGTCCGACCTTTGACGGTCTGACCCGGCTATCCCGGTCGATCAACACCCGCAACCAGCCACTGCGCGAACTGCTCCAGAGCGCAGGGGATGTCACCGGGATACTGTCCGAACGCAGCCAGCAGGTCAACACGCTGATCCTCGACGCCAACGAGCTGCTGGGGGTTCTCGCCGACCGGCGGCAAGCGATCGTCGGGCTGCTCGCCAACACGTCGGCGTTGTCGAAAGAACTGTCGCAGCTGGTGGCCGACAACGAGCAGGAGCTGGCGCCGACGCTGGCGAAGCTCAACTCGGTGACGGCGATGCTGGAGAAGAACCGGGACAACATCGGCAAGCTGCTGCCGGGCTTCGCCAAATTCGAAGTCACCCAGGGTGAGACGGTCGCGAGCGGGCCGTTCTACGCGGCATACGTGCCGAATCTGCAGCCCTGGCAACTGCTTCAACCGTTCTTCGACTATGCGCTCGGATTCAGAAGGGGCGTCAACGCGGGACAACCGCCGGACAACGCCGGGCCGCGCGCCGAACTGCCGTTCCCGTATAACGGAATCCCGCAACCCTACGAGCAATGGGGACGATGATGCGCCGGAAGCGGATCGTCCTGGGCGTCGCCGTCGTCCTCATCGGCTTGATGACCGCCGCGGCGGTCCTGATCGTCCGCCACACGGTGTTCGGTCCGAAGACCATCGCGGCCTACTTCTCCACCGCCACCGCGATCTATCCCGGTGACGACGTGCGGGTCGCGGGAATCAGAGCCGGCACCATCGCCGCCGTCGAACCCCAGGGCACCCGCACCAAGGTCACCCTGAAAGTCGACCACGACGTACCGGTACCGGCTGACGCCAAAGCCGTGATCGTCGCACAGAATCTGGTCGCCTCACGCTACGTGCAGCTGACCCCGCCGTACCGGTCGAGCGGTCCCACGATGGCCGACGGCGCCGAGATACCCGTCAGCCGGACCGCGGTACCCGTGGAGTGGGACGAGGTCAAAGCCGAACTCACCAGGCTCGCAACAGATCTGGGACCCACCAGCGATGTGTCGACCAGTTCGGTCGGCCGCTTCATCGAGAGCTCCGCCGACGCCCTGCAAGGCAACGGCGAGAAGTTGCGCAATGCCCTGGCGCAGCTGTCCGGGGTGGGCCGGATCCTGGCCGACGGCGGCGGCAACATCGTCGACATCATCAAGAACCTGCAGGTCTTCGTCTCCGCGCTGCGGGGCAGCAACCAGCAGATCGTGCAGTTCGAGGACCGACTGGCAACACTGTCAAGCGTGTTGAACGACAACAGATCCGATCTGGATGCCGCGTTGACGGACCTGTCGTCCGCGGTCGGTGAAGTCCGCCGGTTCGTGGCGGGAACTCGCGACCAGACCGCCGAGTCGATCCAACGGTTGGCCAACGTCACTCAGACCGTGGCCGATCACAAGCGCGATCTGGAGAACGTGCTGCACGTGGCCCCGAACGCGTTCGCGAACTACTACAACTTCTACAACTCCGACACCGGCGACAACGTCGGCACATTCGTGTTCAACAACTTCTCCAGCCCGGTGCAGTTCGTCTGCTCGGCGATCGGCGCCATCGAAAACACCACTGCCCCAGAGACTGCGAAGGAATGCGGTCAGTATCTCGGCCCGGCACTGCGACTGCTCAGCTTCAATTTCCTGCCTATTCCGATCAATCCCTACCTGAGCAAGTCGATGGACCCGTCGGGCATCACCTACTCCGAGCCGGGGCTGGCGCCCGGCGGTACTGGACCCAAGCCCGGCCCGGCGGACATCCCGCCGGCGGTGTCGGCCTACACCGGACTGGATGGCGACGTGCCGCCACCGCCCGGCTA
>Ga0208851_1000660_pt1 | contig 13885 bp, 15 predicted proteins | sample NGESurshal092012_FD_184481 | JGI IMG/M metagenome (GOLD analysis project Ga0208851, IMG submission 184481) | Arctic peat soil microbial communities from Barrow, Alaska - NGEE Surface sample 415-2 shallow-092012 (SPAdes) | ecosystem: Environmental > Terrestrial > Soil > Wetlands > Peat ... | reverse complement strand
TAGATGCAAATATAAAGTTCTTCAAATTTCTGCCCAGACATGATCCCCGCTCATAAAAAAAGATTATAACAATATAAAGAAACAATTTTTCGGTGTTGGGGTTTGGCCCAAGTTGTTTGTTGAAATAGGTATTTAAGGGGTTCGAGAGATGGAACAAATTTTAGTTAGAGAAGCCGTCACAGCAAAAGAGATAGTTGCAGAAAAAATCTATGCCGAGCTGGCTACCCGACCCCGGTCTATTGTGCAATTAAGCCGTGACCTCGACTTGGCCCCATGGCAAATTTTCCGGGCTGTCCATGAATTGAATCAGGTAGGCAGAGCAGCTTATCTCCCCTCCCGTGGACATTGGATTGTGACCGATTTGAGTATGGGTCCGTCAAACCTATCAAGGGTCTCTCTATAAGCTGGGGTGCCTTTTATGCCAATCCGTAGCCTGCTCGTAGGCATAGGCTGCACGGAACAACTTAGACTCCTGAAGGGCATCGCTCATAATCTGCAGCCCAATCGGTAGCCCTTTACGATCAAGCCCACACGGGATACTGATCCCCGCCCCGCCTCCCAAATTCAGAGGAATCGTGCATACATCGGAAAGGTACATCGTTAGAGGATCACTGGCTTTTGCCCCAAACTCAAAAGCCGTAGTGGGAGAAGTCGGACCGACAAGGACATCGACCTTTTGATAGGCCTCTAGGAAGTCTTGTTTGATTAAAGTACGGACTTTTTGGGCCTTGAGATAGTACGCATCGTAGTAGCCAGCGGATAAGGCATAGGTGCCGATCATGATTCTTCGTTTCACTTCAGGGCCAAACCCCTCATCCCGTGTTTCCGAGTACATCGGAATCAGGGAATCGGCAGCTTTTCTGAAACCGTAGCGCACCCCATCATAACGAGCGAGGTTAGCAGAAGCTTCGCAGGGCGCAATGATGTAATAAACCGAGAGACCGTATTGAAAGCGAGGGCAAGAAATTTCTTGAACCGAAGCCCCTAGCTCTTTCATGGTTTGGATGGCACTCTCTACCGCAGCCTGGACATCTGGATCGGTGCCTGGACCAAAAAATTCGCGGACGACTCCGACCCTAACTCCCTTCAGGTCTGGGATAAGGGACTGGGTGTAATCCGGAATTTCAACCCTGAGGCTGGTGGAATCCTTGGGGTCATGGCCTGCCAAGGTCTGTAAGACCAATGCGGCATCTTCTACCGTTGGCGCAAAGGGTCCAATTTGGTCAAGGGATGAAGCAAAGGCAACCAAGCCATAACGGGAGACTAAACCATAGGTAGGTTTAAGCCCGACTACGCCACAAAGTGCAGCAGGCTGACGGATCGACCCTCCTGTATCAGAGCCCAGGGAATAAACGGCTTCGCCCGCCGCGACCGCTACTGCGGAGCCACCGGAAGAACCGCCGGGTACACAACGAGTATTCCATGGATTGCGAGAAGGCCCAAAGGCAGAATTTTCCGTAGAGGAGCCCATGGCAAATTCATCTAAATTGGTTTTGCCCATAAAGAGCGCCCCGGCCTCATCCAACTTATGGGTAACCGTAGACTCGTAGGGAGGCATATACCCTTGCAAAATTTTGGAAGCACAAGTCATCGGTGCCCCAATCGTACAAAGATTGTCCTTAAGCGCAACGGGAATGCCTGCTAAGGGACTGAGGGCTTCTCCAGCCCGGATTTTTTCGTCTACGCGCCGGGCTTGGGCCAAAGCCCGCTCGCGGGTCAGCGTCAAGAAAGCATGGACTTCAGGTTCTACCTGAGTAATCCGTTGAAAAGTTTGTTCTGCCAGTTCAACAGCACTGATTTCCCGCTGGATTAGCTGTTGGTGGAGTTCACGAATGGTGCTCATGGATTCCCTTTCACGATGCATTCCAATGTTCCAGCTTACGACAAGCGGGTACTATACATAGAGGCATGAAGCCCCCCTATCCTCAAGAAGTACATAGTTTTGGAGCAACCTTGGAGCAATCTTTCGTACCTAAAGAACTGGCTGAGGTCTATAAAGCCCTGATCGATGTGGCTAAAGAACGCCAAAATGACTGTATGGGTCTTTTGGAGTTGCTCCGTTTTCTAGAAACCCTACACGGCCAAATTCGAGACCACTATTACATAGCCTCGCTCCCTCAGAATCGGGGAGAACTCTACGCTTTATTGAAAGAAATGGAAGAACGAGATGGTTGGCCACTCCTACCTCGTTCAGAGACCCGCTCTCTATTGAGACGGTTAGATTCAGTGCGTGACGGGGAGAATTTTATACAGTAGACCCCCCAAAAAGAGAGGGCTTACGCAAAAATGCTGCCCCGAGAACCCCGCACGTTTCCCGGAGGGTAATAGAGGGGAGAGGTAACGGCGAGGAGGGCTACTCCCCGGCTAACTGCAAAATGTGCTGCCAATGTTCTGCGGAAACAGGAACTACAGATAGACGAGAAATACGAATTAAGTCAAATCCCTCAAAGGCACTATCCGCTTTAACCTGTTGCAAAGTGACGGGTTGCACTAGAGGACGCACTGCTTTTACGTCTACAACTGCTCTTTTCGGTTCATTCAAGCTGGGGTCTGGATAAGGCTCGCTGACAACCTCGGCAATGCCCATCGCTCGACGTTCGTCGCCCGTATGGTAAATCAGGGCAAGATCACCGGGTTTCATCGTGCGGATATGCTTGAGGGCTAAATTATTGTTAACGCCATCCCAGATCGTCTTTTGATCTCGCTCTAGGTCGGCGTAGGAGTAAACGTGGGGTTCACTTTTCAGAAGCCAGTAGGCCATAATTTACCTTTCAAGTCAAACGCTCCTCATTATGGCTTTTGGCGATGCATGATGATCCGCAAGCTTCAAATCAGAGCAAAAATGTGGAACAGGGTGATGTTATAGGGCTTGAGGTTGTAGAAAGACAATACGGTTCAGCCATAGCAATTGATGCTCTGCATCCCATAACCAAATCAGAGTTTTAACGAGTGCCCCAAACTGATTAGAGGGAATCGAGCGATGGTCAATAAAGATGACCCCAGCGTGCGATAGGCCCAGATCTCCCCACCGTCTCAGCAGGGGCGGGATTGTCCTCAAGTCATAGGTTACGAGCGTCAGCGCGGTCTCCCGTGCAGCGGTCAGGAGTACTTCATCCGAAGTAGCCCGAAAAATTCCCTGTTGCCAGGTCTGAACGCTAAGAATGCTGATGTCAGGACGCTTATTAGTGAGTTGTTCAGCCACTAGGGGAGAAATCTGCTCATCGAGTAGAAAGGAAAGCACTAAGGCTGCTTCTCAAATACCGTTCGAGGCACTTCCAGGATTTGGGTCTGTGGTAACAGATGAGAGAGCGCCTTGGCATTCATCGTATAATTGTCCTCCATCGCCAGGCGAATTTCGTCAGGGTAGGCTTCTGCGTAGTTGAAAGCAGCTATTACCCAGGCCGCAGGTTTCTGGAAATGGTGAGCAACCGCTTCAATATCCCGGTTGTAGTCTTGGGCAACCATCATCACTTCCCAGACTGCCAGCCCAGAATTGGTCAAATAAGGCTGTCGTCCCACGGGAGAGTTTCTGAAATCAATAAAAGCGAACTCCTCTTGCCGAAGAGATTCTTCAATAAGCATGGCCCCCGTTTCGCTGGGTGTTTTTCCCATTCGTCTAGCAAAGCGCTTAAGGCGTTCAACGGTTTCCTCGGGCAGCCGAGCGCTAACAACTTGGGACATAAATAAAATGTTTACAACACTTACATCGTAACTTATCTCTTTGTCCAATCCTGCGCGCATGGTAAGCAACGCCTAACTGAGAGCGCTCTACCGAGCAATAAAAATCCTCATCGCCGGAGGGCTGGCAAGTTATAAAGGAACGGATTGTTTTCACCAAGAACATCTCTCGGATAAAATAAAGTAAATCCGCCAACGGCTTTCGATGGTACTGGTAGGGCCCCAACATGCGTGAGGGTATTCCAACAGGTCTGATTGGAAAACTTCAATTGGCATCGGTGCAGGTGGCCCGCAGAGAAGCTTGCGAGAATGATTGTATCCCTGCCGGCCCGTCATCCGCGACCGGCCCTGATCCAGGATGACTCAGGTTCCCCTGGTCCGATCGCCACTGGCATTTTCTCCCATCGATTGGCGACTGGCCTGGGGGGTGGTAGCACTGCAAACCGCCTTGCAACTGGGGTGGATGATCTACCGAGCCTACCAGCCCGCTCTTCTCACCACCTATGGGTTCGCCGGATTGTTGTTGGCCTTCTCGGTGTTGCCCGGAATCCTGGGACTGGTCGTCGAACCGATCGGGGGCTGGATCTCCGATCTCTGGGACTCTGACAGCCGGGGACGTCTGCTGCCGATCAGCATCGCAGTGCTGGTGGCGGGCATGATCTTCCTCACCGTTGTCGGTCTGTTGGTGCGAGGAATCCCTGCAGGCGGCATATTGCTCCCGGCGCTCCTGGTGAGTTGGATGGTTGCCGTGCAGTGCTCTTCCAGCCCAAGCCTGGCGCTCCTGAACGACTCCGTCTCACTGCAGTCGCTGCCGCGGGTGGCGGCACTAGTGACCCTCGGACACGGACTGATCGGCGCCCTGGAGCCACAGATTTCCAAGGGGGCACTGCGTCTTGGGCCTGGTCTCACCTTCTTTCTGGGAGCAGTGGTGCTGGGAATTGGCTTGGGAATCCTGCGGGCCGTGCCACCGCCCGCAAATCGCTCCAACCTTCGCCCCGCCATGGGGTCCCGATCTCAAGCCCCAGTCAGCCTAGTCCTATTGCTCTTGACCATCGGCCTGTCGGTCGGAGTGTTGACCAGCACACTGCTCTTGCTGCTGCCACGGGTTCAGGATAGCTATAGCGACACGATCGGCCCGGTCGTGCTGTTGGTCTCTGCGGTTGCCGCTCCCCTGGTCGGCCGCCTCGCCAGCCACTGGGGGGGTCGCCGCTCTCTGATCCGGGGTGTTGGTGTCCTTACCTTTGTCCTGGCGCTAGCCCTAGTGGCACCGGGATCCCTGATGCCGTTTCTCCTCCCCGGATTAGGGCTGATCCTCAGCCTGGTGGCCACCAGCCTTACCGCCGTGTCGCTCGCCACTCTTCCGTCTGATCACGCCGGTCTCGGCGCAGGCCTTGTGCTGGGCAGTTCGGGGGCTGCGGGCGCCATGCTGCTATTTATTCATGGCACTGGCGGTAGCGTGTTGCTTGCGCCGGTGCTGGCCGCGCTGGCTGTGGCGACGGCCATCGCCCTTGTCGGGGCTGCCCTGCTTCCCCTTGCGGAGTAGTGTTACGAAAGCTGTCACCTCTCGACCGTTAGCATTCAAGATTTTGCTCAGGAAACGAGCCCTAATTGAATCGGTCAATGACCAACTCAAGAACATTTGCCAGACTGAGCATTCTCGCCATCGCAGTATGTTTAACCTCTTAGTCAACCTGCTGGCTGGACTGGTGGCGTATACCTATCACAGCAAAAAGCCCGCTTTAGACCTGGAACCTAAAGGTTTGCCCACACTGCCTCGCCATCTTTTAGTCTCATCGAACTGACGTTTTTTTAGTAATTTGTAGCCATTCTTGATTGCCTGAAACCCCCCTTCTGAAGAGAATATTTGAGATCCCCCATTGAAAGAGAGCTTGCGCTGTAAGTGGCTTTCCCCCCACTTTATGCCTTTGGCAGGCTCCGTTAACGAGAAGGCTTTGCCTAGTAAGGGGGGACACAGGGGGGTCTCTAATGCTGAATCAGCGGCTCGTTTGGAGAGGGTGTCACCTTAATACTGGGAGCAGGATCTATCCCCGTATTTGGGGTGACTGGAGTAGCTGCCTGATTGGAAGGTTGCTTCAACAGAAGAAAATAGAATTTCCCAGGGTTTTTAACCCCTCCAGCAATCTGGCCTGCTTCCGGTCCGGTACCCATAAATAGATCAGCTCTAGAAGGACCAATGATTGCCCCGCCAGTATCCTGATTGAGCATCAAGCGACGGAAGGGGCGTCCTTCAATTTGGGTATCCACAAGAGCAACTGCTCCGTAGGGAAATACGGTCTTATCCGTAGCCAAGGAACGCTTTGCCGTTAGGGGAACTCCAAGACTACCTCTAGGACCTTCCGGTGTATTAGGTTTGGGCGCAAAAAAGACGTAGCTTTCGTTTTGATAGGCATAGGTATTGAATTCTTCAGGATGTTCTTGGAAATAGCTCATAATGCTTTCCAGGGAAACCTGTTTCCGGGTCATTTTACCTGCCTGGATGAGAGCTTGGCCCAAGCTCCGATAAGGCCGGTCCGTTTTACCCGCATAGCCTAAGCGTAGCTCCCGGCCTTCCGGCAAAGTTAGCCGGACAGATCCTTGGACCTGGGCTAAAAATACCTCCATCGCACTACTGAGATAGGCAATTTCCAGTCCCTTGAGTAGACCTCCTTCTTCAATCTCCTGGCGGGTTGGATAGGGCACAATCCCATTGGGTGTTGATTTGCCCAGAGCTTTTCCTTTCTTATCTAGGACCAAATCAGGAGGGAGGCTATAGAGAGGATAGATGAAGGGTGGAATGGGCTCGGTGCGAGCTTCATAAACAGGCTCGAAATAAGCAGTGTAGAGTATAGAGCCTAGTTGAGGTGCAGGAGTGAGGGGAGTCGTCACAGAAACGGGTGTGGGAGTATTGGATGGAGATGGTACGGAGGGCCTCGTAACAACGGTGTCTGGATGAACATAAAGCTGGAATTCTCGTTGGACCTGATTGCTGAACTCCCACCCGGAACGACAAGCATCCAAAAGGGTTCGCAAACGTTCCAGACTGGATTTTGCCCAGCTATGACTTACCCCGGCCAGAGGAAAATCTTCCTGGGACTTGGGCCCGTCGAAATACTGCAAACTGTAGGCTATGGACTGCTTAAGAGAATCCCGTTCCCGCCAATCCTGAACCAAATTTCCCGAATTTTGGTTGATCGGGACCAATGGGCTTGCATAAGAAGCTCCAGCCAAACTAGAGACCGCTAGAGCACTTAGGATGGTCCGTCTCATCACTCTCATCGGCACACTCCTCAGATTTAGTAGATCAACATCTCCTAGATAGACAGAGTAAGCTATGGATAGCGCTTCATAACAATTTCATCAAAATCTGTAAGGGAAATAAGCTCATCTGTGCGAAGATTAACTCGTCCTAAGCATACAAACAACAAGAGGAGTTTAAGAACTTCCGGTTGTTAAAAAACTTTAGGACTTCCAGGATATATTTCTGTGTTTAAGATCCCCCATCAACCTAATTTTAAGCTTTGTTTATGCCACATTACAAGGCATGAACAGGGGCGGTATGATTTGGGGGATCAGTTTTGTCTGAATCTGGTCAACCAGCAGAAAATTTGAGGCTATCGGTCTGTACTTTCTAGTCTAAACCTTACTATAGGAGTTCCCCAGTGATCCGCTCCGCTACACGTTTCGATCCTAGTTCTATTACAGCGGCTGCTTTTATCGGAGATGAAAGGCTTCGGGTCTTCTCCGGTTCAGCCAATCCAGACCTAGCCCTGATGGTAGCTCGCTATCTGGGGATGGACCCAGGACCGTTAGTCCGCAAAGCCTTCGCAGATGGAGAACTATATGTTCAGATTCAGGAGTCGGTAAGGGGCTGTGATGTTTATTTGATTCAGCCTACCTGTGAACCTGTAAATGACCACCTTATGGAACTGCTGCTGATGATTGATGCCTGTAAACGGGCCTCTGCTCGGCAGATCACCGCAGTTATTCCTTACTACGGATATGCCCGAGCAGACCGAAAAACCGCAGGTCGAGAATCCATTGCCGCCAAATTGGTCGCCAATTTGATCACCAAGGCTGGAGTGAGCCGAGTCTTGGCTATGGACCTTCATTCAGCACAGATCCAAGCTTATTTTGATATCCCCGTGGATCATGTCTATGGCTCACCCGTAATCATTGAATACATCAAAAGTAAACATCTGGAAGATGTGGTGGTGGTCTCACCCGATGTGGGCGGGGTAGCTCGTGCCCGTGCCTTCGCTAAAAAATTGGATGACGCACCGCTGGCTATTGTGGATAAGCGTCGTCAAGCCCATAACGTGGCAGAAGCGATGAATGTGATCGGGGAAGTAGAAGGCAAGACAGCTATCCTCGTCGATGACATGATTGATACGGCAGGCACGATTTCAGAAGCAGCCCGTGCCCTGATTGCAGAGGGAGCGCGTGAAGTGTATGCCTGTGCTACCCATGCTGTGTTCTCTGGGCCTGCCGTATCCAGGCTTTCCACAGGAATCTTCAAGGAAGTTATCGTTACCAATACCCTGCCGATTTCTCAGGCGCGACGTTTTCCCCAACTCCAAGTTCTTTCTGTCGCCAATCTATTGGGGGAAGCTATTTCACGTATCCATGAAGATTCTTCCGTCAGCAGTATGTTCCGCTAGGCGCTAGGATCGTCTGGTGACCTTTTCAACTGAATGTCTTATACACCCGACTGCGGTGGTGCATCCATCAGCCCAGCTCCACCCAACTGTTCGGGTCGGAGCCAACGCTGTTATCGAAGCTGATGTGATTATTGGCTCAGGCACCGTGGTGGCCCATCGAGCGGTCATTGGCCAGGGGACCGTCCTCGGCGAAAACAACCAAATTTATCCCGGAGCTATGTTAGGAGCTATCGCCACCTTGGTGATTCCTGAGAAGTCTGAGGAAGAAGGCTTACCAGAAGCCCTGCCAGGAAAGGTAGTCTTAGGTTCTCGAAATTACATTCGAGAACACGTAATTATTGAACGTGGGCCCGGTCAAGACACGGTGATTGGGAGCGACAATCTTTTAATGGGCTATGTATTCATCGGCCATGGGGCACAAGTCGCTGACAATACCGTTATGGTGAATTGGGTCAATTTAGGAGCTCATGTCCACGTTGCGCCCAGAGCCATCCTTGGAGGACTTGCATTTATCTTGCCAAATGTTTGGATCGGTCGCTGCGTAATGGTCGGAGGTAAAGCCACTGTCCGCGAAGATATACCCCCTTTTATGCTCGCAGCGGATGTCCCGGCTCGGGTGCGTTGTCTGAATACCATTGGTCTTTCCCGCATTGGCATTTCACCGCGTGCGGATATTGAAGGTTATCGACTTCTCCGGCTTGCCCATCGTCTGCTCTACCGTTCTGGGTTGACCTTGCCAGCAGCGCTTGCCAAAATTGATCAACTAGCTGCCCATCCCCAGGTACAAGAATTGAGTAACTTCATAGAAGCATCCCTACAGAGAGCTCCCGAGCCTATTGGAGAAGTAGAGGAGGATTGACCTTTCCTGCGTATAGGGTAACCTATCAATGACTAGGGTGTGTTTAAGGTGAGCAGCCATCATAAGGAGATAGGATGCTACGCAGAATTATATATTTTCTGTTTGGAGAGCGGGCGGGCAGAGTCCTCGTTGGGGGCTGGAATTGGCTGTGGGGAAAACCTATAGATGAAGGCGGACAGGTTGCGGTTTCTGTGGCTGAGGAATCTCTTCGTACCATGCAGGAATCTGTCCAGCGCTTAACCCAGGCTGTATCAACCCAAGTGGCTGCCTACCAACGCGCGCAGCAGAAATATCAAGAAAAAGTTAAAGAATATAATCAATACGAAAAGCAAGTCCAAACAGCCCGTGGCAATAGTAATGGAGAAGCAGCCCGTCTTGCTATGGGGCGTTTGATTCAGGTAGAGAAGATACTCCCTCAGTTGGAAGAACAGGTGAGTCAAGCCGAGCAGTTTGTCAATCAGGCCAAAGAAAAGCTCAACCGAGAACGCGCGAAACTAGAAACTTCTAAGACTGACCTGCAAAATATGAAAGACCTAACCGAGATCAATGAGGCGTTGGAACAGATGGCTAAAGTGAATTCAGACTATAGTATCGACTCAGCCCGTTCCCAATTTGAAGCGGCCAAAGATGCCGTCCAACGCAAGAACCTGAAAGTATCAGCTTTCAACGAATTATCCGAAAATCCGGCAGAGAAGGTAGACGAGGACTTACAAAAAATGACTTTAGATGATGAGATTACTCAGCGCTTGGCTAGATTTGATACGCCTAAAAAATTGCCGGAGAATCCATCGTGAGTCAGTCTAAAGGTGGGCTTCCCCCCATTGTCTACATTCTGCTCCTGCTTGGTCTCGGGGCAGGTGGTTATTACTACTACACCAATAAGCAAGGAGGTGGAGCTCCTTCCTTGAGTCTGCCCACGGCTGATTCGGCAAATCCACCCGCAGCAGTTTCTACGACGACTTCAGCGCTGAATTTGCCAGATACGCTATCGGCCGGAAGTTCTGTGCGACTGGATGGGTCTACCAGCCTTGCTAAGTTTAACCAGCGCTTGGGCCAAGCTTTTTTAGACCGTTACCCAGGGGTGAAATATGACTGGAAAGCCAATGGCAGTTCCAAGGGGATTCAAGCTCTACTCGCAGGCCAAGTAGATATAGCTGCAAGCTCTCGACCGTTGACAGAGGAAGAAAAAAATAAGGGTTTAGTGGCTGTCCCCGTCAAAAGCGATGCTATTGTGCTCTTAGTCAGCAAAGAAAGTCCTTTTGAGGGAGGACTGACCTCTAACCAAGTGCGGGATATTTTCACGGGTAAAGTAACGAATTGGTCACAGGTAGGCGGTCCACCCCTCCCTTTACGGGTGATCAACCGCAATCCGAGCAGTGGAACCTATAAAGTCTTCCAAACTGCGGCTTTAGAAGGAAGCAATTTTGGCAGCGGGCCTAACTGGACTACGATGAAGCGGGATGTCACGACTGAGATTTTGCAGCAATTAAAAACGAATGGCCTTGGTTACGCAAATTACAGTGAGATCAAAGCGCAAAAGACTATTCGGGTTATCCCCCTAGATGGAAATTCTCCAGGTTCCCCCAATTACCCTCTCCCCACCGTGCTCTATTATGTCTATAGTGCGAACGCCACCGAAGCCACCAAAGCTTTTGTTGCATTCGCCACGAGTCCTGCCGGGAAGGCCATTGCTGCGTTAGAGTAGCAATGCACATCCTGTTCTCGATACATAAAAAAGATGTGAAATCTCCATTCTTCAAAAGTCCAGTTTGGGCTATCTTCTGGGGTTTCTTGTTACTGGCTCAACCTGGCCACGCGGAAACTTTACGCATCGGTATTCAGCAATGGTTTGGGCCCCAAGACCGAGTTACGATTCAGGCGAGCGGGGGTGGAACCCTTTCTCTTAAGTTTCCGGAGCAATCAGCTCCTTTAAATACAAAGGCGATCACTCTAAAAGCCCCGCTCACTGCTTTGTCTGCGCCCCAAGATCTGAGTCGTTTGGTGATTAGTTCGCACCGTAGTTTTGAAGACGCCGATCTAATTGCGACGAATCTCCGCAAAGCAGGTATCCCTGTAGAAGTAGCGCGCCCTAAACGATGGCAAGTATGGGCAGACCGTAAGATCTTTTGGGATACAGCCCTAAAGGAATCGGTACTTCCCAAACTCCAACAGCAGGGGTACCCCGCGCGCATTGAATCGATCATCCGCAACGAAGGTCCCCTACTTTCCTGGAATGCCGATGGACTCCAATACAGAGGACCTAGGTTAGAGATTTCTAGCACCAGTGGCAAGATTAAGTTTGGACGTTATACCTATCCAGGAACCTTATCCATAGAGCCCAACTCCTATGGCACGTACACCGTTATCAATACCGTAGACCTGGAATCCTATATACGGGGTGTTGTCCCTTACGAATTGAGTGCTAACCCACCGTTTGAAGCGATTAAAGCCCAAGCCGTCATCGCGCGCACCTATGTGCTCAAAAATCGCCATCGCTTCGCCATAGATGGCTATGAGCTATGTGCTACCCCCAATTGTCAGGTTTACCGGGGGATTGGCGGATTGACTCCAGCGATGGATGAAGCCGTGCGCCAGACAAAAGGTCAAACGGTCAGTTATCAGGGACAGCTCGTTGATGCGCTCTACACTTCCTCTAACGGGGGAAGGACCGCTAGCTACACTGACCTTTGGCAAGGTACCGACCGACCCTACCTCCGATCTTTCTTTGATACCCCCCTGAAGATTCCCCAACTCACCTTCTCACGCTTAGATCGAGAACAAGATATCCGTCAGTTTTTGGGAAGTGCTCCGCTCTTGAATGAATCTTCTTGGCCTGGCTTCCGCTGGAAGCGAACCTATTCCAATCAGGGATTGATGGACTCTTTTTTGGAAAACTTGAGCAGCGTAGGAATATCGATTCCCCCTTTTACCGTTGTTCAAAATATCCAAGTTACCCAACGTTCTAGCAGTGGTAGAGTGCTTGCCCTCCAAGTCCAAACTGACAGTGCTACCTTCACTCTGGGAAAAGATGCCATTGTCGCTGTCATTGATAAACTGCCTAGCTCTCTCTTTTTTGTAGACCGCACTCCTGAGGGTTCCTTTATCTTTACGGGAGGAGGCTGGGGGCATGGCATTGGTTTGAGCCAATACGGAGCTTATACCTTAGCCAATCGAGGCTGGAATTACCGGAAGATTTTGCAATTCTATTTTCCTGGGACACAAATTTCTGAATGACCTCTTGGTTCCTACCTATAGCGTTAGAAGTTCAAGGTTATACTATTTGGGATCCTCCTTCATTTGCCATGCCTCTAAACATTGGCGACCCTGCCCCCTCTTTTAAAGCTTTAAGTACTGCGGGAGAAGAAATTTCTCTAGAAAATTTACAGGGGAAAAAAGTACTCCTTTACTTTTATCCCAAAGACGATACCCCTGGTTGTACCAAAGAAGCCTGTGGATTTAGAGACCAATGGTCCCGCTATCAGGAGCAGGGAATTATGGTCCTAGGGGTGAGTAAAGACTCTTTGGCCGCTCACCAAAAATTCACCCAAAAATATACGCTCCCTTTTCCTCTATTGTCAGACCCTGATGCCGTCATCGCCAATGCATACGGAGTTTGGGGAGAAAAAAAGTTTATGGGAAAGACGTACATGGGGGTCAACCGCTCTACCTTTTTGATTGATGAAAACGGTAAGATTGCCCATATCTGGTCTAAAGTCAAAACGGATACGCACGCGGAAGATGTTCTGAGCATCCTTACATGAAAGATTTCCAAGAAATTCCTGTAGCTCGTCGTGAAGCCTCTGCCGGGCAAACCCCACGGCGGACGGCCGCAAAAAAAGGCACGTCTCCTTTGATTTGGATTGGTCTAGGCGTAGGAATCGCAGGCATTGCTTTAGGTTTTTTTCTGACCAGTGCTCCTTCAACTCCTCCTACTGCTTCAGCTCCAAGTAATGTCACAGCCCCCGATCCTACAGTGACCTCCACAGCTGCTCCGAGCACCTCTGAACCGGATACCCTCTTGGGCCATCATCGCTATGCAGACGCTCCTTTATCAAGCTTGACTGTCGTTTCCAGGACCAAGGGAAAGGTCGTCATGCTGCGCGTTGTAGCAGCAGAGAAGTTTTTTGAGATGCAACGAGCCGCAGCCAGAGATGGCATAGACTTAGTTGCTGTTTCTGGCTTTCGGGATAAAGCCTATCAACAAGGCCTTTTTGACCGTAATTTAGGCAAAATGGGCCAAGCTATGGAAGTAACCAAGGTCAGTGCCCCCCCAGGCTATAGCGAACACCATACGGGTTATGCCTTGGATGTCGGAGACGGGGGGCAGCCAGAAACCCATGTAGAAACTACATTTGAGCAAACGAGAGCTTTTGAATGGCTGCAAAGCAATGCAGGGCGCTTTGGCTTTGAAATGTCCTTTCCCAAAGACAACAAGCAGGGGGTTAGCTATGAACCCTGGCACTGGAGATTTATAGGAGATCCAGAGAGTTTAGAGACCTTCTATCGCAACAGCCCATAATGGACGCACACTAAAAAGCCCACTCCAGAAAAAATTCATAAAAATAGATCCATTTGCCAGAGAACTACTTCCGCCCTTTGTTTCTAGGGAAGCGGGTTGCTTGGCGTTAGACAACTTGAGTCCTAGTTTTTTGTCGTCTATTATACAATCCGTCATAGCATTAATTATAGA
>Ga0208851_1000659_pt1 | contig 13888 bp, 16 predicted proteins | sample NGESurshal092012_FD_184481 | JGI IMG/M metagenome (GOLD analysis project Ga0208851, IMG submission 184481) | Arctic peat soil microbial communities from Barrow, Alaska - NGEE Surface sample 415-2 shallow-092012 (SPAdes) | ecosystem: Environmental > Terrestrial > Soil > Wetlands > Peat ... | reverse complement strand
CCCGCCGGCGAGAACACGACGGCGGCGAGCTTTCTCGCGTGAGCGCCGAGCCGTCCACCCGCGGCGCCGGCGCCGGCACCGCCGGCCTGCTGAAGATGAGCGAGCTCGCCGAGCGCTCCGGCGTCAGCTCGGGCACGATCAAGCACTACCTGCGCGAGGGCCTGCTGGGCGGCGGCGGCGACGACGTCGTGCGCACCTCGCGCAACATGGCCTACTACCCGCCGGACTTCGTCGAGCAGATCAAGCTCATCAAGCGCCTGCAGGAGGAGCGCTTCATGCCGCTGCGCGCGATCCGCGCGGTCATGGAGCAGGGGCCGGAGCACGCCGCCGCGCTCGTCGAGCTCGAGGACCGCATCCTCGAGCGGGCGATCGAGGGGACGCCGGGGGAGCGGATCAGCGCCGCCGAGGTGCGTCGCCGCTACGCGATCCCGCAGAACGTGCTCGACCGCCTCGCCGAGCTCGAGATCCTGACGCCGACCGCGCGCGGCTACGACCGCGACGACGTCCAGATCATCGACGCGATGTCGCGCTTCCGCGCCGGCGGCTACGACGAGACGCTCGGCTTCACGGTGTTCGACACGTTGCGCTATCGCGAGGCGCTGGCGCCGCTGGTCGCCCAGGAGGTCCGCACGCTGCTCGACCGCCTCGCCGGCGAGGTGCCGGTCGAGCGCGCCGCCGAGATCATCGCCAGCGGCGCCGAGCCGCTGCGCGAGCTGATCGGGGCGATGCACTCCAAGCTGCTGCTCGCCGAGCTGCGCCGCCAGCGCGGCGGGTGACGATCGCCCGCCCGGCCCGGGGGATAACCCCCGCTCGCAGACGCCGGTCCGCGGGATGGATACTGCCGTGCGGAACGACGACCATGTGCCCATGACGTCCGCCACCCTCGAGCAGCCCGCCGCACCCGTCCCGGGCGACCGGGGCGCGAGCCGTGGCCTCGCCGCGCAGCTGGCCCGCGACACCCTGTACCTGCTCGCGAGCCTCCCGATGGGCGTGCTCGCCTTCACGCTGCTCGTCAGCGGCTGGTCGACGGCGATCAGCCTGCTCATCACGTTCGTCGGGATCCCGCTCGCCCTGCTCACGATCGCCGTGACCCGCGGCATCGCCTGGGTCGAGCGCGCCCGCGCGGCGATCGTCACCGGTGAGAGCGTGCCGGGCCGCTACCGCGTCGCGCTGCCGCTGCGCCGCGAGGACTGGAGCGGCATGCGCCGCATCTGGGAGTGGACGAAGGCGATCACGCTCGACCCCCAGACCTGGCGCGACACCGGCTACGAGCTGCTGCTGCTCCCGCTGGGAATCGCCGGCTTCACGGTCGCCGTCGCCGGCTGGGCGACCTCGCTGGCGCTGGTCACGACGCCGCTCTGGTGGTGGATCCCGCACAACACGCGCTGGTTCGACCTCGGCCTCTTCAGGGTCAACGGCTGGGGCGCCGCGTTCGCCGCGTGCGCGCTCGGCCTGCTCGCCCTCGCGGTGACGGCGGCGCTCGTCCGCGGCCTGTCCGCCGCCTCGATCGGGCTGGTGCGCTGGACGCTCGGCTGCGAGGTCGGCGAGCTCCAGCAGCGCGTCGAGCACCTCGCCGAGACGCGCGCCGGGGCGGTCGACGCCGCGCAGGCCGAGCTCGAGCGCATCGAGCGCGACCTCCACGACGGCGCACAGGCGCGGCTCGTCGCCGTGGCGATGGACCTCGGGCTCGCCGAGCAGCGGATCGCGGCCGGCGCGGACCCCGCGGCCGCCGCCGGCCTCGTGCGCGAGGCCCGCGAGGAGACCCAGCGCGCGCTCGCCGAGCTGCGCGACATCGCGCGCGGCATCCGGCCGGCGATGCTCGCCGAGCGCGGGCTCGAGCCGGCGCTCACGTCGCTCGCCGCGCGCGTGGGCGGGGTTCCGACGAGCGTCAGCGTCGAGGTCGGCGACCGCCTGCCGACGGCCGTGGAGACGGCCGCCTACTTCGTCGTCGCCGAGGCGCTCACGAACATCTCCAAGCACTCCGGCGCGTCGGTCGCGAGCGTGCGCCTGCAGCGGCGCGGGCGCACCCTGGAGATCGAAATCCACGACGACGGCCGCGGCGGGGCGAACCCGAACGGGACCGGGATCGACGGCCTGCGCAAGCGGGTCGAGGCGCTCGACGGGACGCTGCGGCTGACGAGCCCGCCCGGCGGCCCGACCGACCTCCACGCGGAGATCCCATGCGGGTCGTGATCGCCGAGGACCTCGCGCTGCTGCGCGACGGCCTGACGCGGATGCTGGAGGACAACGGCTTCACGGTCGTGGCCGGCGTCGAGGACGGCGAGGGGCTGATCGAGGCCGTCGAGCGCGAGCGCCCCGACGTCTGCGTCGTCGACGTGCGCCTGCCGCCGACCTTTCGTGACGAGGGCATCCGCGCCGCGCTCGAGGCGCGCCGCCGTGTGCCGGGCCTCCCGGTGCTCGTGCTCTCGCAGTACGTCGAGCGCGTCTTCGCCAAGGAACTGCTGGCCGACGGCAGCGGCGGCGTCGGCTACCTGCTGAAGGACCGCGTCGCGGAGATCGGCGACTTCGTCGACGCCGTGCGCCGCGTCGCAGCCGGCGGCACGGCGATGGACCCCGAGGTCGTCGCGCAGCTCGTCGCCGGCCGCGGTCCCGCGCGCCTCGAGGAGCTGACGCCGCGCGAGCGCGACGTGCTCGGCCTGATGGCCGAGGGGCGCTCCAACCAGGCGATCGCGGCGAAGCTCGTCGTGACCGAGGGCGCCGTCGAGAAGCACGTCTCGAACATCTTCGGCAAGCTCATGCTGCCCCCCAGCGAGGGCGACCATCGCCGCGTGCTGGCCGTCCTGGCGTGGCTGGGGGAGTAGGGCCCCGGGAGCCCGCCGTGAATCGAGCAGCGGTCCTCGAGGCCTTCGACGCCGGACCTGCCCGATGGTCGCGAGCGATGAGCACGGCAGCGTCCTACCAGCGCACGTCGTGCCACTCCATCACACCGAACCCCGTCGCCAGCTCGATCCCGCCCGGGAGCGTGCCGGAGAAGGTGCCGAACGGCTGGCGGTAGTCGCTGCGGAACACCTTCAGGTCGTCGCTCTGCGCGCGCTCGGCCTCGGCGCGGAAGCGCAGCGCGGCGCCGTTCTCGCTGAATGTGACGCCGTCGAGGTCACCGGGAAAGCCGACCGGTCCGACCTCGTGCGCGAGGCCGCCGACCCAGACGGTGCGCTCGCTCGCGGCCGCGAGATCATGGACGCCGTCGACGAGGTTCCAGGCGAGCCGGCGGCCCTCCGCCGACATCCCGACGCCGGCCGCCCAGCGCCAGGTGGTCGCGCGTGCATGGTAGCCCGCAGAGGCGTCGATCAGGCCGGCCGCTTCGAGCTCCCAGCGGCGCGCGCCGATCGTGACCGTGCCGTGCGCGTTGACCGGGTCCTTGCGCGTCCAGATGTAGGACCCGCCGTGCGGGCTCGTGATCTCCATCGGCTCCCCGGCGGGGGTGAGTGCGAGGTCGATCGCGGCGCCGCGGCCGCGCACGGCGAGGTGCCCGTCGCCGACGGCGACGAGCCCCGGCGTGAACGCCGTATGGCCGTGCAGCTCGCCCGTCGCGCGATCGAGCACGGCCCAGAACGCCTGGGGGATGCCCATGATCCGCACCGCGGCCGCGCACAGCATCAGCTCGCTGCCGTAGATCCCGACGTAGCGCCAGCGCTTCAGCGGGCGTCCGTCGTGCAGCAGGGGCATGCGCGCGGGCGGGAGCACGAGGCCGGCCGGCCGCATGCTGCCGTCGCCGCGGAGCGGGAGGGCGCCGGTCATCGGAGGCTCGCGCTCGGCATGGCCTCAACCCTACGCGGGCTGCCTGAGGCTGCGAGGGATATGGTTCTCCAGGCAGATTGACTCGTCAGTCAATCTCCCGGGAACGGAGAGACACCCTGCGCGCCGCCGCCATCCAGCTCACCGCCACGCATGACACCGCGGCGAACCTCGCGCTCGCCGACTCGCTCGTGCGCCGCGCCGCCTCCGACGGCGCGCGGCTGGTGCTGCTGCCGGAGAAGTGGAGCGTGCTGGGTCCGGGCGAGGTGCTGCGCGCGGGCGCACAGCCGCTCGACGGCGAGGCGATCCGGTGGGCCCGCGGCGTGGCGCGCGAGCTGGGTATCGACCTCGTCGCCGGCTCGATCTCCGAGCGCGTCGCGGGCGAGGAGAAGCTGCGCAACACCTCGGTCCACATCGGCCCCGACGGGGAGGTGCGCGCGACCTACCGCAAGATCCACCTCTTCGACGTGGAGGTCGGCGGCACCGTGTACCGCGAGTCCGAGCACGAGGATCCGGGCGACACGCCGGTGCTCACCACGCTCGCCGACGGCACGCCGGTCGGGATGAGCGTCTGCTACGACGTGCGCTTCCCGGAGCTCTACCGCGCGCTGACGATCGCGGGTGCCCGCATCCTGCTCGTGCCCGCGGCCTTCACGGTGCCCACGACGCATGACCACTGGACCACGCTGCTGCGCGCCCGTGCGATCGAGAACCAGTGCTTCGTCGTCGCGGCCAACCAGATCGGCGAGCATGCACCGGGGCTTCGGTCCGGCGGGCGCTCGATGATCGTCGACCCGTGGGGGGTCGTGCTCGCCCAGGCCCCCGACGTGCAGACCGTGATCACCGCAGACCTCGACATGGCGCGCCTGGAGGACATCCGGCGCCGGCTGCCCGCTCTCGCCGGACGGCGCCCGGACGCCTACGCCGCGGAGGTGACGCGCTGATGGCGACGCGCAATCCCCAGCAGGCCGCCGAGAAGCGGCGCATGATCCTCGACGCCGCCGTGCGGGTCTTCGCGCGCCAGGGGTTCCACACATGCCGCGTCTCGGACATCGCGGACGAGGCGGGCGTCGCCTACGGTCTCGTCTACCACTACTTCCGCTCGAAGGACGAGGTGCTCGACACGCTCTTCCTCGAGCGCTGGGACGTCCTGCTCGACGCGATCCGCGAGGTCGACGCCCAGGACGTCTCCGCGCGCGAGAAGCTCTACGCGATCGCCTCGTTCATCGTGGACTCCTATCGCCACGACCAGGACCTCATGAAGGTCATCATCGTCGAGGTCACCCGCGCGGCCAACTCGTTCGGGCGCAGCCACCTGGCGAAGATCCGCGAGGCCTACGACCTGATCGCCGCGATCGTCGCCAAGGCGCAGGCCTCCGGCGAGTTCAAGGACACCGTCACGCCGGCGTTCGCCGCGCTGGCCTTCTACGGCGCGATCGAACAGGTGCTGACCGGCTGGATCTTCGAGCTGCTGCCCGGGGCGCCCGAGGACTTCGACCAGGCGAAGGCGTTCGTCATCGAGACGATCTGCGGCGGCCTGGAGGCGTGAGCGGCGTCGGGGTGAAGTCCCGCCCCGGAACTCGCTAGGGTCCGCGGTGATGCAGAACGAGCTCGTCAAGCGCGTGACCTGGATGGGCCTGATCGCCGGGATCGAGGCTCTTGCGAGCATTGCGGCGTTCCGGCTCGCGAGCCTCGTCTGGCGCCGCGTCTATGGGGAAGAGCCGCCGCAATGACCACCGAGCCCGCCGGCACTCCCGCAGAGCCCGGGCCCGCGCAGGCGCCGCTGCCGCCCCCGCCGCTGCAGCCGCCCGCGCCCGCGCGGCCGATCACCGAGACGCGCCCGGAGATCCTCGTGGGCGCCGCGCTGGCCGGCGGGTTCATCGCCGCGCAGATCCTGGGGCGGATCCGTGGCCGCTGAGCCGCCGATCATGAACGGCGGCGTGCCGCCGCAGCCGGCCACGAACGAGACGGCGATGGCCGACGCGATCCAGCGCGTCACCACCCATACGCAGGCGCTCGTCAAGGACCAGGTCGACCTCGCCAAGCTCGAGCTCCAGCAGAAGGCGACGGTCTTCGGCCGCGGCACCGCGATCGCCGTCGCGGCGGGCATCTTCGTCGTCGGGGCGCTCATCCTGATCCTCGAGGGCCTGGCGTGGTTCGCGTGGTACGAGCTCTTCCCGGACAACCAGTTCTTCCTGGGCTTCTTCCTCGTCGCGTTCATCCTGCTGCTCCTCGCCGCCCTGGCCGGCTTCGTCGCCGCGAAGGTGCTGAAGAAGGCGAAGGCGCCGGTGCCCGAGCAGGCGCTGAGCGCCGCGCGCGAGACCCAGGCGACCTACAGCGAGGAGACGGCCCTGCTCAGGGAGCAGGTCCGCGAGGTCGTCGTCAAGCCGGAGGACCAGCGCTCGTGAGCACCCAGCCCCGCACCCCCGAGCAGATCCGCGCGTCGATCGCCGCCAATCAGGCCGGCCTGGCCAACTCGCTGACGCAGCTGCGCGGCGAGGTCGTCGCCGTCGCCGACTGGCGCCGTCAGATCAACTCGCACCGCTCCCAGGTCCTGATCGGCGCGGCGGTCGCGGGCTTCGTGATCGGCGGCGGGATCGCCGCGATCTTCGGCCGCAAGCGGTAAACCCTCATCCTCGCGCTCGAGCAGACGCTCAGGGCCTCAGCAGCGCCGGATCGATCCCGCCCACCCCGATGAGCCCGGGCCCCGCGTGGGTCCCGATCACCGGGCCGATCTCCGAGCAGGCGAGCGGCTCGCTCTGGAAGATCTCGCGGCCGCGCTCGACGAGGCGCTCGGCGACCTCGGGGGCCTGCGTGTGCTGGACGACCCAGGCCGTCGCGCCGTCGGTCTGGCGGTCGCGCATGTAGTCGACCATGCGCTCGAACGCGCGCTTCTCGGTGCGCACGCGCTCGATCGGCGTGATGCCGTCGTCGAAGGTCAGGATCGGCTTGATCTTCAGCGCCCCGCCGACCCACGCCTGCGCGCTGCCGATGCGCCCGCCACGGCGCAGGTACTCGAGCGTGTCGAGGGCGAACCAGATGCGCGTGCTCCCGATCGCCGCATCGGCGCGCTCGACGACCTGATGGACGTCGGCGCCGCCGCGCGCGGCCGCGGCCGCGGCGAGCACGATCAGCCCCTGGCCGGCGCAGGCGCTGCGCGAGTTGACGACCTCGACGCGCCGCTGCCCGCCGCGCGCGCGGACCTCCGCGGCGGCCTGGCGCGCGGCCTCGCACGTCCCGGAGATCCCGGCGCCGAGGTGCACGGAGACGATGTCGTGGCCGGACTCGAGCAGCGGGTCGTAGACCTCGAGGAAGTCGCCGATCGACGGCTGCGAGGTCGTCGGCAGCACGCTCTGCGTGAGGAGGCGCTCGTAGAAGGCGTCGTAGTCGCGCAGGTCGGACTCGCGCGTGAGCGTCCCGCCGTCGTTGACGTAGAGGCTGACCTCGTGGATCCCGGCGTCGGCGATCAGCTCGCGCGGCATGTAGTGCGTGGTGTCGGTCACGACGGCGACGGGCATCCAGCGCAGCCTAGTGAAGGCCCCGTGCGGGCCTGCCGAGGCCGCGCGACCGCCCGGCTGCGAGACTGAGGGGGTGGGTCTCACCCTCGTCACCGGCGCCACCGGCCTCGTCGGCTCGCACGTCACCCGCCTGCTCGTCGAGCGCGGCGACCGCGTGCGCGTCACGACCCGCGTCGGCTCGATGACCGAGCAGCTCGCGGGCCTGGACGTCGAGACGGTGCGCTGCGACATCCTGGACCGCCAGGCTGTGCGCCGCGCCATGCGCGGCGTCACGCGCGTCTTCCACGTCGCCGGCCTGACGTCGCTGCGCGCCGGTGAGGACTCGCTCTTCCGCGTCAACGTGGGCGGTACGCGCATCGTCCTCGAGGAGGCGCTGCGCGCCGAGTCCGAGCGCGTCGTCTACACCTCGTCGGTCGCGGCGATCGGACCCGCACCGCGCGGCGCGACGGCCGACGAGACGCAGCTCTTCCGCGCCGGCCGCCTCGGGCTGCCCTACGTCAGCTCCAAGCACGAGGCCGAGAGCGAGGCGCTGCGGATCGCGGCCCACGGGCTGCCGCTGGTGATCGTCAACCCGGCCCACGTGCTGGGCAAGGGCGACGTCTACCACTCGTCGACCGAGATCGTGAGGCGCTTCCTGCGCCGGCAGATCCCCGCGTACGTCGACGGCGCGCTGAACGTCGTCGACGCCGAGGACGTCGCCCGCGGCCACCTGCTCGCCGACGAGCGCGGCCGGCTCGGCGAGCGCTACATCCTGGGCAACCGGAACTTCACGCTCGACCGCCTGTTCGCCGACCTCGGGCGCCTCTCCGGGGTCGAGCCGCCCGCGGTGAAGCTGCCCCTGCCGGTCGCGCTGCAGCTCGCCGCGACGGCCCAGGCGCTGCCCGGCAAGCCGGTCGCGACGGTGGGCGAGGTGCGCGCGGCCTCGCTGTGGTGGGCGTTCCGCTCGACGAAGGCCAAGCGCGAGCTGGGCTGGAAGCCCTCCCACCACGAGGACACGCTCGTCGACACCATCGAGTGGTACCGCCGCCGCGAGCCCGGGCTGCTCGCCGAGCCGGGGACCCGGCAGCCGATCGCGCTGCGCCTGGCGGGATTCGGCGTGCGCCGCGCCGTCGGCGTCGTGTCCGCGCTGACGCCCTGAGGACCGAGATGGCCACGCTCTACCGCTGCCGCACCCCGACCGACCGCCTGTGCCCCTGTGGGCGCGTCGCCCGCGAGCTGCGCCGCCAGGGCGTCGCGGTCGACGAGGTCCGCGTCCCCTGGCGCAACGCCCACCGCGACGAGGTCGTCGCGCTCAGCGGCCAGGCGGTCGTCCCGCTGCTGGTCATCGACGGCGAGGCGATCTGCGACTCGCGGCGCATCGTCGAGCACCTGCGCTGGCTCGCGGCGCGGGCACCCGCAGGCGAGCCCGCGTAGGTTCCCCGTCCGGGCGCCGCGGCCGACGCGGTACGCTGGTCGTCCGGCAGATCGCCCACTTGGCCTTGGGCGCCATCGAGCGCTCGACCGGGTCACGCGCCGGCCCTCGGGCCGGCGGACCGCACCGGCGGCCAGGAGTGTCAAACCGCCCAGGCAAGACACACCGTCCTGGGACGTTGTAGTTCAGCGGTGATCTCTGTCCGGGGGAAACCCGGGGCCCGCCTCGCGCGGGCTCCGGGCCCACCGGGTGTGCGGGCCGTCATCCGACGACGAGCGCCTTCAGCGCCTCGCCGCTGCGCGCCAGGTCGAGCGCCTCTCCGGTGCGCTCGAGCGGCAGGCGATGCGTGACGAACGCGCGCGGATCGACGGCGCCGCTGTGGATCAGCTCCAGCGCCGCGCGCATGTCGGCGGGCCCCGCCGAGTACGAGGCGCAGACGTCGACCTCGCCGTTGTAGAGCGCGAGCCCGTCGAGCCCGAGCGTCGCGCCGGGGTACGGCGGCGCGTAGAGGCAGAGGGCGCCGCCGGGGGCGACGGCGGCGAACGCGTCGCCGCGCGCCTCGGCGGCGGGGGTGCAGACGAGCGCGACGTCGACGAGCTCGTTGCCGTGGCGCTCGGCGCCGAGCGCGAGGGCGCGCTCCAGGCGCGCCGGCCGGGGCTCGCGCACCCACACGACGTCCGCGGCGCGCGCGTGGGCGGCGAGGATCGCCAGCAGCCCGCTCGCGCCCGCGCCGACGACGAGGAGGCTGTCGCCCGCCCGCAGCCCTGCCCGGTCGAGCGCGCGCAGCACGCAGGCGAGCGGCTCGACGAACGTCGCGCGCTCGGCGTCCAGGTCGTTCACGACGAGCAGCTCGGCCGCCAGGTCCGCCGGCACGCGGATCAGCTCGGCGAAGCCGCCGGGGTCGAGCGCCGAGGCGCGGAAGGCCTCGCAGAGGGTCTCGTGCCCGCGGCGGCAGCGCCGGCACTCGCCGCACGGCGCGTGATGGTGGACGATCACGCGGTCGCCGACCACGCAGCCGTCCACGCCGGCGCCGAGCGCGACGACCTCGCCGACGAGCTCGTGGCCCAGCACGGCGGGCACCTTGCGCGCGGTCCACGCCGCGCTGACGTCCGAGCCGCAGACGCCGCAGGCCAGCAGGCGGCAGACGACCTCGCCCGGCCCCGGCCGGGGGTCGGGCCGCTCCTCGACGAGCACCCTGTCCGGCGTGACCGAGACGGCGACCTTCATGCGAGCAGCTCCGCGATCCGCGCCGTCGTCGGCGGCCGCACGACGCCGCGCTCGGTCACGAGCGCCGTCACGAGATCCGCGGGCGTGACGTCGAAGGCGGGGTTGCGCACCGGCGTCCCGGGGACGGTCACGTGCACGCCGGCGATCATGCGCACCTCGTCGCCATCGCGCTCCTCGATCTCGATCGCGGTGCCGTCGGCGAGCGCGCGGTCGATCGACGACGTCGGTCCCGCGACGACGAACGGGATGCCGGCGGCCCGCGCGGCGAGCGCCAGGGGGTAGGTGCCGACCTTGTTGGCGACGTCGCCGTTGGCCGCGACGCGGTCGCAGCCCACGATCACCGCATCGGCGGCGCCGCCGCAGATGAGGCCCGCTGCGGCCCCATCCACGACGAGTTGGTGCGGAATGCCGGCGCGCCCGAGCTCCCACACGGTCAGGCGCGCGCCCTGCAGCAGCGGCCGCGTCTCGCAGACGAGCACCTCGACCCCGCGTGCGGCGTGGAGGGCGGCGACGATGCCCAGCGCCGAGCCGGTCCCGCCCGTGGCGAGCGCCCCGGTGTTGCAGTGGGTCACGATCCGACGCGCGCCGGCGAGCAGCGCGGAGCCGGCATCGGCGATCGCCGCGCTCGCCGCGTCCTCCTCGGCCTGGATCAGCTGGGCCTCGCCGCGGGCGGCCGCGGCCATGCGCGCCGGCCCGGCGCCGAGCGCCGCGGCGCGCACGCGGTCGACCGCCCAGGCGAGGTTGACCGCCGTCGGGCGTGCGGCGCGCAGCTCCTCCCACGCGCGCTCGAGCGTCCCCAGGCCGGGCAGCGCGGCGATCTCCATCGCGAGCCCGTAGGCGGCGGCGATCCCGATCACCGGCGCCCCGCGGATCGCCAGGCGCCGGATCGCCGCGGCGGTGTCGTCCGCGCCGGTCAGCTCGAGCCAGTGCTCGGCGGCGGGCAGGCGCGTCTGGTCGAGGGCGTGCAGGTGCTCCCCGTCCCAGCGCAGCGCGCTCTGCGCGCCCGTCGTGCCCGCGGCCATGGAGGCGATGCTACGTCGCGTCGGATGCGGACACCGCCTCGGCCCACTGTCCCGGGCGCGGGACCCGATGCTCTACCGTCCGGCCGGATGATCCAACGCGCCGCCGCCGTCGCCCTCCTGCTGCTGGCGTGGGCGGCCCCCGCACACGCCGCCGGCCCGCCGATCATGCCGCTCGACCAGGTCCGAGCGGGCATCGACTGCACTGCGGCATCGGTGGTGCGCGGCACCGACATCAGCACCTTCGCCGCGCACGTCGACGATGTGCTCGGCTCGAGCGACATCCGCCAGGCGCGGATCCTCGTGACCGTCTCCGGCGCGGCGATCGACGCGACGGGCGTCGGCCCGGGCTTCTCCGGCTCGCCGGTCTCCTGCCCGGGTCCGGACGGGGCTCCGCTCATCGTCGGCGCGATCTCCGAGACGATCGGCGCCTATGGCGGCAAGACCGTGCTCGTGACGCCGATCCAGGCGATCCTGGGCGAGTCCGTCGATCCGCCGCAGGCCGCCACCCACGCCCCGCGCCGCACGCGCGCGCTGCTGCGCGCGGCCCGGCCGATCGCCGAGCCGCTGAGCATCTCCGGCCTGTCGCCCGCGGTCGGGGCGGGCGTCGTGCGCGCTGCGCGCCTGGCGGGCCGCGCCGTGATCAGCGCGCCCGCGCGGCCGCGCCAGGCGGCGGGCGCGCCGGCGCCGCTGCAGCCGGGCTCCGCGATGGCCGTGGGCCTCTCCAGCGGCGACGTCCAGGAGGGCGCGATCGGCACCGTCGCCTACGTCGACGGCGACACCGTCTGGGCCTTCGGCCACCCGCTCGACGGCGCCGGCCGGCGCGAGCTGTTCCTCTCGGACGCCTACGTCTACGACGTCGTGAACAACCCGCTCGGCACGCAGGACGCCGCGACCTACAAGCTCGCCTCGCCGACGACCGACGTCGGAACGCTGCGCCAGGACGGCATCAGCGCCGTCGTCGGGCGGCTCGGCGCGCTGCCGCGGCGCTTCCCGGCGACGTTCGCCACCCGGGACCTCGACACGGGGAGGACCGGCGCGCTGCACGTGCAGGTCGCCGACGAGCGCGCGGTCGGCCTGCCGACCGGCACCTCGGCGCTCTCGACGGTCGCGCCGACGGCGGTCGCGCAGGCCATCTACAACGCCCTCGACGGCTCCCCGGTCAACCAGACCGACCAGCTGTGCCTGAGGATCTCGGTGCGCCAGGCCAGGCGGCCGCTCGCCTTCTGCAACCGCTACGCCGGCGCCGGCGGCGGCGCGGACGCGCTGCTCGGCGGGCCGCTCGTCGCCGACGTCGTCGCGGCGACGCAGCTGATCGACGCCTATGGCGCGACGAACCTCGACATCACCGGCGTCAACGCGGACGTCCGCGTCCAGCGCGGCCTGCAGCTCGCCTCGCTCGCCTCGCTGCGCGGCCCGGTCAGCGCGCGGCGCGGCTCGGACGTGAGCGTCGGCGCGCGGCTGATCCGGCCCGGCGGGGCGACGCTCACGCGCACGATCCGCGTGCACGTCCCCGAGGGCATGCCCACCGGCGCGCGCGATCTCCTGCTCAAGGGCACCTCGGCCGACCAGACCTCCGGATCGGGGAGCGACAGCAGCACCACGATCGATCTCTCGAACCTCTTCGCCGGCTCGCCGGGCGAGGGTTCGGACGGGCCGACGAGCGTCCGCGAGCTCGGCCTGGCGATGTCCGCGATCCACCGCTACGACGGCGTGACCACGCGCTTCCTGCCGCCGGGCGCCGACCCGCAGACCGAGCTGCCGGGCGGGGCGGAGGGCGTCGCGCAGCGCTCGCGCGAAACCTATCGCGATGCGCAGCTGCGCATCGCGGGCAGCGCCCGCCTGCGGATCACGATCCGCAGGTAGGCGGCCGGCAGCTAGATGAGTGATTCCGTTTCGCGGGTGGCGGAGCGGGGTCGCGAGGGGACATAAGAAGGGTGTCGAAGGTCGGCGTTGCGTACGCCAACGTCGACCAGCCAAAGGAGGTGGTCTTCGTGACCGCCGATCTCGACACCCTTCTGACCGCACTTTACGTGTTGGCAGACGATCTCCTGCCGCGCCGGCCGCGTGCAAGGCGCTGTCCGAAGATCACCGACGCCGAGCTGGTCTGCCTGGCGGTCGCGCAGATCCTGCTCGACATCCCCAGCGAACGGCGCTTCCTGCGCTTTGCGATCTGCCGCCTGGGGCACCTGTTTGCGTACTTGCCCAAGCAGCCGGGCTACAACAAGCGGATGCGCGTGCTGGCGCCGCAGATCGTCAGGCTGCTCAACGCGCTGGCGTTCTCCTCGCCGTCGTGGTGCGACAACATCAGGCTGCTGGATTCCACGCCGGTGCCGTGCGGGCAATCCAGGGAGACGGTCAAGCGCTCGCAGTTCGCCGGCCATGCCGCCTACGGCTACTGCGCCAGCCACAGCCGCTACTTCTGGGGCTTTCGGCTGTACTTGCTCTGCGCGTCGGATGGGATGCCGATCGCCTTCGAACTTGCTGCCGCCAACGTCCCTGAGCGCCAGGTCGCCGCCGAGATGCTCGCCCGCGTCGAGCTGCACGGCTACACCGTGATCGCCGACAAGGGCTTCGCCGGCGCCGACTTCGAGCAGCTGATGGCCGAGTTCGGCGCGATCTTCCGCCGCCCGGACCGCAAGGGCGAAGAGCCCCGCTTCGGTGGCCTGGGCGCGATCCGCCAGTGGATCGAGAGCGTCTTTGACACGCTCAAGGGCCAGCTCTCCCTCGAACAGCACGGCGCGATCACGATGCCCGGCCTGATGACCCGCATCGCGCAACGACTACTGGCCCTCGCCGCCGGCCTCTGGCACAACTGGACCACCGGCGACCCCGGCCGCCACCTCACCGCCTACGACCACTGAACCCGCCAACCACACGGAATCAATCATCTAGGTGCACACGCGCCGGCTTTGCCGGCGCGATCTCTGATCTGCGCTCGCAGATCAGAGATCTTC
>Ga0208851_1000658_pt1 | contig 13895 bp, 14 predicted proteins | sample NGESurshal092012_FD_184481 | JGI IMG/M metagenome (GOLD analysis project Ga0208851, IMG submission 184481) | Arctic peat soil microbial communities from Barrow, Alaska - NGEE Surface sample 415-2 shallow-092012 (SPAdes) | ecosystem: Environmental > Terrestrial > Soil > Wetlands > Peat ... | reverse complement strand
ACACCGGTAAACCCCGCGACACGCTGCGAGTAATCCTCAAAGTTATCGATGATTAGACTCGCCCAACTCAGCGGTTCGAAATACCTGACCAGTTACGCCGCACCAAAGGGGGCCCGGAGCGGTTGGGACAGGAAGATTTTCAACGAGCGCCAGGATCAAGGTCCTCTGGCGGTAGGAGCGATGCTGCTGCCCGGGTCGTCGGCGCCGCTCCAGCACGGTGTGCAGCGTGATATCACGCTGCAGTTGCTGCCATGGCTGGACTTCGAGCCGCCATCGCCACTCCGAGGCGGACCGTGGCGGCCGGCAGACGATGCTGCTCCCCCGTCCGTTTGGTCGCCCGCGAACGGCAGGCGCGTTGGGTTGGTTGCTTGGAGGTTGGGCGACCCTCCGTGGAGGGATGCTGCGGGAACCCACAAGGAGCGGTTCGGGACCCGGCGTCCTTGACGGGGATCCGTAAACTCGTCCGCGGATCGCTATGCACTTGAAGCGGGGGATCGTTATGTACTTGAAGGAAGAAGGGGAGAAATGTCCACGGCGAGGGCCCCTTCCCATGAGATAGACATCCAGCATCAGCGGAAATCAGTGGACGCTACCACAAGATTGCACGGGCTGTCGGAGCGGCCCGAACGCCGGCGCATGTCCCGCGAGCGATCCGCTGCACCCGGACTGTCGCCTTCGGCGGTTTTGACGTGCAGACGTGGATTGGTAGCTCCTAGTCGGTTGAGTGCGGTTGCCGGAGGTCCGAGAGTCAGTTGCCCCGATCGTGCGACAATTGCCGAGGGCTATTCATCGAGACAATGAACACTCGTAGCGCGCCGGCGCCATGCGCACAGTTTCCTGCCGCAGCTTTGGCGTGGAAATTTCCTGGACGTGCGCCCTGCATAATCGACTCTATTCTTTCGGAAATCCACGGCAGCTCCTACTTTGGCTCACCCACGATGTACCAGCCTTGATTGCTGATGATGTCAACGGTGACTTTCTTGGGCTGTTCACTCACATTGACTGTGCACGTGAAGGACGTACCCGCGGTGACGGTTTGCGCTGCCGGACATTGTGCGCCACTAACGTCTGACAACTCGAAGCCACTGGGCGCCGTGCGGGTAAGGACGAATACCACCCCTTGGGCGACGAGGGCGGGGTCGTACGCGCCGTCGACGTTGAACTGGTGCGTGCCCAGCTGGTTGGTGCCAAGAACCAGGGTCTCGTCGGTTACCTGCGGTTCCGAACCTCCCGGCAGCGGCTTTGTGGCCGAGGTCGTGGCCGGGCTGGATGCCGGAGCCGGAGTACTGGCCGGAATTGCGGCCGTCCCTGAAGGCTGCCCGCTGACGGTGCTGGAGCAGGCGCCGATCGAGCACAGGAGCGCGGCCGCTACCACCGCGGTCCTGGCGGCCACATGTCGCACGTCAATTACCTCCCATAGTCAACAGTCAGGTCCCATCGAGCCAGGCAATCGTTGATTGCCTGCTCCACGGCCTCGACCTTGGTCAGCTTCGTGCCGCAGTGAGCGGACACGACGAGTATTGCGTGGCCGATGCGAGCCCTGCCATGGCGGTTGATCGGACATCGAGTGGGCCGTCGCCGGGCCCTGCTGGGTGGCGTATTTCGCCGTGCGCGCAGGATCTGTTCCCAGTGTGTCCTCCCCAGACGCATCTGAAACCAGCTCACCCGTCGGAAGCGCGCACGCGGCTGGCCTGATGGCTTCGTCTGCCCTGGCAACTTGCTCTCGCTGTCGGGTTCCACTCGTTGTCAGGGGTCCGCGAGAGCATCGGGGTGTCCCTTTCCGACGTAGACGGCGGTGAATCGTTGATGCGTGACGTGGTGAGCGCGGTAGGTGGCGCGATTGGGGTGCTGGCTGGCGCGGTTCTGCTCGCTGTTGCTCTCTATTTCGTGGTGGTGATTGGCGCGGTCCTGCTTGGCGTGCTGCTGATGATGGTTCTCGCCCGAGCGGCCGCCCGGTTCATGGCCTGATCATGCAGCCTTGGTCGGGTTCGCCCATAGTTCGGCCAGTTCCGCGACACGATTGTTGATGGTCGGGTCAAGCAGATGGGCGCGGCCACCGACGAGCGGTCCGTGGCTCGTTCCGTCGCGGCCAATGCCCACGCTCCCGCCTTCGCACCGGTAGAGCGTGATGGTCTCGCCCCAGGACAGCCGGTGCGTTTCGAAGTCGGTGGCCGCGGTGATGTCCGCGCCGTCCCCGATGACAACGTGCCCGCCGATTCGCAGTGGCCCGGCGATCACTGCGGTGCCACAGATCAGGGCGTGCCCGCCGATCTGACTGCGGCCATGAATCCACGATTCCCCGGCGATGTGGGCCGTTCCGTGGATCCAGGCGTGCCCACCCACGACGGCGCCGCCCCCGACGACGGCGCCGCCGAAAACCTGTGCATGCCCGCTGATCGCGGCGTCGCCCATGACGACCGCGCGGCCGAACACCCAAGCATCACCGTCCAGGCTCGCCCTTTCGATCACCGAGGCCCACCCAGACAGGGTGGCCCTTCCCCGGAGCGCGGCGGTACCGGCAAGCATGGCGTGATCCAGGATGCGCGCGTCGTCGGTCACGGTGACCGCGCCGACCGCAACCGCGTGGCCACCGACCCGGCTGCGACCGGAGATCGTCGCTCCCGCAGCAACGCGTGCAGTGTCGGCGACCCGAATCCCGTCTTCAAGTTCGGTGACGTCCTCTGCTGCAGTGGACTTCTCGACAACGGCGGTATCGGTCCTGCGGAGGCGGCGGCCGATCATGGTGCGGTCCCTTCTGTGGTCATGCGGAGGTCGGTGTCGAACATGGCTTTCTCTCGGGCAGACAGGATGGTCTGCACGCGGAACGATTTGGTGGGCAACTTCCACAGCGCCTCGCCGACACCCGCGCCGGCGACGACTTCCCGTTCTGCAGCGGTCAGAGCCAGGTCTCGCGTTGCCCGATCCAGCTCGCCGGGGGCCTGCCGGAACACGACCCGGGTGTCGCAGAGGGACAGCAGCCCGCGTGCTTTCTTGACGGCGGCGGAGTCGGCGTGTCCGATCTTGTCGGGGTCGGACAGGGCGTGCATGGCGATGATGTTCGCGATTCCGTAGTACCGGGACAGTCGGAGGTCGGCGTTCATGCGGTCGAGTTGGGCTTCTCCGGAGATGATCCTCCAGGCTTCGTCGTAGACGAAGATTCGTTGCCCGTAGCGGGGGTCGGCCATGGTGGAGCCGACCCACGCGGACGCGCACAGCATGACCAGGGACTGCAGCAGGTCGTCGTCCCCGAGCGCCGCCGATCCGAGGGCGATCATCGGGGCGTCGGGGTCGAACCGGACTGTGGAGGGACCGTCGAACAGGCCTCCGAGGTGCCCACCGATCAGGGACGACAGGACCGCGTAGACGGGTTGACCGCGTTCGAGGAGCAGGTCGGCGCTGTATCCGGCGTCTTTGGCGCGTTGCTTGTCGGGGTTGCCCAGGTCGAACGCGACCTGCGGGAGGGTCGGCGTGCCATGAGCGGTAATCGCGGCGGCAAGGGCGAGGTCAAGGGCGGCGACGGCGAGCGGTTCGAGCGGGGCGATGGCCGGTGCGGCGGTGGCCACCAGTGCGATGAGCAGCTTTTGCCGCCGGTCCCGAACCTCGGAATCCCAGACGGCGTGGTCCTTGTCGGGCGGCTTGACGCCACCGTCGAGCGGGTTGAGCCGGGCCTGCAGGCCGCGGCCGAGTCGGATGCCCTGGCCGCCCAGCGCGATGGCGAGGCGGAGCCAGTCGTCCTTCGGGTCGCCGGGGACGACGATGCGCCGCCCGAAGGGGATGTTGCGAACCGCGATAGCCATCGCGGTATTCGTCTTGCCCCAGCCGATGTTTCCGGCGATGAGCATGTTGGTGTTGGACACCATCCGCGGACGCCGGTTGTACAGGTCGAACCCGCAGTAGCAAAACGAGGCTCCGGAGTGGCTGTCCCGGCCGATGTAGATGCCAGATGAACCGAGCCCACCGTCGGCGAGAAACGGATACGCGAAGGAGAGGTTCGCGGTCGTCGCCCGATGCTGCCGGACCTTCAACGGTTTTCCGGCGCGCCCGGCCCATGGCCGTTTCTCTCCGGCCTTCGGTGTGCGGGAACGGTACTCGGCCTTGCGGGCCTCGATCTCGGCGCGACGGGCTGCGTTTTCCACCTGGAGCTGTTCCGCGACCAGGCCGTTGGCGGCGGCGCGCCAGGCTCTCCGGACGGCGCGGCGCTCGCTGCGGCCGGCGTCGGCGGGCAGGAATCCGCCTCCGTGCGCGGTGTGTCTTTCCATGCTCAGAATCCCCGGGTCAGTGGCAGCGCGGCTGCCGCGAATGCCTGCATCTGCTGACCTGCCAGCACCCGCGCTTCGCAGTTGGCCTGGATCGCGGCCTGCCGGATGGCGCCGACGGCGAGGGTCAGGTCGTCGAGGGTTGGCCCGGACACCACCAGCAGTCCGGCGTAGGCCATGTCGCCGTGGCCGGCGTTGATCTCTGCCTCCCGCTGGACGGCGTCGGCGAGTTCGTCGGCGTCGGCGAGGTTCGCGACCTGCCCGAGTTTCTGCTTGTCGTGGGCGTTCGAGATCAGTTCGGTCTTGTCGTGCTGTACCTGTTTCATCGCCTTCACGGTCGGGATCGGTTCGTACAGCAGCGTGAGTCGCCGGTCGATACCGGGGGTGAGGACCAGCGGCGCAAGGAATGTCGGGTACACCTGGCTGCGTGGCCATTCGGTCAACCACAGCACGGAATGGAACGACGTGTCGGTGCGCAGGTAGTCCCAGTGCTCCTGTACCGCCATCGGCCCTGCGGTCGCCAGGTCACGGCCCGCGGTGGGGCGGTAGTCCAATACCGGGCGGATCGCCGGATCGTAGGCGCACCGCAGTTCATAGGCCAGATCCGTTGCGCTCAGCCATCCCTCGACCGGAAGCGAGGAGGAGCCCAACGCTCCCTCGATGACTCGCCGCTGCCCGGCGAGGACCTTCACCGCACCCAGGTGGCCGCCGCCGGACTTCTTCACCAGCGACTTGCAGCGCCTGGAGTCCAGGGTCAACGCGATGAGTGATTCGCTGCGTGACGACGCCGGGCCGGCGACGTCCATCAGTTCCCGGTAATTCTGAGTTGCCCACGCCGAGAGGTCCTGACCACGGGCATGGGCTTGGTAGTGCTCGCGGAGCCCGTCACCGGAGTCCGGGACGCAAAGCTCGAGGACCTGGGCGCGGCTGATCAGGTTGGACTGGCACAGCCCGGCCTGCACCCTGCCCCACCCGGACACCTGCGCATCCTGTGTTTCCGGATCCAGCAGCAGGAACGCCGGCGCCCGGACCCGCATGATCGATGTGTAGCCGCCGGTCCACGGGTCGTGCACGACCACCGACCCGTCAGGCGCGGTCAACGTCAGCAGCCTGGCCTCTTCCCCGGGAAGAGCGAGTTTCCCGGCAGCGCGCGGCGCGGCGGTGACCCGGAACCCGGACTGGCGGGTCCACCGGCGGCGCCAGAAATGCCACACGATGGGAAGCCACTCGACCACCGGGAATCCGTGCGGTCGGACCAACGCGGCCGCCACCAGCGGACCGCCGACGAGAACGGCGACCAGGAAAGCGGTCCCGACGCTGAACACCGGGATGCACACCGCGACCAGCAGCACCGCCGCCAGCCCGGTGATCGCTTGCGGCGCGGACAGGTTCATGATCAGACCCCGGCGGGAGCGCCTGGGCAGCCGCGCGGTCCGCGGCGCTGTCTTGTCGGTCGTGGTCGTCATACCCGCACCCCTCCGTCAACTGTCGATGGTGCGGTCAGCACCCGCCGTGCGCCGTCGTGTTGTTGTGGACCCAGCACGCCCTGAGCCTCGTAGCTCACGAACATCCGCTCCGCCTGGGTGCGGGGCACCCCGAGCTGAGCGGAGGCCGCCGTCGGCGTCACCATCGGGGAACGAGGCCGGCGGGCCATCGCCTCCGCGACGAAGGCGTCCATCGAGGGCTGAACCTGGTCGTCCGGGGATTCCGCATTGTCTCCAGGCCCTGCCTGGGCGCCGCCGGCCGCTGATGGCGACGCCGGGGCGCCGTCTGCGGGGGTGGAGCCAGGATCCGCGCCGCCGTCACCGGCAGTGGGCATCGGACCGGGACCGACGGCTCCTGCAGGGGAATCGCCACCGGCGGCGCTAGGATCGCTCCTTCCGGCAGGTGATCCGGTACCGGCTGCTTGGGTTTTCGTGCCGTGGCTACCGACCGCGCTGGCCGGGCTCAAGGGGGTTGCAGTGCGGGCAGCGGCGTTGGCGCGCCCGGCCAGCCACCCGACGGCGCCTCCTGCGAGGCCGCCGATGGTGCCGGCTCCGGCCTTGGTCATTCCTGCGGCCTGTTTGGCGTTGCCCAAGGCCCCGGCCGCGCCGGAGACGTTCGCGGAACTGATCTGGTCTCCGGCGAAGCTGGCGAACCGCATCACCGCGAGCGGGGACAGCGCGGCGAGCAGCACCCACACCGAACCGAGCAGGGCGTCGGTGATGTCGCCGGTGATCGACGCGGCGACCGCGCTGTAGGCCAGCGTCAGGATCGCGCAGATCACGAACTTCGACAGCGCCAGGGCGACAACGACCTCGACCCATTTGATCGCCCAGGGCTTGGTCTTGCCGCTGGCCAGCCCGGCCATCGCGAAGGGTCCGAAGATCACGGTGCCGATCACCATCGCTTTGCGTAGGAACAGCACCAGGATCACCATGACCCAGGCCAAGATGCCGAGGGCGGCGATGACGGTGACGACAAGCCACCCCGAGCCTTCGATGGCGCCGTCCATCGCGAAGGCCTTCTTGATCCCGTCCTGGGCGGTGGTCTGTGCGGTGCCGAGCACGTAGGCGGAGAACTGGTCAACGATCAGCAGTAACCCGGCGGTCAGCACCGCACATCCCGATCCCAGGATCAGACCCAGTGCGCTGCCCCACACTGCACGCCACAGCCCGCTCGGCGACCGGGCGACCAGTGCCGTGACCACTTGCAGCAGGAACAGGACGCCGACGACGGGTAGGACGAGGTACCGCATCATCGCGAGGACTTCCTGCAGCCAACTGGCGCCCAGGTTGATCCGCAGGCCGCTGTTGATCAGGTCAATGGCCTTGAGCATCATCCACTGGTTCGCGGCGACCGTTCCCGCTGCGATCCGTTTCAGGATGTCGTCCGACGAGTCGGACAGCCAGTCGCTCACGCCGGCCACGTACAGCGTTCCCATGTCACTCCGATCCGTCCGAGTAGGTCAGTTCAATTGCGCGCAGGCGTTCCACACGGCAAGGCCCGCAGCGTTTTCCATCATCGCCACGACCACGGCCTTCTTGTTCGCGTTGTCCCGCAACGCGACCCACGCCGATCGCATGTCTGCCGAGGCGTCGAGGGTCACTGGGGTGCTGATGCCACCCCACGGGTTGGGGTCGTTGATGAAGTCCGCGGTGAGATCGCCGTTGAGCTTTTCCAGGTCGCCGGGTCCGTAATCCCAGGCACCGAACGTGGCGCCCCGACTGCCGTCCTCGCACCCGGGCGGCCCCGGGCACTCACCGCCCTGGCCGGCGCGACTGCGGGCACATGAGGTCGCCCTCTGGGTCAGTGCGCTGTCGGTGGCGTAGGGCGGGAGCCCCTGTTGGGCGCGGACCGCGTTGATGTTCGCTGTCCACCGCTCGGACTCATCAATGACCTCCCACGCGCCCGGTGTCTGCGGGGCGTCGTTGAATCCGTATTGGGCGGGATCGCCGGCGAAAGCGGCTGCCTGCGTGTTGGATGTCCACTGCAGGTAGGTGAAACCGGCGCCGAGAAGCAGTGCCGCGGCAAGGGAAACCATGATGCCGGTCCGGCCGCGGCTCGCCGCCTGCCCGTTCGCGGCGAGCGAGCCGACCGCCCAGAGCGCGGCGCAGCCGATCACTATCGCGGTGGCCAGCACGAGGGCGAACAGGACACCCTGGTTGAGCCAGCTGCTGATCGCTTCGGTGCCCTTGGAGGGCGCCCAGGTCATGAGATGCTCCCGTACTCCCAATGCCACGGCTCGGGTTTCGACCCGTTCGGTTGCGCCCAGCCGGGGTGCACCCACCCGTAGTTGGCGGCGTTCCCGGTGAGCCAGTCGAACGCAGGGCCGGCGCCGGAGTTGACGCCGCAGCACCCGCCGATGTCCACCGCCTTGGCCCAACCGTGGTTGCTGGTGCCGGGATCGGCGCACAGGCTGCCCTTTTCGGCTCGGCAGGCGACCTGTTCGTCGTAGGACCTGTAGCCGTCGGTGATGCCGATGTTCTGCCCGAACTGAGCTTTGAACGCGGTATTCAGCTGGTCGAAAGCCGTTGCCGCCGAACACTCCAGCAGCAACGACGGTGCGGTCGGGACCGCACACAAGGCGCTTGCCGGGATCTGCCCGTTCGAGTAGCCGCCCCAGGCCGCGGACCCACCGCCAGCGGTGCCGGCCGGCGGGGTTGTGCTCCTCGATCGGGAGGATGTGCACCATTCGTCGTCGACCGCCGCCGCCTGGGAAGCCGTCACGGAGTCCTTGGTCGCGGGTGCGGGGGCGAGTGGGGTCGTCAAGGCGGCGACGATCACGACGGCCATTTCGTACATCTGCTGGTAGATCCCCCCGTCGGAGGATGGCGACCCTTGCACGGTTTGCGCTGCGTTCCACGGCGGAAGTGCTTGCCAGCCCGGGACTTCCACCAACCGGTCGAAGAAGAGCCCGGATGACTTGACTGGGTCGATGAGGTCCTGCGGCGATCCCCATCCGGACATCGGGCGCTGCTGGAACAACCCGATGGAATCCAGGTTGTTGCCGACCTTGTCATGCGGGAACTGCAATGACTGACGGGCCACCGCTCGTTCGGCGTCGTTGAGCTGCCGGCCCTCGGCGGATCCGACGAGGGTGGAGGTGCCGTCGTTGGCGTAGTTGAACAGCGTCGATTCAGCCAGCGCTACCGAGACGCCGATCGCAGCGCCGGTGGCTCCCAGGCCGCGGCCGAGGGCGACCGAGGTGATGATCTTCGCGTTCCGTTCTTGCGCCGGGTCCAGTCCCGCGGCCCGCCCGGTCACCGAGTCGCAGGCCATCAGATTCGCGCTGCCCGGTGGGTTCGGCTTGGCCGCTGCCGTGCCGGCGATCGCACCGACCACGACCACTGCCGCGAGCGCCAGTACCAGCCCGAGCCCGGCCGGGACGAGCAGTTTCACCCGCACCAGGGTGCGGATCATCCCGACGCCAACGCATCCTGCACATGCTGCGGGAAGACCCGATCCAGACTGCAGAACGAACTCGCCGGTGGGCACGCCACCGTGATGCCCAGCTGCACCGGAACCTTCGTGGATGGTCCTGCGGTGGTGGTAATCGTTTGGGCGCCGGTGATGTCGATGCCGTACGTGCCGGACCTCGCGCCGATCGACGCCAGCTTCTTCGTTGCCCACGGCGAGACCGACACGTCGGACAGGTCGATTGTCACGGTGGTGCCCAAGGCCCGAATGGAATCCAAGGAGGCACCTGTCGGCGTATATCTGGCCAGGTCTTGCGCGAGTGACGCGGGATCCCCCAGCGGCGTCGGCGCCGCCGCTCTGAGCAGGTCCGCGTTGCGGGCTTGGAAGTCCGTCGTCGGGTCGTAGGCGAGCAGGGCCGAGGCCACCGCCCGGGCGAACTCGAGGTGATTGGTCAGGCCGCCGACCAGGGTCGAGTCCTGGGGGGCACTTCCCGGGAGAAGGCCCGTTGCGTGCGGAGTCGACGGCGTGGCACTGGTGCCCCGTGCCTGTGCGCCGGCCACGAACGAGGGAGGTGTCTGGAGAGTCGCTGCTGGCGCGGCGGTGTCGTCGCCGCCCTTGAAGTTCAAGACACCGGCTGTACCCAAGACGGCAAGGGCGCCGAGAACCCCGAGCGCGACCCACAGCCGACGCCGGTGCTCGAGTGGGTTTCGCATTAAGTCCGACCTCAGAACGCGCGGTCGGAGGCGTGAGGAATGACGCGCTCGACGGACGCGGGCGCCGCTTTGACGTCCTTTCCGCGATCGTTGAACCAGCCCACCAAGTAGGCAGACGCACCAACCAGCAACGCCGCCGCCAAGGCGACGACCAATGTGGTCTTCCCCTTGCTGCTGTGCTGCGGGTTGTGACCGAAGGCGCCGACGGCCCACAGAATCGCTCCGACCAGGAACGCAGCGACACAGGCCACCAGCGCATACGGAATCAAACCCAGAACGAGGCCCTTGAAGGTCGACAGGCCCGGCAACGCTGTCTCGGTGGCACCGTCGAGAACACCCACGTTCGCCGGCGCCGGTGTCGCGGAAGGCGAAGGGGTCGGATCGGTGGGCAGGACCAAGAGCGCATTCAGATTCACGAGGCTCCCCAGTTCGTGTCTTGTCAGCCGGATTGGTGGCGCGGAGGCGCCCCACCACGAGTGGGGCAGCGGGCCGGGACTTACCTGAGCGTTGTAGCTACAGTTACATCGTTCAGCCAGAAGCTAGGCCACCGCTACTCGCTCGTCAAGCAATTGCATCCGTTCGGATGCCACCCAGTACGCTGCCTACACACAGTGAGCGGGAGGGGTCTTGGGTGGGCGACAGCGACGGCGGCATGCCGGATCTCGCGGAGCGGCTCAACCACCTTTTCGCGACGGTGCCCCGTCCCGACCGGCAGGGCTACTGGACCAATGAGCAGGCGGCCGCGGAACTCGCGCGGCTGGGAACGCCCATGTCACACGCGTACTTGAGCCAACTGCGCACCGGTAAACGGGACAACCCATCCGCTCGCCACCTTGCGGCCATCGCCGAACTCTTCGCCGTGCCGATGGAGTATTTCTTCAACACCGAGATAGCGGACAAGATCAACGCCGACTTGCGCCTCTTAGCCGCCATTCGGGACAGCGGCGTCAAGGGTGTCGCGCTCCGCGCACATGGCCTCTCACCTGCAAGTCTGGCGAGTCTGGAAGGCATAATCGAGCAAGTCCGAAAGCTCGAACGTCTGCCGGAGCAAGGGGGTCCGCGCGGTGGGGATACGGAAACGCAGCCGCCAACGTGAGGTCACCGACCCGCTCCAACAGCTGATCGCGCTCCTGCCCGACCCCTGGTCCGCCGACGAGTTCGTGCACCAGGTCGCCGAGCACCGTGGTCGGCCCATCCAGCTGCTGACCTATCCCCTGTCCATCGACGACCCGACCGGCTTTTGGTTGTCAACTGCTGACACCGACTACATCGTGATTCCCGAGACCGCCGGCGGGTCTCGCCGGGACGCGATCATTGGGCACGAACTCGCGCACATCGTCCTCGGACATGATCCGCTGCCGGCAAACGACACGGCGGGGCTCGCTGCGGTCGCCCCCAGTTCCTCACCCGAGCTGGTCGGCCGATTCTTGCCCCGGCAGGGGTATGGCGCCGACATCGAGCGAGAAGCCGAGACCCTGGCCACCCGTTTGATCGCCTACGTCAACCTACGAACCACGGACGCCGGTACGGTCACCGAACTGGATCGGCTCACGAGCCGACTGCGCTGATGGCCGCCTACCTCGCCACCGCAGTGCTCTGGATCGCCGCCGCCACTCGCTTGTACGCAACGATCCGCCGGCCGGATCCGGGTCGGGTGAGCCTGACCGCCGGCGCTTTATGCGTCGCGCTTGCGTTTACCGTCCTGGCCACCGCATCCGTGTTCGACGCCCAGTTCGATTGGCCGAACGGCGCCGAGATCGTCCAACACCTGCTGTTCGCGGCGGCCGCCTACGCGACCCTGGTCTTCCTGCTGTTTCTTCGACGGAACGCGCTGCCCCGACGCGAGATGATCAGGCAGTCGACGCTTGCGCTTTCGGTCGGCGTCTCGATGGTTGCCCTGTTCGCGGTGGCTCCGGTACACGACCGGAGTTCCACGAATTTCGCGGTGGAGTACGGCGGCAGCCTGTCCGCTCTGCTCTACCGGGCGGTCTTCGATTTCTACTTGGTCTACTGCCTGATCGGGATCGCCAGGATTTGCCTGCGGCACGCGTTCACCGCCGGCGACGGGCCAAGATCGGCCAGCCTGTTCTTCGTCGCCTCCGGGTGCGCGTTCGCGGCGGTGGCTGCCTTCGCCGCCGGCACCGGGATGCTGCTGCGGTACAGCACCGGGGCCCCGCTGCTGTTCCTTGGATCCGTGAACACCGTGGCCATCGCCCTGGCCGGGATCCTCGCGGGCATCGGCATCCTCGCCCCCATCCCGGCGGACGGTCTCCTGCGATGGCGACGCGCCCGCCGCACCTGCGGTCACCTCCACGGGCTCTGGGCCGCGCTCACCAGAGCCGTTCCGGATGTTGTGCTGCCGATGCCGTCGGTGCGATCGCCGCTGGAGCGGGTCGAGCTGACCTCGACCCGACGCAGGATCGAGATCGCCGATGCCCTCAGCAGAATCCGCGTCGACGAGCACGACGCCGCCGTCATCCAGCGCAGCGACGACCCGCCCGCCGCGCTGGGTCAGGCCCTGCGGGACACCTCGCGCTGGGCGTCATCGGGTAGCACCGGAGTGATTGCCGCCGAACTCCTGCAGGCCCGTTCCACCGATGACGAGTTGCAGCAGATCCTCACGGTCGCGGCCGCGTACGGGGCACCGGTATGACGAGGGCCTACGCCAACCGCGACCTGATCGCAACCATGGACGTCGAGCGCGACTACCACCGGATCTACCAGCTGACGGTGCTCTACGACTTCCCCAAGGACGCTCGGCTGGGTCTGAACCTCGCGTTCTACCGGATTTTCGCCATCCCGCGGATCGCCGACCTCCTCGTCGAGAGCGGCGAAATGCTCGGCCGACCCGCCAAGCGCGCCTACGACACCGGGTTGGTCATGTACGAGCTGATCACCAGCGGCTTCGACGACCCGCGCGGGCGAGAGATGGTCCGGCTCCTCAACCGGGTCCACCGGCGCTGGCCGATCCTCGACGAGGACTACCGATACGTCCTGGCCGCATTCATCGTCGTCCCGATCCGTTGGATCGACCGCCGCGGCTGGCGGCGCCTACTGCCAGCGGAGCGAGAGGCCAGTGCGACGTTCTACCGAGAACTGGGCCGCCGGATGCGCATCCCCGACCCGCCGCGAACCTACGCGGAAGCCGAGCAGATCCTCGACTCCTACGAACGCAAATATATGGCCCCGAACGACTCCGGCCGCCGTCTCATGGCAACAACGCAGAACATCATTGTCCGAAAGGTGCCCAGACCGTTGCGTCGCATTGCGCCATCGATAACCAGTTCGCTCCTCGACGAACCAGACCTTTCCGATGCTCTTGGGCTCCCGCAACCGCGGCGGACGTTGTCGGCACTGCTGCGGCTGATGTACCGCACACGCAACGCCGTCCGGCGGCTTGGGAGTCAGGCGACGGATCCATGGTTCGTACCCGGCCGGCCGGTGAGCACTGTGTACCCCCGCGGCTACCAACTGAGCGAAGTCGGCCCCGACACTTCGTCGGCCGAGGCGCGGGAGTGAGATGAGCTTTCATACCAACATGCTCCCGAGGCTGGTTCTCCCCTCGAAATAAGGTGTTCGATTTGGAACACCTGACACGAGTCGGCACAATGTTCGCACCGAATCGAGGATTGCATAAGGCGGTCAAGAGTGTCTGCAACAACGATCCGACAGGCCAGTTCGAAGCCTACGTATCCACAGTCGTCGGCAGAGGTATCCGTCACTCATCCGGGCCGGTGAGGTCCCAGAAGTGGCCGCCCTGCCTTGCAGGTCAGCATCTGCCAAGCACCCGTGCGGCGCTACGCCGGATAGTCCACCATCTGGTTCCTCTCCGCAGCACGCGAAACTGAAGAGGCCCGGCGACACTCCGGTTTCACTCGTCAAGCAGCGACGGCGATCAATCGGTCACCGAGCCCAGCCAAGAATTGTGCTAAGGGCTCGCGCAATATTGTGCTAGGTATGGCCGGTAGTTTGGGGTGGAGTTGTGGTATGAGCCTCGACACGGACGTGAAAGCCCTTGAAACCACAG
>Ga0208851_1000657_pt1 | contig 13896 bp, 16 predicted proteins | sample NGESurshal092012_FD_184481 | JGI IMG/M metagenome (GOLD analysis project Ga0208851, IMG submission 184481) | Arctic peat soil microbial communities from Barrow, Alaska - NGEE Surface sample 415-2 shallow-092012 (SPAdes) | ecosystem: Environmental > Terrestrial > Soil > Wetlands > Peat ... | reverse complement strand
CTTTTGGATGAGATGCTATATCATCACATCGAGCGGCATGAAGGAGCAGAAGAGCTTATAGCATTAGGCTTTGATGCTGCTACGGTCAAAAAAGTGCTGCGCTTAGTCCAAATGGCAGAATTCAAACGCCGCCAGGCTCCTCCAGGACTGAAAGTAACGGACCGAGCGTTTGGGAGTGGTTGGCGTATGCCGATTGCGCGCAAGTAGGCTGGCACTTAGCTTGAGAAGTCGCCCCTAAGACAAGTCATAGAGGGTCATCACCTTGTAGTCCCGCCATTCACTGGGTTCTCCAGCAGAAGTAGAGTGTGAAATTTAGGCAAGGGTCAGTCAACTTATTTCCCCAACCGCTCAAAAACTTTCTGAAAAGCGCGAGAAAAGGGATATTGCTCAAGCTCCTTGCTGGATGCCAAGACACACGCTGACTGAAGCCCAGCGCTGAGATGACCTTCATAAACCCAAAGTGTGGACTGAAAATGCGTATAGCGATGTTCTACTTTGGTGTGCAAAGTCTTGGGCGTCAGACCTTGTATTTCCCTCCCAGAAGAGATTTCACACTCCATTTCCACATTAGGTAGCTCCCAAAGTCCTCCCAACAGCCCCTTCTCTGGACGTTTACGAATGTAGATACCCGCAGAGGTTTCATGGAAGATCACGAGGAATTGGCGATGGGGTATTGCCGCTTTTTGGACTTTGGCCGGAAATGCTTCTACGCGGCCTTGCGCATGGCCTTCGCAAAAATCCTGGACTGGACACAAAAGACAGCGGGGATTTTGGGGTGTACAGATACTAGAGCCCAAATCCATGAGAGCTTGATTAAAAGCTCCTGGTTGCACGGGGTCTACCAGGGTGTCTGCTAGCACTTGCAGTTCTGGAGGACGGAAGGTTTCGATGCCGAGGAGACGGCTATAGACGCGGCGCACGTTACCATCTACCGCCCCCAAAGATAGATCCAAGACGATAGAACCTACGGCACGAGCTGTATACTCACCCACCCCCGACAAAGACCGCCACTCCCGATAATCCTGAGGCCAGCCCTGGGCATGAATCGTTCGAGCGGCCTGATGGAGATTACGGGCACGGCTGTAATACCCTAGACCTTCCCAGGCTTTAAGCACTTCCTTCAAATCGGCCTCAGCCAGAGTCTGTACCGTGGGGAACTGAACGAGAAATCGTTCGTAGTACGGAATGGCTTGGTCGACTCTGGTCTGCTGAAGCATGATTTCTGAAAGCCAGACCCGATATGGGTCCTGGTTTCTCCGCCAGGGTAAGGTGCGTTGAGCGCTTGTATACCAGTCCAAAAGCGCAGACCGGAAAGCAGGCGTGCAATTAGTGACATTTCCTTGTATGCTCGAATGAGAATCATTATCCTTTTCATGCATAAGCTTTTATGTTTTTTGCCTCATCCATAGCCGTCTAGGATAACTGTTTAGGCTCGAGATTGACTGAAATGGAAGCTTCATAGGGGTATCGCTTTGAGTGCTCTAGTCCAGGTGGAAGACCTTACGGTTTGGCAGGGAACGCAGATTGCGCTCTCTCACGTTTCGCTGACTTTAGAGGAAGGTTCCTCTACCGCACTGGTGGGACCAAACGGAGCAGGAAAGAGCACTTTAGTGCAAGCGATGCTCGGTTTAATCCCTGTCGAATCCGGTAGCGTTCGTCTGTTTGGTTGTTCACTAGAACAGTTGGGAGAACGACGGCATGCTATCGGTTATGTCCCCCAAAATCTGCCTTTTGAACGCACGTTTCCGATTACCGTAGCGGAATTCGTCGCTCTAGGGATTCCGAAGCGCTCTTGGTGGAAGCAGGATAAGTCGGCAGTAGAACGTGCCCTGATCAGGGTCAATGCCATGCATCTAGCCAATAAGCCCCTGGGCAATCTTTCCGGGGGAGAAACTAAACGCGTCCTCTTGGCTTACTGCCTGGTACATCCTCGCAAACTCCTCATCCTCGATGAAGCTCCGGCGGGATTGGACCCCCAAGCGGAAGAATCCTTTTACCAACTTTTGGAAGAGCTGCGGATGCAGGAACGCTGGACGATTCTCCAGATATCCCATGACTTGGATATGGTGAGCCGTTCCTGTGACCACGTAGTTTGCATTAATCAGCGCGTGGTTTGCGAGGGAACTCCAGAAGAAGCGTTATCCAATGAAAGTCTGCTTTTGGCCTATGGTCCAAATCGTACTCGTTATCATCACCAGCATTAATGGATAATTTGCTAGACCTACTCCAGCAAGGATTTATGCAACGGGCCATGATCGCAGGGGGCCTGATGGGGATCTTAGGAGCTTTATTGGGAAGTTTTGTGATTTTGCGCCAACTGACTTTTTTCAGTCATACCGTCGGTCATGCTGCGATTGTTGGCATTGCGATGGGGGTACTTTTGGGCGTCAATCCTGACTGGCTAATTGCACCCTGTATTCTTCTCTTGGGCCTAGGACTGCAATATTTCACCGAGAAATCAGACCTGAATTCGGAAATCATTCTTAGCACTATGCTCTCTGGCTCTATCGCCGTCGGAATCATTTTGATTGGCTTTATATCTGGCTATCGAGGGAGCCTATTTAACTTCTTATTCGGGGATATTTTGGCTGTCAATGAGTGGGATATCTATAAGTGTTTGGTCCTGCTCCTGATCTGCGCTCTATTTCTTTTGCTCACCCTAAAAGAGCAGGTTCTATTAACCTTGAATCAGCAGATGGCTACCGTACAGGGCATTCCCGTCCGCTTTTATCGCTATATCTTTACGATCTTGCTCTCTTTAGTCGTAGCTGTAGCGATCAAAGCGATTGGCATCTTATTAGTAAATGCTTTCCTGGTCATTCCTCCGGCTAGCGCCAAACTTTTAACCCGTAAATTCACTTCCTTCCTTACCCTAGGAACATTGTTAGGTTGTTTCAGTGCTATTTTTGGCATGCTTTTTTCTGGCCTATTCAATACTTCCTCCGGCCCTACCATTGTCTTAGTCCAGGTATCTATTTTCTTAGGTGCTTTGCTGCTGTCTAAGGTGTGGAAATTTCCTCTTGCAGAAGAGAAACTCTTCAAAGGCCAAAGAGCAAAGCTAGACCCCAAGCACTCAGGGCCCCAATAGCCGTATTGATACCGTTAACCACCTCATTAGTCAGCTTCAATTGATCTTGAATCGTACCCAAGAGAGACTCAATCGTGGTGGCAACAAAGGCAGCGATGACGCACCAGAGAATGGCTATCGGGGAAATGAGCCCGATGGCCCAGCCAAGAACCGCGATCACGACAGAGGCCACAATCCCGGCGAGGGTTCCCTCCAGGCTGACCGCGCCTTCCGTACCGGGGCGAACAGGCTTCAACGTAGTAATGAGATAGGTACTCTTCCCATAGGTCTTACCGACTTCACTGGCTACGGTATCTGATAATTTGGTACTGAAGCTCGCTACATAGGCCACAAGCCACAGAGGGTTCGGTTGCCAAAGATAACCAAAGGCACAGACCAATCCGGTCAGCGCTGACCCCCACAAATTGGCGGGTCCTCTCGCTCCTCCTCGTTTTTCGGCAATGCCCAATGCCTGCTTACGGGCGTAGCCCAATTTAGTCACTGCAGAGCCAGCGATCAGATAGAAGAACACCACTGCATATCCGGGCGCACCCAAAGTACCCCAAATCACCACTCCCAGAAACCAGGCATGGAGCAATCCCAGGGGAGTTAGCACTTTGACGGGAGCAATGTAGGCAATCCCTAAAAGGACCGTATTAAGAGCTATCGCTACAAGCCAGTTTTCCATATTTTCCGTGAACTAGATCTGTCCTCTGTTCATAGAATAAGCCCTCACATTCTTATGGAGGGTTAGAATGAGCGGGCTTATCGCTAGGTATATCTAGGTTGTCCATCGATAATTATGCACTGGCACTGCGATTAAACATCCCCCAGATAAAAATAGTGACAATGGCACCGACCGTAGCTACCAGAATGCTCGTAAGGTTAATCCCTGTCACGTCTAGCCCAAAAAGCCTAGTGCCCAGAAACCCCCCAATAAGAGCGCCTAAAATACCAAGTATGGTAGTGCCAACAAATCCGCCTCCCTGTGAGCCCGGATAAATAAATTTAGCGAGCACGCCGGCGACTAACCCTAAAATGATCCAACTGAAAATTCCCACCATTCTTCTCCTATAGGAAATTTGTGGTCTTTTTTATCCTTACCCTGTAACCAAATCCAAACCTCAACAACCAAATCTCAATAACCACCCTAGCGATAACACTTCATCCATGAGCTAAGTGACCGCTCAACTCTTGACGGCTAACTTCGTTATAGCCGATCTGTAAAAATCATAAAAGTAGGTTAAATGTTGAACTTTAGTAAACAAAAAAAGTTGGTGTATTTTAAGTAGAGGCCCTGTACCGAGTTTAGGGGTACTCACAACTTTTTCTTGCTGGATTAACTGATCTCATCTACATTCACAAAAATAGATAATTTCTGTCTTTTCTATTGATTACAGTCCAGGCAGCCAAATCCGTTCAATTACTGCAGGATAAACTTTCTTGCTCTGAGTCCCTTAAGCCTCGATAATAAGCCTTTGGATTTTTGAGGGCACCCTTTGACCCAGACCTATTCCATTGCAGTCATTCCCGGTGATGGCATCGGCCCTGAGATTATTTCGGTGGCCTTAGATACTTTGAGAGAAGTATCTCGGAAGTTTGATTTTGAATGGTCCTTCACCGAAGCGCCTGTGGGTGGAGCGGCCTATGACCTAACGGGAGACCCTCTACCTCCAGAAACCTTGGCCCTTTGCCAGAAAAGTGACAGTGTATTCCTCGGTGCGGTGGGTGGACTGCAGTACGATAATCTGCCGAATGATAAACGCCCGGAACGCGCTTTATTAGGACTTCGCTCAGGACTTGAACTATTTGCCAATCTGCGCCCTGCCAAGATTTTGCCTCAGCTTATTGAAAGTTCCTCCCTCAAACGCGAAGTGGTGGAAGGGGTAGACCTGATGGTGGTACGGGAGTTGACTGGGGGCATCTATTTCGGTCAGCCCAAAGGAATCTCAATAGAGTCGAATGGGGAGCGCAAAGGCTTCAATACCATGGTCTACCGGGAATCTGAAATTGAACGGATTGCCAAAGTTGCGTTTGAAACGGCGATCAAGCGAGGCAAGCGCTTGCTTTCTGTGGACAAAGCCAATGTCTTGGAAGTTTCCCAACTGTGGCGAGAAGTGGTGAGTCGGGTGGGGAAGGACTATCCCCAAGTAGAACTCAGCCATATGTATGTGGATAACTGTGCCATGCAACTGGTGCGCTGGCCAAAACAGTTTGATGTGATTGTTACGGGTAATCTCTTTGGAGACATTCTTTCTGACGAAGCCTCGATGCTCACGGGCTCGATTGGGATGCTTCCTTCTGCTTCTATGGGGCTCGGTAGTCTGGGTATGTATGAACCCGTTCACGGCTCTGCTCCAGATATTGCTGGACAGGATAAGGCCAATCCTCTAGCTCAGATTCTCTCAGGAGCGATGATGTTGCAGTATTCCTTGAAACAACCGGAAGCAGCCAAAGCTATAGAAAATGCCGTGTTGGCTGTTCTAGACCAGGGATACCGGACCGGAGACATCATGAGTCCTGGCATGAAGCAAGTAGGCTGCAAAGAAATGGGTGCTTTGGTGACTGACGCCGTCGCTAAGAGTTAATTTTTCGGATGGAAAAAGTCCCCAACTTCAGAGAAGCTAACCCGGAGGAAGATTCCTTGATCGCTCAGCATTTCTATCTATGCTGGTCTGGGTTTTTCTGAAACAAACGAGATGAAGCTGGATCTGCAGTGACTGAGCTGAGATTTGGGCTGTACTTCACTCGAACGAGAACTGCTATATCTTCGGGATCCTACATATCGCACAGATCCACTACTGGTCAATCCTCTCACGTTTCCTTGTCAAAGATAATCGATTCCAACTCTTCATCGCTTTTAATCTCACTCAGACGCTGATCGGCCTGTTCCATAAACCAATCACACCATTCTTTTTTAGTCCGCGTCGCATCCAGTTCTGATAGTTTTTCAGAGGCCATATTCAGAGCAAGCGTTGTCAGTAACTGCAAAACCAACAACTCTTCATCAGGAAAAATTGACTGTTTGCCAAAGCCACGGGCAGGTCTCAAGCCTCTTGTTTTTTTCGCCATTATGCCAATCCAACATTATTCAATCCATGATCGCTTAAATCTCTTGGCCGATCACCTTCATCCAAAAGAGCCAGGGACTACTTTGCGACAATTGCCTCTGCTACGAATCACCTCGGGCTACTTAGACTCTTACTATGATGTCGCTAAGAGTTAATTTTTCGGATGGAAAAAGTCCCCAACTTCAGACAAGCTAACCCGGAAGAAGATTCCTTGATCGCTGAGCATTTCTATCGCATGTGGCGGGATAATGAGGTCCCTTCTGATTCTATTCGGGGTGATTGGCAGGAACGAATCGTCCAGTTCATGAGCTATGCTCGCCAAGAACTAGGCTACAAAGCATTTGTTGCGGAGATTGACGGCTTAGTAGTCGGGTCTGTCGGATGTCAGCTCTTTGCAGGGCTCTATCCCAATATTCTCAAAGACCCCTATCGGAAATACGGTTACATCTGGGGCGTCTATGTAGAATCAGACTTTCGTGGTCAAGGGCTTGCCAAAAGGCTTACATCCATGGCCATCGAATATCTAATATCCCTCGCCTGCACTCAGGCTATTTTGCACGCTTCTCCCACAGGCAAGCCCATCTATGCTGGTCTGGGTTTTTCTGAAACAAACGAGATGAAGCTGGATCTGCAGTGACTGAGCTGAGATTTGGGCTGTACTTCACTCGAACAAGAACTGCTATATCTAAAAGCTTGAAACCACATCTCAAAGTATTTCACGGATAGAAATTTTCCGTCCGCTCCTCGTAAACGAGGCGATCTCGGACATTGTTCTCTTTAGCCGAAGCTCGCGACATGATCGCGGACGAACGAATCAAGGTCGATTGGAATTTTGTGTCCGACTTCTGAGACTACATTGGTCACTAGCCCGAAACGGTTTTCCTTCAGTCCAGCATTCAATTCGTTCAAAGCGTCAACTAGCCAAGCTGGCATCCCCATCTCTAGCATTGAGGCTTTAGCCGCCTCTACCGGGATGTCCACGTAATTAATCGTGCGACCAAGAACATGGGTAAGAGTGGCCGCAATGTCTGAATAACCGATAGATACAGGTCCAGTCACATCGTAGGTCTTGCCCTCATGTCCTGTCTCAGTGAGACAAGTTGCGGCAACGGCAGCAATATCACGGACATCGACGAACGGCGCTTTGCCTTCTCCGGCAGGAACGTAGAGCGTTCCCTGTTGAATCATTGACGTCATCGTCAATAGATTTTGCATAAAAAAATTCGGACGCAGAATAGTGAAGTCAAACTCCGATTCACGGAGGTATTTTTCAGTCTGACCGTGCCATTGCCCGAAGCGATGGGGTACACCTAAACCTGCACCGACCGCCGAAAGATTTACGACATAGCGAACGCCACAAGCGGCGGCGATGTCTAAAAACGTCGCTTCAATGCGATCGATATTTTCAACGGGTGGGGCCAAAAGGAAAACACGATCGACACCGTCCAGTGATTGACGCAACGATTCGGTATCTTGAAAATCGCCCTGAACCCATTCGACACCAGCCAGGTCTAATGCTGACGCTTTCGCGACGTCGCGAACCATAGCACGATATTCAATCCCTCTTTGGGAAAGCAATTTCGCGAGCGACAAGCCTACCGATCCCGTACTTCCTGTCAAAAGAATCATCGATTACTCCTTGTGTTTTGCTGCCATTCTTACTTACAAAATCTTAATCGCCTAGGTCAGGGTTATGATTCATAACTCACGAAACAATCTATGGAACCTGGGTGTTTTTGCCCAAGCCCTCGAAAAGGTGAGATAAGAGAATTAGGGATGGCTATCAATTTGGGCAAAGCCTTTATTTAAGATAATTTGTAGAAAAGGGTGCGTCGCGATCTACTTTACCTGTCCTCTACCGAGAGATCATCCGGTTATGACCTTTACCTTTGAATCCGCTATTGAAGAAGCCCAGAATCTTCTGGATACTCACGCTGCTGGGACTTTATCCGAAGCTGAGATGATAGCCAGAACCAAAGCCCTCTTAGAGACAGAAGCAGGGGCGAGGGGATTTTTTGTGGTCTTTCTGACGGGAGACTCTTCCCTGGCAGACCAACCTCCAGACTGGCTGCTATCGCTTTTCGCGCAAGGGCCAGACTTGGTGGCTGAACTGTTGGTTAAAAATTTAGCGATGTCTACTGCCACAGCCCTTGCCCATGAAGCTCAAGGCAACCCAGAACAAGCGGATGGCTCTCGACAGGTGGCACAGAGGACAACAGCTATCCTAAAAGCTTTGCGCCACCCTCCTTTTGGTCCCGTTTCCGCCTTAGAACAAAAAACTGTGGCGATGCTCCAGACCTTGAACCAAGAGCATGGCCCCTACCGTAGTTTCTTAGACCGATGGGGATACGATAGCAACCAGCGTCAAGCGATTAGCCACGCTTTTGAGAAAGTCTAAAAATCTAAGGGTGAAATACTATTCATTCCGCTTGAGGTCCGGATTGATCAGACTGTCAATATCCGGCGGGTTTCCTCCAGATGTATACGCAGAGGCCGTCTCCATGATCGTGTCCCAGTCTGTGCTGCTTATATAATCACGGGCAGCTTGGGCGGCTTCTAGATGAGGGCATTTGTCCCCTAGAACACAGCCATTTACGCAGGCTTCTGCACAATTTATCGTCACTGGATCGGTCATTGAATAACCTCTTTGGGAGTTAAGTCCATTTTTCCATGCTAAATGTAGTACATCAAGGTTGCTTGGCGGAGCGCTCGGTTTTCGCAAAGGTCTTTGAGGCTAATCGTTCGTAGCGTTTTTTCTACTTGGCAGGTTGCCTTGGTCCAGACTTCGCGGATTAAGGACAGTTCGAGGGTGGATTCGGTAGGAGATGTTTGTTCGCATTCTTCGCCTTCAATCGTCTCCATGATTTCCCAAAGGCTAATGAAACTGGGGGGCCGCGCTAGAAGATAACCTCCCCGTGCTCCGCGTTGGCTTTTGACTAAACCCCGACGGCGCAAAGTTGCCAAAAGCTGCTCCAGATAACGGTCAGGGATATTTTGGCGACTGGCTAGTTCTTTAATTTGTAGAGGCTCACCGACTTCATATGACAGTGCCAATTCGAAGACAGCAAGTAGAGCGTAGGTACCACGGCTGGAAAGTTCAAGCATGGGGCAATTATACCCCGCAATTCAAGTAGGGATTTAGGGATTATGGCCAGGCTTGATGGCGCAAACTATATCCTCTGTGAAGGCGCGACCGATCGCATCTCTCCACCTACGTTCTAAATGTGGCAGGCTAATAGGCGTCCTTGCATTCCTCCCCATGTTTTTGAGACAACTCCACCTCCGCAACTTTCGCAACTATCTTGACCAAGTAGTGGAGTTTGGAGCGCCTAAGACTATCGTTCTTGGAGAAAATGCCCAGGGTAAATCTAACCTGCTGGAATCCGTTCAACTGTTAGCCACAGGTCGAACCTATCGCATCAGTCGGGACCGTGAACTGGTCTTGCAGCAAAAAGAGCAGGGCAAAATTTCAGCTATGGTTGAGCGTGCAGGCAGCCTGGTTGAACTGGACCTGTTGCTGCGGATCAATGGACGGCGTACCGCTCGGATTAACGGTACAACCCAGCGCCGCGTGTCAGACCTGCTCGGTCAACTCAATGCAGTTTGTTTTTCCAGCCTGGATCTGGATTTGGTTCGAGGTGGTCCTGAATCGCGGAGAGACTGGTTGGATGGGGTCTTGGTGCAGTTGGAGCCCCTCTATGTCCATCTTTTGGAGCAATACCGCAGAGTCTTGCAACAACGCAATTCCTTGCTGAAACAGGCTGCAGAGCATCCTCCTTCTCCGGACGAACTGGCCCTTTGGGATGCTCAACTGGTGACGACCGGAGTAGCAATTTCGCGGCGTCGGGCGCGGCTCATCGACCGCTTGGCACCGATGGCTATTCAGTGGCATACGGCGATTAGTGGCGGACGAGAAGCTTTGCATGTGCGCTACAGCCCAAAAATTCCAATGCTTTCCGAAGACCCAGTCCAGCTGCAACATGACTTTTTAGCAGCCATTGAAGAGAAGAAAAAACTAGAGCTGATGCGGGGCACTTCTTTGGTTGGTCCTCATCGAGATGAAGTGGACCTTTCTATCGATGAAACCCCTGCTCGTCTTTTTGGTTCTCAAGGTCAGCAACGGACGTTGGTGCTGGCCCTCAAACTGGCAGAGCTAGCATTGATTGAGTCCGTCGCCGGTGAACCACCCCTGCTCTTATTGGATGATGTTCTGGCAGAATTAGACCTCAATCGTCAGAACCAATTACTGGACGCTATTGGGGACCGGGTCCAAACTATCGTTACCACGACGCACCTTGGAGCGTTTGATAGTAACTGGTTAAAGTCAGCTGAAATTTTTACGGTGAAGGCGGGGATCGTTTCTCCTAATTAGCTTGAGTTCGATGGAGCGTGAAGTGATGAATCTCTAGGTTGAATCGGGGAGAGGTTCCTGCTGCTGTTGCCCAAACATCTGAACCATGAGGTCAAAGAGGTCTTGGGGAGGGCGTTGACCGAATTCCTGCTCCAGCACCGCTCTCATCTGCGTTTGCAATTCTGGCGGAATCGTAGCCACTTCCTGAATAATGCTCTCTAGTCCCTGTTGGAGCTGTAAGGTAACATCCTCAGGCAAGTCTGGAATGGCTAGCAATTTGTTGGCCAAAACCTCAAAGACCAGAGAAGCCGGGATTTCTAGAGTTTCAACCTGTTCATTATTCAAGGTTTGGACAAACTGGACGATGGAAGCCAATAAATCCTGGGGATCACAGGCCTGGACTCTATCTTCTACGGTTGGACGGGCCTGCTCTACCAGCTCTTGGGGCATCTGGCCTAGCTGTTCTTCCGTCATCGCCAAGAGCTCGTCCAAGCTTTGGCGGTCTTGCTCAGAAATAGGAAGGTCCGAGCCTAACACGGTTTGAACGGAACAAGACAGGGTCAGAATTTGGGTAAGTTCTTCGGTCATGAATATCCCTGAATGGAGGCGCTTGAAAACACTTTCTCTAGTTTAAGCCTGCAGGTAGGCTTTATGCGCCTAGGTACGCTTTGATTACTTCTGGATTTTCTCGAACGACTTCTGGGGTGCCTTCACAGATTTTCTGCCCAAAGTTCATGACGACAATATGGTCTGAGATGTTCATCACCAAACCCATATCATGTTCAATCAAAATGATCGTCACGCCTGTTTCCTGAATCCTGCGGATCAGGCCGATTAATTGCTTCTTTTCTTGGGGATTCATGCCTGCGGCGGGTTCATCCAAGAGCAGAATCGTCGGATCGGTGGCTAAAGCTCGGGCGATTTCCAGACGGCGTTGGTCTCCATAGGACAGGCTATCCGCTTGAATAAAGACTTTATCTGCTAAGCCAACAAATTCCAGCTTTTCCATAGCCTGCTCAATAGTCTCTTCTTCTTCGATGCGGGCTTTTTGATTGGGAATGAGGATGGCCCACAGGCCATTGTTTGTTCGCACATGCCGTCCTACCATCACGTTTTCGAGAACGGTCATTTTATTGAACAGGCGAATATTTTGGAAGGTCCGGGCCAGCCCTTTTTGGTTGATTTGATGAGACTTTAAGCCCTGCAACGTACAGGGCTTACCATCCTTCTGAAGCACAATCTGGCCTTCCGTGGGCTGATAAATCCCCGTCAACATATTGAACAGGGTGGTCTTGCCTGCTCCGTTCGGACCAATCACACTCAAAATGTCATTCTTCTCAAGTTCAAAAGAGATATCTTTGACGGCGGTGAGGCCTCCAAAGGTTTTGGTAAGTTTTTGGACGGTGAGTAGGGTCATTACACTTTTTGCTTGCGGGACTTCCGTAAACATCCTACTTAACGATGCTTCTCCATGGGGAAGGTGAGGAGGCCGGAGGGGCTTATGGACCCTTTTTTACTCAGCAATAGACCGTATTCCAAACCTTCAACCAAGGCAATGTAGGAGGCTTCCGTAATATTGGTGGAGACCCCTACGGTCGTCCAACGTTCTTGACCGTTGCTCGATTCCACCAAAACTCTGGTTTTGGCGTCGGTTCCAGCACTGCCATCGAGGATCCGTACTTTGTAGTCCGTGAGTTGAAACTGAGCTAGTTGTGGGTAAAACTGGACCAAGGCTTTACGGAGAGCTGCATCCAGGGCAGAAACCGGACCATTGCCCTCGGCTGCCGTATGTTGGAGTACTCCGCCCACGCGCACTTTCACCGTTGCTTCTGCTTGAACTGAGCTATCGGGGAAAGCCTGACTGGAGGTACGGAATCCTTCCAGGGTGAAGAAGGGCTCTCGGTAGTCTAAATGTTCTCTAACGAGAAGTTCAAAACTGGCATCCGCTCCTTCAAACTGATAGCCTGCATGCTCCAGTTCTTTGAGCTTGTGCAGGATAGCTTTGACTCTTGGGTCTGTTTTCTTGAGCGCAAGACCAAATTCTGCGGCCTTCGCCAGAATATTGCTACCCCCTGCTTGTTCAGATACCAGAATCCGTCTGCGGTTACCTACGGCTTGTGGTGCGATATGTTCATAGGTCAGTGGATTTTTCTGGACGGCGCTGACATGAATGCCTCCCTTATGGGCAAAGGCCGCCGCGCCGACAAAGGGAGCTTGTTCTTGGGGGGCTACATTTACCGTTTCACTGATGAAGAGCGAAGTCTCAGTGAGCAGCGCCAACTTTTCTTTGGGCAGGCAGGAATAGCCTAGTTTCAGTTGCAGGTTGGGAATCACGGAGCAGAGATTGGCATTCCCACAACGCTCTCCATAGCCATTCATGGTGCCGTGGACCATCCTGGCTCCGGCTTGAATCGCCATCAGCGCATTGGCTACAGCCGTGTCTGAATCGTTATGAGTATGAATGCCCAAGCCTGTATTTTGACCTAATTCCTGGACTACTTGTTGGACTATTTCCTGGACCTGATGAGGCAACATGCCACCATTGGTATCACAGAGGACGAGCCATTCTGCGCCTGCGTCTTTCGCTTGCTTCAAGGTTGCCAGGGCATAGTCCTGGTTGTGCAAGAATCCATCAAACCAGTGTTCGGCATCGTAAATGACCCGACGACCCTGACTTTTTAGAAACGTGATCGTGTCGCCAATCATGGCCAAATTTTCTTCGAGAGTGGTGCCCAGTCCCTCGGTAACATGAAGGTCCCAGGATTTACCAAATAAGGTCACCCATTGGGTCCCAGCGGCAAGAATCGTCCGCAGCATGGGGTCATCCTGCGCCTGAATGCCTGGTCTCCGGGTCGAACAGAAAGCCACGAGCTGCGCATAGTTCAGGGGCCGCTCTTTAATCTCCAGAAAAAACTGAACATCCTTAGGATTCGCTCCAGGCCATCCGCCCTCAATAAAGGGAACGCCCAACTGGTCCAATTTATGAGCAATGCGAATCTTATCTTCCACCGAAAGGCTCATACCGATGCCTTGGGTGCCATCCCGGAGGGTGGTGTCGTAGATGTAAACTTTAGAATAATCAGCTTCCACGGGCACTGGTTGGGATAATCAGAGATTCAGTATAACTTCCTCAATACCCTGGTAGATTGCCATTGTGGCTGGTGTGTTTGTCTAACTAGAATCCCATTTGCTTTTGAATAATGGTTACGACCAGTGCAGTGCGTTCCTGTGCTATGGCGCTAAACTCTCCAGCCCATTAGGGGACTCAACAGCTAGGAATGAGTTCAACAGAAAACCCCACGTCTGTGGGGTTTTCTGTATACAAAAAAGAATTATTTGATAGAAGCTTTAGCGCCCGCTTCTTCCAATTCTTTCTTGACCTTAGCAGCTTCGTCTTTGTTAACACC
>Ga0208851_1000656_pt1 | contig 13931 bp, 13 predicted proteins | sample NGESurshal092012_FD_184481 | JGI IMG/M metagenome (GOLD analysis project Ga0208851, IMG submission 184481) | Arctic peat soil microbial communities from Barrow, Alaska - NGEE Surface sample 415-2 shallow-092012 (SPAdes) | ecosystem: Environmental > Terrestrial > Soil > Wetlands > Peat ... | reverse complement strand
CGCCGGAACCCGCGAGCCGCTCGGCGGCCTCGAGCGCGCGATGGACGCCGACGCCCGCGCTGATCAGCGCCAGGTCGCCGCCGTCGCGGCGCAGCTTCGCCTCGCCGATCGGCGTCGGGGCGATCGGCTGTGGGACATCGCCGGACGCTCCGTCGGCCGGGATGTCGAACCCGACAGCTGGGCGCCGGCTGCCGGCGAGCACGTCGAGCCAGATCTCGCCGAGCAGTTTCGGCTCGAGGTAGACGACCGGGCTCTCGTCCTCGACCGCTGCGAGCATCAGCCCGGCGGCGTCAGCGGGGGTCGACGGCACGACGACCTTCAGCCCGGGAATCGCGGCGATGCTCCCCCACAGCGTCTGCTCGTGCTGACCTCCGTCGCCGTACCAGCCGCCGACGGAGGCGCGGATCACCATCGGCACCTGCCAGGTGCCGCCGGAGAACGCCTCGTACTTGGCGATGTTGTTCACGAGCGGGCACCACGCGGCCGTGAGGAAGTCCACGAGCATCACCTCGACGACCGGCCGCAACCCGCCCATTGCCGCTCCGAGGCCCATGTAGACGAAGCCCGCCTCGCTGATCGGCGTGTCGAGCACGCGATCGGGCCCGAAGCGCACGAGCGTCGTGCGGCGCAGCAGCCGCACGTCCTCGCCGAACGTGATCACGCGGGTGTCGCGTTCCATCGCGGCCGCCAGGCCGGCGTCGACCGCTTCCGCAAAGGGCATCGTCGTCATCGTGCGCCTCCACTCTTCATCGCGGGCTTGGATGCTCGCGCGGCCTCGGGCATCACAGGTGCGGCCGGCAGTGCCGGCGCAGCGGGAGCACCTGCCATGCGCAGCCGGGCGGAGCGCTCGGCCGGCGCGACCTCGCCTTCGACGCGCAGTTCGATGCGCGCGGCCGCCTGGCCGCCGATGCGCCTGCGGGCGCTCGCCAGCGGGTCACGGCCTCCGCGCGCCTGATCGACGGCCAGCGCGCCGAGGCGCCGCGTGAGCGTCATGAGGCCCGCGACGCGGTCGCCGCGACTGCCGCCCGGCGCTCGCACCGCCGCGAGCAGGCCGGGTGCGAGCTCGCTCGCCCCGGCGCGCGGGTCGCGGACGACGCGCACGAGGATGTCGGTCGTGAAGTGGCCCTGCGGCCGGTGGCACGACGCGAGCATGAACGCCGGCCCCTTGCCGTTGCGCATCCGCGTGATCAGCCGCCCGGCGGTCGCCTGCACCTCGTCCACGCGCTGTCCGTCGACCTTCGCCGTGGCGAGCCCGAACGAGCGGGCGCGGTCGATCAGCTTGCCGCCGGTGACCTCGCGGGAGTGCGTGGTGATCGACCACGAGTTGTTCTTGCACACGAACAGGACCGGAAGCTTCCAGGCGGACGCGATGTTGAACGCCTCCATCATGTAGCCCTCGTTGGTGGCCGCCTCGCCGAAGAAGGCGACCGCGACCGAGCCGGGGTGCAGGTGCCGCGCCGCCAGCGCGAACCCGCAGGCCGTCGGACCGGAGGAGGCGACCATGCCGTCGCCGGCGGCGCGCTGCTCGCGCGCGAACAGGTGCATGTGCCCGCCCTGGCCGTGGTTGATGCCGTCCTCGTGGCCCATGATCTCGAGCAGCAGCCCCTCGATGTCGACGCCGCGCCCGACGAGGGCGGGCGTGGGACGGTGGTCGAGCGCCAGCGAGTCGGTGTCCGAGAGGTTCAGCAGGACGCCGGCGACGATGCCCTCCTCACCGATCCCGGTGTGCAGTTCCCCGGGTACCAGGCCGTCGTCCCACAGGCGGATCTGCGCCTCCTCGACGGCACGCATCCGCGCCATCTGCTCGTAGGCGCGCTCGAGCGCCGGGCCGGTCGGCTTGTGCGACTGTCGCATCACGCTCACCCCCTGCTCACGATCTTGTCCATGTTGCGCGCGATCGGCTGGATCAGCCGCGGCGAGATGCGGTGCAGGAAGTAGGGCGCGTTCACCTGCCTGCGCGGCGCGGTCACGATCATCTGGCGCTTGACGATCGCCCGCAGCACGGCGTCGGCGACCTCGTCGGGTGAGACGCCCTTCTTGTCGTAGAACCTGGTGACCTTGTCGTGGAGGTCGACCACATCACCGCGCATGATCCCGGAGTTGACGATCGGTGTGCTGATGATGCCCGGGCAGATCGCGCTGAAATGGATTCCGCGCTTGGAGAACTCAGCGTTGAGCGACTCGGTCAGACCTACGACCCCGTACTTCGAAGCGCAGTAGGGCGCCATCTTCGCGGCCGGCCACAGACCAGCCTGCGAGGCCGTGTTCACGACCGACGCGGGGCGGCCCTGCTCGAGCATCCGCGGCACGAACGCCTGGCAGCCGTAAGCGACTCCGAGCAGGTTCACGCCGATGACGCGCTGCCAGTCCTCGATCGTCGTGGATTCGAGGTTCCCGCCGAAGCCGATGCCGGCGTTGTTGTGGAGGATGTCCACCCCGCCCTCGGCCGCGAAGATCCTCTCGGCGAACGCCTCGACGGCGTCGGGGTCGGAGACGTCGAGCGCATGCCCCTCGGCGCGGCCGGCGGCGGCCTCGATCTCCTGGGCGACGGCCTGGGCGGTCTCGGCGTTGATGTCGGCGACGTGGACCTTGGCGCCGTGGCGGGCGAGCAGCAGCGCGGTCGAGCGGCCGATCCCCGAACCCGCGCCGGTGATGACCGCGATCTTCCCGGTCAGATTGACGTCATGACTCATGGCTTCTCCGTGGTCTTGGTCGTGGCGGAGTTGCGACCGGCTCATGCGCGGGCCGGCCGGCACGCGCTCCGTCCGCCGGGGCTGACGGGGAGTAGGTCTCTCTCCTGCTGTGGGCGATCGTGCGTCCGCAGCCAATAAACGGAACGCGAGTCGCGTTATAGTTCATGTATGGCCTTCATGTCAAGAGCGCGTCCGGTGCCGCGCACGCCGCGGCAGCATCAGCCGATGCGCATGCGATCCTCGCGGCGCCCATGACCGACGCCTTGCGCACACGGCGCACCCCCACCCAGGAGCGCAGCCGCCGCACCGTGCGGCGGATCCTCGACGCGGCCGAGGCGATCGTCGGCGAGTCCGGCGCCGATGCCGCGACCACCCGCGCGATCGCCGAGCGCGCCGGCGTATCGGCCCCGTCGCTCTACCGCTTCTTCGCGGACCGCGACGAGATCCTCGACCGCCTGCTCAGCACGATGCTCGCCGACCTCGACCGGCACACCGAGGAGATGGAGGCCACCTGGGAGGTCGCCTCGATCCGCGAATTCGTCAGCCGCGAACTCGACCTGCACGTCGCCTACTACGAAGCACACCCCAGCTACGTCAAGCTCTGGTTCGGCGGCCGCATCTCACCAACCGTCGTCACCGAGGTCCACAACCGCAACCGCACACTCGCGCATCGCGCGCGATCGGCGATGCAGACGAGTGGCCTCATCGGCCCCGACGCACCCGAGAGCGCCTTCGTCCTGCTCGTCGAGCTCGGCGACCGCGTCCTCGACCTCGCCTTCCGCGAACAGCCCAACGCCGACCGCGCAGTCATCGAACACGGCCGCGACGCACTCAGCGCCTACCTCGAACGCCTCGCAGCCGCAAGCCGCTGACCCGTCCTCACGCGTCAGCCGTGGACCGCGATCACTCCGGTGCCGGCAGACACGCCCGCTCCGGACGAACTGCTGTCGCGCGCTGAACGCGGCGGGCGTTGGCTACAAGCGACCGGGACAAATACAGGCAACGCGAACCAGGGCCGTCCTCAGGGGGGGTCGAACGCGCGACCTCCGGCGTGACGCGCATAACGCTGCCGGCGTTTAGGGCGTGAAGTGCGTCTCACGCCCCAAACCCAGGTGTATCAACCGTTATCCACGGACACATCGGCCCTCAGGCCTCGGGCGAAAGCCCCATGAACACTGACGATCGCGGCGCAAACGCCGCCGCCTGAAAATCGTGGTGTCCCCGGTTCGAGTCCGGGTCTCGCCATCGCAGGAAAGACCTGCCCAATGGTTGCTTCCTGGGCGAAACCAGCCGATTTCCAGGGTAAATACTCCAGGGCGCACCGGACAGAACGCCCGGCTCAGCACCGACTATTTCCGGGGGAAGTAGCGAGGGAATCCGTCGCGCGTCGAGATCGACGACCCCTCGCACCCCATCTGGACCGGACGCTGCGTGTCGGCAGCGCAACGATCGATCTGACCCTCGGGGCTGGCCGGGTAAGTGCGGCCGCTGCCTCGGCGAGAAGCGGGAGCCGGCCGGCGGGGCGGGGCATCCCAACGAACGCTGTGCGCCGCGGCAGCGCGGGGACTAGCGCGAAGCGTTCGATCTTGGTCGCGGCCCTCGCCGCGTTCTCGTTGGATGAGAGTTCGCGGAAGCGAGAGGGGGCAGCGCCAAGGGAGAGAGGCGCTGCCCCCTCGACATTGGGAACTCCGCTGGGTCCAAGAGCAAGAGCCCAATGGCGCGATGGTCAAGATCGCACGCTGCGGTGAGCCAGGCAATCCGTGCGGACTACGGAAAGCGCGTTTGCGCAGGGCGCTGGGAGCGATACGGCGAGCGCGCTCATAGAAGCGGCGTATGACTGACTCCGGGGCGAACGGCCCAGCGCCACACCACGGGGTCAGTCAGCGGAGACTCACAGCACATCCCCCCTCGGCCGACGCTTCATCTCTCATGAGCGCCGGCGAGGCGGGATGGACGAGCGTCGGACCCGCGGTCACAAAAATGCCCCGCACGCTCGGAAGATCGGGCGTAGCCTGAGGTTGTGCTGCCAGCGGTTCCGGCCAGCCTCCAAGGACCGACATTCCAAGGACGCGCCCCGCGGGCGCGGGCGACGGAGCCGCTGGCGCGCCTGGCGACGCGGTTGCAGTAGCGCGATCGGCGAGCGTATGCTCGCGCCGAGGCCCAAGGGCGGCGTGTTTCGGGGAACATTGGGGGGCCGCCGCCCCCGGGTCAGTTCGCCGCGCGGTCGCTCGCTCGCCCGGTAGGTCTGACCCGGCGGTCAGAAACGTTGCGCTCGTCGAGGTGTCGTCACAGGTAGGGGCGCCGTCTCGTCGAAGTCATCCCCCGGGCGGGGCGGCGTCCGCTAGGACGAATCGGATGGCCGGGGATCGAGCGGGCGGGACTGGACGGGCGTCCTACTCAGGGTCGCGCCCCAGTTCGTCGCAGTGGTCGAGCAGCTCGTGGCGGATTGCGCAGGCGTGAACGGTGCCGATCGGGACGATCACATCGCCGTCGTCCATCTCCAGCACGTCCGACTCGACGAACCTCAGCGATCCCTGCACCTCGGCGCCGTCGGCTGGCGCAATGCCAGCGGCACCGGGAACAGGCGCCCCCGCAGTTCCCTGGCCGGCCAGTCACCGGCAGCGAACTCGGGGCCAACGATCCAGTCGTACGGTATGTGCACGGGCACACGTCCGACACCCTGAACGCTACGCCGCGGGCCCCGTGAGAGCCGGCGAGGCGAACTGGACGCGGGTCCTACTCGAAGCCGCGCCCCAGCTCGTCGGAGTGGTCGATCGGCGGCGGCACGATCGCGTAGGCCTGGATCGTGGCGAACGGGACGACGTAGGCGTCATCCATCTCGATCCCATGCCCCTCGATGACCCCCCAGCCGGAGATGGGGTCGGTGCGGTCTACGAACTGCAGCGCAAGCGGGAGGGCGCCGACGCGGTTTCGGAGTACGTGGGCCGGCCAGTCTGGCGGGGCGTCGTCGGGGCGGGCGATCCACTCGGGCATCCCGGCGAGCATACGTCGGCCCCGGGGTTCCCCGCCAGCGATCGATAGACGCCGGGACCGTCCTTGACCTGCGACCGCCAGAGCCTCCAGCGCTCCGCGCCGATGCCGCGCGTGACGCGCCTACGACGGTCGGGCCCCACGCCAGCCTGGTGAGACGTAGCGCGCGACGGCCGCGCAGCGCTGCGCGGCCGTCATGGTTCTGGCCCCGCTTCAAGGGTGCGCACCCGGAACGACAAACATCCGGAACGAGCGCATGGTCAGGATCGGCTCAGGTTCGCGTCTGTACGTTCTCGCGGACGGCGACAATGACGGTCCGGTCTACCCCCGGGGCCTGGCGGAGCTGCTGACGCGCGACGGCCCGCCGGAGAGATGCGGGGCTGCCGTGGTGTTAGGCCCGCGGGCGATCCAACCATCCCCCCGGTTCGCTGGATCGCCGCGCCGCTGACGGCCAGTCTTGCAGACTCCTGACTGAGCGGTCAGGACGCAACGCGATCGTAACGACGAACGCCGCACGGCGGTCCAGATCCGTACCGCGCTCTGGGCCAAGCTCAATAGGCGGACACAGCCTTACTCTCCCGTCGGCTCACAGCCTCGCCCCGCCTACACGTGCGGGTGATGGCCTGGACGAGCGTCCGACGGAAAGATCCCCCACCGGCGCCCGAATGCCTGGTTACCGTGAGCCCGTCAGCGCGACCGCCCGAATCGGTCTGCTGCTCGGGTCGCTACTGCCGCTGCGCGACCCCGTGAGCGCCCCGCGACGCGGGGTGGTCGCGCGTTACGCCGCGATGCCGATGCCCAGCTCCACGCCGGGTCGGCCGTTCGTCCTCAGCCGAACCGTGACTGCACAGCTTGCAGGGTGGTCGAGCGTCGGATCCCGTGCCCTTCAGCGGCATCCCAATTTGTGACCGGGCTGCCTCGTAGCCTGACATCAGCCAGCGGCCCCGACGGCCGCGGATCCCCCCTTCCGTGGCCCTTGCGGGGCCGCTGGCGCTGAGATGCGGGGTCGTCGTGGCTCCAGGCCGCGATGCCGAGTCAGCTCGACGCCTACTGACCGCTGTGCCCACCACTCTTGTACAAGGCATCCCCCTGGGCTTGGCTTGCGGCTCGTGCACGGTCGGCGTTGCGAGTGAGTTGGCTTCCGACTCGCGCCAATCTGGAAGACCCCCAGTTGGTTCCCGCCCCTGATCGTGTAGCCGCGCTCGCTTCCGACCTCGACTCGAGCCTGACGCGGCTCGAGCGGGAGCTCCGCTTCCTCCGCCGGCGAGCATCGTCTTACCCCAGCGAGAACTAACCGGCATGCGGCATCTCGTCCTGCCAATGCACACGGAAGGGCTCCACCAGCCGAGCGAGGACGGCGGGACGTGTCGGCGCAGCGCCTGCGCGGGCGCCTCCGCCGCTCTTTGCGCCGGCGCCGGCGCCCAACTCGTCGTCAGGTCCGCGTTGCACGGTTGGTCGTTCGGCAGCCAGGTGGCCTTAGCGCCCTCGCATCCGCGTTGCGGGTCTCTCGCCCTGCGGCGGGGAGATGCTCGAGTTGGCTACGGGGCAGGGGACGGATCGCGGCAACCCCGCACGAAACGTAGGGCCTGCCGTCATGGTGCGGACCCAGGTCCGATCGACAGCGCTCAGCGCTCGATCCCGGTGAGGAGGGCGCGGGGGAGCGGCTCGGGGTGGGTTGGGCGGCATCATGTGGCCGGCGCCCTCGATCAACGTGTGCTGCGCGTGCGGCACGTGCCGCGGACGACGTCGCAGATCGCGGTGGTCGACGGCGGCACGTCTCCGATCCGGTGCGCTGCTCGGCTTCTTGTGCGCTGATCGCTCTGCACGAGGCAGGACGACTTCGCGCGCGATCCCGGGGCACGGGCGGTGTACGCATGAGCCTGCGGGACCGCCGCGTGGTCCAGACGACCGAGGTCGGCTGGCGATCGGCGTATGCGCGCCGACCACCATCGGAGTCCGCGACCAGCATCGGAGTCCGAGGCGGCGACGCGCCATCTCCACGAGCTCCTCGCCAGCCCGCCGGGCGACCGCGAACACGCACTGGTCGCCTAACCCGATTGCGGCTTTTCGTGTCGGTCGACACAATCCCGAGACCACGAGCCCGGCGAGGACTTCAGCACCGCTTGGGAGCGTGCGCCTGCGCGCCACTCGAGGCCGCGTCACGCGTCGCGGCGAAGCCGGGGCGGGCACGGCGGCCCACCCCCGTTTGCGTCTTCCCTACTTGTAGGTGCCGCTGTACTTGAACGTGTAGATGTTGTCCTTGAACGGCCCGCTGAACGTCGCCTTCAGCGAGTGCCCCTTGAGGCTGCCAGTGCCCTTTGTCAATGACACGACGCCACCCGTGACGGTGATGGAGCCGTCCGGGTTGGCGGTCTGCGTGGCCTTCCCGGTGCCCGTGAGCGATCCGGTCGGGGTGAACAGCGTCACCGTCTTGGCCGTGACGAGCACGCTCCCGGTCTGCTGTCCGGCGCTGACCTTCGTCTGGTAGACGATCGCCCCGCGCCCGAGGATCTTGTCCTTGATGTCGCCGGCGACCCAGAGGGTCGAGCCCTCCTGGTGGGTGACGGAGACGTACGCGGTGCCGCTGTCCTTGCGGGCGCTCGCCGCCGACGCCGCCGGTACCGCCACGGCAAAGGCCGCAACGACGGCGATGAGCTTGATGGACGTCCTCCTAGTGAGACTGTGCATGGACCGCTCCTTCGCTTGAATGTGTGCAGAAGTCCGCACAGCCAGACCCTCCCAGAAGTCGTCGAAACGGGTGGCGCGTATCCGGGTAAACTACGTACGTAGATGTCCGCAAACACGCATATCCCGCAAGTGACGTTCGTCTCGACCAGCGAGGCCGAGCTCCGGATCGGCGTAAACGCGGCGACGCTTCGCCTACAGCAACGCCCGCGGCGAAATCCTCGACCAGCGGACCACCCGGCGGTTCCACCGCTCACGCAGAGCGGGAGCGGACGCTTCCGCAGAGGCGCCCAACTTCTGCCGTCGCACGCTCCCATCCAGGGAGCCGTGGGCGCGCCGTTTGTGACGTGAGCGCCGTCTCACGTCACAAACCCAGCGCACTCCAGTGGTCTCCCTGGACTGTCGAGCCGGACATCGACCCTCGCGCGCCGCATGAACAAGCAAAATCCGCCATCCGGCCCCGCCGACTGAAAATCGTGGTGTCCCCGGTTCGAGTCCGGGTCTCGCCATCGGAAACGGCCCTGGAAATCAGGGCCTTTTTCGTGGGTGCGCTCAATCGCCCGCGAGCGTCGACGCGCCACAACTCGGTCACGAGTACCCAATCGGGTACCCAATGAGCCTCAGATCCGTAGCCTTCGGCGTCGGCTCGGCCGCGCGATGTCAGGCTGTCCGCCAGCGCCCGATACGGCGCTGAGCGCAACCCAGGCGTCGGCCTCCGAGCACCAGATGAGGCAGTCGAGAAGACGTGTGAGCGATCGTTCGATGCCAACCGAGCGCAGGTAGACGTCCACCTCCACGAACCCGTCAATCACGGGGACGAGCGCGGGGCGCTTGAGGTGGAGGAGCTTGGTCGCCTGCGCCACACCGCGCCCGTTGGCAGTAGCTATCGCCGCGACGGCGTCCTGCACGCGCGTGAGGACCTGCAAACGCTCCTAATCGTCATTGGGCATGAGCACCATGTCCCAGTCACGTCCGAGCGCGACGAGCCACGGTAGGTCTCCGGCCGCCATGAGCGGCTCCCACACGGGGATCTTCAGGATCATCGCGCGGAATGACGCATTGAGAACCCGGATGTCCTCCCGATCGACTTGGTCGAGGTGGCGCCAGCGCGGGTTCATCGGCGCCGTGTGACCGGAGACGGTCAGGGCGCGGCGCGGACGCTGAGCCGTACGGGAAACGGCTCCGTCGGAGGCGGCACGTCCGTGGGGATGGGGTCGCTGATGAGGACGAGCGCCTGGCCGGAGACCGGGCTTGACGCGACGAGCGCGCCGGTTGGGGGCGCGTACTCCTGAGCGCTGTTGATCGTCTCGGTCGCGCTGGTGATCGTCTCGGTCGCACCCCATGCTGACGTGCCGGCGGCGCGCGCGGACGCGTAGTGGCCCGGCGTACCCGTGTCGCTGCGCCAGACCACGAGCGCGCCGCCGCGGGGGCCCACGGCCAGACCCTGCAGCTCGGACTGCGCGCCGGCGGCCGACAGCCGCGTCGACGCGCCGGCCCGGCCCGAGACGATGTCCGCGGTCCGCACGACGAACTGGCGGTTCTCGGCGCCCGTCCACGTCACGACGCTGCGATCCCGGAGGATCGCCGCCTGGACGGCGGTGCCGCTGATGAGCGTCCCGTCGCCCCGCGGCAGGTTCGCCTCGAGCGTCTGCTGGCGGCCGAACGACTTGCCCGGCGAAGCCACCGCGGCGGCCACGATCCCCGGCCCGCCCGCGTTGCCCGAGCTGCCGGCGCGCTGGGCAAGCCAGGCGACGAGCATCCGCCGCGTGCTGTCGATCGACGCGACGATACGCGTCGACGGCGCGCCGATCCAGGGCGAACCGCCGGTGCCAAGCCGCTGCTCGGCGCCGATCTTGCCCTCTGACGAGATCAGGCGGGTGCGGACGGCCTTGCGGTCGTCCCAGGCCAGCAGCACATCGCCGGGGCCGTTGATCGCCAGCGCCGACGGGCTGCTTCCGACCGTCTGGCGGCCGTAGTCGAGTTTGCGCTGGAACGTCGTGCCGCCGCGCGGGCGGATGAAGAGGCGGTTGCGGAAGCCGACAACCGTCGTGCGCTTGCGGCTCAGCATGGGGTAGCTCACGGTGACCGCGGCGTCCCCCGCCGGGTTCGCCGCGACGGCCGTGACGACCGCCGGCTGCCCGAACCGCCGGTCCGGCTGCAGCAGGACACCGCGAACGAGGATCTGGCGCGTGCTGTAGGTGCCGGTGACGTTCCCGCGGGTGACGGCGGCGTCGAGCAGTGTGCCGTTGCTGGGCGCGCGACGGTCCGACGGGCGCGCTGCCGCTCCGCCGAGGATGACCCCCGAACGGCCGTACAGCGCCATCTCGAACGGCTCGATCCCGCCGAACGTCGACGCCGTCACCGTCCCGAAGGCGTTGCGCGACCCCGAGAAGCGCGCATACCCGAGCCCTCCCGCGCTGCGCCCGAGGATGGTGAATCCGGTGCCCCCCTGCGTGAAGCCGAGCTGTCCGGGCACCGTGCGCAGGAAGATCCCCCCGAATCCGGGCTCCCAGCGCGCGAGGTAGCCGCCGGCGACGGGCTCGGGCTCGGACCATGGCGGCGCTGCGGGCGCCGCGGCCGGCGCGGCGGCTGCGAGGACTCCCGCGGCGGCGACGAGGGGCATGCTACGAAGGAGGGACATGCAGACGGACGCTACGCCACCGCACCCCCGCGCCCATCCGAGCGCACTACGGACCTTGATCAGCTTGGTCGCCACCGGCCGATCCGAGGCGACCCCCGAAAGCTCAGCTGCGGCTGCGATACAGGTGCGCAGTGAGCGGGACGAAAACCGCCGTCAGCACCGCCGCCTCGGCGAGCACGAGCAGCACCTCACCGGCGACGACATCGCCGTACATGAGCCCGCGCGACGCGTCGACGACGTGCGAGATCGGGTTGATCTCGAAGAATGCTTCGAGCGCGCTCGGGCAGCGTCGACGGGTTGACGAAGATGTTGCTGAGGAAGACCGCAGCCCTGCGGCACGTGCTCAATGTGCCCCGGGCAAGGCAATCGCCACGAGCGCGGAGGGGTGGCCGTCGCACGCGCGTTTGGGTACCCGGAGTGATCGCGGTACCCGATCGCCTCGTAAAAGTCTGCAAATAGCGGCAATCCGTCGATGATCGACTCCGACAAACAACCAGCCCTGATGCAGGGATTTCGCCTCGTTAGAGACTTCTGCGCGGAGTCCTGAAAATCGTGGTGTCCCCGGTTCGAGTCCGGGTCTCGCCATCGCGAAGCGATGAGATGCCGCTGTGAGACTGGGTTTTCGGAATTGCGGCCCGCACTGAAGACTCGAACGCGGCGCACCACCGCCGGAATCGTGGTGGCCCTGGTTCGAGTCCGAGCCTCGCAATCCGCGCTTTCGGCGTGCGACGACCTGCCGCCAGACGGTCACGCGTCAGAAGCCTGGTCACATGCGCGACCTGGTCGTATGCGCGATCGAACCCACCGACGCGTTTGACCGCGCAGTCAGGAGGGCAGCTCCGCCTGCCGGGGAGCGCAGTCATAGTCAGCGCGCTCATCCCGAGCTCGCGCTCCACCGCAGGTTGCCGGTCTGGCACAGGGCCTGACCCGGGATCTGCTCCATGAGGTTCATCGTTCCCTTGGCCGAGGTCCGGCCGATCGTGCCCGCGACGGCGTAGGCGAACAGGTTGGCGCCCGCCGGCACGCTCCAGAGCCCGTCGAAGCGCCCGGCCTTCAGGGCGACGCTGCGAAAGCGCTCGGAGAAGTCGACGAAGTCGCCGCCTGGGCAGCTCGCGTGCCACCCGAAGTCCAGTTCGGCGATCTTGCGCCGAGTCGCGGCCAGCCGCAGGACGATCGGCTCGCCGATCGACGTCGCCCCGCCGTAGACGATCCCCGGCCGGCGCGTCGCGCTCCAGGTCCGCTGCCCGGTGACGCACGTCGCGATGATCCCGGCGGCCGGATCCGCCGGCGGCGTGGCCATCGAGACGATCGCTGTGCCGCTGATCGTGCCCGTCGCGCCGGTCGCGGTCAGGCGCCCGGTGACGGTGGTCGTCTCCGAGTAGACGGTCGCGCCGTCCCGGCTCACGAAGACGTTGAGCGCCGAGCCGTCAAACGAGCCCTTGGCGTTGTGCTTGGTGTTGAAGCGCCCGGTGCGCGGCATGCCGTTCCCCTGCGCGAGGGCGGTGAACGCGTCGTGGGCGACCCAGTACTGGCCGTCGCTGCACTTGGCCTCCCAGGCAAGGACGACCTTCGTGACCGCCCGCCCATGGGCGTCGGCGTTCAGGACGATCGCATCCCCGGCCGACTTCACCGTCCCGCCGAAGACGCGGCCTGTAGCCGCCGTGGCCGAAGCCGACTGCGCCACAAGCGCTCCCATGACGGCCGCCACCAAGAGGAACCCACGAAGGAGACGGAACATCGGCTGCTCCCTTCACACCGTGCCCGACGACCGGCGGTCGTCCTTGCACGAACGTGATCCTCCGGTACCCAGCGTCCCAACGCATCCGCACTACCCACCGCCGGGCCACCGGGTTAACCGCAGGTGCCGCACTCCCGCATTGCTCGAGCTTCCCATCCGCAGCGTCGTCTCCCCGGCCGAGCGCGCGTGGCTGCGCGAGCTCGAGCAGCGCGGCACACTGAGCGCGCCCGACCGCCTGCTGCTCGTTCATGCCGCCCGCGGCGAGATCCTCACCAACGCGCGCGTCCGGGAGATCCTTGGCATCGACGCGTCTGATGCCCGGGAGCGCCTCAAGAGACTGCGCGATGAGCGACTCCTTGAACAGCGCGGCCAACGAGGCGGGGCGAGCTACCGGCTCGCCGGCAGCCTGAGACCCCCCGGCCGGCCTCCGACTCAGCGCCGAGGAACTTGACGACGTCGTCGCACGACTCGCCGCCGATCGACCGATCAGCAACCAGGACGTCCGGGCAGCCACCGGACTCGAGCGGGCAGACGCACTCGCGATTCTCGACCGTCTGGTCCGCGAAGGCCGACTCCGAAGAACAGGCGAGCGCCGCGGCACGAAATATCACGCCGCGAAGGGACGCCGTTTGTGACGCGAGGGGCGCACCACGTCACAAACCCAGCGCAATCAATTGGCATCGCTGGACTCCGGGGCTCCCGGGTCGCCGGTCCGCTCCGCTTGAACAAGCCAATTCCGCCATCCGGCATCGCCGACTGAAAATCGTGGTGTCCCCGGTTCGAGTCCGGGTCTCGCCATCACAGGGACTCCCTGCAAGTGGGCCCTTATTGCAGGAGCCACCGAGAGCCCAATGAGCGCCAACGTGCCAGGACTCCGGGGCCGCTACTGGTTCATGCACGATCCGGGCTAGGCGCGGCGGGCGTGCATTCGGCAGGGCCATGCGTGCTAGAAATGGCCGCCTCCCGAGCCGGGGCCGCGCGACCTGCCGAGCGGGTTGGTGAAGGTGATCGACGGGTGAGTCGCGCTTGGGTGGTGATGCTTGTGGCTCGCTGCGGCGTGCGCTTTGGCCGGGGTGGCGGTGTCGTGCGCGGGTTGGGCGAGTGCGGCGGCGGGTGCGAGCGCGGCGATCGCGGCCAGCCCGAGGGCCAGGGCGCCAAGGCGACGGCGGTCACGGCGACGGGG
>Ga0208851_1000654_pt1 | contig 13945 bp, 12 predicted proteins | sample NGESurshal092012_FD_184481 | JGI IMG/M metagenome (GOLD analysis project Ga0208851, IMG submission 184481) | Arctic peat soil microbial communities from Barrow, Alaska - NGEE Surface sample 415-2 shallow-092012 (SPAdes) | ecosystem: Environmental > Terrestrial > Soil > Wetlands > Peat ... | reverse complement strand
ATTCCGTAGCGGGGGCAGGATTTGAACCTGCGACCTCTGGGTTATGAGCCCAGCGAGCTACCGAGCTGCTCCACCCCGCGTCGATCGGGTCGCCCCGACGTCGAGACTCACTGTACGTGGCCGCCACGATCCCGGGCAAATCGCCTCGAACGGGCTAAGCCGAGCCCGTGCTGGCGCTCGTCGACGGCGAGGGCGACACGGTCGGACCCGCCGACGGTGACGGCGTGGGCGACGACAGGCCAAGCTCCTTCTGCGCGGCCGCGGCGTCGGCGAGCGCCCGTGCCAGCCGGTCCTGGGCGAGGCCGTAGGCCGTGAAGTCGCCCTTCGCGAGCGCCGCGCGGCCGTCGTCGTACGCCGTCTGCGCGGCCGCGATCGCCACGGTCAGTCGCTGCTGCGCGGTGAGGTTGCCGCCCGACGGGCTCGGGGACGGCGTGCTACCGGTGCCGCCACCGCCGGCCCCCGGAGTCGTCGAGGTGGACACGCCGAACACGTCGGTGAGCGCCTCGCCGAGGGTGTTGCGGAAGGCGACCTTGCCCCCGTAGCCGGCGAGGATCTTCTGCAGCAGCGGGTAGCCGTCGGCGCTGGCCGCGCGGATGTAGACGGGCTCGACGTAGAGCACGCCGCCGGCCACGGGCAGCGAGAGCAGGTTGCCCATGTCGACCTCGGAACCGCCCTTGCGCAGCAGCGAGAGCTGCGAGGAGGTGGTCGGGTCGGACTCGAAGTTGTTCTGCACCTGCGCGGGCCCGGGGATCGTCGTGTTGCTCGGCAGCTGCAGCACGCGGATCCTGCCGTAGTCGGCGCCGGGGTCGGAGCTCACCGCCATGAACGCCGCAAGGGTGTTGCGTTTCTGCGGTGCGAAGGTCGACGTCAGCGAGAACACCGGCGCGGACTGCGACGGCATCTGCACCTGCAGGTAGTACGGCGGCTGCGCGGTCGACGCGGTCGGCTGCGTCGGGTCGTTCGGCACGGTCCAGAAGTCCTGGCCGCTGTAGAAGCCGGTCGGGTCGGTCACGTGGTACTTCGCGAACACCTGGCGCTGCACCTTGAACAGGTCCTCGGGGTAGCGCACGTGCGCGAGCACGCTCTTCGGCATCGCCTCGAGCGGCTCGACCGTCCCGGGGAACGCCTTCATCCAGGTCTGGACGATCGGGTCGTTCTTGTCCCACTGGTAGAGGTGCACGGTGCCGTCGTAGGCGTCGACCGTGGCCTTCACCGAGTTGCGGATGTAGTTGACCTGGTCGCGAGTCTGGGTCGCGACGTTCTTCGCGGCCTGCGTGACGGTGTCGGTGGTCGCATCGCCGAACGAGGTCGGCGTGGCGTCCGGGTACTGCGCGGTGGTCGTGTAGCCGTCGACCATCCACAGGATCTTGCCGTCGACCGCGACGGGATAGGGGTCGCCGTCGACCTCGAGCCAGGGCGCGACCTTCTGCACCCGGTCACGCGGGTCGCGGACCTCGAGGATCCTCGATTCCGAGTTCACCAGGTCCGAGAGCACCATGTTGGGCTCCTGGTACTTCACCGCGAAGATCAGCCGGTTCAGCGGTGAGCCCATGGCGATGCCGCCGGTGCCCGTGTAGGTGTAGTTGGCCTGACCGGTGTCGGTGGGGTAGTCCAGCTCGCGCGGGGTCGCGCCCGCGGGTGCTCCGACGATGGAGTAGGACGGCGCGTACTCGCCGTAGTAGACCCGCGGCTGGTCGATCGGTAGCGAGCCCGACGGCGGCAGGTTGCTCTCGAAGAACTGCGGCTCGCCGGCCGAGGTCGCGGTGTTGTCGTAGGCCGCCACCATCCCGAAGCCGTGGGTGTAGACGAGGTGGTCGTTGGCCCAGTTGCGCTGGCTGTCGTCGATGCCCGCGAGGTTGAGCTCGCGCAGCGCCACGACGGCGCCGCGCTGCTTGCCGTTGAGCGGGTAGCGGTCGATGTCGAGTGAGTCCGGGAACCGGTAGTAGGTGCGGATGCCCTGCAGCTGCTTGTAGGTCGGGCTCACGATCGAGGGATCGAGCAGCCGGATGTTCTCGATCGTGCCCGCGCTGGCCTTGATCGCGGCATCGGTCGCGGTCGTGGCGGCAGTGTACTGCTGCACGTCCGCGTGGTCGACGGCGTAGGCCGCTCGCGTCGCGTTGATGTTGTTCTGGATGTACGGCGACTCGCGCACCAGCTCGGTCGGGCGCACCTGCACGGACTGCACGAACGACGGGTAGATCGACCCGACGACGAGGGCGGAGCCGGCGAGCAGGACGAGCGCGGTCACCGCGAGGGTGAAGCCGTTGCGGAACGCGCTGACGAAGAACAGCACCGCGCAGATGACCGAGATCCACATGAGGATCGTCTGGCCCGGCAGCAGCGCGTTGACGTCCTTGTAGGTCACGCCCGGGACGAAGTCGTCGGTCGACAGGGTGACGTCGAATCGGTCGAGCCAGTAGGCGACCGCTTTGAGCAGGACGAAGACACCGATGAGCGTGCCGAGGTGGGCCTGCGCCGCTCGGCTGAACCGGTCGTCGGCCGGCTGCAGCCGGATGCCGCCGTAGACGTAGTGGACGACGACGGAAGCCAGGAACGCGAGCACCACCGCCGCGAACAGGAAGCCGACGACGAAGCGCACGAACGGCAGCGTGAAGACGTAGAAGCCGACGTCGACCTTGAACTGGGGGTCGACCGTGCCGAACGCCGTCCCGTTGCGGAACAGCATCCAGTCCTTCCACTCCGAGGTGGCGCTGACGCCGGCGAGCAGGCCGAGCACCAGCGGGATGCCGACGATCGCGACGCGCCGGATCGGGTCGAGCGCCATGCGGTAGCGCTCGAGGCTCGCCTGCTCCGGCGACATGAGTCGGAACACCGGGCGCACCCGGTAGGCGATCCACATGTTGACGCCGACGATGACGGCCATGAGCCCGCCGAAGAACAGCAGCAGTCCGAGCTTCGTGTAGAGCTGCGTCGTGAACACGCTCGACGCGCCGACGGACTGGTACCAGAGCAGATCGGTGTAGAAGCCGGAGAACAGGATGAAGCCGAACACGACAACACCCAGGACCGCGAGGGTCCAGAGAAGTGCGCGGTTGCGGCGCGCGGGCTCCCCGACGACGGCGCTGCCGCCCGGTCCGTGCCCTTGTCCGCCTGCAGGCGAGTCGAACGTCACGTGTTGCACCCTACGTTGCGGTCCACGGGCATGCCCTCCGGGTCGGTCGCGGCGACGGCGCGGCAGAATCGTGGTCGTGACCGCCGACTCACCCGTCCCCACCTCCCCCGACGAACCGACCGATCCGGTCGTTCCCACGGAGATCGCCGCGCTGTCGGCGGCCGACCTCGGGGCGGTGGTGGAGCCCGACGCCGAGGCGATCGCCGCGGCCCAGCGCGCGATGCGCCTCGTGGAGCTCGTGCGCGAGATCGAGAAGCACGTGGCCTCCGAGGGCTGGGACCAGAACCCGCGGATGTTCGCCCTCGCGCGCACGAGCGAGCTGGCACGGCTCGAGCCGGAGCTCGCCGATGCGCTCGGCCCCGCGGCCGAGGACCCGGACTCGCTGACGCCCATCGAGCAGGAGCCGCTCGCCCACGAACGTGCCCTCGACGAGGTGCTCGCCACGACGATGTGGCCGCCCGAGGTCGCCGGCGCGGCGCTGGTCATCGAGCGCGTGGTGCTGCCGCCGTCGGCCGAGGACGCCCTGGCCGACAACGACCGGGCTGCGGTCGAGGAGGCGGCAGCGACGCACCCGGACCGTCAGGACGTCCGGATGGCCGTCGTCGTCACCCGCGACGGCGGGCGCATCTGCGCCCTGCGCCTGCGCTCGCACGACATCGACGACGAGGTGCTGGTGGGCGAGAACATCGTGCCGCGGCTCGTCGACGCGCTCGCCGCGACGCTCACCTGAGCAGGACTTCGAACAGGCCGGGCTACGAGCAGGGCGTGACGGGCTTGCCGGCGACGTACGCCGTGACGGCATCGACCGACTCCGCGAGGGTCGACACCCTCGCCACCGTCAGGCCCGCAGGAACCCTGGCCTTGAGGACGTCGGCGCAGTTCTCCGACGGCGCGAGGAACAGGGTGGCTCCCGCGCGGCGCGCGCCGACCATCTTCTGCTCGATGCCGCCGATGGGCCCGACCTGGCCGTCGGGCGTGATGGTGCCCGTGCCCGCGACATGCTTGCCGCCGTTGAGCTGTCCCGGCGTCAGCTTGTCGACGATCCCGAGGCTGAGCATCATCCCGGCGCTCGGCCCGCCGACGCCGCCGAGGTTGAAGTCGAGGTGGAACGGCGCCTTGTAGTCCTCACCCACGCCGATGCCGAGGAACGCCTTCGACGGGTCCTTGGGGTTCGACGTCGACACGATCGACTCGACGAGCTCACCCTTGCCCTCGCGGCGCACCTTCACCACGACCGTCTGCCCCGGCGTCACGGTGCTCATGGCGGCGGTGACGTCGGCGCGGGTCGTGATGGCCGTGGTGTCGACCTTGAGGATCTCGTCGCCCGGCTCGAGCTTGCCGTCGGCGGGCGTGCCGTCGATGACCGACGCGACGACGACGAGGGTGAGGTAGGGGCGCTTGAGGTAGCGCAGCGCGGCCGCGGTCGAGTCCGACTCGCTGTCGCTGAACTGCCGCACGTTCTCCGCTGAGATCTCGCCGTCGCTGACGTCGTCCGGGTAGAACGCCTCTCGCGGGACCATGCGGACGTTGGGGTCGGCCCAGCCGACGAGGACGCGGCCGAGGTAGACGGCATTGCCCGGACCACCTCGCTCGTTGACCGTGGTCATGTCGAGGTTGCCCGAGGTCGGGAAGGTCGGCGTGCCGCTGATGTCGATGAGCGGCTTGCCGTCGACCTCGCCGATCGTGTTGAACGTCGGTCCCGGGGCCAGCTCGAAGAACGGCACGGGCACGAAGGCCGCCACCAGGAGCATCGCTCCACCGGTGGCGACGGCGCCGCCGAGCCACCACCGCCGTCGGGTCGCGAGCCTCACGACCGGTAGCCGGGCTCGTCGGCCGCCGGGTCGTCCCCGTCCGCGGGCCGCCGCTGCAGCGGCGGCAGCGGCTTCTCCATCGCCTCGCGGAACCGGGCCATGTGCTCCATGCCCTGCTCCGCGTCGACCGGCTTGCGCTCGCGGCCGCGCCACACCATCCAGAGGATCCCGAACAGGGTGGCCGCGAGCGGGATCAGCAGCCAGCCGAGGGTCTCCATGCCCCCAGCCTACGAGTCCCCGCCGCGTGGTCCGACCGCGAGCGTCCGAGCCGTACGGCGGACGCCGGCGCTCAGCGCGGGCGGGCGCGCCGGGCCGCGCGGACGAACGCCGCCGCACCGAGCACGGCGACGGTGGCGCCCGCGGCCGAGGCTCCGGCGACCGTCGCGTCACGCCGGCCGATGCGCCGGCCGGCCAGCGTGACGTCCCCGCGCACCTCGTCGAGCACCGCGCGCAGGCAGGACTCGTTGTCGTGCTCGGGACGCCAGCCGGCCGCGCGCAGCGCCGTCGACGGCACGACGAGCGGGTGCATGACATAGGCGAGCTCGCTCGCCGGTGCCGGCGTGACGCCGACCCGGTGGAGCCGCTCGGCCGTGGCATAGGCCAGGGTCGCCGGCACCTCGACGCGCTTCATGCCCGAGAGGTCCTCGACCCGGCGTTGGCTGAGGTAGCCGTCGCACCCGACCGTCACGACCCCCGATACCGTCCCGAGCGCGGCGAGGACGAGGGCCGAGGCGAGGTCGTCCACGTGGCAGAACTGCCAGGTGGGCGAGGCGTCCTTGATGCGGAGCAGGCGCGGCGCGGCGAAATGGCGGGTGACGAGGGTGTCGACGCCGGGGCCGACCAGCGCGGCCGGACGGACCACGGTGACGGCCAGGCCCGGGTGCACGCGGCGCGCGTCCTCGGCGACGCGCTCGATCTCGAGCAGGTCGGCGATGATCCCCTCGGGCGGGGCCTGCAGCGGAGCGTCCTCCGGCAGCGGCGTGGGGTTGTCGGCGAGTGCGCCGTAGACCGCGGCGGAGGTCACGACGACGACGCGCGCGATGCCGGCGGCGGCCGCGGCGGTGACGACGGTCTGCGTGCCCCGGACGTTGAGCGCCGAGCGCTCGGCCGGCGGCGTGTCGAGCGACCAGTCGACGGCGAGGTGCACCACCGCGTCGACCCCCGCGAGCTGCTGGGCGACCACCGGGTCGCGGACGTCGCCGACCTTCCAGCTGGCGCCGGTCGCAGCTCCTCGGCGTACGTCGATCGCGACGACCTTCGCGACGTCGCCGTGCCCGACGAGCCGCCGGACGAGCGCGTCTCCGAGCACGCCTGCGGCACCGGTGACGGCGACGGTGGCACCGGTGCGCCGAGGTGCCCGAGCTGGTCGCGCCGGTCGCGCCGCGCGCGCCGGCTGCGCCGGGATGGGCGCGGGCGGGGTCGGGCCGGCGTCCGCGCCCGCCGCCGGATCGGCCGCGGCCACCGGGGTCGTCGTACGCCGCGGACGTCGTCCGTTCGCCGCAGGCGTACCGCCGGAGGCGCGCTCGGTCACCACGGGCGCTCACCCGTGGTTACCGTGGACGCCATGACCGCGCGCATGCCCCACATCCTCCTCCATCGGCCGCCCGTGCGGCATGGCGTCACGGCGAGCCGATGAGCGGCGACGTGCCCTTCGGGTTCACCCCGGGCGAGGGCGACGACCCCGGCGACGGCGGTCCCGGCGTCCCGAGCCCCTTCGGAGCGGGCGGCTTCGACCCCTCGAGCATGGACATGGCGCAGTTCGGCGCCGCGCTCCAGCAGCTCGGGCAGATGCTGCAGTCCGGCGGCGGCAGCGACGGCGGCGCCGTCAACTGGGAGCTCGCCCGCGACACCGCTCGGGGCCTCGTCGCGCAGCAGGGCGACCCCTCGGTCTCGGCGATCGAGCGCCACGAGGTGGAGCAGGCGCTCGATCTCGCCACCCTGTGGCTCGACCCGGTGACGAGCTTCCCGGCCACCTCCTCGGGCGGCGGCGCGTGGAGCCGCAGCGAGTGGATCGAGGCGACGTTGCCGCAGTGGCGCCGCATCGTCGAGCCCGTGGCCGAGAAGGTCAACGAGTCGATGAGCGGGATGCTCCCGACCGGCGGGCTGCCGGAGGGGCTGCCGCCCGAGCTCGCTGCGATGGCCGCCCCGTTGCTCGGGATGGCCCGTCAGATGGGCTCGATGATGTTCGGCGGTCAGCTCGGCCAGGGTCTCGGCACGCTCGCGGGCGAGGTCCTCGGTGCGGCCGACGTCGGCATCCCGCTCACCGACGACGGGCGCTCCGCGCTCGTGCCGCGCAACGTCGCGGCGTTCGGCGAGGGCCTCGGCGTCGACGCCGAGCAGGTGCGCCTCTACCTCGCGCTGCGCGAGGCCGCGTCGCAGCGGCTCTTCGCCCACGTGCCGTGGCTGCGCTCGCAGCTCACCGCCGCGGTCGAGGCCTACGCCGGCGGCATCCACGTCGACCGCGAGCGCATCGAGCGCGCCGCGCAGGAGATCGACCTGCAGAACCCCGAGTCGATGCAGGAGGTGCTCGCCTCCGGCGTCTTCGTGCCCGACGACACCCCCGAGCAGCTCGCCGCGCTGAGCCGGCTCGAGACGCTGCTCGCCCTGGTCGAGGGCTGGGTCGACGACGTCACCACGGAGGCGGCGTCGAACCGCCTGCCGGCCGCCGACGCGCTGCGCGAGACGATGCGCCGCCGACGCGCGACCGGCGGCCCGGCCGAGCGCACCTTCGCGACGCTGGTCGGCCTCGAGCTGCGGCCGCGTCGACTGCGCGAGGCGGCCGCGCTGTGGGACGCCGTGCGAGCCGCCCGCGGCAGCGAGGGACGCGACGCGCTCTGGGAGCACCCGGACTTCCTGCCGACCGCCGACGACCTCGACTCGCCCGAGGCGATCGAGGCGTTCGTACGCCGATCCGCGCCGCTCGACCTCTCCGCGCTCGACGACCTGCCCGAGGCACCCGGAGGCGGCGACGCGGGTGACGGCGGCGGGCACGACAGCGCCCCGACGGACCCCGAGGCGTGAGCCTGCCCCAGGGCCCCGGCGTAGCACCGGGCGGTTGGTCCGCGTCGCTGCACGAGGACGCGCGCGCGGTCCTCGCGCGCTGGACCGCGCGCGACGACGAGCCCGAGCAGGTGGCGCTGCGCGGGGAGTTCCTGTCGTTCCTCGACGGGCACGAGGACGCCATGGAGCGTGGGTGCCCCGACGGTCATCTCACCGGCAGCGTGCTCGTGCTGTCGGCCTCGTGCGACGAGGTCCTGCTGACCCTGCACCCGAAGCAGAAGCTCTGGCTGCAGATGGGCGGCCACTGCGAGCCCGGCGACCGCACGATCCGTGACGCGGCTGCTCGCGAGGCGCTCGAGGAGAGCGGCATCGACGGACTCCTCGTCGGTGCCGATCCGGTGCGCATCGACCGGCACCGGGTCGGCTGCCACGGCGGCTGCTGGCACCTCGACGTCCAGTACGTCGCCGTAGCCCCGCCCGACGCCGTGGAGCGCATCAGCGAGGAGTCCCTCGACCTGCGCTGGTGGCCCGTCGACGCCCTCCCCACCCCCACCGACGACGCCCTGCGCCGCCTCGTCGCCACCGCCACCGCGCCCACCCGCCTCCCGCGCTAGTTTCCGGCCGGGGCGCCCGTCAGCCGGATTCAGCTGCGGTCGCTCAGAAGAGGGGGTCTTCGCCGGGGCTCGGGGAGTGCCTGCGACGAGAACCGGTCCGGTAGGTCCGCACGGCGTCGGGGACGTCTCGCCCGTCGGCCCGGGGAACCTCGACCGGGTCGGCTCGGTGTCCCTCGCCTGGTGGGTCGCCCGACCCGTCGTCGGGGTTCTCGTCGGGGTTCTCGTCGGGGTGGTCGCCGAGTCCGTGGCCGGTGGCGTGGTCGACGCCGGCGAGGAACGCGCGCGCCTCCAGCAGGCGTGGGTAGCCCCGCATCCAGGCCTCGAACGCGGGTCCGTGGTCCGCGACGAGCAGGTGCACGAGCTCGTGGAGCAGGACGTAGTCGACGACGTACTCGGGCATCGGGACCAGGCGGTCGGAGAGCCGGATCGTGCCGTCGGCAGGCGTGCACGAGCCCCAGCGGCGTCGCTGGTTGCCCACCCAGCGCACCGACGTCGGCACCGCCCTGCCCTCGAGATGACGCCGGCTGAGCTGCGCCGCCCGGGCGGCGAGCGCGGCGTCGGTCCGGCGGGCGCGACCCTCGCGCGCGGCGAGCCGACCGACGAGCTCCTCGACGTAGGGGACGATCTCGGCCCGCGACATCCGCTGCGGGACGACGACGACGGTCCGGCCGTCCTCCCGGTAGGCCGTCACGCTGCGCCGACGGCGGGTGCTGCGGCGCACCTCGACGCCATCGGGCAGGCCGGGGATGTCGACGATGGTCTGGCTCATCGCGAGCAACCTAGTCCCGGGCACCGACGAGCGCGGCCGGCCGGGGCGCACGTGTCGTCGCGACATGTCTCGTCGCGACCACGTGTCGTCGCGAACTCGCGAGCTCGTGTCGGCGGAGCGTTCACCTCCCCCACACCTCGGGCCTGCCCGCCGGCTCCGCGGGTCACCGGAGTCCGGTGAGTGTGACGCAATCGCTTCCACAATTTCCTGTCCACACCCGGTGGACGACGTCGTCGCAGGTCAGCACCCGCGTCACGACACGTTGCGGCGTACCGTCCCCAGCCTCGTCCACCTCGCGTCCACAGCGCCACGCCCACGCATCCCCAGGTCGTCCCCAGGGCGGTCCACAGGCGGAGCGGCCCGGACGTTGACCCGCGTTCACCGCGGCCCCTAGGTTCATCGTTCGACGGGGCCCCTGAGAGAACGGGCCGGTGTCCGCAAGGGGAAGGCGGACAGCGGTTGCGAGACTCGGGGGCCCCCGTCGATCCCGGACCTACGACGCGAGGCCGCACGACGCGCGCCCGCGCAACATGACCTCGGTCCCCACCCGGCTGCGTGCCCTGGTCGACGCCTGCCACCCCGGGCCGACGGCGACGGTGTCGGTCGTGGTCGCCGCGCTGTCCGCGGCCGCCGGCCGCGATCCGCTCGGCGTCGCGCTCATGGGCCTGGCCACCCTCACGGGTCAGCTGTCGGTCGGCTGGTGCAACGACGCGAACGACGCCGACCGCGACGTGCGCGCCGGACGCGCGGGCAAGCCCCTCGTCCGCGGTGACGTGACGGCGCGAACGCTGTGGGTCGCGGCTGCAGCCGCCCTCACCGCGACCGTCGCGCTGTCCTACGTCGCGGCAGGACCCGTCGGCGGCAGCGCCCACGTCGTCGCGGTCCTCAGCGCCTGGACCTACAACCTGCTGCTCAAGACGACCGTCCTGTCGGCGCTGCCCTACGCGGTCTCCTTCGGGCTCGTCCCAGCGTTCGTCACCTACGGCCTCACTCCCCCGGTCGCGCCGGCGTCGTGGCTCGTCGCCGCGTGCGTGCTGCTCGGGGTCGGCGCCCACCTCGCGAACGCGATCCCCGACGTCACGAGCGACGAGCGGGTCGACGCCGGCGGGCTCGTCGTGGCCATCGGCGTACGGCGCGCCTCCGAGATCGCCCTGGTCTGTGTCGTCGGCGCACTGGCGCTGCTGGCCCTGCACCTCGACCTCGCGCCGTGGATGTCGGTCGGCCTGGTGCTCGTCGTTTCGGCGGGCGCGGTCGTGGTGGCCGTCCGCGGCGAGGGATCGGCGCTGTTCCGCTACGTCCTCGTCGTCGCCGTCCTCGCCGTCCTCCTCCTGCTGCTCGCCTCGCGGTCGCTGACCGCCTGAGGCTCAGCGGCCGGTGAACCTCGGCGGGCGCTTCTCGCGGGCGGCGGCGAGGCCCTCCTGCAGGTCCTCGGTCGCGAGCGTGACCGGTTGCGCGAGCGCCTCCCACTGCAGCGCGGTCGCGTAGTCCGCGTGCGCGCCGCCGGCGAGTGCGGCCTTGGTCAGCCGCAGCGCGACCGGTGCGGCGCCGGCCACGGAGTGCGCGAGACGGAGCACCCCCTCGAGGAAGCCGTCGTCGCCCGACACCGACGACACCAGGCCGAGCTGGAGCATCTCCTCCGCGTCCACCGTTCGACCGGTCACGAGCAGCTCGCGCGCCGCGGCGATGCCGACGACCTCGGGCAGCAGCCATGTCGTGGCCATCCCGGGGTGCATGCCGAGGCGGGCGAACGGCACCGAGAACCGCGCGGACGCAGCGGCGTAGCGCAGGTCGCACGCCAGCGCCAGCGCCGCGCCGGCGCCGACGGCCGGACCGTTGAGCGCAGCGACGGTCGGCACCTCGAGGTCGCGGATCGACAGCCACGCGCGGTAGAACTCGAGCATCCGGTCGCGCTGGTCGGCCACGCTGGCGTCGGGCTCGCTGCCGATCCACCCGGTGTCCCCGCCGGAGCAGAACGCGTGACCCGCACCGGTGACGACCACGGCCCGGACCGCGCGGTCCGAGCGCAAGGCGGCCATCAGTCGCGCCCAGGCCGCGGTCATCGGGTGGCTCATCGCGTTGCGCCGCTCGGGGTTGGCCAGGGTCACCAGCACGACCCCGTCGGCGTACGCCGCGGCCGAGAGATGGTCGGCCTCGACGCTCCACTCGTGCGCGTAGCGGGAGTCCTCGAGCACGGCGACGGGCGTGATGTCGGTCATGGGGACGACGGTAGCGAGCCTGTCTCCCGCCCGGTCTGGCGCTCGGTTCGTACCTTTTAGAATGATATGTGGCGTTTCGTCCCTCGGGCACCGCGCGCGCCTGCGCGAGTTGGGCCTGCGCAGCGCGTAGGGTCGAAGCAGCCCAGGCCACCCCGGTGGCCCGTGCGTGGCTCGTGCCCGGCGCCCCCAGCGGGGTGTCAGCGACCGGGTCACGGCGTATCCACACCCCGGAGGAGAACCCCATGGCGGACGACAGCTACACCGGCGAGGCGTACTGCGTGAAGTGCAAGGAGAAGCGCGAGTTCACCGGCACGATCGTCGAGAAGAACAACCGCCGCATGGCGCAGGGCATCTGCCCCGTCTGCGGCACGAAGGTCAACCGGATCCTCGGCAACAAGAAGGACTGATCCGGCACCACGACGACGTCGAGGCCCCGTCCGCACCTGCGGGCGGGGCCTCGTCATGTCCGAGGCCGACCCGCCGCGGCGTTCCCGCCGCCCTAAGGTGGCGGCGTGACCGCCTCCCCCGGGTCCTCGCACCCGCTCGCCGCGGCCTCCTCGGCCGAGATCGCCGCGACAGTGCTCGCCGCGGTCGACGCGCGCCAGGAGGAGACCCTCGACCTGCTCGCCCGCCTCGTGGCGATCCCGAGCACCGGGGGCAGCGCCGCCGAGTGCGAGATCCAGCACGTCGTCGCCGACCTGCTCCACGACGACGGCTTCGACGTGGAGATCTGGCCCCTCGACCTCGACGACCTCACCGCCGACCCCGCGTTCCCGGGCATGGAGGTGGAGCGGCACGAGGCCTACGGCGTGGTCGCGACCCGCGCCGGCCACGCGCCCGACCTCGGGCGCAGCCTGCTCGTCGACGGGCACACCGACGTCGTGCCACCCGGCGACCTCGGGCGGTGGTCGGGCGACCCGTATGAGCTTCGCCGCGTCACCCACGATGGTCGCGACCTGCTCCTCGGGCGCGGCACCTGTGACATGAAGGGCGGGCTCGTCGCGTCGATCGTCGCTGCCCGGGCGCTGCGCGCCGCCGGCGTACGCCTGGCCGGCGACCTCACGATCGCGCCGGTCGTCGGTGAGGAGGACGGCGGGCTCGGCACGTTCGCGCTCCTGCGTCGCGGCGTCACCGCCGACGCCTGCGTGATCCCCGAGCCTACCGACCTCGACGTCGTCCCCGCCAACGCCGGTGCACTCACCTTCCGGCTGCGCATCCCGGGGCGCGCGGTGCACGCCTCACGGCGCACCGAGGGCGTGAGCGCGATCGACAAGCTGGTGTCGGCCCTCGCGGCGCTCGAGGCGCTCGAGACCCGTCGCAACGCCGACGTCGATCCGCTCATGCGCCGGTGGCGACCGGCCTACCCGATCTCGATCGGCACGGTGCACGCGGGCGACTGGGCCTCGACGGTGCCCGACCTCCTCGTCGCCGAGGGACGCCTCGGCGTCGCGCTCGGCGAGACGGTCGCCGACGCCCGCGCCGAGCTCGAGGCCGCCGTCGTCGAGCTGTGCGCCGGCGACGTCTTCCTGCGCGAGCACCCGATCACGGTGCAGTGGTGGGGCGGCCAGTTCGCGCCCGGCGTGAGCGAGGACGACGACCTCGTCGAGCGGGTGCGCCGCGCTCACCTGCTCGCCGCGCCCGGAGCACGCCCGCAGGAGGTCTACGGCGCCCCCTACGGCAGCGACCTGCGCCTGCTGGCGCCGTCGATGCCGGTCCTGCAGTACGGCCCCGGCGACACCCGCACCGCCCACGCGCCCGACGAGAGCGTGGCCGTCGACGACCTCCACGCCGCCACCCGCGCTCTCGCGCTCCTCTACCTCGAGCACTGCGGCGTCGTCTGACCCTGGCCGCTTAGCGCGTCGCACGTGCGGAGCGTGGGCTCCCTGCACAGCCCGGGCTGCGCACGATGCCGGTCATGAGCAGGCACATGCCGATCCCCCGTCCCGCCCGTCCCGTGCTGCGCCGCGGCCGCGGCCGCGTCCAGCTCGGGCTCGATCCCGAACGGTCGGTCGTCGTCGAGCGGCTCTCCGACATCGCGAGCACCGCGCTCGTGCGCCTCGACGGGCGAACCGGCCGGCACGAGGTGCTGCGGTTCGCCCCCGATCTCGCCGACGTGCTCGACGAACTCGACCGGCGCGGGCTTCTCGACGACGACCCCGGCCCCTACGCCGGCCTCTCGTCGGTCCGGCGCGAGCGGCTCGCCCCGGACCTCGCCGCACTCGCCGCATCGGTGTCGAGCACGCCGGAGGCGCTGCGCGTCCTGGCCCGTCGCACGCGGTCGTCCGTGGACGTCCGCGGGACCGACCGCGTCGCCGCCCACGTCGCCGTCGGGCTCGCGGCCGCCGGCGTCGGCGTGGTCGCCCTCGACGGCCCCGACCGCACGACGAGCGCCGCCGACCTCA
>Ga0208851_1000652_pt1 | contig 13949 bp, 11 predicted proteins | sample NGESurshal092012_FD_184481 | JGI IMG/M metagenome (GOLD analysis project Ga0208851, IMG submission 184481) | Arctic peat soil microbial communities from Barrow, Alaska - NGEE Surface sample 415-2 shallow-092012 (SPAdes) | ecosystem: Environmental > Terrestrial > Soil > Wetlands > Peat ... | reverse complement strand
GGCCAGCGTCGCCACGCCGGCGGAAAGGAAACCGCGCCGGCTCATAGGACCGATGACGGAAGGGGCGGACTTGCCGTCTACCTGTGCATTCGGTTGTTGCTCTGCGTGGTCTTGAGCTTTCATCGTGCCCTCCGGGCGTTGTGGATTGATTCGCATCGTCGCGTTGGGAGCGAACGCAGCAGTGCTGCCGTCGACGCGAGCCCGAGACCAATGTAGCGAAGGCGAACGGGACGTTCCCTACAGATGCCTACACGGCATGCCGCCCGATCGGCGATGACTACGCACCGCGCAGGCGGAAGGAACGTCGGTAACTTGTTCTAGCGGGAGATGAAAGCGGCGACCGCCTCGCGGAGTGCGGCCGGGGCGAAGGGCTTGAGGATGAACCGGTCGACACCGGCGCGCGCCGCGCGCTCCACCTCGTCGGGTCCGCCGTGGCCGGTGATCATGATCACCGGCGTCGCGGCCATCTGGGGCATCGCCCGGATACTCCGGCACAGCTCGTAGCCGTCGATCTCGCCCGAGAGCGTTGCGTCGAGCAGTATGACGTCCGGCGTCGCATGCGCCAGGATACGAAGCGCCGACGCGCCGTCTGCCGCCTCCAGCAACCGATGGCCGAGCGGAGCCAGCGTCACCCGAAGCAGCAGGACGATCGGCGGATGGTCCTCGACGACAAGCAGAGTATGCATCGCAGTCTCGCAGCCTCAGGATACCCGCTGCGGGCCCGGTGCGCCGTGATTTCCCTAAGGAACAGCGGGGAGGAAGACGCGAAAGGTCGAACCGCGGTTCTCGCCGCTACTGACCTCGATCCGGCCGCCATGGCGTTCGACGATAGTCTTCACGATCGCGAGTCCAAGCCCGGTTCCCGGAATCTCCGTACCGGGACGCTGCACCCGGTAGAAGCTGTCGAATATCTTGTCGATCTCGGCTGCGGGAATGCCAATGCCGCTGTCCGCGACGACGATCCGGATCTCCCCGTCACGCGCATCGAGCGTGACCGAGACGCTTCCTCCGGGCGGCGTGAACTTCACCGCGTTCCCCAGCAGGTTGGAGATCACGGAAAGCAGCTGTCCCGAATCCGCGTGCAGAAGCGGAACCGGGGAATCGACGTCAACGCGGATCTGGATGGATTTCTGCCCTGCCACGCCCGCCAACTGCTGGGCGCTGCGGTGCGCGAGCGCGGGCAGATCGACTGGTTCCCTGCGCGACCCCACGTGCGCCGACTGGAGGCGCGCCGCTTGCAGGATCTGGTCGACCAGCTGCGAAAGCCGGACGGACTCATCGTGGACGATCTGCATGAATTCGCGTCGCGTGGCTGGCGGAAGCTCCGGGTCCTCGAGCATCGCGGCGACAAATCCTTGTATGGCGGTCAGCGGCGTTCGCAACTCGTGCGACACCGTGTTGAGCAGATCCCGCTTCAGATTTTCCGCGGACTTGCGGAAGGTCGCATCGAACCGGGTCCCACAGACGCGCAGCGGCCCTCCGTCGGAATTACGCTCGATCAGCGCTCCCCGTTCGATGATCCATTCCCAGCTGCCCGACCTGTGCCGCATCCGATATTCGGACTCGAACACGGCGGATTCGCCGTGCAGGTGCGCGGCGAATTCGTTCGCAACGCGTGTCGCATCCTCGGGATGCACCAGGCTCGCCCACGCCTCGTACCGAGGTTCGATCTCCCCGGGACGGTAGCCGAGCATGGTGGAATAGCGCTCGTTCAGCACCATCGCCCCGGTGGGCAGGTGAAGATCCCAGGTGCCGAGGTCGGCGCCTTCGATCGCGAACCGGTACCGCTGCTCGGCCTCACGCAATTCGCGTCCGTCGCGGTCGTTCAGCACCACGGCGTTGTCGGTCCGTTCCGCGGGCGATGCGAGCTTGCGCTTATCCTTCGGCACGATCATCTTGCTCGCCTCCAGGACACGAACCGGCCGACGTTCTCGTGCATAAATGGAAGTCGAGCAGGTTGTGGGAACCTGGGAGCCCTCTTCCAACCGCGTGCACGAGATAATACGTCATCTACGTGGATGCTCCAAAGGCGACCGGATTCAGCGCGGTGGCGGGGGTCCGGCCAGCGCGGTCACCACCGCCATCAACCGCTCCACGTCGAAGGGCTTGGCGAGAAATTCCGCGGCGCCTTTCGCTCGCGCCTCCGCGACGTCGGGCGGCTCGGCCACGGCCGACATGATCACGACAGGCAGTTGTGGCTGACGGCGCTGCAGTTGGGTGAGGACCGCGAATCCGTCGAGCTCGGGCATCCGAAGATCGACGAGCGCGCAGGCCAGGTCGCGGTCAGCGCGATCGATCGCCTCGTGGCCGGTTGCGGCAAGGACGGCCTCGAAGCCGCGAGCCTCGAGGATGTGTTGAAGCAGTCGCCGAACCGCGGGTTCGTCGTCCGCGACGAGGACACGTCTTCTGGCCGGGTCTGCCATCACGACTGCGAGCGGGAGGGATTCGTCATCAGAGGGACGTGAGCGCCGAACCCGGCAGCGCGCATCGAGCGCGGCAGGCATAGCGCCTCGTTAGAATCGTTGCACCACCTGCACCATGTAGCCTTTCGCCCTGACCGCCCCGGGTGATCGGTAGATGGTGGAATTGGCAGCGAGGATCAGCGCTGCTCCGGCCCACAAAGGTGTGCCGCCGCCCAACGCGGCGCGAATCGTCGTCTGGTCGCTTACCGCGAGGGTGCCATCGATGTCGACCCGTCCACCCCAGCTCCCGATCGCGCCCACGCTTGCCCAGGTTCGGCCCCAGAGTGTGGTGCTGTAGTGCGCTTCGAGGCCGTAGAGCGGGGACTGCGTGAGCCGGTGCTGGCCGAGGTAATCCGGGTTTGCGGTGAAGACCCTGACGCTCGGGTAGAAATCGATCCACGAATCTCCCTCGTCCCAGGTATAGCTGTAATTGACGAGTGCCCTGAGGCTCCAGCGATTGGAACCGACGTTGGTGGACGCGTCCGGGTCGTAGCGTCCGGAGGGCGCGGACAAAATGAAGTGGATGCCTGAGTAGGTCACCGGCGTGAAGAGCCGAAACTCCTCGGGCGACATCGATGGCGCACCGAAGAAGTTGTAGTCGAACGTGAACGCGATGTCGCCCAAGCCCTGCGTCTGCGCCGTGACCTCGCCTGAGACGTTGTCGATGGACTTGAGCGCCGAGTAGGGAATCGAGATCCCGGGCCCGGCCGTGTGCCCGTCGATTTCCATGATCGCCGCGTACGCCACCGACAGCGAACGGACCCTGGACTGGGTGCCGGGGTCGGGGATCGTCTCGTCCGCCCACGCGTTCGATCGGGATCCGCTATAAGTGAAAAGCAGTAGATCCGAGCCGCGCGGCACGCTGAGAAAGAGCCGCCCCGCTTGCGCGCCCGCCGGCGGGCTGAAAGAAGCCGACGCGGCGATGCAGGCGACGACGCACGCTCCAAGGCAGGAAGGGCGAATCGATGCAAGCGGCATCACGGCTCCGCAGCGCCGTTGCTCGACATCATTCGCTCCGCAGTGGTGGATGCAGCCATGATGATCTCCCGGTCGATTTCAGGATCGGAAGACGTCGTCATCGGAAAGCTCCTTGTTGGAAACCGGTGGCAGAACCCGCCGCGCATGCCGGATGCAAGCTGGCGCGGAGGATGCATGGTGGAAATTATCGGAACGGGAGCGGCTTACCTTACAAATGCCTACGCTGCGGCCTCGGGGTCTTGAATGAGCCGTGCGATGGTAGGTGGGCCCCGGGTCGGTGCGCCGTGCGCGAGGGCGCCTGGATCCCGGGCGGGTGCGACGTGCCTTCGCTCAGTGGTCGTCATGAGGGGGATTGCCGCGGATTGGCGATGGATGCGCGCTCGATGCGGACCGGGATGTCGTTCGCCCGTACCGCGGCGAGTATTGCGCAGAAGAGCATCGTGAAGACCGTGGTCAGCGTCATCGATGCGTAGATGTCGCCGGATTGCCAGGTGTCGCCGTTGGGCAGCGTGATGTCGAACGCGCGGCCGGTCAGGTTGCGGAAGATGCTGCCAAGCGCGACTACCGCATACATCGCAATGGCCTGCTGCCAGTACCCGCGACCCGGCAAGGAGCGGTCGGGCAAAGCAGACTTCGTTTCGCGAGCGAGCCACGCGCCGAAAGCCCCGAAGATGATGAAGGTGGTGAGAAGCCAGCCGGCAAAATTGCTCACCGGCACACCGAACCACGGGCCGGGGTGGTCGTAGAAGAACGCCTTGTTGATGGTATGGAAGACCGCGTCGTTGGACAAATCCCACATCGTGAAGACGAACGCAGCGACGACCGATGCCGACAACACCCGCGCGCGCCAGTGCTCGGCGTGCGTCCGTCCGATCAGCACCTGCGCGACCGACCAGGATACGTAGCCCATGGCCATGTACGTCGGTGTTGCGAGCCAGGGGATGTTGAAGAGCCGCGGACCGGTGGCCTCGGAATGGTGGAAGCCGCCGAACGGAAAGCCGTAGAGCACGCTCAGGTTCTCGAACAGATTGCTTACGACAAAGCACACGAGCGCAAATGCGCCGAGTTCCCGGGCGCGCCATTGCCCGAGGGCGTGCATCAGGAAGAAGGCCGTCAGCAACGCCTGCTCCATCAGATTGCGCGTGAACGGGTCGAGCACCGACGCCAGGGCCCGCTGCAGGCCGAATGACCACGCCGCGTAAAGCGCAATCACGGCCCAGCCAGCGAGCAGCAGCCACTCGCGGGTCTTGGCCGTTGAAGCGGTCGCGTGATGTGGGAGCATGGCGGCGAAAAATGCGCCGATCGATGGACGCCGGAGAACACCCGGAGCCGCTCGGCAATTCGCGGAAGGTATCGCAGCGGGAGCGGCTTCCCCTACAAATGCCTACGCTCCGGCCTCGCGATACGGTCCTGCCGCCGCGCGAAATCCTCAGGCGCCCTTACGCTCGCTTAAGGGGGGGATTCGGTGGGTCCGGCAGCGCTCCCGGTCATTGGGGGGGCAGCGCCTAGTTCCGGGTCCAGACCGTGCGTCCTTCCCTCGTGGTCAATCGTGACAAGAGGCTGGTGGGCATCGTTGCGCTCGGCGATTTTGCCGTCGAGAGTTCGGAAATCCGGCCGGCTGCCGAAGCGCTTTCGGAAATCTCGAAGCCGTCCTAGCTCGCTGAACGAACTAGCCGGCCGGAATTCGTTGGATAACGGCTGGCGAAACCTCACGGCGACACTGACGCCCGTCATCCGGGCGCGCGGTACCCGCTCGCCAGGGCCGCCGCGGCAACGCGCACAGTCAGTTGGGCTTTGCGTTCTGCACCTGCTCGCGCGCCGCCTTCAGATCACGCTCTTGCGCTTCGAGGAGCTTGTAGGCGGTGTAGTACTTGTAGATGTTGGCGACGTAGGTAACCGTTTCCGGGCCGATCTTGTCGGCCGCCACCAGCTCCACGTTGTGAAACCACTTGTTGGGGTCAAGACCGCGCTTGGCCGCCTCCTTGCGCAGCGACGCGACGCGCGCGGGTCCGGCATTGTACGAAGCGAAGGTGAAAAGACCCTTGTTCAGTGGTGTCATGGGCTCGTCCTTGTAGTAGCGGTCCATCATGAACCGCATGTATTTGACGCCACCATGGATGTTGGCCTCGATCACGCCGACATCACCGACCTTCAGTTCCTTGCCCGTGGCCGGCATGATCTGCATCACGCCGATCGCGCCGACGGGGCTCTTCACGTTCTGGTCGAGTGCCGACTCCTGGAAGCCCTGCGCCATCATCAGCAGGTGGTCCATGTCGTACTGGTCGCCATACTTGCGAAACAGCGTGACCAGGTCGCCGAAGCGCTTGCGCTCGTCGGCGCCCGCCGCGTTCTTCACGAACTTCTGGTTCTTGACGTAGTGCTTGATGACCGTGTTGCCGAAGGCCGTGCCGCGCGCGTGCCCGGTCACGAACTTGTCCAGCACCGCCTTCCACTGCGGACTGTCCTTGCGGATCATGAACGCGTACGCGTTGTCGACGGAGACTCGCGCGTCCTCCCTTATCACCAGGTTCTTGAACACGGGCTGCCACATCCGCACCTTGTAGCGGTCCAGCACCGTGGCGCCGATGAGGCCGGCGTCCACCATCTCCATGATGTCCTCGGCTTCGAACTCGTCGGGGGCCGCGACGAGCTTGACCGGCGGCCTGCCTTCCGTTGCGAACTTCGCATTGAGCGTCGTCAGGTGTTCCCAGTAGCTCGTGTCCTTGCGGACGTAGATTTCCTTGCCGGACAGGTCGGCCAGCGTCTTGATGTCGGGGCCGCCGGGGCCGGTGACCACCACCTCGGGAATGCCCGGAAACATCGGCCTCGCAAAGTCGACGCGCTTCTGCCGTTCGGGCGTGATGGACGTGTCGGCGATCACCACGTCACCGTAGCCTTCGATCAACTTCGACATCAACTCGTCGCGCGCGACCGGCAGCGCCAGCAGCTTGACCTTCAGCGTCTTGCTCTTCAGGTCCTTGTTGATCTCGGCTTCCAGCGCATCGATGATGTCCGACGACACGCCGCGGGCGCGGCCTTTCTCGACGTAGTAGAACGTCTTCGAGTAGGGCACCAGCACCCGGATGACCCGGCGCTTGACCATCCCGTCGAAATCGCCGGTCCACGCGCGCGAGCCGACCTGCAGCGCGGTTTGCGTCTTCGCGCCGGCCACGGCAGGGGTTTCGCTGGCCGCGAACGCGACGCTCCAGAAGAGCGCGAGCGTGCATCCAATGATGAAGCGACTGCCGACACTGCATGCGGCCATGGTCAATGCGCCTTAGAATTTATCGGGTCTATGTGTAACCGGCGCGACGCCGACGCGGCCCGCCTGCAGTCGCAAACTACTTTGCGCTCTGCGCCTTCTGCCAGCTCGAATCCGGATCGTAAGCCTTCATCGCCTTCGCCACGGCACCACCGTTCGGGCCGAGGTTCTTCTGGTAGACGATGCCGTCCTGGTTGACGATGAACGTCATCACGCCGGTGTCGTCGTACTTGGCCGGCCAAGCCACAAGGGCATAGCCGTCGGTCATCCGGCCGTTCTTGATGTAGCTCTTGGCGCCACCGGGCGCGTTCGTTCCCTGCGCGGTGAGGATCTTGTACAGATACCCGTGGTACGGCTGGCCAACCTTCGCCTCGGCGAGTTCGGCGCCAATCGGACTTTCCGGCTCGCCGGGCAATGACGCCCAGTACAGTCCGTCGCGCTTGCCCGGCGTCGACAGGCCACGCATCGCGTACTCGAGGACGCCATCGCCGTTCCAGTCGCTTTGGCGGTACTCCTTTTGCGCGTCGGTGTACGCCAACGCCACCTGGATGGCGGCCAATTCGTTGCGGCCGATACGGCGCACGCGCATCTCCTCCGGCGCGCCCTTGGTGTCGAAACGCCAACCCGCCGCGGATTTCACGATCGGGATGGGCATGGTCCAGCCGTTTTTCCCGATGCCGAGAAACGCCTTGTCGGGACCTGCAGGCACGATCGAATGCCCGCGCGCCCAAGCCGCGAGGAAGTCGGTGACATCCTCCGGATCGAGGCTGCTGGCGGGAATGTACTTCCGGTAATCGGCCCCGACCACCGCCTTGATCGCGTCGCCGTCATGGCGCGCGATACCATCGACCAGCGCTTCCGCGGCAGCTTCGGGCGTGGGAAAAGCACTCTGCGCAAAGGCTGCCGGCACCAGGGCAATCGCTGCCGCCACCGCCGCGATATTCAGAATGTGCTTGATGTTTGTCATGTTCGTGAGCTCCATTTCAACGTCCCCTTCCGCCGCCGCCACCACCACGACCGCCGCCGCCACCGCCACCACCACGACCGCCGCCGCCAGCACCAGCACCCCCCGGACGGCCACCACCGCCGCCACCTGCCGACGGACGACCGCCACCGCCGCCGCCCGCCGACGGACGACCGCCACCCGCGGCACGTGCGCCGCCTCCGCCACCCGTGCGTTGCGCCGCGGCCTGGCTCGCCCTGCCGCGGTCGAACTGCGCGCCCGCCTGCGGGTTGTTCGCGCCTCGCAACGCGTTGTCGCGGCCGGCGGATTGGGCACGCTGGCGCGCCGCGTCCCGGTCGAAGTTCTGCGCCCGCGCCTGCATTGCACTGCGGTCGACGTTCTGCGCCCGGTCCCGCATCGCGCTGCGATCCATGTTCTGCGCCCGGTCCTGCATTGCGCTGCGATCCATGTTCTGCGCCCGGTCCCGCATTGCGCTGCGATCGATGTTTTGCGCCCTGTTCTGCAAGGCACTGCGGTCGATGTTCTGCGCGCGTTCGCGCGCCGACCCGCTGCCGGCGTTGACGCCGCGGTTTTGCATCGCCTGATTGGCACGCTCGCGGTTCGCGTCGCGACTCGCGTCCCTGCCGCGATATTGCTCGCGGTTGCCCACATCGCGCCTGTTCTCGAGGTTCCTGCGGGTCGCGTCGCCGCCGCGGTACGACACGTTGCCGCGCCGGTCCGGATTGTGATTCCAGTTCGCCGTACGGTTGTTGACGTCCAGGCGGCGGTTGACGTTGATGTTGTTGAAGCGGTTGACGTTGATGTTGACGCTGTTGTTGCCCCAGCCTCCGCCCCAGCGGACACCGCCCCACAGGGCGTTGGTGACGCCGATGCCCACGCCCCAGGCGATGCCGGTGGCGAGCGGCCGCGACCACCAGAAGCCCGGCGGCTGCGGGTAGAAGATCGGCGGGTAGGCAGCCGACGGCCACGGTCCGTACACGACGCTTGGGTTGAACGACGGCACGAAGACCACCGAGGGCTGCGCAGGCTCGATGACGATCACCTGCGGTGGCGGCGCGGATTGCTGGACGACCACCGTCTGCGTGGCCGGCGCGGGCTCCGGCGCCTGCAGCGACACCTTCATCTGTTCGTTGGACTTGAGGTTGCCCGCGGCCTGCGCCTTCTGGCGGAGCCGCTGCACGGAGCTCATCACGTCGTCGGGCTGCGCCAGAAACGCATCGCCGATGTCGCGCACCCAGTCGGAGCTTTGATTGAGCGTTATGAGCACCTCGGGGAACGCCACCAGCGACGCCACCGACGGATCCCAGGGCTCATTCTCGACCATCTTCACCGCATCGTCGCCTTTGGCGTCCGGATGCGCCTTCGACCAGGCGGCCGCGGCCGCGAAATCTTCGGGATAGGTGGTAGCCATCAGCACCTGCGCCAGCAGCGAATCGGGATACAGCGCGATCTGCGCCGTCAATTGATCGAGCCGCTCGTTGCTGAAGGGCTTGGCGTCCTGGGCGTGCGCAGGCCACGCGAACAGGGCAGGGATGACCAACAACGCCCCGAACAACTTCGACATAGCAGCATTCCATTTCATCGTGTCATCTCCCCGCCACTCAATGAACATTCGAACTTCCACGCCAATTGCCGGTCCACAATTTTCGACCTCGGTGCTCGTCTCGACGACCCATCGTTGCTCGTCCGGGCCTGCCGGCTCATCGACGCTGATGCGAACGCGGCTGCCGCCACGAGCGAGCAGCCCCGCATCGTGTCGGCGGATTCGCTCATGCGGGTTTGCTGCGGTTCGAGATGTCGACATCCGGCCGTGCGACCTGTTGCCCGTGTCCGGCGATGGAACGGTAGACCCCCGCGCCCAGCAGGCCACCGGCGATCGGCGCGACCCAGAAGAACCACAGTTGCTCCAGCGCCAGGCCACCCGCAAACAGCGCCACGCCGGTGCTCCGTGCGGGGTTGACCGAGGTATTCGTCACCGGGATGCTGACCAGGTGAATCAGCGTCAGCGCCAGTCCGATGGCGATCGGCGCGAAGCCCTTGGGTGCACGCTCGTCCGTCGCGCCAAGGATCACGACGAGGAACATGGCCGTCATCACCACTTCGCAGACAAGTGCCGAGAGGAACGAGTAGCCGCCAGGGGAGTGCGCGCCAAAGCCGTTCGATGCAAAGCCGTTGGCGGCTGAAAAGCCCGCCTTGCCACTAGCGATGAGATAAAGAACGACTGCCGCCAACACCGCGCCGATGACTTGCGAGACGATGTAGGGCAACAGCTGCGAGGCGGGGAAACGCCCACCGGCCCAAAGCCCGACCGACACCGCGGGGTTCAAGTGGCAACCGCTGATGTGACCGATCGCGAAGGCCATGGTCAGCACGGTCAGACCGAAGGCGAGCGAGACACCCGCCAGGCCGATGCCCAGGCCAGGAAACGCTGCCGCCAATACCGCGCTTCCGCAACCGCCCAGGACGAGCCAGAAGGTGCCCAGGGTTTCCGCTGCGTACTTGTTCATGATTTTCTCCTTGAAAAGCTGAGCCGCTCCATCGCGGCGGTCCGGACCGCGTCAGGCGCTGGTCCGGTGGGATGTCACTGGGGGCTTACCACTTCGTGAAGGTTCGAAAGTCGCGCGCCTCTGGGAGGCCGGCACTTGGGGATGCAGTGATCGCCGGGTCGTACGGAATGTCCTTGCCAAGCGGCGAGTCGAACGGCGCCCACATGAACTCGCAGAACGAACGGCCGACGACGGGCCCGGTCGCGCTGTCCTTGCGCAGGCGCGCGGCGCCTTCCCACATGCCGCCGTTGAATAGTTGCGCCTCGGCGACTTCGACGACCGGGTCGGTATAGAACACCCCGAGCGGCGTGCTCATCTTGGCGTACACCGGGTAGTCGACGCCGGTCTCGGGCGACTTCCACCACTTCAGCGGCTCGTAGACGAACGCCGATCCCATCCAATACTGCACAGTGCCGTCGGGCCGGATCACGTTGAACCGGTTGGCCGGATCGGACGGCACGTACTTGCCGGTCTTGGCGTCGCGGTAGGTGCGCCAGTTCAGGATGTCGCCGGTATCCATGCGCGCCCAGCCCCACGTGTAGCGCGCCTGCTCCATGCCTGGAATGCGAATGCGGCCCCACTGGTGCTCGTAGTACACCTGGCCCGTGAGGTCGAGGTCCATGTCGTCGAGCTTCAGCTTGATCTCGGCTTCCATGCACGGCGCGATGACGTACCAGGACAGCGCGGCGCCCGTGAACGGGTTGGCCAGGTTGTTCGCCACGTCGGTGCCGAGGCCTTCCTGCGTGAAGCCATAGGGCACCGGGCATCGGAAGCCGGGCTTGACGACCCGCGCGCGGCAGTCGATCGAGTACGGCGTCTGGTTCTTGAGCCCGTCGGTCGGCTTCGGCACGTTGGCCATCCAACGGAAACTCTCGTCCTTTGACTGGTACGAGAAGAGGCCCTCGTTGCCGCTGCCGTCCTTGCCGAGCACGTACTCAGCCGTGAACGCCTTGGCGGCCACGTCGGGGCCGGAGCCGCTCGAGGCCAGCTTGCCGCTCATCGGGTGCACCGCCTGCAAGAACTTCTTGCGCTCGATGTCGGTCATCGAGAACAGCGACACCCAGACCGGTCGCCCGAGCTTCGCGTCCCAGCCGTAGGCGGCCCAGCAGAAGAACACCGAATAGGACTTGCCGGTGCGCTTGTCGTTGAAGAAGCCCGTGAAGTAGTGCGTTTCCTGGTACTCGGCGCCGCGATACCAAGGGCCGCCGTGCATCGCATGGTCACGCGGGAAGTTGTAGATCGAGGTGCCGGTCTGCGATTCGATGCCGGGGCCGGTGAACGTCGCGGGGTCGAACGCGGTCCGGGCCGGGGCGGCTCCTGGCGTCGGCTGCGGTGATGCGCACCCCGCGATCAGGCCACCAGCAACCGTGGCTGCGGTGCCGCTGAGAAAGCTGCGGCGTGCGGAATTGGCGGCGCGATCGGTGTCCGCGAGGGGTTGGCGTCCAGAAAAATCGGAAGGCGTCTTCAAGAGTAGCTCCTGCTGAGAGGCGGATGATTGGAACCCGGCGCGCGAAGGGTGCAAGCCGGCCGGCGTGGGAACGCGCGCAAGTTATCGGGACTGGAAAGGATTTCCCTACAAATACCTACGCTGCCGCCTCGCGGTAACGTCATGTCGCCGCGCGACTCCGTCGGGAGCCTTTACCGATAGCTGAAGGTCACCCCTGACCACTGAATATCGGTGATGCCAACCGATGCTTTGTTGTGTATGCTGCGCCCGACGAAGCGGCGGGGGCGTTTGCCGCACGCTTCCAAAGACAGCGGCAGAACGTGGCCGCCACGCCGAAGCAACCGGTGCCCATCGGCGACACCCGCGCCACGGCGCCTCGAGGCCGCGGGTGCGCGATCAAGTAAAGGAGCAATCATCAAACCCTCCATGATCTTCTCGGGCGCATCGACGATTCGCCTGCGCATACCATCAGTGCTGACACTCTCGTTGTTGGTCCTGCTCGGCGGCTGTGCCACTGCCACCCGTCCCGTCAATCCACCGATCACGCAGGCCGATCCGAGAACCGGTTACCGGTTCGACACGCGCCAGTCGCCGGAAAGGGACAAGCAAAACCTGGTAGTCCTCGCCTTCTCGGGCGGAGGCACGCGCGCGGCGGCATTTTCGTATGGCGTCCTTGAATTTCTGCGGAAGACCGAGATTGTCGGACCGAAGGGCAACAAGGGCCGCCTGCTCGATGAGGTCGATATCATTACCGGTGTGTCCGGCGGCAGCTTCACGGCGCTCGCTTACGGTCTCTATGGCGACAAACTCTTCGACGACTACGAACAGCGGTTCCTCAAGCGCGACGTGCAGGGCGAGATCGTCTCCCGCTCGTTCAGTCCGGCCAACTGGGGCAGGCTGCGCTCGACGGCGTGGGGGCGTTCGGAACTCGCGTCCGAGTTGTACGACGAGATTCTGTTCAACAATGCGACCTTCGGCGATCTCAACCGCGGCAAGGGTCCCCTCATCGTCGCGTCGGCCACCGACATCTCGACCGGCTCGCGTTTCGTCTTCAGCCAGCGCATCTTCGACGTCATTTGCTCGGATCTCAGCGCCGTGCGGCTCTCCCGGGCCGCCGCGGCTTCGTCGGCGGTGCCGGTGGTGCTCTCACCCGTCACGCTCAACAACTATGGCGGCACCTGCAACACGATCACGCCTGCCTACCTGACGCCGTTCCTCGACGCCGACAATCCGCCTCGCCCCGCCGCGCGGGCGATACGGTCGCTCAGAGCCGAACAGGCCTTTGGCGACGGCGTCAATCGGCCCTATCTACATCTCGTCGACGGCGGCGTGTCCGACAACGTCGGCATGCGCGCCGTCCTCGACGCGCTGGAGGTCCTCCAGGCACTGCACGAGGCCGGCATACCGTCGCCGTTTGACAACGTGCGCCGGATCATTGTCTTCATCGTGAATTCGCTGTCGTCGCCGCCGACCAAGTGGGACCAGTCGGAGGATCCACCCGGCACCGTGGACATCCTGCTCAAGGCGTCGGGCACCCCGATCGACGCCTTTTCCTACGAGGCGGTCGAGCTCCTCAAGGACACCGCGGCGCAATGGTCCACCCTGCGCCGGGTCCGCAATTCGGCCGCCTATGCCAACAACAAGGATCCAGCAGTCGCCGCGGCATTGCGCGTGCCCGAAGCGGAGATCTATGCGATCGACGTGTCGTTCCCGATGCTGAAGGACAAGGCCGAGCTGGAGTATCTCAATCAGCAGCCGACGACGTTCGTGCTGACATCCGAAGCGGTCGACCGCCTGCGTGCTGCGGCGGGGACGATCATCGCGGACTCGCCCGAATTCAAGCGGCTGCTGAAGGATGTGGGCGCGCGGGTCCTGACGGAAACATCGCCTGCTGGGAGGCCGGCGACGGCGCCTTAGGAACGCAAGTGGTCATGCGCCGCGTGAGGGGTGCGTGGATTGCGCTGCCGATGAAACATGGCAATGAGTGTTCGGCTTTGCGCTGATAAACGTCCGCGTTGTGCAAAATCGATTGACGCCTGAGGGTCGACTGCCGCCGATGAACTCTGGCCGATCGGGCGGCCCGAAAGCGGACGCCCGAGGACGTGGCCGCGCGGATCTACGAAGGTTCGTACCGTCGGAATGGGATCAAGTCCGAGCTACCTCAATCGAGCCAGCGCTACCGTTTCAACCCATAGGTGCCCGGATTGGCCCGGTTTGGCGAGCCAAAGAATACGCTGTAAGACAAGGGGTTGCGTCTTATCGACGCAACCCCTTTCGCATATTGAGGATG
>Ga0208851_1000650_pt1 | contig 13998 bp, 11 predicted proteins | sample NGESurshal092012_FD_184481 | JGI IMG/M metagenome (GOLD analysis project Ga0208851, IMG submission 184481) | Arctic peat soil microbial communities from Barrow, Alaska - NGEE Surface sample 415-2 shallow-092012 (SPAdes) | ecosystem: Environmental > Terrestrial > Soil > Wetlands > Peat ... | reverse complement strand
GTCCCCGGCCTGGGCGTGACGCTGTTGTCGCACCAGCATCCCGCCGTCCGCTACGCCATGACCCGGCGGCGGCTGATCATCGGCGACGAGATGGGGCTGGGCAAGACCATCACCAGCTGCGCCGCGGTCGCCGCCGCCAACGCATTCCCGCTGATCGTCGCGTGCAAGCCGGACCTGACCGAAAACTGGCGCAGCGAGGTCAGCCGAATCCTGCCCGGCCGGTCGGTGATCGTGGCCGCCGGCATGAACCCCACCGCCCCGCCGGATGGGACCGACGTCGTCATCATCGGCTACGCCGCCCTGGGGTCCCGCCAGACCCAGGGCCGGTCCGAGACGTTCCCGTGGGTCGACCAACTGACCGCGCTGGCGCCGCGCGCGCTGATCATCGACGAGGGACACCTGGGCAAAGAGGTCACCGCCGCCCGGTCCCGCGCAATGGCCGCGCTTGGCCGCGACATCGCCTCCCGCGACGGGCTGATCATGAACCTCACCGGCACCGCGGTGGTCAACCGGCCGCGGGAGCTGGCCCAGCAGCTGATCACCCTCGGCGTGCTGGCCCCCAAGGGTGCCCGTGTGCAGCCCCGGCACCTGTTCGGCGAGGAAGGCGCGTTCCTGTTCCGCTACTGCGGACCCCAGCAGAACACCCACGGGTGGACGTTCACCGGCGCATCTCATACCGCCGAACTGCACCACCGTCTGCGGGCGTGGGGGCTGTTCCTGCGCCGCGGCGAGGACGCCGTCGTCGACCTACCGGACTTCGATCAGGTTGCACTGACAATTCCCATCGAGGACCTGGACCCGGCCGCACTCACCGAGTACCGGGCGGCCGAGCGGGCAGCTGCCAATGATTTCGCCGTCCAGGCCCGCGAACTGGCCGATCAGATGGGTGTAGGCGTCGGCGATCCCCGGGTCCGCGCCGCGATGCGTGGCCACGCCGGTGACCACCTGACCCGACTGAACGAGCTGCGGCAGATCCTGGGCCGGGCGAAGCAGCCTGCCATCGCCCGCTGGGTCCGGGTCCAGATCGACGCCGGCGAGAAGGTCCTGATCGCCGCGCACCACCGTGAGGTCGTCGACGCCTACGCCGGCCTGTTCGGCGGCCTGAAGATCCAGGGCGGACAAAGCGCGCTTGTGAAGGAGGACCACAAGGCCCGGTTCCAGAACGATCCGCAGACCACCGCCCCGGCGATCACGGTCTCGATCGGCGCCGGCGGCGTCGGACACACCCTGACCGCGGCTCGGCTAGGCATCCAGGCCGAGCTGTGCTGGACCCCCGGCGAGCTGCGGCAGATGTCCAAGCGGATCCACCGCATCGGCCAGACCCGGCCCGTTACCTACAGCGTGGCCGTCGCCACCAACACGATCGACGACTCGATGTGGTCGATGATCCTGGATAAGCAGCAGGTCCTGGACGCGGTCCTCGACGGGATCGATACCGACGACACCGACGACACCACCAGCGCAGCAGCGCAACTGGCCTGGCAACTCACCCAGACCGGCCTCACTCGGATCGACACCCCCACCGCCCGACCAGCAGAGCCAGCCGACGGCAAGAAGCTCACTCGCTAGTCGCCGCCCCGCGATCGCTCTACCGAACTGGAGCAGGCACCTCGACATCAGCCTCGACGGGCAACTCCTGACCCGGACAGGTCGCGAGAACACCAGCCATTGCATCCTTCTCCGACGCGGTCACCCAGAGCCGGTACTTGACTTTCACTGCGACCTGACGCGCAACGTAGGCGCATCGAAAGCCCTTGTTGGGCGGCAACCAGGAAGCGGCGTCGGCGTCACCTTTCGCTGAATTGGTCGCCCCATCGACGGCCAGGAGCTCCAGCGGGTCGTTCGCCAAGGCGACACGCTCCTCGGCCGTGAGCTGCTGCGCTCCCTTCTGCCAACTATCGCCCAGGGCCACCACATGGTCGACCTGCACGGCACTCGATTCCGGTCCTCGGATGAACTGGATCTCCCGCCCCGTGTAGGGGTCGGACAGACGACCACTGAGCACGACACAACCACCACTGTTCGGCTTGACGACCATCTCTATCATGTTGCGGCGCAGAATGTCATCCCTTGTCCCACAGCCATTGTGGCCGCCGTCAACGCTCACATCGTCAGTCCAGGTTTGCCCGAATTCGTCGCGGGAGTACCCCGTTTTCGGAGCGCGCCCTTTCACCGGAAGGTCACCGAGCGCCCGGACCGCGGTGTTTGCCGAATTGCTCGACGCCGATATCGGAGCAGCGGGGAGTTCAGGCGAGTGCGCCATGGCACAACCAACGAGGAGCAGGACGCTTGCAACGGGCAAACCTCGCGACAGGAGTCGGATCACTACAGCCTTTCGGGTCAACAAGTTCTTCCGGTCCTCGCCCGTGGTTCGGTGGCACTGCCCCCGACAGCCAGTGCCAACCGAACCAGGACAAGAGGCCAGCGGTTTCCATCGAGTCCCCCGTGGAGGCAAATTCGATGCGTGGCTTCAGTGAAACACCGCCGTCCGACTGCCCCAAGGAAACCGCCTAGTTAACTAGAACACTGGCGAACCAGTAGCCTATTGTTCTAGTTAACTGGACAATAGTTGACCAGTCAAAAATGGTGCGGCGAGATCAGGGGCGGCGGCAAAAGGTCGCAGCAGCGAGCGCTGCCGGGCCAGGGTACGGGAGACGCACTCGAAGTCGGCGCTGGGCTGAACTACAGACGGCACCCGCGTTGATTAGCCTTGCCGGGCTTGTAGCAGGACGCTTCGAGACGTCTCCATCACAACCACCCCCGAAAACGGAGTAGGTCACATTGAGTCCCTCTACCGAAGAACCCCACCGAGGTTCCTGCGGTTGACCGATGTAAGCGCGATTCTCAACATCTCGACCTCGCAAACCTATGCGTTGGTCCGCAGCGGCGAGCTGAAAGCGATCCAGATCGGCGGCCGAAACCAGTGGCGGGTCGAACGGCGGATGCTCGAGGAATACATCGCCGAGGCATACCGGCGCACGGCCCAGAATCTTGGGCAGCTGCCCGAGCAGCCACCGGCAGACGAAATCTGACCTACATGATGAAGCCGGGTCCAGTTAGCTCATGACGTGCCGTTGCCAGGCCCGTACAAAGCTGCTGCTATCCCATCTCGCCTACCGGGTGCTCGGACCGATGGGCCCCGGGCCGCTCAGCCAAGCCTGCCACGGAGGTGGGTCTTTTCGCGCAACTGCGCGCAACTGCGCGCAATGGTGAGCCCCAGCAGCCACGGAGGTGGGGTAGCCCGGGACTCCAGTGCTCTGGATAGTTTCCTAAACACCCCCACGGCTGCCAACCGCGCTCGCCCAGCAGGTTGAGTGATGTCTTCATCCCGGCTTTCCGATAGGCACACCGCCGGGAGATACGACCAGTGTGTCGAGAAACTCTGGATGCGCTCGGTGCGGATGATCTCCTCCAGCCGCCCGCTCCGGCCCCATTGATAGCGATGGTTCCGGGCAGATCTGGTCTCTGTCGGGCCCGCGACGTGAAGTGCAACAGCGTGTCCGACAGCGCCGGATGCCTGAGCCCATTCGGAGCGCTCACCGCTTGATTGTCACCGACCTCACCCGAACCGGCACGCCCCGGGGAGGGGTGATCGGGGTGGTGTGCCGGCCGTTGATCACCTATACGCTTTTCGGTATCACGCACATGAAAGGTGTTGTCAGGTATGCGGAATCCGACCAGCGGCGTTGTGGTTGAGGGCACTTTGCGGGCCGATTCGAGTGTGGCGATGTCGATCGATCCGCAGGGCATGGCACACATCATGGGGGTGTTGACCAACCTCTACAGCGACGCGCCGCTGGCGGTCCTGCGGGAGTACTCGACCAACGCCCGGGACGCACATCAGGCGGCCGGGATAGATCGGCCGATCGAGGTCAGTTTGCCGACCGCGCTGGACCCGACGCTGCGGGTGCGGGACTTCGGGGTGGGCCTGTCCGAGCAGGACATCCTGGGTGTCTACGCCCGGTACGGGTCCTCCACCAAACGCGGCAGTGACGAGCAGGTCGGGGCATTCGGGTTGGGCTCGAAATCGGCATTCACGCTGGCGCAGCAATTCCTGGTGACCTCGGTGCACGACGGTCGGTGCACGACGGTGCTGTTCGCCCTGGGCGCCGACGGGATCGGCTCGGTGTCGGTACTGCACCGGGGCGAAGCACAGGAGCCCAGTGGGGTGCAGATCGAGATCGGCGTGCCGCAACCGCATCTGGTCAGAGCCACCGCCGCACGATTTTTTGGGACGTGGCCCGCCGGATCGGTGCTGGTGGACGGCGCAACGCCGGTGTCGGTGCGCGACGGGGCGGTGCTGACCTGTGAGGGCCTGGTGCTCGCGGACCCGCAGAGCGAGGTCACCGCCGAAGGGTGGAATCTGGTGATGGGCGGGGTGGGCTACCCGCTGCCACGGGCGCTGCTGCTGCGAGCGGTACGGGACAAGGACGCGCCGGAGGCCCGGGCGGCGTTGGGAACACACGGGTTCCGGTCGGTATATGCGACGGTGCCGATCGGCGCGGTGGACATCACCCCGTCCCGAGAAGGGCTGCGCGACACCGCCCGCACGGTACGCGCGGTGCGGTCGGTGCTGGACGCGCTGCCCGACCTGCTGGCGACCGAGGTGCAAGCCGAACTGGACGCGGCGGGGACCGCGACTCAGGCGGCGTGGCTGCTGGCCGGGTACCAGCGCGCGCTGGACAAGCACCTGCTGCCGACGGCCAGGCTGACCTACCGGGGTGCACCCATCGGCGCGCCGGTGACGGTGCCGCTGACCACGATGACACTGACCGCCCGGCGGGGCAGCCGGGGCGGCCGGGAGCTGCGGGTCGATGACAACCTGCTGGTGTCTACGGCGAACATGCGGGACGTACTCGTGGTCACCGACACCCCCAAGGGTGCGGCCCGCAACCATCCCGCCCGCCGGTACCTGACCCAGAACAGCGACGGCACGCAGTGGGTGGTGTTCACGGCGGACTCGGCCGCGACGTTCGACTGGTTCGCCTACGGACCGGGCAGCCCGGTGAAAACCGTTCCCTACCCCATGTTCCGGCACCAGATCGACGAATACAGCACGGGCACGACCCGCCGGGCGACGGTGTACCGGACGTTGGCACCGCAGGACGGTGAGCCGGTGGAGCGGCCGGTGCCGTGGCTGCGTGAGCAGCCGCCGCCGGTTGTGCTGACCGCCCAGTTCTTTGGTTCGCAGGTGGCCAGGCAGGTGTTCCATGACCGGCCGATGGTGCTGCTGACCGACCGGCAGAGCCTGGCGGGTCTGATCCGGCGTGTCCCCGGCGCGAAGGACGGTGAACGGCTGCTCTGCGACGGAGCACGGCACTTGCTGAGAAACCTCAGTGACTACCAGCGTGAAACTCTCACCGCGTCGGTGATTGTCGACCGCTTCGAGCAGACCGCCCGCAACATCGACCGGGTGTTCGGCCGCCGCGCGCAGCAGGTGCCCGGGATGCGCCGATTGCTGGCCGACTACCAGCGGGCCCAGCGGATCTGCCTGGACCGCGCCCGTGACCGGACATTGTTGATCAGCGCCCACCACACCGCCGGGACGCCGCTGCCGCCACTGCGCCCCGAGCACCAACGGCAACTGGACGACCTGCTGGACCGGGCACCACTGCTGACCGCCCTGCTGCGCGCCGGACAACTCACCGACGACGAACTCGACGCCGCGCTGGCGTACCTGACCACCGCGTTGCCGAACGCGGCCTGACCGAAAGGGACCACGATGATCACCTGGCAGTTGACCAGCACCGCCACCGGCCAAGCATTGGCCGTCGCCTTCCCCAATGGCTCGGTGGTGACCGTCCCGGGCACCCACCCCACGTTCGACCCGCTGATCCGGCACCTACGGACCACCATCGACCCGGACCCGCAACGAGTGCGCGACCTGCTCAACGTCGGCGCGACCACGGCCGACGAACTGCGTCAGCTCTCGACCCGGGTCACCTACACCGGCGGCCTGATCCACTTCGACGGCCAAGCGCTGGACAACGCACTGACCAGGCACCTGGTGCGGTTGATCCGCGCCGGTGACCGCTCCTACGGCCGGTTCGTCGCGTTCCTGGAAAACCTGGCCGAGAACCCGTCCGGCCGTTCCCGCAGGCAACTGTTCACCTGGCTGTCCGAACGGGACATGACGATCACCCCGGACGGCCAGTTCATCGCCTACAAAGGCGTCCGCGACGACCCCGGCAACACCTCGATCCACTCCGGCCGGGCCAGCGTAGACGGCGGCGAACACCACGGGCACATCCCCAACCGGGTCGGCTCGGTGATCACCATGCCGCGCAATCAGGTCAGCGACGACAAACACATGGGCTGCACGACCGGGTTGCACGTTGGAACCTGGGACTACGCCAACAGTTTCGGTCAGCGCACCCTGATCGTGTCGGTCAACCCCCGGGATGTTGTATCAGTCCCCAAGGACTGCGAGTTCCAGAAGCTGCGCTGCTGCCGGTACATCGTGCTCGATGTGATCCGCAGCCCGCTTGACACGCCCAGTTACGACGCAGCTTGACCCGCTGACCCGCACCCCCGTGGGGTGGCCGCCGTCGCGGCCAACCCCACGGGCCACCACCCTCCCCTCGCCCCCTTGGCACCGCCCCGGCCAGGGGAGGGGTCGCCCCTGGCCGGGGCGACTCCTCCCGATGCCTATGTCTTTGTGATGCCACGCCGTACGTTGTGATTGTCCGTTTGGTGTTGGTGGTGTCGAGCCGGCGCCGCGCATGGACGGAGATCGATTCACAGTCAAGGGGAAAGAGGCGACCGGTGACCAACAATGAGCAGCCCGCCCACAGCGCGTTGACGATCACCCACACCGCGAGCGGGGGCACCCTGATCGAGGGAACCGCTCGAGGTGACGACGCCGGGCCAGTGCTGCGGCAGGCGGGATGGCGGTGGTCGCGCGCCCTGGGGTCCTGGTTCGTCCCACGGTCCCGGGACCGCCGGCCCGATCGCTCGCTGATCGACCGCACCGTCCGCGGCCTCACCGAGGCCGGATTCACCGTGCACACCGACCTGGATGACGCGCTGCGCAGCACCGCCGAGGTGGAGGCACACCTGACCCAGCGCCGACAGGACAGAGCCGACAACCTGGCGCAACGGGCCGACCACGCGCAGCTCGCGGCCGACAACGCCGACGTCAAGGCGGACGAGCTCACCGGCCGGCTGCCATTCGGCCAACCGATCCTGGTCGGCCACCACAGCGAACCGGCCATGCGCCGGCACGCCGAACGGATCCGCGCCGCCACCGAACGCGCGGTCGCCACCCAGGCCGCCGCCGACCAGGCCCGCGCCCGCGCCGTCACCGCGGCCGCCGGCCACGGCGCCCGGCACAACCCGGTGACTGTCGCCAACCGCACCGCAAACCTGACGGCGCGGCAACGCCAGCTCCGGCGTCGCCTAGACGGATCCACCCGCACAGTCGCGGTGCTGCCCGACGGCAACCGCCACACCGAGACCACCCCGCCGGCGACCGGCACCGCCCGCGACGACCTCACCGACCAACTCGCCCAGGTCACCGAGCAGCTCACCTACTGGCAGCAGATCCGCGCCGACCAGATCCGAACCGGAACGACCGGCGACTACGGCCCGCACTCAGTCCACGTCGACGACCTGGTCAAGCTCAGCGGCCGGTGGTACCGGGTGCGCCGCACCAACGCCAAAACCTTCCGCGTCCACATCGAACCCGGCATGAACAGCACCGCCGCGTACCACCAGATCCAGGACCACCGGCCCACCGGCACCGTGCCCGCCGACCAACCAGCAGGCCGCTGACCCGCGGGCCGTCGCCTCGACCCGGGGAGGGGTCGCGCCGGCCCACTCACCGCCTATCCATTTATGGTGCCACTGCATACGCTGTACTTGTCAATCCGTTCGGGGCGGGAGTCCCGTTGATGCAGAGGGGTTTTGAAATGTCGGAGACAGTCGTGTTGACCCGCCGGGCGCAGCTATTGGCGTTGGCGGTGCAAATGGCCGGGTACGTCCCGACCGAGTCGTTGGCGGTCGTGACGATCCGCAGCAAGCAGGTCGGCCCGGTCGCGGTTGTAAAGCTGCCCACCACGGCCGATCTGACGTGGACAGTCGCGGAGACGCTGACCGGGATGCTGCAACGGCACGCCGACGCCGCAGTGCTGGTCGTGTTCACCGACCGACCCCAAGCGTGGGCGCAGCCGGTCCAGCAGTTGGCGGAGCAGCTGGACCGCGCCGCCGAGATCAGCGCGGTCCTGTACGCAGACGGCGACTCCTACGGCAGCTACGGCGACGACCGGGAGAGCGGTACCTGGTCGTTAGACGACCTGCCGGACGGCGTGCGGCTGACCGGGTTGCGGGTGGCGCCCAGCCGGGACACCCTGCGGGCCGCGCTCGATCCCAGCAGTGGCGGACGGGTCATTGCCCAGCACCAGTTCTCCGAAGCCGCCGTCGAACTGACCGGGCGTGATGACGTGGCCCAGCGCGGGGCCACTCTGCTGGATCAGGCGTTCACGCTGGCACAGCACGGAAAGCCGCTGGACGACGATCAAGCGGCCGACCTGATCGTCGCACTGGCCGCTGACGCGATGGCCAGGTTCACCGCCGTCGTCGCCGCCGTGTCTGCGGCGACCAACCCCGTACGGCAGCCCGCCGCCCTATCTGCCCTGACCATGCTGGTCGGCGCGACCCCGGACGAGCTGATCGAGGGAACCGGGACAGTGCTCGCCTACGCCGCCTACGTCGGCGGCAACGGCACTCTGGCCAACCTGGCAATCGACCGGATCGCCCAGACCAACCGCAGCGCACCAACCATCGCAGTGCTGGACGCGCTGATCCAGCAGGCCACCCCACCCGCCGAGGTCAAAGCGTTCATCGACGACGCTGCGCAGCGATTGTTCGGTCCGCCCACCCCCTAAAGACCACCGGGTGACCGGCCGTCCCCTCCGGCCGGTCACCCGGGTCCCCGCCCCCACGCCCGACCCGGGGAGGGGTCGGGCGTGGGGGCGGGGACCCAAAGCTGAAAAAATCTGGTTGGGCAGCGCTTGATCCATGAGGGCAAACCCCCAGTCGCCCAGGCCGGCGATCATCGTTCCCTCGGGGGTCTCGATCTGGATCTGGTCCCGGGCTCCAGCTCGTTGGACCCGCCGCAATCGCGGATTAGTACCTCGGTCTGGACGAGAACCGCCGGGCAAAGGCCACTACACAAACCACGCGGACACCTGGTGGGCGTCGATGCGTTGGAGGTTCGCGCGCGTGAGTGAGGCGTGCCGGACGGCGTCATCGCCTGCAGTCTTGGCCGCGCCGCGTCGGGTGAGTGGTCCGGTCCCTTAGTCGCTTCCAGCGGGACCATCTGCCGATCTCAACCTCGCTTGGCTCCGGCGCGACCGTTTGATCCCGCCTCGACGTCTGGGGTTGATCGTCGTGTTCAGGCTCCCTGGTTGGGAGCGGCGATCCGGTAGGTCGCACGGGCGACATCATGAAGAAGCTTCGTTGTTTTGGCGTCGGAGCCCAGCACTTGGGTCACGATTTGGAGGGTTGCTCCCAAGGTGAGACCGGGTTTGTCGATCGGGTAGTTCGAGGCCCACATTGTGCGGTCCGACCCGAAGCAGTCGTGCAGGTGGCGGATCAGCGGTGCCGCTCGGTCCACCAGTTCACCGACTGACGCCGCGGTGAGGGGGCGGCGGCGCTCCCCGCCGAGAACTGGCATGCCGAGTCCAGAGTGCTTGGCCACGACGTTGGGGTGTTCGGCGAGCGCCGCGACGTTCTCACGCCATGCGTCCAGTTGAGCAGTTCGTTCGTACGCGGTGCGGCCGACGCCTCGCCCGCGCGGGCCGAAGGCTCCCACCGGTGTTGCGTAGTGGTTGAGCACGAATGTGGTCTCGGGGTACTCCGTGACGAGCGTGAGAGTGTCCGTCAGTTGGTGGTCGTAGCACCAGATCTCCATCGACAGGTCGCGTGCCGCCACTGCGGCGAAGCCGTTCAGGAAAGCGCGGCTGCTGAGCACGTTCGGGGCGTCGGCGAAGTCGCGTACGCCGGGATCAGGATGGTGCGTCGCGGAGAGTCGAATTCCCCGAACGAGTGGAGAGGCTTCGAGGTGGCCGTCGAGGACTGCCGCTACGTCCGGCCATCTGGGGTCCACGTGGGCGATGATCGCGCCGAGGTCGGGGTTGGAGTCGCGCCCAAACGGTAGCGTCGTCAACCAGCGGGTCTCGGCGACTGTGTCCATGGGTTTGCGTGCTGGCCAGGCGGCTTCGATGTGCACGACCGCAAGAACTGGCAGTTCGGCAGCGTCGCGCCGGTAGTCAGCTGGCAGGTAGGGGCGCAGCACGTGGGCTGGGTTGCCGACGAATTCGCGGTCGGCCTGTGGCACGGTCCAGCGCAACGCACGAGGGATTGTGGGCAGGAACCGTAGGAGTCGCGCCGTGCCCGACTTGGCTCGGCGTGTGGTCAGCGGGTCCCACTGATGGATGTGGGGATCGATGATCCCGCTTGGCGGTAGGTCCGGCCTGGCAACGGCTGAGGTGGATGGCATCTAGTTCTCCTTTGAGAGGTCGCGAGCCTGGCGCGGCACGGTCACGCGTCGCGCAGTGGAGCGGTGAGTTCGCTCAGGAGGTTGGCTCCAGGATGAGGGTGCGGAGCAACGTCGGCGGCAACGGCGAGATGGTCTCCAGGAAGTGATGGTGCCGTTCGTGTTCGCCGGGAACTACAACGGCCCGGGACAATGGCGCTACGGCCTCGGCTTCGTCGAGACCGGCGGGTTCTTCGGGGGTGAAGGCAGTTTCGCCGGCTACGAGTCGGCCGCGATGTACTCGCCGGCCCTGGACACGGCGATCGTGCTGGCGTCCACCAAGCTCGCCAACGCGATCACCCCGCCGCCGATGGTCCAGGCCCTGGCCATGGCGGTCTACCCCACCGACGTCGACTTCGGGCTCACCCCCGCCGAAGCCATGCAGCCCAACAACTTCGACACCGGACCCGCCGGTAAACCAGACATCTGCGACTGGGCGATCCCCCGGGCGGAGTGGACCACCCTGTCGGCCGACTGGATTAGCGGTTGGTGTGACTTCCTTGGGGCTGGAAGCGTTACTTCCGGCCACCGCGGGTCCTCCTCGAACGGGATGACGTCGGCGGTCTCGACCTGCCACCGCGCCAGTGCCTCTCGGAGGTCCCTTTCGACGCCGTCCAGGTCGGGGCGGCCGGCGAGGTTGCGGCGCTCGTGGGGGTCGGCCGCACGGTCGTAGAGTCGCGTCCCTCGTAGAGGGAGCCACGCCGATCAGTGCGCCGGCGGCCGCAACCCAGGGAGAGGTGAACGCCGGCGGCCGCGCGGGCGTACGTTTCGTGGTATCACTCCCGGGAACGAGCTGGCTGGGGGTATCAGACGCCCAAGAAAACAGGAAGCAGGAAAGGGGAATGATGACGTGGCCACGGTGACCGCTCCGCCGGCGTCACCGGGTATCGAGCCGCGGCCGGTGAAGATGACTGCTGCGCAGATGCTCGAGCGGCTGGCGTTGCTCAAGCCGCTCGCGGCCGGCAATCGGGGACCCGTCCCGGCCGGCGATCCCCGGCGGGTGGCCGGTGAGGAGTACGCCTGGCTGATCGACCTGGCGTACCGGCAGGGCATGACGCCCGGCGAGCTGGCCACGGCCACCGGCTCCTCATGGCCGGTGCTGCGGGCACGGCTGGCTCGGCACGGATACCGGGCCGCACCTCCGACGATGACGCCCTACCAGGGGGCGGCGGAGAAGCAGGAGCCGGCGGCGGAGTGTCAGCGAGGGCACCCTTTCGACGAGGAAAACACCTACCGGTACGCCGACGCTGCCGGAGCAGAGCATCGGGTGTGCCGTCGGTGCCGGGCGGATCGAATGAAGACCAAGAGGCGGCTGGATGCGAAAGCGGCTCGGGAGAGCCGCCTCCGGCACGACCTGGGAACTCTGAGTGGGGCCAGCGTAACTGGGCCGACCCGTCTGGACATGGATGACGCACTTGATCTCATCGAGAAGATGACCGGACGGCGACCGGCCGCGGCCACCATCCGCGGATACCTGTCCCGCGGGACGATGCCGGCCCGGGGGCCGGACGGTCGCTTCGACGCGACGGAGCTCCGGCTGTGGCTGCAGTTACGTGCACCGCAAGCGAATGCCGCCACCGTGGCACGTTTCCAGCGCCGTCTGGCCCGGCTGAGGACGCCGCAGGCCCGCGCCCGCGCGGTGGCCGAGGCCAGACAGGCGCATGTGTCCTGGGCGGACATCGGGGAGCCGTTGGGGTTGACCCGGCAGCAGGCCCACCAGCAGTTCGCAGCAACGACCTGACCACCAGGGCACCGCTACCCGGTTTGCTGCGATGCGGCGGCAGTTCCCGACGAGACGACGGTCAGATGACGCGACCCGGACCGGCGACGCGTCGCCGATGAGATGCGGGGCCGATGCGCGGACGTCGAGGTGAGGGACACCCACTGCTGATCACCCGGCGGCAGCAAGGCGGGAACTGACAGCGGGGTCAACCACCGACACAGCTGAGTGCCGGCCGGGGGGACATTAAGCGGTTTGGCGGTGAACAGCAGCAGGCCCGCCGTGGCCGAGAGCCGGACCGGTGCGTGCAGAGTCGGCGAGACTGTCACCCCGGCACGATCGGCCAGCAGTTCGCGCACGGCCTCGAGCGGGTTAATGCCGGCGTCCCACTGCATCGACGGGAGCCTCCAGACCCCGGTGTCGTGGTCCCGGCAGGCCAGGACCCGATCGCCGTCACGGACGACGGCGACCAGCCGCAACCGCATTACCGCGTCCGTGGCGGGCTGCTGGCTCATCGGGCGCCGCCGGGCATAACGGTCAGCACGGGCCGGCGGATGGGCTGTTCACTCGGCCGTTGCCGCTCGAGTTCGGCGACCAACATGCCGGTGGCCGTGATCAGTTCCGCTTCACGGTCCAGCGGGGTCCACAGCCGCGCGGGCCACGGCCACAACAATGGCAGGTCCCCCACCCCGGTCTGCCGGACAAAGCCCGGTAGTGCGTAGCAGGCCGCGGCGAACCCCAAGGCGTCGGCCGTTGATGCTCTGGTGCTGCGGGCCAGGTCTCCTGGCACCGGGCCAACCAGGGCTCGGCGGCCGTTCTGGACCGCCGCCAGAACATCGTCGACCGCCAGGTCCGGACGCAGTTGCGCATGCGCGACCAAGGCGAATCCGGCGGCAGCGAGGAGTTCGCCGTAGCGGTCGTCGACGGGCGTGTAACCGGTGCTGAATGGCCACCATCCGGGTTGACCGTCGCCGCCGGCGTTCCGCGCGTAACCCGGTAACGCATAACATGCACAGGCCAGAGCGCAAGCGACAGAGAGGTTTTCGACTTGGGTCTGCTGCGGTGGGGTGAACCACGGCAGCAAAGCCGTCAGATCGCTCATGACCAGCGCCGTTTGATCCAGGTGCACTGCAGTGGTCATGTGTGGCGACTCCCGGCGATCGGACCCCCGACGGTGGCTGGTCGCACCATGGTGACGCAACACCCGGCCATTCAAAATGCCAGGTTTCTAGTTATCTACCTACGCATCGGGGCCGTCGGTGGCGATCAGAACGATACGAGGGGGCCAATATGACTGTCCTGCCCAACGTTGAAGGTCTGCCGCATCCGACCGGGCCCTGCTGTAGACGTAGGCCTGGCTCGATGGACCCGAAGAAAACCGCTGGATGGTCTGGCCCAAGGAGCACGGCATACCCGTGCAGCACGACGCGATCCTCCCGCTCCACCGGCCGCGGGAAACCGCTCGACCCACCTGATCACGTCGTACGGCTCGAGTCTGCAGTGCATCAGTACCTGGCTCTCATCGTCAGTGGTTCGGGAATTTCTGCTGACCTCCTGAAGGCCAAAGCGCATGCCCTCAAACTAGAGCCCATTCGTGCCTTTTTACAACCTGCAGCGGACCGATATTGACTTACATGCAACAATGCAATCTATGTATTTGATTTATTGCGTATAACTAGCCACGTGGGGGGTCAGTATTGCTGGTCCATTATAATTACTGCGGCGAGCCCAGAGTATTACT
>Ga0208851_1000649_pt1 | contig 14001 bp, 12 predicted proteins | sample NGESurshal092012_FD_184481 | JGI IMG/M metagenome (GOLD analysis project Ga0208851, IMG submission 184481) | Arctic peat soil microbial communities from Barrow, Alaska - NGEE Surface sample 415-2 shallow-092012 (SPAdes) | ecosystem: Environmental > Terrestrial > Soil > Wetlands > Peat ... | reverse complement strand
CGCCCGCCGAGCCCGAGCAGGCCTGACGCACTGCAGGAGCCGCACCCCATCCCCTTCGTCGGACTGACCGGGGGACTGGGGTCGGGCAAGTCCACCGCGCTCGCGGCGCTCGAGGCGCTCGGCGCTGCGACGCTGTCCACAGACGCTGTCGTGCACGAGCTGTACGCGAGCGACGAGTTGCGCGACGCCGTCGTGGCCCGCTGGGGCGCGGAGGTCGCGCCCCGCGGGGTGGTCGATCGCTCCGCAGTCGCGCGCCATGCGTTCGCCGCACCGGCCGAGCGCGCGTGGCTGGAGCAGCTGCTCTGGCCCCGCGTCGGAGCGCGCGTGGCGAGCTGGCGCGCCGAGCTGGAGCGGCGCGAGCCGCGTCCGGTCGCCGCTATCGTGGAGACACCGCTGCTGTTCGAGGCCGGGATGGAGTCGCTCTACGACGCGACGATCGCGGTCATCGCCGACGAGGGCGTGCGGGCCGAGCGCGCTGCGGCGCGCGGGCACGAGGCCGTCGACGAGCGTGCCGCGCGGCAGCTCTCCCAGGACGAGAAGGCGGCGCGCGCCACCCATGTCGTGCGCAACGATGGCTCGCCCGAGGATCTGCAGTCCGCCCTGGCCGTCATCCTGCAGCAGCTGCGCCGATGAACACGCAGACCCACCCAGCCGCCCGCTCCTCCCGCGCGCCCTCCCGCGCCGCCGGCCCGCGCCGGCGGAAGTTCACCGCCGTGCTGGTGGGCGCCGGCCTGCTCGTCGTCGCCGTGCTGGCGCTGCAGGGGGTCTTCCACCACGCCGTCAAGGAGATCACGCTCCCGCTCCACCACGAGGACATCATCCGCCAGCAGGCCGCCGAGAAGAACCTCGATCCGGCGCTGATCGCCGCGGTCATCTACGCCGAGTCGCGCTTCGTCTCCGGCCGCACGTCGAGCGCCGGCGCCGAGGGCCTGATGCAGATCACCCCTGCGACCGCCGCCGACATCGCGCGGCGCTCGGGCGGCACGGCGTTCGTGACCTCCGACCTGGCGACCCCGCAGGTGAACATCTCCTACGGCTCGTATCTGCTCAGCGAGCTGCTGCGCCGCTATGGCGGCAACGAGACGGCGGCGCTCGCCGCCTACAACGCCGGCCCGGGCAACGCGGACCGCTGGGGCGGGTCGTCGCTGACCGTCAGCGGCATCCCGTTCGCCGAGACGCGCGCCTACGTGGCCAAGGTGCTCGACGCGCAGCGCCGCTATCGCACGAGCTACAGGCGCGAGCTGGGGCTGTGACGGTCGACCCGCGCGGCGACGACATGCGCAGGTTCGGCGACGAGGACCACGGCGGGCCGGTGGTGATGCTGAATCTCCGGGCTACCAGGCGATCACCGAGCTGCGCACCGCAGGGCTCGTGAGTTCGGCGCGGAGACCGCGGGTCCGGGGTCTACCCTTGGAGCGATGCCCGAGTTCCGCCTGGATGCAGCCTTCACGCCCGCCGCCGACCAGCCGCAGGCGATCACGCAGATCACCGAGGCGGTGACCCTCAACGAGCGGTTCACGACGCTGCTCGGCGCCACCGGGACGGGCAAGACGATGACGATGGCGGCCACGATCGAGCGCCTCCAGCGCCCCGCGCTCGTGCTCGCGCACAACAAGACGCTCGCGGCGCAGCTGTGCAACGAGTTCCGGATGTTCTTCCCGGACAACGCCGTCGAGTACTTCGTCAGCTACTACGACTACTACCAGCCCGAGGCGTACGTCCCCAGCAAGGACCTCTACATCGAGAAGGACTCGGCGATCAACCAGGAGGTCGACCGGCTGCGCCATGCCGCGACGGCCGCGCTGTTCGCGCGCCGCGACGTGATCATCGTCGCCTCGGTCTCCGCGATCTACGGCATGGGCTCGCCGGAGACCTACGACGGCAACCTGCAGCTGCTCGCCAAGGGCGCGACGATCGACCGCGACGCGCTGCTGCGCAAGCTCGTCTCGATCCAGTACACGCGCAACGACACGGCGCTGGGCCGCGGCTCCTTCCGCGTGCGCGGTGAGGCGCTCGAGGTGTTCCCGGCCTACGCCGAGACGGCCTACCGCGCCACGCTCTTCGGTGACGAGATCGAGCGCCTGCAGGAGTTCGACCCGCTGACCGGCGAGCTGCTCCAGGACGACATCGAGCACGTCGGCATCTGGCCCGCGACGCACTACAACGTCAAGGAGGGCGTGATGGAGCGCGCGGTCGAGGAGATCGGCAGCGAGCTGAATGCCCGCTGCGCCGAGCTCGAGGCGGAGGGCAAGCTGCTCGAGAGCCATCGCCTGCGCCAGCGCACGCAGTACGACATGGAGATGCTGCGCGAGATGGGCTTCTGCAACGGCATCGAGAACTACTCGCGGATCCTCGACGGCCGCCGTCCCGGCGATCGCCCGTACTGCCTGATCGACTACTTCCCCGACGACTTCGTCTGCTTCATCGACGAGTCCCACCAGACGGTGCCGCAGCTCGGGGCGATGTACGAGGGTGACCGCAGCCGCAAGACGACGCTCGTCGACTACGGCTTCCGGCTGCCGAGCGCGATGGACAACCGCCCCCAGACCTTCGACGAGTTCCTCTCGATCACGCCGTCGATCGTGTTCCTCAGCGCGACCCCCGGGGACTTCGAGCGCTCGCACGCGACGCGCATCGTCGAGCAGATCGTGCGCCCGACCGGGATCGTCGACCCGGTCGTCGAGGTGCGCGCGACGCGCAACCAGATCGACGACCTGATGAACGAGGTGCGGGTCAGGGTCGACAGGCACGAGCGCGTGCTGGTCACGACGCTCACGAAGAAGATGAGCGAGGACCTCACCGACTACCTGCTCGAGATGGGCTTCCGCGTGCGCTACCTGCACAGCGAGGTCGACACGCTCGAGCGGATCCAGATCATCCGCGACCTGCGCCTGGGCGAGTACGACGTGCTCGTCGGCGTGAACCTGCTGCGCGAGGGCCTCGACCTGCCCGAGGTGACGCTCGTCGCGATCCTCGACGCCGACAAGGAGGGCTTCCTGCGCGGGGAGACCTCGCTGATCCAGACGATCGGCCGCGCCGCGCGCAACATCGAGGGCACCGTGATCATGTACGCGGACAAGGAGACCGCAGCGATGAAGGCGGCGCTCGGGGAGACCGACCGCCGTCGCGCGATCCAGCTGGCCTACAACGAGGAGCACGGCATCACCGCGGCCTCGATCACGAAGGGCGTCAGCGACATCGCCGAGTTCCTCACCGCCGAGAGCAAGGTGCCCAAGGGCCGCCGGCGCTCGGAGCGCAGGCGCGCGAAGGACCTCGCCCCGGACGAGCTGGAGCGCACGCTCGTCGAGCTCGAGGAGGAGATGCTGGCCGCGGCGGATGACCTGCGCTTCGAGTATGCGGCCCGGCTGCGCGACGAGATCCGCGACCTGCGGCGCGAGCTCAATGCGCTGTCGGACGCCGGGATCGAGCTCGTCGAAGAGGCGTGAGCGCCGCGCTCCAGGACGCGCTGCTGGGCTGGTACGCCCGCACGCATCGCGACCTTCCGTGGCGGCGCACCACGGACCCCTACGCGATCCTCGTCTCCGAGGTGATGCTGCAGCAGACGCAGGTCGCGCGCGTCGCGGGGCGCTACGAGGCGTGGCTGGAGCGCTGGCCGGACGAGGACGCGCTCGCCGGGGCGCCGCGCGCGGAGGTCCTCAGCGCCTGGGTCGGGCTGGGCTACAACACGCGCGCCGTGCGGCTGCAGGCCGCGTGTGCGGTCGTCGCGCGCGACGGCTGGCCGCGCACGGCCGCCGGCCTGCGCGCGCTGCCCGGCGTCGGCCCGTACACGGCGGCCGCGGTCGCCGCGTTCGCCTTCGGGGAACGCGTGGCCGCCGTCGACACGAACGTGCGGCGCGTGGCGGCGCGCATCGGGCGCGGCACGCCGGACGAGCTGCTGGGCGACGACGCCGCCATCTGGAACCAGGCGATGATGGAACTCGGGGCGACGGTCTGCCGGGCGCGCGAGGCGGCCTGCGACGCCTGCCCGGTGGCGGACTGGTGCGCCTCGGCGGGCCGCGTCGACGTCCCGGAGCGCCGGCCGCCGGGGTCGCGTGAGCGGTTCGAGGACTCCAACCGCTGGGTTCGCGGCCGGGTGATCGCCGCGCTCGCCGCGGGGGACGGGCTGCCGGCGGGGATCGACGCCGAGCGCCTGCGGCATGCGCTCGACGGCCTCGTCCGCGACGGGCTGGTGGCCGACGGCGGGGAAGGGGCGCGGCTCGCGTGAGCACCCTCTACGCTGACGCACGATGAGCACGGACCACGCACGCGACCCGCGCCGCGAGCCGCTCGAGCGGCTCGACGCGCTCGAGGACGAGCTCGCCACCCTCGTCGCGACGCTGCGCGAGGGCGCGGGGCGCCTGCGCGACGAGATCGCCCGCGTCCGTGCGAGCGTCGAGGCGCTGCCCGGGGCGCCCGCGCCGCCGCCGCCGGCCGTCGCGGACACGGGCGACGCGGAGGGCGCCCGGCTGGTGGCGCTCGACCTCGTGCTCAGCGGCACACCCCGCGACGCGGCCGTGCTGCGCCTCGCAGCCGAGTTCCCCGGCGTCGACGCGGCGGCGCTGCTCGACGAGGCCGGCGCAACTTCCGGCGTCTGAGCAGGGTTTCCAGCTTCGTGCGTCGCATTCTCGCCATCGCGCCGGCCCTCGCGGCCTGCCTGCTCGTGCTCGCGGCGCCCGCCGGGGCCCGCACGGTTCCCCCCGGGTTCTTCGGCGTCATGGCGAACGGACCGCTGGAATCGCCGCTCGTCGACGTCGACGCGGAGTACGCGGTCATGCATGCCACCGGCGTCGAGAGCATCCGCATGCCGGCGCTGTGGAGCCAGATGCAGCCGTTCCGCACGCTCGACGAGGTGCCTGCCGCCGATCGCGCCCGCTACACCGTCGTCGACGGGGTCCCGACCGACTTCGGCGCGATGGACGCCCGCGTCGGCGCCGCCGCGCGCAATCATCTCGACATCCTCGCGCTCGTCCTGCAGACCCCCTCGTGGGCCGCCACGGACGCCTCCAACGTCTTCTCGGCGCCACGCGACGACGGCGACTACGCGCGCTTCCTGCGGGCGCTGATCGGTCGCTACGGGCCGCAGGGCAGCTACTGGAGCGCGAACCCCGGGGTCGTCAGGCGCCCGCTGCGCCAGTGGCAGATCTGGAACGAGCCGAGCCTGCCCCGCTACTTCGCCGTGCGCTCCTTCGCCAGGCCCTACGTGCGGCTGCTCGGCGACGCCTATCGCGCGGTCAAGGCCGCCGACCCGGGCGCGACCGTGGTCACGGCGGGCCTGCCGAACTTCTCCTGGAAGGACCTCGAGACGCTCTACCGTGCCGGGTTGCGCGCCAAGGGCCACTTCGACGCCGTCGCCGTGCACCCGTTCACCGGCAGGCCGGCCGACAGCGTGCGGATCCTGCGGTACGTGCGCGCGGTCATGGACCGGCACGGGGACACCCGCGCCGGGATCTGGGTGACGGAGGTCTCGTGGCCGTCGGGGCGCGGCAAGGCGCAGTCCAACCAGCGCTGGGTGACGACGCCCGCCGGCGAGGCGACGAAGGTGCGCCAGGTCTACGAGGCCTACGCCGGGGCCGCGAAGTCCCTGCGCCTGCAGCGCGCCTTCTGGTACTCGTGGGCCACGACCGACCGCGACTCCCCGAACGCCTTCGACTACGCGGGCCTGCGCACCTGGACGGCGGCCGGCACGTTCATCGCCAAGCCGGCGCAGGCGGCCTACCGGGCCGTCGCCCGCCGGCTCGGATAGCCTCGCCGCATGGGCGAGGCCATCGCGGAGGTGCTGGCGCTCGGCGTCGGCGTCGCGCTCAGCCCGCTCGCGATCATCGCCGTCGTCTTGATGCTCGCCGCGCCGCGTGGTCGTCGCAGCGGCGCAGCGTTCCTCGTGGGCTGGGTGCTGGCGCTGGGCGCGGTCGGGACGATCGCGCTGCTCATCGCGGACGTCGCCGACGCTGACGCGGACGGCTCGCCGGCCACCTGGGTGAGCATCGTCAAGATCGTCCTCGGCGTCCTGCTGCTCGTCGTCGCCGCGCGGCAGCTGCGCCGGCGCGCGGGCGACACGGAGAGCGAGCTTCCCGGCTGGATGCGCCGGCTCGACGGCATCACTCCCGCGCGCTCGGCGGGCCTCGCCGTCGTGCTCGCCGCGGTGAAGCCGAAGAACCTGCTGCTGACGGTCGCCGCCGGCGTCGCGATCGCGCAGACGGGCGCTTCGCCGGCGGGGCAGGCCGTCGCACTCGCGGTCTTCGTGCTGCTGGGAGGCCTCGCGCCCGGCGTCCCCGTCGCCATCCACGTGCTGATGGGCGAGCGCGGGCCCGGAATCCTCGCGGCGATGCGGGAGTGGATGCTCCGCGAGAACGACACGATCATCGCGGTGCTGTGCCTGGTGCTGGCGGTGAAGCTCATCGGGGATGCTGTGTAAAAGGGGGTTTCGCACAACCCGACCCGGCGCGGCCGGGATCGAGTTGGGGACGTCACACGCGAACGTCTGTTCGCCCCTCTAGAATCACCCCCAATGCCGCCCTCCGACACGATCGTCGTCTCAGGCGCTCGTGAGCACAACCTCAAGAACGTCTCGATCGAGCTTCCGCGGAACTCGCTCGTCGTCATCACCGGCCTCTCCGGATCCGGGAAGTCCTCGCTCGCCTTCGACACGATCTACGCCGAGGGCCAGCGCCGCTACGTCGAGTCGCTGAGCGCCTATGCGCGCCAGTTCCTGGGGCAGATGGACAAGCCCGACGTGGACTCGATCGAGGGGCTCTCGCCGGCGATCTCGATCGACCAGAAGACGACCTCGCGCAACCCGCGCTCGACCGTCGGCACCGTCACCGAGGTCTACGACTACCTGCGCCTGCTGTGGTCCCGCGTCGGGCATCCGCACTGCTACAACTGCGGCGCGCCGATCACCGGCCAGTCTGCCGAGCAGATCATCGACCAGGTGATGGAGCTCCCCGACGAGACGCGCTTCATGGTGCTCGCGCCGGTCGTGCGCGGGCGCAAGGGGGAGTACGGCAAGCTGTTCGAGGAGCTGCGCTCCGACGGGTTCGCCCGCGCGAAGGTCGACGGCGAGCTGCGCATGCTCGAGGACGGCGTCGAGCTCGACAAGAAGTTCAAGCACGACATCTCGGTCGTCGTCGACCGGCTCGTCATGCGCCCGGACCTGCGCAAGCGCCTCGCCGACTCGATCGAGACGGCGGTCGGCCTCGCGGACGGCATCGTCGAGATCGAGCTCGTCCCGCGCGCTGACGGGCCGAAGGACGGGCGAAGCCCGGCCGGTCAACGGCGGCAGGATGCCGCCGAGCCGTCTCAGGAGACGGGGCGGGATGCCCCGCCGAGCAACCTCTTGACCTTCTCGGAGAAGTTCGCCTGCCTGAAGTGCGGGACCTCGATGCCCGAGCTCGAGCCGCGGATCTTCTCCTTCAACTCGCCCCACGGCGCCTGCGAGCGTTGCACCGGCCTGGGCTCGCAGATGGAGATCGACCCCGACCTGGTCGTGCCCGACCCGTCGCTCTCGATCGGCGAGGGCGCGATCGCGCCGTGGGCGGGGAGCTCGTCGCAGTACTACGACCAGATCACGCAGGCGATCGCCGCGGAGTACGGCGTCGACCTGGACGCGGCGTGGGAGGCGCTCCCGGACGAGCACCGCGACCTCTACCTCTTCGGCACCGGCGCCGACCGCGTCCAGATCACCTACAAGAACCGCTTCGGCCGCGAGCGCTCGTACGCGACGCGCTTCGAGGGGATCATCAACAACCTCCAGCGCCGCTACCGCGAGACGGACTCCGATGGCATGCGCGAGCGCATCGAGGAGTTCATGGCGGTCGTGCCGTGCCCCGCCTGCAAGGGCTCGCGCCTGCGGCCCGAGTCGCGCGCGGTGCTGGTCGGCGGGATGGCGATCCACGACTTCACGCGGATGTCCGTGCGCCAGGGCCTGCGCTGGGTGGACGAGGTGCAGCTGACCGAGACCGAGCGCCACATCGCGCGGCTGATCATGCGCGAGATCGAGGAGCGCCTGCGCTTCCTGGAGAACGTCGGGATCGGCTACCTGTCGCTCGACCGCGGCGCCGCCACGCTGTCCGGCGGAGAGGCGCAGCGCATCCGGCTCGCGACCCAGATCGGCTCGGCGCTGGTCGGCGTCCTCTACGTGCTCGACGAGCCGTCGATCGGGCTGCACCAGCGCGACAACACGAAGCTCATCGCGACGCTCGAGCGCCTGCGCGACCTCGGAAACTCGGTGCTCGTCGTCGAGCACGACGAGCAGACGATGCGCGCCGCAGACTGGCTCGTGGATCTCGGGCCGGGCGCCGGCGAGCACGGCGGCCGGATCGTCGCCCAGGGCACGGCCGCCGACGTGGAGCGGGTCGCCGAATCGCTGACCGGGCAGTTCCTCGCCGGGACGGCGAGCGTCGACGTGCCGGCGAGGCGGCGCACGCCGACGAGCCAGCTCGAGATCCGTGGGGCGCGCCAGCACAACCTGCGCGGCGTCGACGTCAAGGTCCCGCTCGGCGTGTTCACGGTCGTCACGGGCGTCTCGGGCTCGGGCAAGTCGACGCTCGTCAACGAGGTCCTCTACAAGGCCGTCGCCAATCGGCTGCACCGCGCGCGGCAGCGCGCCGGCGGCCACACGGCGGTGCTGGGGCTCGATCAGCTCGACAAGATCATCCAGGTCGACCAGTCGCCGATCGGCCGCACGCCGCGCTCGAATCCCGCCACGTACACCGGCCTGTTCGACGTGATCCGCGACCTCTTCTCCAAGACGCCCGAGGCGCGGGCGCGCGGCTACAAGCCCGGGCGCTTCTCGTTCAACGTCAAGGGTGGGCGCTGCGAGGTCTGCAAGGGCGACGGCCAGATCAAGATCGAGATGCACTTCCTTCCGGACGTCTACGTGCCCTGCGAGCAGTGCCATGGCAAGCGCTACAACCGTGAGACGCTCGACGTGCGCTTCAAGGGCAGGACGATCGCCGACGTGCTCGACATGCCCGTCGAGGAGGCCGTCGAGTTCTTCGTGAACATCCCGAAGGTCCGCCGGCGCCTGGAGACGCTGAACGACGTCGGCCTGGGCTACATCCGCCTCGGCCAGCCTGCGACGACGCTCTCCGGCGGCGAGGCGCAGCGCGTGAAGCTCGCGACCGAGCTCTCGAAGATCGCCACCGGCCGCACGCTCTACATCCTCGACGAGCCGACGACCGGCCTGCACTTCGCCGACGTCCAGCGCCTGCTCGACGTCCTGCACCGGCTCGTCGACCAGGGGAACTCGGTCGTCGTGATCGAGCACAACCTCGACGTCATCAAGACGGCCGACCGGCTGATCGACATGGGGCCCGAGGGCGGGGAGGAGGGCGGCACGGTCGTCGCCCACGGCACGCCGGAGGAGGTCGCCGGCACGCCGGGGTCCTACACCGGCGAGTTCCTCGCCGAGCTCGTCACGCCGGCGGCGCCGAAGGCACGGCGCGCCGCGCGCCCGCGGCGCAAGCCGGCGAAGGCGGCGGCCTGAGATGCCGGGCCGGCCCTCCGACGCCCGCCTGTGGTGGGTCAAGTGGCGCTGGTACCAGCGCAACGCGTTGCCGTGGAACCGGGCGCTCGTCCACCGCGAGTTCGCCCGCCGGCGCGCGTTCGTGAAATGGCCCGTCAACGGGGAGGTGCTCGAGCTGCTGCGTTCCGGGCGCCTCGAGATCGGTGAGGGGAGCCTGCTGGAGCCCGGCGTGTGGCTCACGGGCGGCGACCGGGGACGGATCCGGATCGGCGAGGGCGTCTTCCTCAACCAGGGCGTGATGCTCGCGGCGACCGGCCTGGTCGAGATCGGCGATCACTGCATGCTCGCCAACGGCGCGTTCGTGACCGACGCCGACCACCGCCACGATGACCCGACGCGCCCGATCACCTGGCAGGGCTTCACCTCGAAAGGCCCGACGCGGCTGGGCGACAACGTCTGGCTCGGCGCGAACGTCGTCGTGACGAGCGGCGTCACGATCGGCGCGCGCTCGGTGATCGGCGCCAACAGCGTCGTCACGCGCGACATCCCGCCGGGCGTGATCGCCGCGGGCGCCCCGGCCAGGGTGCTCAAGGAGATCGCGTTCGCACAGCCCACGCAGGCGCCCGGCCCGTAGGCCGGGAGCGGCGCCGGGCGCGACAGGGCACGCCCGCCCGCGTCCCCGGTGGCGCCCGGCGTCCTGGAGCGCCGTCACCGCGCAGCGAGCTGCTCGCGCATCGCGGTGATCTCGGCGGCGTCGATCGAGTAGCCGTGCTCGGGGCCCGGATAGGTCCGCTCGCGAACGTCCTGCGCGTACTGCGCGACGCCGGCGACCATCTCGTCGAGCAGATTCGCGTAGCGCTTGACGAAGCGCGCGCCCAGGCCCTCGCGGATCCCGAGCAGGTCGTGGAAGACGAGCACCTGTCCGTCGACGGCGGGCCCCGCGCCGATCCCGATCACCGGGATCTCCATGCGTGGCATGATCGCGGCCGCCACAGCGGAGGGGATCGCCTCGAAGACGATCGAGAAGCAGCCGGCCTCCTGCAGCGCCAGCGCCTCGCGCGCGATGCGCAGCCCGGCCTCGGCGGTGCGCCCCTGCGCCTTGTAGCCGCCCAGCGCGGTCGACGTCTGCGGGGTGAGCCCGACATGGCCCATGACGGGGATGCCCGCGGCGACGATCGCCCGGGCGCGGCGCACGGACGTCTCGCCGCCGCCCTCGAGCTTGACCGCGTCGCAGCCCGCCTCCTTGACGAAGCGCAGCGCGGTGGTGACCGCCTGCTCGTCGCTGACCTCGTAGGAGCCGAAGGGCAGGTCGCCGATCAGGAACGGGTTGTGCAGCCCGCGCCGCACGGCCTTGGCGAGCACGAGCAGCTCGTCGAGCTCGACGGCGACGGTCGACGGGTAGCCGAGCACGGTCATCGCGCCCGAGTCGCCCATCAGGACGAGGTCGACGCCGGCCTGCTCGGCGGCACGCGCGCTCGGGTGGTCGTAGGCGGTGACCATGACGATCGGCTCGCCGTGGCGCTTCTTCTCGAAGAGGCGCGGGAGGGTCATGGGCAGCCGCGAGGCGTCCGGCGGAACCTGCACGTTGCTGGGCATGGTGGACATGGCGGTTGCTCCTGTCTTCCGCGGTTGACGCCCCCGCTACGCGCGGAGGGTCGCCACCTCGGCGTCGACATCGAGGATCTGGGACATGGGTGCGACGGGAAGGTTGTCGATCAGGCGGACGCGGCCGACGCGTGCTGCGGTGACGAGCAGCAGGTCGCGGTCGAGGCGGGCGGCCGGGGCGAGGGTCGCAGGGTCCACGACCTCGAAGTACTCCGGCTCGGCGCCGTGCTCACGCAGTGCGGCGAGGCCGGCTGCGCGGACCGCATCGCCGCCTGAGAGCGTGCCGCGGGCGATCGCGGCGGCGACCGAGCGCAGCGCGCGCGAAAGCGCGAGCGCCTGCTCGCGCTCGCCGGCGCCGAGGTGGGCGTTGCGGCTGGAGAGCGCCAGCCCGTCGGGCTCGCGGACGGTGGGGCACAGCTCGACGCGCACGGGCAGGTCGAGGTCGCGCACGAGGCGTTGGATCACGACCGCCTGCTGGGCGTCCTTGCGGCCGAAGAACGCGATGTCGGGCTGGACCATGTTCAGGAGCTTGGTGACGACGGTCGTGACGCCGTGGAAGTGGGCGGCGCCGCGGTGCGCGCCCTCGAGCGTCTCGGTCAGCGGGCCGGCGACGCTGACGGTCGTGGCGAACCCCGCGGGGTAGACCTCGTCGGAAGCCGGCGCGAACAGCAGGTCGGCCCCGGCGGACGCCGCGGCCGCGGCGTCCTGCTCCTCGGTGCGCGGGTAGGCGGCGAGGTCCGCGCCGTCGTCGAACTGCGCCGGGTTGACGAACAGCGAGACGACGACGACGTCGCTCGCGTCGCGCGCGGCGCGGATCAGCGACAGGTGGCCCTCGTGCAGGGCGCCCATGGTGGGGACGAGGCCGATCGTCCGGCCGGCGCGGCGCTCGGGAGCCAGCGCTGCGCGCAGCCCGGCGACGGTGCGCACGGTCCTCATGACGGCGCTCCGACCGGCGCCCGGCCTGCGAGCGCCCGGGTCGCGTCGGCCAGCGCGTCGAACAGGGGGAGGAGGTCCTCGGCGTGCTCGGCGACGGCCTCGCGCTGGCGCGTCACGGTCGCCTCGTCGCCGCGCGCGATCGGGCCCGTGAGGGCCGCCTCGGCGCCGACGGCGGCCCAGTTGTCGACGGCGGCGTGGACCAGCGGAGCCAGCGCCGAGCGCGGGACGCCGGCTTCGGTGGCGAGCCGCTCGGCCGCGCCCTCCAGCGTGACGAGGAAGTTCGAGGCGATCGACGCCGCCGCATGGTAGAGGGCGCGATCGGCGTCCGCGACCTCGAACGGGTGCATGCGCAGCTCCGATGCGAGCGCGCAGGCCTGCTCGAGCGCCGCCGGCGTGGAGCCGGCGACCGCGCAGCCCGCGCCGGCGAAGCGGGCCCCGCGCGGCGTGACCGTCATCAGCGGATGCAGCGCGAAGCCGCCGCGCGGGCCGAGGACGTCCAGGCCTGTCGCGCCGGAGCAGTGGCCGAGGAGCACGCCGGGGGCGACCGAGGCGGCGGCGTCGGCGATCGCGGCGTCCGGGACGCAGAGCAGGGCGACGTCCGCGCCCGCGGCGTCCGCGCCGCGACCGAGCGGGCCGACCACCGCGTGGCCGGTCTCGCGCAGGGCGCCCGCAAGGGCCGTGCCCAGCCGGCCGCAGCCGACGATGGCGATCGTGAGGGGCATCTCGTTCCGGTTCCCTGGGGATACCGGTCAAGTCCGTTGGGGAGGGGTGGCTCCTGGTGCTGCGTCGTGGTCGTGGTCCGCCCCCGAAGGTGACGGCCTCGTCACGAACGGTAGCACCCGGCGCACGCGGGATAGCATCGGCCGCCGATGGCCACGCCGCAGAGCACCGAGGATCGCCGCGAGGCGCTCAAGCAGGTCTATCTCGTCGCGCGCACGTGCGCGCGCTGCCCCCAGCTCGCGCAGACCCGGACGCAGGTCGTCTTCGGGGCGGGGAACGCCGACGCGGACCTCATGTTCGTCGGCGAGGCGCCGGGCCGCGACGAGGACGAGCAGGGGCTGCCGTTCGTCGGGCGCTCCGGCCAGCTGCTGAACACGCTGCTCGGCGAGATCGGCCTGCAGCGCGACGACGTCTTCATCGCGAACGTGCTGAAGTGCCGCCCGCCGCAGAACCGCGATCCGCACCCCGAGGAGATCGAGCGCTGCAGCCCGTACCTCTGGCGCCAGCTCGAGCTGATCCAGCCGACGGTGGTCGTCACGCTCGGGAACTTCGCGACGAAGCTGCTGCGTGGCGACCCGGCCGGCATCCGTGCGATCCACGGGCGCGCCGAGGAACGGGTGCTCGGCCCGCGGCGCGTGCGGCTGTTCCCGGTCTACCACCCCGCCGCGGCGCTGCGTTCGACGGTCAACCTCGGCGAGCTGCGCGCGGACTTCGGGCGGATCCCGGAGCTCATCGCGCAGGGCGCGCCAGAGCAGCCCGAGCCGGTGGACCCCGCCGCCGAGCCGTCCGCCGAGGACGTGGCGGCCGCGCGCGCCGAGGCGGCGCAGACCGCGGGCACGCCCGCCGAGCCCGCCCCGCCGACCGATCAGCCGGCGCCGCCCGAGTCCCAGCTCGGGCTCTTCTGAGCGGCGCGCAGCGCCGCGAGCAGCGCGCGATTGCGCGTGCGGTCGCGCCCGGCGGCGGCCCGCAGGGCGAACGTCAGCGCCTGGGCGCGGTCGTCGCGCGCGAGCGCGCGGGCGCCCAGCGCGCGGCCGACGACGTCGCGCCGGCGCCGCGCCTGCAGCGCGAGCGCCTCGTCGGCGAACGCTGCGCGCGTGCTGTGCCCGCCGACGTGCATGAGCGCGATCTCGGGGTGCAGAACCGTCGGGATGCCCTGCGCGCCGGCGCGCAGGCAGAGGTCGAGGTCCTCGTAGAAGAGGAAGTGCCGAGCGTCGAAGGGCCCGAGGCCGCGCAGCAGGTCCGTGCGCGCGGCGACGCAGGCGGCGATCGCCCAGCCG
>Ga0208851_1000648_pt1 | contig 14005 bp, 12 predicted proteins | sample NGESurshal092012_FD_184481 | JGI IMG/M metagenome (GOLD analysis project Ga0208851, IMG submission 184481) | Arctic peat soil microbial communities from Barrow, Alaska - NGEE Surface sample 415-2 shallow-092012 (SPAdes) | ecosystem: Environmental > Terrestrial > Soil > Wetlands > Peat ... | reverse complement strand
AGGCTGCACTAGCCGCCACCCCAGGTGTCATGAGAGTCTTATTGCTTGCGCCCGGCAAGGGCGGACGGCACGCGGCAGCGAGGATCCAGCGGGTTGGGCCCGAACGCGCGCAGCGACGCCTCGTCGGCGAACACGGCGAAGGTGCGCGCACCGAAGGCCGCGATCTCTGCGGCGGCGCCCTCGCCGAACACCGACGGCGCGGACTCGCCGGACGGCACCAGCAGCACAGCCGTCGCGCAGTCGGAGGCCACCGCGGTGTGCACGGTGCTGGAGACCCCACCGTCCATGTAGCGCCGCTCGCCGATGGTCACCGGCGGCCAGGTGCCCGGCACGGCGCAGCTGGCCGCCACCGCGTCGACCAGTGCCACCCCCGACGACGAGTCGAACACCACCAGCTCGCCGGTCCCGATGTCGATCGCGGTGACCCGCAGGTCGCGGTCGGGCCAGTCGTGGCTGGGCAACCGCTGTTCGATGACCCGCCTACGCACCGGCTCGGGGACGGTCGGCGTGCTCGCCGCGACGGCGCCGATGCGCTGCAACTTCTCCCGAGCCGTCGCGCTGGGTCGCGACATGGCGATCATGAACAGCTCCACGATGTCGTCGATGTCGACGCCGGGATCCAGTTCGTGCGACGCCTCGGCGACCTGTCGCTCGTAGAGCTGCTCCAACGGCAGCGGGCCGCTGATCTGGGCGGCGACGGTCGATCCGGCCGACGTCCCCACCAGGACGTCCGAATTGAGCAGTTTCTCCGCGGTGGCCGGTGACTCGTCGGCGATGCCCTGCAGGATGCCGGTCTCCCAGGCGATGCCGGCCAGTCCGCCGCCGGCGAGGATCAAGGCTCGTGTGGTCACACTCTGGGAGTGTGCCAGCCCCCGTTCAGCGGGTGCCGGTGTAGGCCCGGGCGACTCGGGTGACGAACTGGTAGACGCCGTCCTCGTCGGGCGCCAGCGGGCCGGGCCGCGAGTGCGGGGAACTCAGGCCGCGCTGCACGGATCCGCATGCCGCCCAGTCCTGGCGGTTGGTCAGATCCCAGAAGTCCACCGCGTACGACGGGTCGAAGTCCGGCTTCTCCAATGCCTCCTTCGGGAACGCCCAGGCGCACTCGACGTGGGTGCGGTCGACGGCCAGCGGAGTCATGAGATGGGTCATGACATAGTCGGGATGCAGGCTGACGAGCAGGTTGGGGAAGCCGACCAGGTACATCACCGTGCGCAGTTCCTGCTGAGACAGGCCCTTGATGGCCACACCGCCGCTCTGGCCGCTCAGCGACATCGTCTGTGCCTCGTCGATCATCGACATCCAGCCGCCCATCCAGTCACCCGGCAGTTCGATGTTCTCTCCGCTGGTGGGTGGGCTGATCCGGGACAGTTCGGGGTGGATCGCCTGACAGTGGTAGCACTCCTGGTAGTTCTCGACGATCACCTTCCAGTTGGTGTCCAGCTCATAGGAGTGCCGGGCCACCACGGTGAGGTCCTCGGGCCGGTACGGGCCGATGATGTCTTCCATCCCGACGACGTGCTCGCCGAAGTCGACGTCGGCGCCGCTGGGGTCGACGAAGAGGTATCCGTGCCAGTTGACCAGCCGCAGTTCGGTGAGTCCGAATTGGCTTGTGTCGAAATCGAATCCGTCGACAGAGTCGAAGCCGGGGGCATTGCGCAGTTCACCGTTGAGCTTGTACGACCACGAGTGGTACGGACAGACGATGCCGCGCCGTTTGGCCATGCCGCCGCACGACAGCAGCTCGTGTCCGCGGTGCCGGCAGACGTTGGCGAACGCTCGCACCTGCCCGTCCTCGCCGCGCACCAGCAGGACACCGTTGGGGTCGGCCCCCACGGCCTTCTGCGCACCGGCACCCTCGAGGTCGCCGGCATGGCCAACGCAGTGCCACCCGGCGAAGATGTTCTGCTTCTCCCACTCGAAGACCTTCGGGTCGACGTAGGCCTCGCGCGGCAGCATCCGCGACTGCCCGAACGGGGCGAGCGAGGCGGCGAGATCCTCGGCCGGAACTGGTGCAGGCTCTTGTTTGAACATACAGTCAGACTAGTCCGTCACACCGTTGCGGTCTAGAGATCGGCGGGACTCAGGCCTCCCCGGCGAACGCCGCGATGCCCTTGCCTGCGGTGTGGTCACCGCGAGTCATCCTCCGGTACACCAGATATCCGACGGTGACCGCGAGCAGCGCCGCCGCCAGAAGCAGAGTGGCCAGCGCGTTGAGGGCAGGCGTCGGCGCCGCGCGGGCGGTGTTGTAGATCTTCACCGACACCGGCTCCGTCGAGGAGTTGCCGGACAGGTAGCGCACCAGCACGAAGTTGTCGATCACGTCGGCGAACACCAGGACGGTGCTGGCGAAGATCGCCGGGAACAGCATCGGCACGGTCACCCGACGCAACGCCTGCATCGGCGATGCGCCCAGATCCATCGCCGCTTCCTCGTATTGGTTGCCGATGGTGGCCAACCGGGCCCTTACCAGGACGGCCGGATAGGCGATCTGGAAGGTGATCAAACCGATCACCTGAGCCGAGGTGCCCAACCTGATCGGCAGCGCCAACGACGTGATCGCAAACAGCAGCGCGACGGCGAGCAGCACCTCGGGGATGACAAAGGACACCAGCATCAGCATGTTGGCGCCGGACGGCAGCCGGCCGCGCCAGCGGTCGATGCCAATCGCGAAAATCACGCCGAGTGGGACGGTGATCAGCGTTGCGATGACACCGAGTTTCAACGTCTGCCACAGCGCCTGGTGCAGCGTCGCGTCGTGCCACACCGAGCGCGTCTCGTCACCCCAATACCAGCGAAACGAGAAGCCCTGCCACGTCGTTCGTGACTTGCCATCGTTGAACGAGAACATCACCGCGATCAACACCGGCAGCAGCGACCAGACCAGGTATCCGACGGTGACCGCCACCAGCACCCGCGGCGGCCGCCACGGGTCATTCCACCAGGCGACCGGGCCCCTCATGTGGACACCTCATCCGCGCGCGCGGTGACCCGTACGTAGTAGAACATCGGCAGCACCGTTGCCAGCAGCACCAGCATCACGAAGGCGCCGGCCTGCCCGGTCTGCCCCGGGGACTGCACGCTGTCGTTGATCAGGTTGCCCACCATCGCGGTCTTCGGCGAGGCCGAGAGCATGTCGGAGGTGAAGTAGTCGCCGAGCATCGGCAGGCAGGTCAGCAGAACGGCGGCCACGATGGTGGGCCGGCACATCGGCAGCGTCACCCGCCAGAAGGAGGCGGCCCGGTTGGCGCCAAGGTCACGCGCGGCTTCCAGGGTCGACTGCGGCAGCCGGTCCAGGCCGGCATACAGCGGCAGGATCATGTACGGCACGTAGCCGTAGACCAGACCCAGCACGACAACCACCGGCTGGCCGGTCAGCCAGTGCACGTGCACGTCGAACAGACCGCCCATACTCGCGATCCGGTTGACCCACCCGTCATCCTGAAGCAGGTTGACCCACGCCAACATTCGCATCATATAGCTGATCCAGAACGGCGCGATCAGCGCAGCCAGCAGGATGCCCGCCCACCTTCCGGAGAGCCGGGCCACGTAGTAAGCCACCGGGAACGCGATCAGCAGGCACAGCACACTGGCAATCAGCACGTAGACGCCGGTGCGGATCAGTGCCGGGCCGTAGGCGCCGCCGGGACCAATGCGGGAGAGCACGTAGGTGAACTGGGTCGGGTCCCACTGCAAGGGATTCCAGACCGGGACCGGAGTGCGGAAGATCGGGTCGACCTGGCCGAACACGATCGCCAGCACCACGTACATCGGCGCCAGGAAGAACACCAGTAGCCAGATGATCCCCGGCATGGCCAGCGCGGGCCACAGCGGGCTGATCCGGGTCCGCCCCGCGACCTTTGCGGGCTGCGGCGGCGTCTCGGTGACCGCCACCGCGGTCAGGATCCCCCGGCCTTGAAGGCACGCCAAACATTGTGCCAGGCAGTGTCATTGGCGGGATCAAGCTCGAGGATCCGGTATCCCGTGTCGAAGTACTCCGGGCGCACGATCGCGGTCTTGAGGTTCTCCGGGATGAAGCCGTCGGCCACCAGCGAGTCTGGGTTGATCGACACCTGCGGCGGCTGGTAACCGATCGCGGAGAAGTTCTGCTTGGCAACCTCGGGCTCGAGCATGTGGTTTATGAACAAGTGGGCGAGCACCGGATTCTTGCCGCCGCGCAACGACACCATCAGGTCGTTGTCCACCAGGCCTTTGCCGTCCGCGGGGAACCAATAGCGCAGGATGTCGACGTTGACGCCCTCCGGCAGATAGCTCTGCGCGTTGATGATGTCGCCGGACCACATCTGCGACAGGCTGATCTGCCCGGCGGGGAGGTCGCTGTACATCGTGATGGTGACCTTCGGCGAGGTGGCCGCCACCAGTTGGGTCAGCGTTTCACCAACCTTCTTCAGATCGTCGGCCGAGGACGTGTTGACATCCGTGATGCCGAGCTTCAGCAGCACCATGGCCATCGCGGTGTGCCAGTCGTCGATAACGGCGGTCTTGTTCTTGTAGGCCGGATCCCACAGCGACTCATAGGGATTCTTCAGTGCGGCGATGTCGGCGGGCACCTGGTCGGTCCGCCAGCTCAAGCCGGTGGTGTAGACGGTGTAGGGCACGCTGTAGTGCCACTCCTGGTCGTACCAGGGGTTGGCGAAGAACGGCCAGACGTTCTTGATGTTCGGGACGTAGCTGTGGTTGAGCGGACGCACCAGGCCGCCCGTCACCAGCCGGCCGATCTGGTCGTAGCTCGGGAAGAAGATGTCGTAATCGACGTTGCCGCCGCGGATCTTGGTCAGTGCCTCATCGGTGTCGTTGAACGTCGAGATCTGCACCTTGACGCCGTACTTGTCCTCGAACGACTTCACGGCTTCGGGCGCCATGTAGTCGGCGTAGCTGTACAGCTGAAGCGTCCCGCCCTTCTCCGGACCGAGGCCGTCGGCGATCGCCTTGTTGTCCGCCGGGATGTCCCATTTGACCGGGCTGCTGGGCGACGCGATGGTCAGGCTGGGCGCCGAAGTCGACTGTCCGCCTTTGGAACACGCGTCGAGGAATGCCACCAGGGCCGGCGTGCCTGCGGCCAGCAGCGCGGCCCGTTGAAGAAACTGTCGGCGGTTCGGGCCGGGTCGATTGGGAACAGGCATTCGCACCTCCGTGAGTCTCGCGTCTTGTCGCACTCTGGACTCTGGCATAGACTGAACGCTCAGTCAATAGCTGGCGCGGCGCTTTTTCGCAGGTCCGCGCGGCATTCGAGCGGAGGTTTCCCGTGGCTTCGTCGATTATCGAGAGCCCGGTTCAGGACGCGGTCGACCAGTTGATCGCCGACGAGGAGAAGGTGTTCCTGGCGCGCCAGCCGCGCAGCACCGAGATGATCGCCAGGGCGCGCGAGCACCTTGCCGGCGGCGCCACGTCGAACTGGCAGATCGCCCAGCCACAGGCGGTGTGGATGAGCCACGGCGCCGCGTCGAAGGTGTACGACGTCGACGGCACCGAGTACGTCGACATGCACGGCGGCTACGGCGCCTCGATCGCCGGCCACGCCCATCCCGCGATTGTGGAGGCGGTCAGCCGGCAGGTGCGCCGGGGCACGCACTTCGCCCAGCCCACCGAGGATGCGATCTGGATTGCCGGAGAGTTGGCCCGCCGCTTCGGCTTACCGCTGTGGCGCTTCGCCAACTCCGGCACGGAGGCCACCATGGACGCCGTCCACCTAGCCCGTGCGGCCACCGGCCGGGACCTGATCATCAAGGTCGAGGGCTGCTACCACGGCCATCACGACTCCGTCGAGGTGTCGGTGCTGCCCGAGGCAGACGAGGTCGGACCCCGCGACCATCCGATCGGGGTGCCCGGCAACAGCGGTATCCCGGCCGCGATCCGCGACCTGGTGGTCGTGGTGCCGTTCAACGATCCCGAGGCGGTGGCCCGCGCCCTTGCCGAGCATCGCGGTCAGGTGGCCGGAATGATCGTCGAACCGGTGATGATGAACGCCGGGATCATCCCGCCTGACGACGGGTATCTCGCCACGATCCGTGACCTGCTGCATGCCGAGAGTGCGCTGCTGATCTTCGACGAGGTCAAGACCGGCTTCACCACCGGCCCTGGCGGGATCACCGCGATGTCCGGGGTAGTGCCCGACATGATCTGTCTGGCAAAGGCTTTGGGTGGCGGAGTCTCGGTTGCCGCCATCGGCGGAACCACGGAGGTGATGTCGCTGATCGCCGACGGACGCTACGAGCAGGTGGGCACCTTCAACGGCAACCCACTGGCGATGGCCGCGACCAGGGCCACCCTGTCCGAAGTACTCACCCCGGCGGCCTACGAATGGATGACGCGTCTGGCGGCCCGGTTGCGCGACTCTTTGGACGCGACGATCGCCCAATACGGCTACGGTTGGCACGTGGTGAGTGTCGGCGGCAAGGGCTGTGTGACGTTCAAGCGCGAGCCGGTTCGCGAGTTCCGGGATTTCCTCACGATCGACGACCGGTTGGGCCACCTGCACTGGCTCATGCAGCACAACGGCGGCGTCTTCCTGCCGCCCTGGGGCAAGGTGGAGCAATGGTTGTTGTCTGTTCAGCACGACGAGGACGATGTCGACCGCTTCGCCGGAAACTTCGCCCGACTGGCCGAGGCGGTGGCCGGCTGAACGCCTGCCGTCGGGACGACCGCCGGTGACCGGCGGTGCGATCCGGCTGCACCAGCTGGCCAAGTCGTTCGACGGCGTTCCCGCTGTCACCGGAATCGACCTGGACATCCCTGCCGGACAGTTCTATTCGCTGCTGGGCGCGTCGGGCTGCGGCAAGACCACCACCTTGCGGATGATCGCCGGTTTCGAGAAGCCCGACTCCGGCCGTATCGAGCTGGACGGCCGTGACGTCGCACAGGACCCGCCGCACAAGCGTCCGGTCAACACCGTCTTCCAGACTTACGCCCTGTTCCCGTTCATGACGGTGTGGGACAACGTCGCGTTCGGCCTGCGCTACCAGAAGACCGCCAAAGACGAGACCCGCAGGCGCGTCGGCGAGGCGCTGGACATGGTGCGGATGAACGAGTTCGCCAAGCGGCGCCCCACCCAACTGTCCGGCGGCCAGCAGCAGCGCGTCGCGCTGGCCCGGGCGCTGGTTCTGCAGCCGCGGGTGCTGCTGCTCGACGAGCCGCTGGGGGCGCTGGACGCCCAGCTGCGCAAGCAACTTCAGCTCGAACTGCGCGCCGTGCAGCGTGAGGTCGAGATCACCTTCGTCTACGTCACCCACGACCAGTCCGAGGCACTGACGATGAGCGATCAGATCGCCGTGCTCGCCGAAGGCCGCGTCGAACAGGTGGGACCGCCGCAGGAAATCTACTCGGCACCCGCCACCAGCTACGTGGCCGGATTCCTCGGTGCGGCAAACATTTTCGACGCCGATGTGCTGGAGTGCGGCGACGGCTCGGCGATCTGCTCGGCCCTGTCGACCCGGCTCGGCGCCGCCGTCGACAGCAGCTGCAGACCCGGGCCGGCGGCGATCGTCATCCGTCCGGAGCGGATCACCCTGAACGATCGAGACGTGCCGGTGCCCGCCGGAAGCAATGCTGTCGACGGCACCGTCGCGCAGGTGGTGTACCACGGCGCCTCGACGCAGGTCCATGTCGACGTCGGCGAATCCACCGCGCTGATCGTCGACGTGCCGAACCAGTACGGCCCGCAGTCGGTGGGCTACGAATCGGGAATGGCGGTCACCTGTGTGTGCAGCCAGGACGCCGTGCGGGTGCTGACCCGCAGCACGGCGGCGTTGACCACCGATCCCGCCGCGGAGCTGGTGACGGGAACGGTTGAGGCGCTCAGCGTTTCTTAGCGCGCTTGGTGTCGGCGGGCAGGTTGAGTTCGCGTTCGGCGAATCGCATCGCGATGTCGTAGGCCACCTTCGCGTCGACCTCCGGATCCTCCAGGGCGACCTGGATCGACAGGCCGTCGAGCAGGGCGGAGAACTCGAGGGCGAACATCCTGGCGTCGACCTCGGTATCGAGGTCGGCCGACTCGACGGCATCGGCGATCATCCGGCGCCATCGCGCGTCGAGTTCGACGCGGCCCGCTTTCACCTCGTCGTGCCGGAAGGCCTGCGCCCACAGGTCGAACCACAGGCCCCAGGCACCGGGGATCTCGTTCTCGGCCTCCGGGACGCACGTCCACTTGATCAACAACGAAAGCCGTTCGTGCAGTGAGGGAATCTCGGCCAGCATCCGCTGGGCGGCCTCGTAGCCCGACTCCTCGGAGTACCGCAGTGCGTCGACGAGAAGCCGGTCGCGGGTGCCGAAGTAGTAGATGACCAAGGCCGAACTGACGCCGGCGCGCTTGGCGACGTCGGAGATCCTGGTCTCGGAGAACCCACGCTCGCAGACGAGCTCCGCTGCGGCACGCAACATCTGGACACGACGAGCCTCGTTGTTCTCGGTCGCGGGCGCGGGTTCGGCCATGTCGTCAAACTCCCCTCGGCAGTACCGGCACTGGCACTTGTTCAAAGCCTAACACTTGGTTAGATTGAACAGTCAGTCAAAGATGCCCGCTCGGGCGAACGGAAGTGGGGCGCGCCATGTCGAACAACTACGACGCCATCGTCATCGGCGGCGGGCACAACGGCCTGGTTTCGGCCGCCTATCTCGCGCGGTCGGGAGCCAGGACCCTGGTGCTGGAGTCGCGCGGTGCACTCGGCGGCGCGGCCACCACCGAGGCGCCGTGGGAAGACGCCCCGCATCTGCGGGTGACCCGGCTGTCGTACGTGATGAGCCTGATGCCGCCCACCATCGTCCGCGAACTCGGCTTGGAGCGTCATGGCTACAAGGTCCATCCGATGGGCCCCTCCTACCAGGCGTTTCCCGAAGGTGGGTCGCTGATCATCTACGAGGACGATCCCAAGCGCACGCACGAGCAGCTGGCTAAGTTCTCCAAGAAGGACGCCGACGCACTTCCGGAGTATTACCACTGGATCGAGGGCATCGCCGAGGTGATGGGTCCGCTGCTCACCCAGGTGCCGCCGAATATCGGGTCCAAGCGGCCCGGGGATCTGCTCGACCTGGCCAAGTTGGCGTGGCCGCTGCGCAAGAGCATCACGCCACGCATGACCGCAGACATCACCCGATTGCTGACCATGAGCATCGCCGACCTGCTCGACGACTGGTTCGAATCACCGCAGGTGAAAGGTCTGATGGCGGTCAACGGCATCATCGGCACCTGGGCCGGGCCATGCGAGCCAGGCACTGCCTACGTGATGGCACACCACTCGATCGGCGACGTCGGTGACGGCCAACTGGGCAGCTGGGGTTATCCCGAGGGCGGCATGGGTGGCGTTTCGGAGGCCATCGCGCGCTCGGCTCGCAGCTTCGGCGCCGAAACTCGCACCAACGCCAAGGTCTCTCGAGTGTTGACGCGCGGCGGTCAGGTCAGGGGGGTCGTGCTCGAGGACGGGCAGGAGCTCCTGGCTCCGACGGTGGTCACCACGCTGCACCCGAAGATAGCCTTCCTCGAACACCTTTCGCGCAACGAACTCCCCGACGACTTCGTCGGCGACATCGAGCACTGGAAGACCCGCAGCGGCGTGGTGAAGGTCAACGTCGCTCTGTCCGAACTGCCCAGCTTCACCGCCGATCCGAGTTCGGGCATCGCCGAACACCTCACCGGTTCGATCGAGATGGCGCCGACGATGGAATACCTCGAGGCCGCGTTCCAGGAAGCTCGCGTCGGCAAGCCGGCCACGCTGCCATTCAGCGACGGCGTCATCCCCACGACGCTGGACAAGACGCTCAATCCCGATGGCACACACATCATGTCGCTGTTCACTCAGTGGGTGCCCGCCGACTGGGCCGACGAGCCGCACACCGACGAGCTCGAGGCCTATGCGGATCGCGTCATCGACACCTACGACCAGGTCGCGCCGGGCTTCAAGGCCTCGATCACGCACCGCGACGTCGTCGGCCCCCACGAGATGGAGGTCGAGTACGGGTTGATCGGCGGCAACATCTTCCACGGCGAGCTGTCGCTGGAGCAGTTGTTCCACATGCGTCCCGCGCCCGGGTTCGCCGACTACCGCACCCCGATCGCCGGGCTGTACAACGGCAGCTCGGCCACCCATGCCGGCGGCGGGGTGTGCGGCATCCCCGGCTGGCAGGCCGCCAAGGCCGCCCTCGCCGACAAGAAGAAGGGGCTGAAGCGGTTCCGCAGCGCATGAGCCCGAAGAGCGCCGTCGCCGCGATGCTGGGGGCGCGGTCGGTCGCGATCGTCGGGGCCAGCCCCCGGCCCGGCAGCTTTGGTGAACGCATGGTCATCGAGGCCCGGCGCAGTTCGGCCCGCATGCATCTGGTGAACCCGCGCTACGACGACATCGACGGAATCCCCTGCGCCCCTTCCCTGGCCGCTCTCGACGAACCGGTCGACCTGGTGTTGCTCGGAGTGCCCGACAGCGCCCTGCTCGGTGAACTGAAGGCGGCCGCGGCGATCGGTGCTCGCTCGGCGGTGATCTTCGGTTCGGCGCACGGCACGCAGCTGCGCGAGTCCGTCATCACCACCGCCACCGATGCGGCAATGGCGGTGTGCGGTGCCGGCTGCATGGGCTTCGTCAACAACGTCACCGGCCTGCGCGCGCTGGGTTACCTCGAGCCCGATCCCCCGCCTGCGGGCGGGGTTTCGCTGGTGACCCACTCGGGGTCGGCGTTCTCCACCCTGCTGCGGGCACGTCGCGGCTTCGGGTTCCGGCTGGCCGTGTCGTCGGGGCAGGAACTGGTGACCACCACCGCCGACTACGTCGACCAAATCCTCACCGACCCAGGCACCACACTCATCGCTCTCCTGCTCGAGACGCCGCGGTCGGTGAATCGGCTGCGCGCCGGACTTCGCCGGGCCGTCGAACGTGACATCCCGGTGGTGATCCTGCCTGTCGGGCACTCCCCTCGCGGGCGGGCCATGGTCGCCGCGCACTCGGGGGCGCTGGCCGGTGACGCCGCGGGCTGGCAGGCGTTCTGCGCCGACACCGGCGCAGTCCAGGTGCACGACATCGCCGAATTCACCGACACCATCGAGCTTTTCGAGGCGAAGCGCCGCCGCAGGCCCGGCAGCCACGGCATCGCCACCGTGCACGACTCGGGGGCCGAGCGGGCGCTGTGCGCCGACCTCGCCCACGATCTCGGCGTGGAGTTCACCGGGCTGGCCGAGCACACGCTGACCGCTCTCGCCGAGCAGCTCGACGAGGGACTGGCGGCGGGTAACCCGCTCGACGTGTGGGGCACCGGCGCCGACACCCGCGAACTGTTCGGCGCGTGCCTGCAGGCGATGGTCGACGATCCCGGTGTCGCCGTCACGGCGCTGGCCATCGACCTGGTCAGCGAATTCGACGGTGACACCGCCTATGCCGACGCCATCCTCGACGTGGCGGCCACTACGAACGCGCCGTTGGCGGTGCTGGCCTCGGTCGGCTCGGCGATCGATCCACCGACTGTCGACCGGCTGCGCGGCAACGGCATTCCGGTGCTCGAGAACGCCCGCAGCGGCATCGCCGCCCTGGGGCACCTGGCCTGCTGGCCTCGTCCGCTGCCACCGACGGCCCCGCCGGTCGACGATGAGCGCCGACAACGGTGGTCGGCACGGCTCGCCCAGGCGCACTGGGATGCGCCGACCGCGTTCGGACTGCTTGCCGACTACGGCATTCCGGTGGCGCGGTCCAGCGCCGCGCGCGGCCTCACCGGGGTGCTGGCCGCGGCGGAGGACGTCGGCTTTCCGGTAGCGTTGAAAACGCTTGGCGCCGAGCACAAGAGCGATGTCGGCGGCGTCGTGCTCGGCATCGCTGACGGCGACGCGTTGCAGGAGGCTTACCTGCGGATGGCCGAGGCGTTGGGTCCTGAGGTCAGCGTCGATGCGATGGCCGCACCGGGGATCGAGATCTCGGTGGGTGTGGTGCGCGACGACAACTTCGGCCCACTGGTGATCGTGGCCGCGGGCGGAACGCTGGTCGAGCTGCTGGCCGACCGCGCGGTCGCCTGCCCGCCGGTGACCCGGCAAACCGCCATCGACATGCTTCGGTCGCTGCGCACCGCGCCGCTGCTGGCGGGCTGGCGTGGCGCCCCGCCGGTCGACATGCCGGCGCTGGCCGACGTCGTCGTTGCATTCTCCACGCTGGCAACCGAAGTCGGCGAGCACCTGGACGCCGTCGAAGCCAACCCCGTCATAGCCTCACCCAGCGGTGCGGTCGCCGTGGATGCCCTGGTGGTCCCACGCCGCTAGCTCACCGCACTCCCCCACCGCCGATCAGAAGATCGCGTAGGCCTTGCGCAGCGTTTCGTGGATCACCCAGGTGCCGGTCCATCCGAGCGGGAAGACCGCGAGGTCGCCGGCGCCGATCTCACTGGGCTCGCCGCCGTCCGGGGTGACGGTCATCCGCCCGGACACCACGTAGATGACCTCGTTGACGTCCAGAGTCCAGTGCGACGGACCGGGTGCGCACTGCCAGATGCCGGCCGACTTCTCGCCGTCGACCCAGATCTCGACGCCGTGGGTCGCCATCGGATGGTCGGTGGCCTCATCCAGCGGGCCCCAGTCCTCCAACTCGGCGTCGGCGACGTCGGCCAGGACGGTGGTGAGCACAGCAGCAGTCATGGTGGAAACCTTTCGTTGTCAGGCGTGTTCGGGGAACGGCAGGGAGATCGGTTCGGGCGCCAGTCGGCTGTTGCCGTCGGCGTCGAAGCGGTCCAGGCCGAGATCGGTGAGGTCGAGCCAGTCGCACGCGCCCTCGAGCGTCAGGTCGGCGGCCGCCTCGGCTACCGCGGGTCCCCACATCATCCCGTGGCCGGCGGGGCTGGCCACCACCGTGCCCTCGACCGGGCCGTCGTCGGTGAGCAGGCGACCCAGGATCGGTAGGTGATCGTTCGTGTAGTCGATCGTCGCCGCCCAGGTGCGGCGCAGGCCGAGGCCGCGCACCGGCGGGAACAGGTACTCGATGCGCGCCTTCGCCTTCTCGTAGTACGCCCAGTCGAACTCGGTCGCCACGCCGGGTTCTTCGTCGGGGTTGCTCATTCCCCACAACACGCCACCGAATTCTCCTGGTCGCCAATAGATTCCGTCGGTGACGTCGAAGACCATCGGCAGGTCCTCGATGGCAGTGTGGCGCAGCGGTTCGGTGACGACCACCTGGTGACGGGTGCCGCCGGCCGGGATGCGTCCACCCGCTTGTGCGCCGACCTCGCCGAGGTCGGGGCCGCCGGTGAGGACCACGCGGGCGGTGTCGATCGGACCTTCGTCGGTGTCGACACCGACGACGCGGCCGCCGGTAACCCGCAGCCCGGTGAAGGCACAGTGTTCCCGGACGTCGACCTGATGGGCGGTCAGCGCCGCGGTGTAGGCCAGTACGTTGCGGGGAGCGTTGATGTACCCGTCGCCGGGCGCATACGAGCCACCCAGCGTCACGCCCGGCGCCATCCCGGTGTCGCGGCTGTCGATGTCGGCACTGGACAGCCACTCGACGGTCAGCCCGAGTCGGCGCTGCACCACGATCCGCTCGTGGGCCTGGGCGACTTCGGCTTCGGTGAAGCACGGCATCAGGTAGCCCTGTGCGACGAACCCGCAGTCCAGCGGAAATCGATCGCCGCTGGCGGCGTAGAAGGCCTGACTGCGCAGGCCGAGCCTGATGGCCGTCTCGGTGCCGCCCTGCGCGCGGACCATGCCCGAGGCGCGGCTGCTAGCGCCATCGCCGAGGGTGTGCGCCTCGAGCAGCACGACGTGGCCGGCGCCGCGTTCGGCGAGCTGAACCGCCGTCCAGGCCCCGACCGTGCCGCCGCCGACGACCACGACGTCCGCACGCTTGCTGCTGGTCATATCTCAAGACCGTGACATAGACTGAACGCTCAGTCAATAGGTGGAGCGAGCGGAGAACACGGCGCATGTACGGGTTGACAGCCGAAGACCTACGGATCCGGGACACCGCCCGCGAGTTCGTCGAAACCCTGATCCCCTACGAGGTCGAGGCCGAGTCGGCCGGCGGCCGACTGCCCGACG
>Ga0208851_1000647_pt1 | contig 14005 bp, 13 predicted proteins | sample NGESurshal092012_FD_184481 | JGI IMG/M metagenome (GOLD analysis project Ga0208851, IMG submission 184481) | Arctic peat soil microbial communities from Barrow, Alaska - NGEE Surface sample 415-2 shallow-092012 (SPAdes) | ecosystem: Environmental > Terrestrial > Soil > Wetlands > Peat ... | reverse complement strand
CGCCCCCTCCCGGCACAACGTCTCGTAGCCCAGCCGGTACCGGGACTTCAGGAACATCAACCGCAGGTAGACCTCCATCGGTGTGGACGCCGACCGATCTGCGGGTCGAAGAACTCCTCGAACGGGCCGAAGAACACCTCGTCGTCCAGCAGCGCGTCCACCCGAGCCAACCGCTCCGGCAGTCGCAGCAACTCTTCGGGGAGGTCGGCTTCCCACAGCGAGATCTGATCGCCTACAGTACGAAACACGATGGTCCCGATTCCCTTCTAGCCCAAGGGTTCGGGATCATCCTCCCAGGTCAGCGGCCATAGCAGACGCACCGCCACACCCGACTTTTTCAGGTCGAAGTAGTTAGTTATAGCAATTGACCCCGCGCATTGTGCGACGAACGATCCATGGTGATCGACCTGCAACCGGACGTCTGCATGACACGACCTCGTCAAGCGAATGTTCACCAGCGGTGGTGGGTCGGCGGCGGCCGCGACACCCGGCGGTTCGGGCATGCAAATCGCCGTGGGCAACTATCAACTCTTTCATCTCGTTCTCGTCGTTGCGGACAACACCTTCTGGGGTTCGCCTAACGGCATTCAGACGGGCTACTATGGTGGCAGCGCTCCGGTCCATGACATAGCGATAACGGGTCACTCTTTCCGTGACGACAGCGGTCCGTCGGTCGAATTATGGGGTCAATTGACGAACGTCAGCGTAACCGGTAACATCGCATGCCAAGGCGGGCATTTCCGCATCCCTATGGGCGCGGGCAATATTATGGACAACAACACGGATTGTTGACTTTCTCTGCCGGAACCCGACAGCATTACACAATGACACCGACCGCTCCGTGGCCGAGGTGATCGAGGCGCGTCCGTGTGTCGGTCGGTTGGTAACGTGACAGCCGCATTTATTCTCAGCTCGGGTCGACGAACGTCATGTCAGCGGGAACGGCGCAGTCGCACACTGTCGACTGCAGATACTCGGGCATCAAACAGTATTGACCGGGTCCTTTTGGCGAAGGATCGGTTTGGCGGAGGATGAGGTCGGCGTTGACATGTCCGGCGTTTGACGTCAGCTCGATTTCGGTACTAATACGCCCAGCCGGACGAATTGCTTCATCAGGTCCTCAGCGGCCATATCGCAAATGACCGCAAGAGTCCGTAGGTCTTCTGCCCGGATGGCTAGAGTGTCACCGCTGCGGTCGTGACGTTGGGTCTGGACGGCCGCAGCGTAACGGGCCAACGGACCGGTCTGTTTTGTCGGTAGTTCAGCGAGGCGCCGCATGTTGATCACCAGTTCCGGAGGTGAAAAACTCAGGTCGGGTATGGATTCGGGCAACAACTCTCCGACCCGGACACCGTAGAATTGTGCAAGCTCGGCTAGTTTCACCACGGTCATCGACCGATCAGCCCGTTCGTAGGAACCGATAACGACGGCTTTCCAACGGCCTCCCGATTTTTCTTCCACGTCATGGAGAGTTAAGCCCTTCATGCCGCGCACTGCGCGTAGCCGCGCCCCGAGCGCGTGAGCGTAATCTAGCGACATTGGGTTGCTCCGTTATTCTCAGCATCCCAGGTGCAGGATGGTGTCGGGCCCTGGGCTCAGCGCGGATGGCCCTCGCCGCGAATGGGCAACCGGTCGTGAGCGAGGAATACGCGCCGCTTTGTGGGGCCATCAGGTTACGGCTCGGATGCACCTGGTCAGTGGCAGTCATCTTGGGGTTGAGTAGCTCCATGTGTTGGGTTCCGCGGCAGTGAGAATGCCCTGCCTGTGGACTCACAAACGGTCATTGTCACCAGAAGTCTGCGATCAGCGGCGGTTCATTTGGCCTCCAACGTGGGCGCATAAGTTGCTGAGCAGTTAAGTAGTTGTGCTGTCTGACCGGTCCGGTCAGGATGCCGAGTAGTAGACCTCAGAAGCGATGGGTATGTCGCCCTTTGCAAACAGGGCGTGCGCCTGCGTCGCATAACTGCGGATCAATGGCTGTTTGGCCGGCAAGTTCTCGCCCCATGTCCACTGGGCGAGGTAGTTGGTGTTGATGAAGGCGTCATCAACACGATGGGTTTGGTTGTAAGGAAAGTCGGAGTAGTACACGACTTGGTCGGGAAATCCTGAGCCGATTGCCCGAGTGATCAGATGATCAACGTGCCTACCAACACCGAGTGGGGTGAACACCAATTCAGCATGCGTTGCCGCTATCAGGTCTCGTACTCTGGCATGCAGTAACGTGATGAGCCGTTGATCTCCCTTTGACACCCGACCGTGGGCGATGTCGAAACGATAGGTGGGGTATCGGTGGACAAGTTCGGGTACCAGCCGACCGAGGTTCGCGAAAGTGTTGGATCCATGCCGTTGCCGGTACAATGCGTCGGCTACTCCCAGATGGATGCATCTGGCCCCTACATCGGACAGAACCCGTCGGTCCTCTGCCCGACGGGCGGCGAATAATGAGCCTGCATCACTTGCCGAGCACTGGCGCATAAATGCCTTTGCTGCATGGGTGTGCGGAGGCTGAGATGCTTCGGTGAAGAGCGTTGCCACTGTGATTTCGCGACGCTTCACCTCGGCTTGAACCAAAGCGCCGCAGGAGAGTATGGCGTCATCAAGGTGGGGTGAAAGGAAGATCCAGGGATTTGTGGAGTGTATTGATCTCATTATTCGGCGACAGGTACCCGTCGATGTCATCGCAGTACTCCGCCTGCAGCGCAGGCATCGGTGGTCGGCAATTCAAGCTCAAGCGCCCGCCGGTACTGGGCAAGTTGTGCGGTCGCCAAATTATCCCAATTGAAACGACCAGCGAACGCTCTCCCACGTCTTCCCGCCGCGGCCAGCGCATAATCGTCATTGTAGCTGTCGATCAGTTGTTTGCTGAGCTTGTTCACATCGAATCTCGGAACGAGCCATCCGCAATACCGCGGGACTACCTCGTTGAGACAGGGAATAGCGAAAGCAACAACGGGGGTCGCGGACGCGAGTGCCTCGATGGCCACCAGCCCGAATGTCTCATGCCTCGACGGCACGACCACCAGCCGGGCCGAATTCAGTAGCTCCAGCTTCGCGTCTCCCTGCACCCAACCAACGAACCGGACCCGATCGACTAGATTCAGGTCCTGCACCAATTTACGGATCTGCGGTTCGTCCCGGCCGGAACCGGCAATGATCAATTGTCCGCGGATTTGTTGACAGGCGGTGGACCAGGCCGCCAATAGTAGATCCAAGCCCTTCCCGTGCAGTTCAAGGCGGCCGATGAAGACAATGTCCTGACCCAACCGGGGAGTGGTGGAGAAGGCGGCGGGATCGACTCCATTGCCGATCACAGCCACCAGGGCGTGCGGGTTCATCTGACCGAGGCGATCTGCGGTGCCTTGGGATACCGCGATGAGCTGCCGATGTTGCCGGACTCCTGCGCGCTCGACGAGATGGAACGGAAGTCTGTACTCGCGTGCCTTGTCGCGGGCATGTAGCCACTGCACCATGCCGACCGTCGGGAGATGCGTCCATCGTGGTGCGGCCATGGTGGAGAACGGGGCGAAGAAGTCCTCAACTGCCAGGTCGGCGTCTCGATGCCGTCGAACTGCCTGCGGTAGCAGGAGTACGTATCCGCAGAGGCGGCTGAGTCTGCTGCACCCCTGTCCGATTCCAATCGGCTGATAGTGCACACCGTCCTGAATGCGTTCGGCGCTTCCGGGATATTTTGTGGTCAGGACGGTTACCTGATGCCCTCGTGCCACCAGTCTGCGGTTAATCTCATGGGTCCGAACAGACCCACCTCCTGCACCGGGCATGAGCGGATCCTCAAATCCCAGGTGAAGAATGTGCAACGGAGCGGACCCATCGAGCACCCTGGATAGTTGTGTACCGCGTCTCCGTGTGCTCACCGATAGCCGTTCAAACATCTCAATCTCCTCGTTGCTGTTCGGCGAACGCCGCGGGTGAAAGCATCTATGGTGTTCCGAATTCCTTGATTGCTTGCATGTAATCAGCCAGGGACAAGACGGAGGGATCGCCGAAGAGATCGTCCTCGAACGCCCAGTACATGGCGGACAGATTGCATACGGCTGCGTATTGCGGAGCATGCAGCATTTGTGCGCGCAGGTCGTCGGAACCGGAATGCCCGCCCGTTCCCGGTGCGCCTGGTGACCCGGGATTCTCGCCAACGACGTCCAGTCCAGCTTGGCGTGCATTTGCCACGGTCCAGCGGGTCGTCGACCACTGATCTGCGTTCGGCACTGCTGCGAGGTCTGCCGTGCTGTCACCGTCCTGACACGCGTCCTGCGGTGGTGACAAGCTCCGGGCATCAACCGCTGTGGCGTCGTCCAGGCCGGTGACGTCCGCACTCATCCCCTCGGTGCCGACCGTCGACGCAATGTATCGCAGTTGCGAAGGGTAATAGAGACCGCTCTCCAGGCTTCCGTCGCGGTCCGCGGTCCCGTTGAGACCGGCAGCAATGGCGAGGGTGAGATCCGCGGGCAGGGCGCCGCGCCCGGCGAGCGGGAGAATGAATTGACGGTCGTAGCCCAGCGCCCGCACCAGTTTGATCTGCCAGGTGACTGCCTTGGCCACCTCGCCGGAGTACCAGGAGAACCATTCGTCGACCTGTTGGGGAGAAATGGTGGCACCACGCCAGGACTGGGCACCAGGCGTCCATCCGGGTAGGGGTGTTGGTTGAACATCGGTCGGTAGGTCACCCCCGGTCTGGGCCGCATCGCTATATGCCCAGAAGCTGTTCGGTGCGTTCTGGGCGCTGGGGTAACCCAGCTCGCCTGCCTGTCCTGTCCCGACACGAATAGAACTGATGCTGTCCATCTTGAGCAACTCGAAGAGTTTCGCGACGTAACTGGCGTAGGAGGCGCGTACGTCTTTGCTGAAGACGATGTTCGGGGTATGACCGGAATAGCTGTCGCCATACTGATTGATATAGCGACCATCAGGTAGATCGCTGACCCAACTGGGTGCACTCGACAATCCGAGACCGAGCGACACAGTGAGTCCGGCGGCGGCGCAGTTGCCGAGATTCGTGTTCAATTCGGAAACGTAGTCAGCGCTGTACTGTCCCTTGGCGGGCTCGAACTTGCTCCACTCGATGTCAAGTTGCGCGACCTGAACACCAGCCTTGTGGAGGGAGACGGCTCGATCCGCGTCGCAAGTTGACCCGAGCACCCCGAACGATAGGGCGCCGGCCGAGGTTTTTCTATCAGCGGGCTGTTGCTGGGAGGGCAGCAGTTGCACCGAAATGACCGTGGCCAGGATAAGCGCCAGGCCGCTGCAGATGGCCACCACCAGGCGTATTTTTGGTCGGGTCTTGCCGCTGCGGGACATGGGGACTTATCGTTCGGTTTCGTAGGTCGCAGCGGGATACCCGACCCCGGCGGCGGCTCCGCGGGCGAGCGCGTCATCATCGACGTACCATAGAACGGTAGCTGCATTGGTCGGACCGGCCGCGGCGAAGAGCGGCTGAGCGTTGGCGCTCAGCCAGGAGAGCATGCTTGGCTGGGCGTAGCCATACCCTTGGCTGGTCGGCAGACTCTGGGTGAGGATGTAGTGGACTCCGTTCTCGGCCATCTGCGGCACGGATGGCCAGACGCCGAAGCGGTTGTCCGCGGCGAACGCGAGCTCACCTGTGCTGTTGGTGACGCTGACCCGCGCATCGTCCGGCAGATTGTCAGACACCCACTCCTCGACCTGCTGAAAACCATTGTCGGTAGTGAGTTCGCTGCCCACACCCAGAACAACGGTGATGACGGTGAAGACAAGGCCGACAGTTGCAAGCACCTTCACCAGTTCGGGCCGACGCTCGTTCCATTCCGCCGCGCATACGGCGGCGCCGAGCACACTGGCGATCATCACGCCGTAGCCGTACTGCTCCTCGAACGTTCCGAACGCAGCGCTGTAGGCACCGAAGAACCCCATGCACACGGTCATGAGCCCGATCATGCGGCGCGCGCGCGTCCGACTCAGACAGGCGATTGCGCCGACAACTGGGCAGATGGCAAGGAGAATGTAGCTGGTTCCGAACTGACCCGCTTGTTCCGCCATTCGCGATGCGATGCTCGGGGAGTCGACCGCATTAAATCCGGTGCTCTGGTCGAGACCGAGCATGCGCTGCAATCCGCTCGTTTTGGCGGCGGTCCAGTCGCCGAGGAGGCTCTTCGACGCAAGCACCGAAAGGTAGACGGCATAGGGCGTCGCGATGGCTAAGATGAGCACGACGGCGTGTCGAAGCAAAAGGGTGCGTCGCCACACGACTGCCAGGAGGACGGGTACGACGACGTAGAGGGCCAGCAGATCTTTCGTGAGAACGCCGTAGCCCATCAGTAGCCCCGCCAGACCGAGTCTGGGCACCCACCATCTGTTGTCGCTCCGATTCAACTGGACAACGAGTAGCAACACACCGGCAAGCGTGACCCCGACGGAAAGAGTTTCCAAGAACACCCGACTGTTGTTGCGCAGCACGAACGGTTCAAAGGTCAGTACGACCGCAACGAGCCAGGCGATGGGCTTGGTGGCCACACGCCTGGTCAACAGGAAGGCGATGCCGACCGAAAAGGCACCGATCGCCGCGTTGAGCCAACGGAGGTCATACACAAGGTCCATGCCGCTATCGGAAATGCTCAAGGCGTTGATGAACCAGCCCTCGAGTAGAAAAAACCCGGGAGGGTGGAGAAAGAACGGCCCGTCCGGCAGATTCGGGAGCTGACCGAGGCTGACGGACCTGCCGAGATCGGCGTACAGCATCTCGTCGACCCACAGCTCAAACCCACGGGAAAGGCCGATTGAGCGCACATTGAAGGCGAGCCAGCTGACGACGGCAAAAGACAGCGTGCCAAGCAACAGCCGCGCGGCGGCGGTGCGAGTGACATCCAGTCGGTGCCGACCTCGGAGTGGTGGGACGGCGGCATCGTGATCCTGACCGGTGCCTTCGGGCGCCCGATCGGTTATGACGACCATTACGCCTCATCCAACTTGTTCAATCGCATCGGCTCAGTGCCGTGTGTCGCAGCGAGGTAGAGCGCGTGGTGCCTGGCCGCAACCTCGGCCCACACCACGTCGCCAACTTCCTGATCGGCCCCGGGGACGAAATTCGAGGGACCGACCAATCGCCCACCGGACACAGTCGCCGGGCAAACCGACGGTCGACCGGTCCAGCGGTGATCCGCAAGAAAGCCGGGCAAGTCTCGATCCTCGACGACGAGGTCCGGGGCGTACCGGATGATCGCAAATGGCACAGCCAGCCAGTAGCTGATCCGACCGATGATCGGCACTCGCCAGGAACTGGCGCCGACATGGACATAGTGAACACCATCCAACACGAAATCGGAGCAACCACGGTATCGCGTGGCCACCACCGTGATGCTGTGCTGATGGGCAAGCCGGCGGTGGATTTCGTGAGCGCGATAGATCGGCAGGTCCGGGTCGGGCGTTTCGACGTACAGGACACGGAGCCGGGCCAATCCCGCCATTCGGCCGCTCGATCGGTCGATACCATGCCGGGCCGGTCGACGCCCGCGGATGCTGACGAGGACGATGAAGCAGGCGACGAGCACCGCGCCAAGCCACAACGCCGGCCAAGCACGCACCACCAGGAGCAGAATCAGAAATGCCGCGTCCAGGCCAACGCCGTACAACATGGTGCGAACGGTTCCTGCGGGCAACAGCGGGAAAGCAATGACCGCGAGCACGGCCGCCGCCAACAGCGAGCCAATCGCGCTACCTGCAGCGAACCCGAAGACCCCGCCGGCTTGCCAGCCGATCAACAGCCCGCCGGCCACCAGCAATGTGCTCGCCACGAGACCGAGCTTGCAGCCTCGGTAGGCACGCAACGCCAACAGGACGGTAGTGAGCACGGTCAGCGTTGCGTATCCAAGCCCGGCCGCTGCGAGCCATGGCAGCATGTCAAGCGATTCGGCATATCGATCGGGCAGCACCAGTGTCGCCAGCCCGACCGGCACGGTGGCAATGACGGCGGACGAAAGCAGGGCAAGCTTGCCAAAGGAACGGAGCGACGCGCCGAGAATCTCGGCTATCCGGGCGCCTGGGGTGCGCAGTAACGGGAAAGCGACCAGAACAGTGCCCGCTGCGACATAGATAGGGCCCTTCGCCAACGTGGCAAGTGCCTGGAATCCCGCTGCTGCCGTAGACCCACCGTCGACCAGCGCCACCACCACGACGTCCGCGCCAACAAGGACAGCCAAAACGCATTGGGTGAGCGCGATGTCCCCGGTTTCCCACCACCGCCAGCGCTCGGCCAGCACCTCCGGGAGCCACGCGAGGTCGCGATAAAATGCCATCGGGGCGACCAGCAGAACAAAGCCGCCCACCACGAACCCAGTCATGGCCCCGGCCGCGCCCCACATCAACACAATGGCGACCAGAGTGAAGGCCAGCCGAGCTGCCACCTCACCGATGCTGACGACGGCGTAGCGAAAGAAACGCAGCTCACCCTGCAACCAGCCAAGCGTCGGCGCGACCGAGAAAATGACCAAGGCGGAAGCCGCCACCGCCAAGACCATCGGCGCAGACGCGAAGGCCGAGGTGAGGGCGCCCGCCAGGAGCGCCGCGACGCAGCCGACAACCACCGACACCAGCGCTGCAAAGGCCATGCCGCGCCGTCGTGAGTCCGACCCCCTCGGGTAGCTCGCCACCGCTGTCGCCAACGCCAAGGGGATCAGCGCGCTCGCGATGACGCCCACGATGGTTACCAACATCTGGCCCGCCGCGTAAGCGCTGTAATCAGCCGCATCCAACGCGTTTGCGGCCAGCAGCGTGCAGGCATAGCTCAGTACACCGACCACGCCGGCGGATGCGGATAACAGCCCGCTGTGCTGCTCGACCCGGGTGGTCATGGTACGACCCTCGGCAGGCAGCGGCGCGGTGCTATCGCTCGGAACGGTGACGCGAACCGTCACCCGATGCCTGCCGCGCTGATCTCGAGTGGATCTTCATCTGTTGAGGGCAGTGGAACACCAGCAGGGCCGGTGAGCAGGTGACGAAAGACAAGCCTGAGCTCGGCGTCGAAGACACCAATCCTGCGCATGACGGCGGCAGCGTCGAACTCGTCGCAACCATTGAGTACGACAGATACAACATCGCCCTGCTCGACAACCTCGTCGGTCGCCCGCAATGCCGAACGCACGTCAATATCCATTGGTGTCGCAAAGCGCGCGAATGTGCCGATGTCCGATCGAGCACCTCGCCGATCGGCCACCGTGCGATGACGGCGCATCGCGCCACGCTCGCCCAACAGGACAACCGCCAACAGTTCCGCACTGCGGTCCCACGTGAAGGATCTCGCCCAGGCACGGCAGGCCGCGGAAAATCGCTGCGCACGCTGCTCGTCGGCCAATTCAGTGAGAGCTGCAAGAAGTGCCTCGCCAAACCGCCGGGTCGAGTTGACCAGCCATCCGGTCTGACCATCAAGCACTGAATCACGAATACCGGCGACCTCGAGAGCCACGCACGGCACGCCCCACGCCGCGGCCTCGATCACCGAACAACCCCAACCTTCGGCCGCCGAGGTTGACGTAGTGAGCCACGAGCGCCGGAGGAAGCCGTCTCGTACCTCATTGGGCTGGTAACCATGGAATGTCACAGTCGACTGAAGAGTCAGATCAACGACCAATTGCTGCAGGCGAAGCCTTTCGGGCCCATCGCCGACAATATCGACCCGCAGCCGAGGAATTCGCTGGGCAACGGCAGCCACCTCACCCAACAACAGATCCACTCGCTTGTGCGGAACCAAGCGGGTCACAACAGCTATCGTCGGATCAGGGTCACGCGGCCCAACAGCGGTCGGTAGATCGATGGTGCCGTTCGGCACGACGAAAATCGGCCCAGGGAATCCTAGCCTGCGACGCAGGTCATGGCGCGTGGACGGGGAGACCGCCACAGTCGCCCGCGATCCATACACATGTCGCGCGGCCGTACCTTCCAGCCATCGACCAACGGCAGCCAACGGGCGCGAGAACCGGGTACTGAACTGATCTTGATGAACGTGGTGGACGACTTGGACGATCGGCATGTTCGACCGCACAAATAGCGGTGAGAAGAATGGGATTCCATTCTGACAATCGATGATGGCATCGAAGTCGTCGCGGGAGTTCAGCAGTTTCCAGGCTGCGCGGGGGTAGAGGGACAGGGGACCACCGGTGCGGATGATCTTGATTCCATCGATTAACGCTTCCGGCGCCTGCGCCGCACCACGGCCGGCGAGCCAGCTGACGTCTACTCCCTCGTCGAGCCAACGCCGGGAGATCTGATGCATATATTGCTCTGCCCCACCAGCCTGGGGATGGTCGACGTCACGCCAGTTCAGCACCAAAACGCGTGCGCCAGCCCACTTACTCGCAGAACTGGGCCGCGACGAATGAGCGGAAAGAGGATCAGGCATTTATCAAACCCTATGCATCTGGATAACGGCCCCAAAGCTGGCGAGGCCGTCGCGGATGGGACGAAATGTTGACTGCGCGCCGTCAGTCCAAGCAACCGGCAACTCGACGATGGCCCCACCGCCCCGCTGCAACCGTTGCAGAAGCTCAACGTCGAAAGCGAATCCAGACGTTCGGCACTGGACGAGTGCCCTTGCCACGGCGACCCTCTCGAAGAACTTGAAACCACATTGGGTGTCACACACCCCTGGGACCATGCTTCGGGTGAGGACCCGGAAGGCACGACCGCCCACTCGCCGACCCAGCTGCTGTGGTTTCACGAACGAGGCTCCCGGAGCGTGCCGAGAGGCTATGACGGCGGTAGCGCCACGCGTCAAATGGTGCACCGCGGTCGCGATGGTTTCCAGCGGCGTCGCCAAATCGGCATCGAAGAAACCTACATAACTAGCGGAACTGCTCAGCAGCCCCCGGCGTACCGCAGCTCCTTTCCCCGGCCGGGCACAGCCCACCAATTCGATTGGCACCGAGCCGCGCTCATCCGCGGATATTCGCTCCACCGCCGAGCCGGTCTGATCGGCGCTTCCGTTGTCGACAACAACGATCCGCGAGGTCCATGGTTGGGCCTGCAAGTAACCCACGGTGCGACGGAGAGTGTTAGGGATCCTGGTCGCCTCGTTGTAGGCCGGGATCACCACTTCAAGGTCCACAACGGGCCGTCGGCGCGGCACATGATGTAACGCTGTTGGCAAAAGCAGCGGCCGCTCGGTCACGGCGAACATTCCGGGTAATGCCTGATCGGCGGTCACCGTTTAACCCACGATTGGGTTGCGGTCGACCGCCACCGCTGGCAGTAACGAGAACATCGGGGCTAAGGGATAGCCACCATTTACCTTGCGCAAGCCGGAGCCAGATAGGTCTTGGCTGCGCCGAAACAGTGGTCTCCCGTTTAGCAAGCGGGAATTCCAAACAGGCACGCTCACACCCACGACAATCATTGTCGATGCCTCCCTGAATAGGTTCAAGACATGGGCCGGCAGACCCGCCCCGGTAGTAGCACGGTGCCTCCGGCCCGAACAGCAAGCACCACGGACGAGTGGTCCGGCTGACCAACCGTCACTGCCAGTAGCTCGGACTGGATACTTCCCCAGACGGGGCGACCAAGTGGAGTAACCCCGGCGGCAAAGTCTTAACTCGCCGTCACCACGCTGTCAAGGCAGGCGAGGTGTCGCCGGCTTGACCACGCCGGCCGAACGGATTCTTGCTATCGAGCGCGCTACAAGCTGCGCCACGCTGCTCTGAAGAGAGTCGCAGAGTCGACGAAAATCCGACCTGACCTGGGCAAAGAGACCGATCAGGGAATAGGGGTGGGTCTTGATATCGACGAACTGACTGACCAGGCCAGGCGGAACAGGGGACCAGCTGCCAGCTAACGGAGCGCGGAATACTTGGCCGAGTGAACGGGTGATCGATGGCAAACGACTGAATCGCGAAACGTGGACAATTTTCGGGGAGCGTGCGGTGGCGAGCCTGAGCGTGCCTCAGCACTGGCGCTTCGGCGGATATGTGCCTCGCCGTGAACTCGGCGTAACTGTCTGCAGGGATGCAGTTCGGCTTCGGCACGGATAACGCCGCGTAGGCCGATACGGCCGAATGCACAACCGTCACCAGTTTGGCGTAAAGAAGACACCAAACGTTCGGGGGGCGAAAGCGCATGCTGCCCTACGCATGTCCACTTCTGTCGTACTGACACCGGCAAACGTATCGACCTACGATTCGGCCCAGTCATCGGGCCGCGGCTGTGACTCGAAACGCAGATAGTCAACGGCGCGAGGACCGCGGTGCGAGATGAGAGTGAACATCAGCCTTTGCGGGTGACTGGCCACGTCGCGATCAAGCAGGGAGTGGGCGTTTGACATGCCCCGATGATGTTGGGTAGAACAAGCGCTTCGGCCCCCCCTTACGTTCGGGTCAATTGCTGTGTCCGCCACCGAATCGGGGTCGCTCTGTCCAGAGCCGTGGCAGACAGGATGGTGATCGGGCGGCTGCCACCGCCGCTGGATACCGTTGGAGGGCGTCATCAAGACTAGAGATCGCTACATCGACTCACTACGGGCTGCAGCGCTGGTTCGAGTCGTCACGTATCACGCGTTTTCCTGGATCTGGCTGCCTTATGTTTTTCCGTCCATGGGCATCATGTTTGCCCTCGCCGGTTCCCTGATGGCATCATCGCTCGATCGGGCGACCGGCCTCGGACCACTTGCCGGAGTCATCCTCCGCCGGATGCGCAGATTGCTACTGCCGCTGTGGGCGCTGGGCGCAGTCTTGATACCCGCCATGTTGCTGATCGGCTGGAGCGCCGACGAGTTCGGGGTACCCTTCAGCTTCGACTCGTTATGGCTGTGGATCCTGCCCATCGGCGACCCCCTTGGAAGCGACTGGGGATCTTTTGCGGGCGTGGGTTCGCTCTGGTATCTCCGGGCATATCTGTGGTTCGTGCTGCTCTCACCCGCTCTGTATTGGGCCTTCAGGCGCATGCCTGTCACAACGACCATCGCAGTACCAGTCATCGCCTGGACGGTGTCCGTCATCATCAGTGAGTCCGACGCATTCCAACAGGCAGGGTCCGGCGACTTGATCCTGCGGCTCTCAGACGAAAGCAGCAGCATCGCGGTCTACGGCGGTTGCTGGATGTTGGGATTTGCCCATCACACGGGAATGCTGCGTCGATTGTGGACGCCCTTCGCGGTTCCACTCGCAGTCTTGTTAATGGCGCTCGGTACTGCCTACGCGTTCTCCTACCCACACCCAACCGACGGCGTAGCGATAGATGTCATCGCACCAGCCCAGACGCTGTACTGTTTCGGTGCGGTTCTGCTGTTGTTGAGGTTCAATCCCTCCTTCGATTGGCTCGACAGGGTCCCGTTCGTGGACCAGTTGATCAACGCCGTCAATGGACGTGCGGTCACGATCTACCTCTGGAACAGTGCTGCCGTGCTGCTCGCCGGGACCATCGTCAGCCAGCTGTACGAGGACGTCCCTGAAAGCTTGCAACCGTTGGTCCTAGAACCGACCTACTACATCCTGACCTGGGTTTTCGTTGGCATTGCAGTACTGGCGCTGGGCTGGGTCGAGGACATCGCTGCTCGTCGGACGCCACGTTTCATCCCGCCAGGGCTGATTAAGGAGTCGGCTTACGCGCATCGTGGTTCTCGTGGCGCCTCAGCAGACAAGGTTCCCGGCCATCCTGTTGCCCGTACCGGCGGCCAATGAGAATCCTCCTGGCGGCGGTTCTCCGGCAATGTCGACTCGGCGACAGCGAGCGTGGCCTCGATTACGCCAGAAAGCCCCGCGAGAACCCGCCAAATAACTCCGCGCTTTACAGCAATGGAGCGCCGGGTGTTATCCGCTGCGAAGCATTCCGGAATTCGTTGCAATCCAGACCGAAATCCCTCCCGCGTCCATACGGAGCTGTCGTCGATGGGCGATGCAGGGGCAGCACCCATCGTTCGCGGTAGGGACCGCCCTCGCGGGCGGCCCCCCGCACAGATCCCAGCGTGCGGAACTACCGCACTGGGCTCCTGCCTCGGGTTCTGGCGTCAAAGCGTGCGTCCGGGAAAGGATGCATC
>Ga0208851_1000646_pt1 | contig 14019 bp, 11 predicted proteins | sample NGESurshal092012_FD_184481 | JGI IMG/M metagenome (GOLD analysis project Ga0208851, IMG submission 184481) | Arctic peat soil microbial communities from Barrow, Alaska - NGEE Surface sample 415-2 shallow-092012 (SPAdes) | ecosystem: Environmental > Terrestrial > Soil > Wetlands > Peat ... | reverse complement strand
TCGGGGTGGCCGGGATGGACCGGCTGGTGCAGCACAACGTGCTCGCGATGAGCGGCCGGGCCGTCGAGGCCGCCGGCGACGTCTCCACCCTGCTGCTGGACAAGACCGGCACCATCACCTACGGCAACCGGCAGGCGTCCAGGCTGGTAGCCGCCCCGGGAGTCGACCCGGACGTGATGGCGTCCGCAACGCTGGCCGCGAGCCTGGCCGACGAGACCCCGGAGGGGAAGTCGATCGTCGAGCTGTGCCAGCAGACCTACCACGTGGACCCGCAGTGGGCCGGCGCGGCGGCGAAGGACGGAGTGGTGATCGAGTTCTCCGCCCGCACCAGGATGAGCGGCATCGACCTGCCCGCCGCAGGTACGGACGGCGCCAGTCACATTCGCTCGGTCCGCAAGGGCGCGGTCTCCCAGGTCGCGCAATGGGTTGCCGACAACGGTGGCACGGTGCCGTCGGAGTCGCTGGCGGCCGCAGATGAGATCTCCGGTGACGGTGGCACCCCGCTGCTGGTCGCCGAGGGCACCCAGGTGCTGGGCGTGGTGCATCTCAAGGACGTGGTCAAGCCGGGCATCGCCGAGCGGTTCGCGGACCTGCGGGCGATGGGCATCCGCACGGTGATGATCACCGGTGACACCGTGCTCACCGCGCAGAGCATCGCCAAAGAGGCAGGGGTGGACGACTTCCTCGCCGAGTCCACCCCGGAGGACAAACTGGCCTACATCCGCAAGCAGCAGGAAGGCGGCCGGATCGTCGCGATGACCGGCGACGGCACCAACGACGCCCCGGCACTGGCGCAGGCAGACGTCGGGGTCGCGATGAACTCCGGGACGTCGGCGGCCAAAGAGGCCGGCAACATGGTGGACCTGGACTCCAGCCCCACCAAACTGATCGACATCGTCGAGATCGGCAAGCAGCTGCTGATCACCCGAGGAGCGTTGACCACCTTCTCGATCGCCAACGATGTGGCCAAGTACTTCGCGATCCTGCCCGCGATGTTCATGGCCGCCTACCCGGGCCTGGCCGCTTTGAACATCATGCGGCTGTCCTCGCCGACCTCGGCCATCCTGTCCGCGGTCATCTTCAACGCGCTGATCATCATCGCGCTGATCCCGCTCGCCATCCGCGGCGTCCGGTACCGGCCGTCCTCTGCAGCGAAACTGTTGAACCGCAACCTGCTCATCTACGGCGTGGGCGGGCTGATCGTGCCGTTCGTCGGCATCAAGCTCATCGACCTGGTCATCTCCCTCATCCCCGGAATCGGCTGATCCTCATGACAACCACTGAAGCCGTCACTGACGGGCCCGGACCCCTACAACCCGCCATCACCGCCCGCCCCTCGGGGTCCGCGCTCGTCTCCATCGCCGGCAGGCAGGCCTTGGTGGCGCTGCGGTTCCTGCTGGCCATGATCATCGTCCTCGGCATCGCCTACCCCCTGCTCGTCTTCGGCATCGGCCAGCTTGCGGCGAACAACTCCGCGAACGGCTCTCTCGTCGCGGACGACAGCGGCACTGTGGTCGGGTCGGAGCTGATCGGGCAGCAGTTCGACGGACCCGACTGGTTCGCCGGTCGGCCGTCGGCCGCCGGCGACGGGTACGACGCGATGTCCTCGGGCGGGTCCAACCTCGCAGCGGACAGTCCGGACCTGCTCGCCCTTGTCGAGCAGCGGCGTGCGCAGATCGCCGCCGACAACGGGGTCGACCCGTCGGAGGTACCGCCGGATGCGCTGACCGCATCGGCGTCCGGGTTGGACCCGGACATCAGCCCGGCCTACGCCCAGCTGCAGGTGAATCGGGTGGCCACCGCCCGCGGGCTGTCCGTGGACCAGGTCCGCGACCTCGTTCAGGCACACACCGACGGGCGGGCCCTCGGGTTCATCGGTGAGGAACGGGTCAACGTACTGGACCTGAACCTCGCCCTGGAGCGGCTCAGCCCCGCTGCGGGAGGGTGAGCGGGTCGGTGGCCGCCAACGACCCGGCCGCCCAGGCGGCCCCGGCCACGGTCAAGGCAAAGGCCAGGGGCCGGCTACGGGTGTATCTCGGCGCGGCGCCGGGTGTCGGCAAGACAGTCGACATGCTCTGCGAGGGCCGTCGGCGGGCCGGTCGGGGCACCGATGTGGTGGTCGGCATCGTCGAGACCCACGGCCGGGAGTTCACCGCGGGGCAGGTCGTGGACCTGCCCGTGGTGGCCCGGCGGGTGTCCAGCTACCGGGGCGTCGAGCTCAGCGAGATGGACACGGACGCTGTGCTGGCCCGGCGTCCGGACGTAGTGCTGGTCGACGAATTGGCGCACACCAACGCCCCCGGCTCCGCGCACGAGAAGCGTTGGCAGGACGTCGATCAGCTCCTCGACGCCGGTATCGACGTCATCACCACGGTGAACGTGCAGCATCTGGAGTCCCTCAACGACGTGGTCGCCGCGATCACCGGGATCAAGCAAACCGAGACCGTGCCCGACCAGGTCGTCAGGGCAGCGGAACAGATCGAACTCGTCGACATGACCCCGCAGGCGCTGCGTCGGCGGATGGCGCACGGCCACATCTACCCGGCGGAACGCATCGACACGGCGTTGGGCAATTACTTCCGGGAGGGCAACCTCACCGCGCTGCGCGAATTGGCCCTGCTCTGGGTGGCCGATCGGGTGGAGGAGGGCCTGGACCGGTACCGGGCGGAGCACGGCATCACCGGGACCTGGGCGGCCCGGGACCGGATCGTGGTCGCGTTGACCGGCGGCCGGGAAGGGGCGATGCTGCTGCGCCGTGGGGCGCGGATCGCCGGTCGGGTGGCCGGCCGCTCACTGATCGCCGTGCACGTCGTCAGGTCGGACGGCACCGCCACCGCGTCGGCGACCGAAATCGAACGGCAACGGTTGCTGGTGGAGAACCTCGGCGGCAGCTTGCAACTCATCGTCGGAGACGACGTCGCCGCAACGGTGCTGGAATTCGCCCGCTCGGTCAACGGCACCCAGATCATCGTCGGTGCCTCCAGACACGGCCGCCTCGCGCAGCTGTTCCGGCCGAGCGTCGCGAATGCCATTGTCAAGGGCTCCGGTGACATCGACGTCTACATGGTCACCCATCCCCGCGCCGCCGGGGCCCGCCCACCCCGTTCGCAGAGCCGGCCGGGCCCCGGTCGGGTCGGGTCATGGGTGGCGGCCGTCCTGCTGCCGTTCGCGTTGGCCGCGGCGCTGCTGCCCTGGCGGGACAGCCTGGGCCTGAGCACCGTACTGCTGGTCTTCCTGCTCGGCGTGCTCGGCAACGCCCTGATCGGGGGCGCGCTGCCCGCCGCGGCGGCTGCGGTGATCGCCGGGCTGCTGGCCAACTACCTGTTCACCCCACCGTTCGGTTCCTTCACTATCACCCAACCCGAAAACGCCTTTGCCCTGGTCGTTTTCCTGATCGTCGGGGTCACCGTCGCGTCCGTTGTCGACCGCAGCACCATCAGGGCCCGGCAGGCCGCGCAAGGCAAGGCCGAGGCTCAGCTCGTTGCCGCCGCCGCGACCAGCGTCATCAATTCCACCGACCCCGTGCATGCCGTGCTGGAACAGGCCAGGGTTGGGTTCGGCATGCGGTCGGTACAGCTCGTATCGACCGTCGACGCGCCGACCGGCACCTACCGGGTGGTCAGCAGCGCGGGCCCGGACGTCGCTCTCGACCCGACGACGTCCGGCACCGACGACGCACCCGGCTCGGTCGGCCCCGACGGCGCGGACGTGACGGTCCCGGCCGGCCCATCCGACTCGGGCTGGGTGCTGGCGATGTACGGGCGGCCACTCCCGCCGTCGGACCTGCGGCTGGTGGAGGTGTTCGCCGCCCAGTCGGTCCTGGCCGTGGACCGGGAACGGATGACCAGGGAGGCCGAGCGGGGTGAGCGGCTACGCCAGACAGACAACGTCCGGACCGCGGTGCTGGCCGCACTGTCGCACGATCTCCGGACGCCGCTGTCCACCATCAAGGCCTCGGTGTCCAGCCTGCGCGACCGGAGCATCACCTGGTCAGAGGCTGACCAGACCGAGCTGCTGGCGGCCACCGACGCAGCGGCCGACCAGCTGGACGCGCTGCTGGAGAACCTCCTGGACCTGTCCCGGCTGCAGACCGGGGCCGTCGTCCCGCTCCGCCGGCCGTCGTCGGTCGACGAGGTGGTGCACAAGGCGATGATCGGCATCCCCGGTGACCGGGTTCACGACACCATCCCCGACGACCTCCCGCTGATCGACACCGACGCGGGCCTGCTGGAGCGGGTCATCGCGAACATCACCTTCAACGCTGTCCGATATTCACCGCCGGGGAAAAGCGTCCGGCTGCTGGCCGGCGAGGTCACCGACGAACGTGGCCGCCACGTCCAGATCCGGATCGTCGACCACGGGCCCGGCGTCCCGATCGCCCAGCGGGACACCATGTTCGCCCCCTTCCAGCGGCTCGGCGACGTCCCCCAGGGGTCCGGTGTGGGGCTCGGTCTGGCCGTCGCCCGCGGCCTTGCCGACGCCGTCGATGCCACCATCGAGGTGGACGACACTCCCGGCGGTGGCCTCACCATGATCGTCACCGTGCCGGTTGCCCAGAGCACTGTCAGGGCAACCACAGTCGCGGCAGGCGACCAGCGGTGATCGGGGTGCTGGTGGTGGACGACGACCGGGCGCTGGCCCGCTCCCTGAAAATCAATCTCCGGGCCCACGGATACGACGTCAATCTGGCCTATGACGGCCGATCCGCCCTGACCGAGGTCACCCGCACCAGGCCCGCCGTCGTCATCCTCGATCTCGGATTACCCGATCTGGACGGTATCGAGGTGCTCGCCGGGATCCGCTGCTGGTCCGCCGTACCCGTCATTGTGCTGTCCGCCAGGTCGACCTCCGCAGAAAAGATCGAAGCACTTGACGCAGGTGCCGACGACTACGTCACCAAACCCTTCAGTATGGACGAACTCCTCGCGCGTATCCGGGCGTCCGTCCGCCGCGGCACCTCGCCACCGCCATCAGCGACCGCAGACACCGTCGTCACCGACGATTTCACCGTGGACTTCGCCGCCCACCAGGTCAATCGGGCCGGCAGCCCGGTCCGGCTCACCCCGACCGAATGGTCCATCCTGGAGATGCTGATCCGGCACGATGGCAAAATCGTCCCGCAATCACGGCTCCTCACCGACATCTGGGGCACCGGTTTCGCCCAGCAAACGCACTACCTGCGGGTCTACCTGGCCCAGCTCCGCCGCAAACTCGAACCTGATCCAGCCCACCCCAGGTACCTGATCACCGAAACAGGCGTCGGCTACCGGTTTCTCCCGTGATCAGCTGCTACTCATCGCGCACGTGGCTTCGCCGTGGGACCTCCGTAAGGATTCCGTCAAGGTTTCCGGCGTGGGTGTCAATGTTCCGTCAAGATGGTTCGTGAACGGTGTGTGGGGTCCTACAGTTTGCCTGGTCATGGAATTCCAGACCTTTGTCGGACAAGTACATGGAGGATCGATGGGATTCCCCCAGCGGGCAGGAGATACCCGCGGGGATTTTGCCCCGCTGGGTGCTGGTGACCTGGTGGCAGCGGCTCTACCTAACCCGGCTGACCCGGCTTGGCACCGACGGTGTCAACCGCAAACGGCTCATCGCTGAATGCCGGTCACGATCTAGGAGTGGTGCGTCGACGATGGAAGTTCGAAGTCGGTTCTTGCTGGTGGCTGTTTTCGGTGTGTGGACCGGGTTCCTCGGCTTCATGGCCGTCGCCGCCACCGACGAGGCAGTGCCGCAGATGCTGGGCGTCGTCGCAGTGGTCTGCGGTATTCTCGTCACCTTTGTCGGACTCGGCACAGTCGTTCGCGATCGGCTCGGCGACGGTCCACGGACGGCGCGTTATGTCGACGACAATTGAGAGGTCGAGTTTGTGAGTTGTGCGTCGTCGTGGATCAGCGGTGAGAATTGGTGATCACCAGCAGACAGGCCTGGTCGTCCGAACCCGGCCACGTTCGTGGATCAAGCGGACCCCACCCGCCGCTCTCTACCCTCTCGACTCGGCTCTGGTCCGCATCGCCGCTGCAGTTGGCGGTTCGATAGGGAAATGAGAGTCGACCCGGTTCTACAGGCTCACCGACCACTCGTCGTGGCTGCTTCCGCTGTCCTACCACTCGTGGCGTGCGGAATCCTGGCGCTGTTCCGTGAATCCGTGGCGAACACCAACGCTGCTCTCGGACTGGTGCTGCTGGTTGTTGCTGCGGCGTCGACCGGCATCCGGTTGGCCGGCATCGTGGCTGCACTCGCGAGCGCGGCAGGCTTCGACTACTTCCTCACCGAGCCGTACAACACTCTCAACATCTCTGACCGGGCCGACATCGAGACGGCGGTGCTGCTCCTGCTCGTCGGCGCCGCGGTCACCGAGGTGGCCCTGTGGGGCCGTCGCGAACAGGCCCTGGCCAGCAGGGAGTGGGGATACCTCGACGGTGTGCTGAGCACGGCCGCAACTGTCGCGGCCGGCCGGTCCTCCACCGGCGAGCTCATCGACCACGTGTGTCAGCAAATCGTCGATATCCTGCAGATCGACAGCTGCCGCTTCGACGTCGGCACCCGGTCGGGACTGCCCGCGCTGAACGCCACCGGAACCGTCACCCGCGCCGGCCGAACCATCAATGTCGCTCGCCAAGGCCTGCCCACCGACTCCAAGATCGCGCTCATGGTGCAGAGCGGTGGTGTCACCTATGGACACTTGGTGCTCACTGCCGCGACCCGGGTGGTCAGGCCGTCGCACGAACAGCTGCGCGTCGCGGTCACACTCGCCAATCAGGTGGGGGCCGCCCTCGCGACCACCAACGGCCGGGCCCGGCCCGCGGAAGAGCCCTGATCCAGCTTCAGGCGTCACAAAGGCTCGAAGTCGGAGACCCTTATTGTTCTCGGTCAGCCCGCCACCACAGCAGCCGACGAACCTCAGGATGCTGTCCAGTTCGTGGCGCAGAGTTGTCGGTGCCGGCGATCCTGCCGGGTCGTAGGCGGCCGGCCGTCAGTGCCATGACCGCTGGCCGAGGGCGTCCCTGCCCGTAGCAGCGCTTACCTTCGCAAATTGTCGGCAATGTCGGAAATTGCTGATCGATTCTTCATCTCGCTCGACAATGCCGCCGGCAAAGGTGGACATCCGGCGTCTCGGAGAATACACAGGAATCCCACACGCAACACTCAACTCCCAGGAGGATCGGTGGACCAACGCAGCTCTGCCCTCGATCGGCAGCGACGAGGCTTCCAGCATCGAGGAATGATTCGGGCCATCGCACTGCTGGCGACCGTGGCGGGGGTGTTGTCGCTGGCGATTGCGCCGGCCACCGCCCAGCCGATCACCGAGCAGCTGGTCGCCGAGCAGGCGTCGGCGGTTGCGGACTCATCCAGGAGGCGCAGACCGCCGAGATTCCCTAGCACGCCGAGGAAGTCAGGATCTCCCAGGGCGGCTGTGGGCTCACCGCGAACCCACAGTCGCACTTGGCGGATCGCTACCGCCGGACGGTGGCGGGCCGTCCCGAACTGGGGTCCGCCACCGAGGGTTCGGGGAGTTGGGCGAACTCCGGTCTTCGAGATGCACGAGCCGCCGTGCGAAGTCACCGGCGACGGCTGGGTTGAGCCCGACCCCGGCCGGTTGTTCGGTCTCACGGATGCGGTGGCGGCCCCTGGGGTAGTCGCCCCGGGGGACCCGCAACCGGGCCGATGTACCCGGCGCGCCACCGATCAGCCCCCGGTCGCGTCGCATGGCGCACACTGGGTGGGTCCGCAGGTGCTGCGGGGATCGTGCCAGCAGGAGGACCGCCATGGCCAGCAACGAACCGTTCGGATTCGATCCCGAGGACCTCGATCGCATCTTCCCGGGTGCGGGTGAGCAATTGCGGGGGGCGCTCGGCCAATTCGCCCGGCTGCTCAACGGGTCCGGTGAGCGGGCGGGGTGGTCCGGGGTCTTGGAGGAGTTCGGCCGTGGCCGTCGTTCGGCGCCCGAGCCGGAAACGACCGGCGAGACGGGCGAGGGTGTCTGGGTGATCTACACCGTGGACGGTGACGGTGACGCTCGGGTCGAACAGGTGTATGCGACCGAGCTCGATGCATTGCGGGCGAACAAGCACAACACCGACGGCAACCGCAAGGTTCGGTTCCTCCCGTATGGGATTGCGGTCACCGTGCTCGACGCGCCGGTAGTCCCCCCGCACAGCGACGATCAACCGGCTTGATCGGCGGGGCTGACGCCCAACTGCGGCTCTGTTGCTCAGCCCGTTGGTCAGAGCCGGCGGTCGTCCGGTGCAGCCCACCCGGCCCGTGCAGGGCCGGAACAGTTCGAGCTCGATGCGGCGGGCGGAAGCTCGTCGAACAGTTCACCGGCCTGCCCGAAAAGCACGGACATGAGCTGCATCTCCGTCTGGTCAGGCCGGCGATGAAGGCACTCCTCGCGGTCCGCGGCCGTTCCGGCCGGCAGATCCTTCAATGATTCCGCTGTGCGCCGGCAGGCCCGCTCGATGGATTCCTCACCCTTCGTCGGTCCAACCCGCCGTTGGTTCCGGCCGCCGATCTGGATGCCCTTCAGGTCGGCGCTGCGGACCAGCGGGTGGAATCGTGGTGGAATCGTGGTGGCGTGGCTCAGTGTTGACCGGCTTCAGCTCAGGTGACGGGAGTGATTGACGACGATGCAGCAAACGGTTATCGGTGTCGGCGTCATTCTGGTGCACGGACTGTGGCACGGCGGGTGGGTGTGGGACGCGGTGCGCCGCGACCTGGACCGGGCCGGGATCGTCAGCGCGGTCGTCGAACTGCCGATGACCGACCTCGCCTCGGACATCGCGGCGACCACCCGGGTGATCGGCGAGTTCGACCGGTCCGTGGTGCTGGTCGGGCACTCCTACGGCGGCGCGGTCATCACCGGCGCCGGCGTCCACCGGCATGTCGCCCACCTGCTGTACCTGGCCGCGTTCCAATTGGCGGAGGGTGAATCCGTCGGGCGGACCCTACCGGGCCTCGGCGTCCCACCGACCCGGCTGGGGGAGGCGTTCAGGTTCTCCGACGACGGACAGCTCGTGACTCTCGATCCGGGCCTGGCCGCGGAGCTGCTGTACGGGGACGCGCCAACGGAGATCGCCTCCGCCGCGGTCAGCCGACTTCGACCGGTGCGCCGCACCGTCTTCCGCGGTGTGCCCGAGCGGATCGCGTGGCGCAGCCGCCCCTCGACGTACGTGATCTGCGCCGACGACCGGGTGGTGAACCCCGAACTGGAGCGCGCAATGGCCGCCAGGGCAACCACCCGGCACGAGTGGTCCGGCGGTCACAGCCCGATGGTCACCCGTCCCGAAGCGGTCGCAGCGCTCATCGCCACGCTCGCCGACCAGTGACCGGCGGGCCAACGGGCCAACGGCGCTGGGTGTGGGTGCCGGGGTCTATCGTCCTCGAACGACGTCGAATGCCTCGTCGAGTGAGGGCTGAGGCGCTTCGTCCATGTTCATATTGTGCTCAGCCATGAACTTCATCATGCTCGGCATGAGCTGGTCGTCTCGGAACTTTTCGAACGCAGCCTGGCTTTCCCAGATGTCCAAGACATGCACCCCGTCGGAGGTCGCCGTCGCGACATGGACGATGAGGCCATCCGGCGGATTGTCGTGCGTGCCCAAGTCGGCGCTGACCGCTTCGAGGTCCGCTCTGGATACAGGTAAATCCATTGTCATCATGACGGTCATGCTGGCCTCCTCAAGGGCTCATCGTTGAGCTTGCCCAGTCTGTTCCGATCACAGCGAGTTGGCAAGGCTGAGGCCATGTTGTCAACCTGGTACGCCGAACGGGCTATTCGTAGCTCACCAAACAGCACAATCGGCCGCAATGCGAAGACGCGTCGACTCGCAACCCCACGTCCTGGAACGCGGACGACATCCCGCGCCGGCAAGCAACCCAAAGTCCCTGCGAGCCAGAGGCATTGGACCCAGGACTCGCCATGTTGCCTCACCGGGCCATCAGTGGGTGGCTGTTACGTCGACGGCGACAGGCCGGGTGCTAGGGCGACCACCAGGTATTCTTGACTAAGCCGGCCGCGTCAGAACAGGTATTCGGTGGCCTGTTCGCGGACGGGAGTCGGCTTTCGGTTCGCGCAATTACAGACGGAAATCCCGAGCCGGGTCACTCGCACCTTGGCCGGAAGATGTCAGTCAACATTCTCATCTCATTCCGCCGCGAGCACTACGAGTTGCGCATCTACGGCACCGAATGTGTCCGAAAGCAATCCAGCACCTCGAATTCAGCGACGATCGTGCCGGGTCCGATGAGTTCTCAACGTCTCCGGCCGCGAGGTTCACCGCGACCAACCGCTGCTCAACTCGGGACAGCGCGTTCGTGCGTCAGGCGCATCTCTTCGACGGTCAGAACCGCGTCGAGCAGATCATGGTGGTAAGGGGCTGGGGCAACTACTGCCGTGGGTGGGACACCCAGAAACACGTTCACCCTGAAGGAGCCTCATTCGGTCGCGTGGGGGAGTGGGAGTTCCGGCCTGGTGACCGGAGGAACCTCGTTCGACGGGTGGTCCCTCCGACGTTCTCCGCGGTGGCGGCCGGCGCCGGCTTCTCACCCGAGGTGAGATCACAGCCACCGCAGTGCTTTGCGGATCACGAGGTGACGGCCCGCCGGACCCGGCGGGCACCACCGATCGCATCCATCCGCGCTGTGTCGGTGTCCCGGGCGGGAGCGTCCCGCCACGCGCCGTCGTGGACCCAGGGGTGGCGCTCGGTCTTCGCTCCGCGGACGCGACTGGATACAGTCCCTGTCGACCCTGTTGAGCGCTGAGGCGTATCTGGGGTGCCATATTGTGCCGGGTTGGGGGCCTCCTGGTGGGGGAAGCTGTTCACCGGTTCCGGTAACTCGCAGCTTCGACTCGATACGACAGAAATCCGGCTCGAAGGAGCGCACCCGGGCGTCAACCCGATCTCGAAGGTCCACCGTCTCGCCGTCGATCACAGACTGATCTGGGCAACGGTCCGCCTCGCTGACTGGCCGGACGCGGTTGTCGTCAAGGGGATCCCGCGCCATCAAGCCACGCGCCATGAGGGCGGCGGCCTTCGCGGAGAGCACAGGTCCGATCATGCAGTGGTGGACGGCGCCGTCGGAGGAGCTGAAACGCCTCGAGAGACCCACCGCGAATGCGGCGCGATCTTCTGGAAACCACCTCGAGACGGTCCGGACGGCCCCACCGTCGTCAGCAAAGGCCCGAACCGCAGAAGATGTTCCCATGGCCCACACTCGAGGCATTCATCGCTGACCCTGTACCCGACGAGAGTCAACCGCCACTGCCGCGCTGTGATCCATACATCGCTCTCCGATGCGGACAAAGGATGACAAACCAGCCACGGCGTGGCACAGTGATCCTCGTTGCTTCGTTGCCCATCCGGACTCGCACGGGCCAGATGCCACCGATCCTGGTGCCCCAGAGGCGTCCGACTCACGGAGACGGCTAACACGAAAGACACGGTCTAGCGGCGGCGTCATGGGTTGGATGACCGTGCGGAAATTCACCAGCGAAACTTGACCAGCATTGGAAATTCACCAGGATTGACTGACCGGGTTACGGGAGCCGAGGCGGGGTGTCGCTCAAGCGCGGGGAAGTGAGGATTCGTGATCGCCACCGATCGCGCGACATTCGGAAACGCTCGCAGAGCTCCACTTTTCGCTGCAATTGCACAGGCGTGACCTGGGACATTCCCTTGGAGGAACGAGACCACAATTCATGCAAGGGTTTCGGTTGAACTGGAGGCGGCGATGAGTTACCCCTTGGCAGGTCCGCGCGGGGTTCTCCGCGATTCCCGGGGATCGGAATCGGTGGCGCCAAGCAGGTGGCCGGAGCCCGACAGACAGCAGATCAGGACCGCAGCCGAATTGATGGTCCGGAATCCGGACCGGGTCGCCGGAGATGACTCCCTCATTCAGGTCGCCGGCCGGATGCGAAGCCTGCTGACGGCGTTCCTATCGGTCTGTGACGGCGCCGGTGAACTGTTGGGCATCATCTCCTTCAGGGATGTGCACCATGCCCTGCGTGACTGCAACCCGATACGGACCACGGCGGCCTCGCTCGCCGCGATGCCGGCGGTGACGCTCAGTGTCCACGACCCGGTGACTCAAGTCTGGGAACTCATGGCGCAGCGACGGATGTGGCTGCTGCCGGTGCTGGATGGGCGCCGGCTGGTCGGAACAATCCACTACGCCATCGCTGTCGACCCCCGACGAACCGTCGCAGTCTCGCTCCCCAAACATACCGATTGTCACCGAACCAGGCACCCGCATTGAGCTCCACCCCGGCGGCGCCTGGCAGAACGTCGTCGGGCCACGATGGCACTGGTATGAGGGGCCGCTCAACCTGCGGGTGACGGTGAATCCCACAACCCTCTCTCGCACTCGACGTCGCACGGCCTCGGCGGAAATCCCTGCGGAGATCAACTGATGGAACAGCTCGCTCCCGCGGTCCGGGCCCGCGTCCATATGGTCAGCCTGCCGAATCGGCGACAGGGACGAGAACGCCGTGATCGTCAACGTCCTGCAACGCCATGCGGCGACCGTGGTGCAGGGGGCCTGGTTGAGGGATTCGGTCTGACCGTCGCCGAGGCACTGTGGAAGGGCCGGCCGGTGATCGCCAGCGCGGTCGGCGGCATCCAGGATCAGATCACCCGCTGGCACGACGGAGCGACATCACCGAGTTCGCGGTAGGCCATGGGCGGGGTCACGGTCAGAACTGCTTCATCGGCTGGCCGCGGCCATAAGGTTCCGCCCAGCGTCTAAAGATCGAATGGTTCAGGGCATGGACCGCAGCACCGTCGGGACGGCCAGGACGCGGCGGTCGTCGTCCGGTGACATGGTCAGGTCAAGCTTGAGGAAGATGGTGCGCCCGTGTGCCTCGACGGTCTTCTTCGACAGGCAGCCCGACGGGAGCTGGCCGCGGGTGCTGGACCAGCCGGAGTTCGTGACGCCAACCGCGTAGGCAGCTGCGTCGGGCTGCCGTGGCCGCACGCGACTCGCGGTCACCGGTGGGACCGGCCAGCCGGGTGGCCTGCGCACGCAGGTAGCGCTGTTGCGGTGGGCTGGTGGTCCGCAGCGCCGCCCAGCGATAGCACTCGCGGGCCGCATCGCGGTCACCGACCATTTCGAGCAGGTGACCGCGGACAGCGAACAGCCGGTGGTCCTCGGCGATCCGCGGGTCGGCCCGCAGCGGGTCGGGCCGCGCGAGACCGGCCCGGGGACCGGCGGCCATCGCGGTCGCGACGGCGTGGTTCAGCCTGACCACCGGGTTGTCGGCGACCTGCAGCAACAGGTCGTAGAGGGCCAGGATCTGCGGCCAGTCGGTCGCCTCCGCGGTCGGCGCCTCGTCGTGCAGCGCGGCGATCGCCGCCTGCAGCTGGTAAGGACCCGGCGCGCCGCGCCGCAGCGCTTCGGTGATCAGCGCTACCCCTTCTGCGACGCTCGGCGCATCCCAGCTGGTCCGATCCTGGTCGGCCATCGGGACAAGGCTGCCGTTGTCATCGGTGCGAGCGGGCCGGCGGGCGTCGGTCAGCAGCATCAGCGCCAGCAGTCCGGTGACCTCCGGGTCGCCGGGCAGCAGGGCATGCACCAACCGGGTCAGGCGGATGGCTTCGCCGGACAGTTCGACCCGGGACAGCTCGGGCCCGGCGGTGCTGGCATAGCCCTCGGTGAAGATCAGGTACAGCACGTGCAGCACGGGGCCGAGACGCTCGTCCGACATCGGCGGCAGGGCGAACGGGATCCCGCTGGCCCTGATCTGCTGCTTGGCTCGGCTGATGCGACGGGTCATCGTCGATTCGGGCACCAGGAACGCCCTGGCGATCTCGGCAGTGGTCAGCCCACCCACAGCCCGCAGGGTCAGCCCGATCCGGGCGGCGGGGGCGAGCGCCGGGTGGCAGCACAGGAACAGCAGGACAAGCGTGTCGTCGACCTCGGTGAGAGCTGCCGGGTCCTGCGCGACCCGCCGATCGGCCGCCGGCGCCAGAAAGTCGTCGGGTCGAACCCATTGCGCAACAGTGTCTTCCCGGCGTTTCC
>Ga0208851_1000645_pt1 | contig 14088 bp, 11 predicted proteins | sample NGESurshal092012_FD_184481 | JGI IMG/M metagenome (GOLD analysis project Ga0208851, IMG submission 184481) | Arctic peat soil microbial communities from Barrow, Alaska - NGEE Surface sample 415-2 shallow-092012 (SPAdes) | ecosystem: Environmental > Terrestrial > Soil > Wetlands > Peat ... | reverse complement strand
GGGCTGAACGCTGCTGCTCATCGAACTAGATCTCCTGTCACGCCCTACACGGTGCACCCGTCCCTGCCGGATGTCTCACCTGAGCTTGGCAGGTAGGGTCGGAGCAATGCCGGGGCCATTATGGCCCAAGTTCGTCGACGAGGCGGAGACAGGAGTTCGCGCAGCGCGGCGCTGACCACAACGGTCGAGGGCGCCCGCGGAGCCTCTGGCGACCGCAGCGTGAAGGTTCGGGAACCGTCCGCCTTCGCTGCCGGAGGCAGACAGTCCCAACACGCGGCGCCGTCCGGGCTAGCAATCTGATCCTGTGATTCTCCGATCGCGCGGTCACGAGGTTGTCCACACTCGGGCAGGGCTCATTCCTTCGGTGCGGCGGTCTGGCTGATGTCAGGGTGGGCTCCAGTGATCGGTGCTCTCACCAACAACAGGTGCGTCGCGGTGGCCAGTATGGACACTTCAGCCAGAAGATATTGATTCGAGCGCTGTGGAATCGTCGATCGGCCGCCACGATCCCGGACGAGTCCCCCGCTGACGGAAGGGGAGAATCACGGCAAGGTCCGCATTTGGATCAAAAGTAAGATGGTTCGAATCCCGCCCAAGCCGCGCCCAATTCCAATTGCAGGGAAGCTCAACCAAAGCCTTTGCCAGATCGGCATGTCAGTCAACACGTCTTCGCAGTTTATCCCCGTTCAGCGGGATAACTGGTGCTCAAATTTTCGGCGTGTAATTCGGAACCGTGAGCAGATGGGCCTTCGGGTTTTGTCGACTGGATTGTCGACGAGTTCGGTGATCTGAGGCGGAATCTGGCTTTACTTTTCGACATTGTGAGCGGCAGTCCGGCTCAGGGTTACCCGTTGGCAGACGACACCTTCCTGCTATGCGAGCCACGTTCGCGTCGAACACAACAAGACGTCGGGGCGTGAGCCGAAGGAGTCTATCAAGCAGGCCCAACCAATCGACCGATGGTGTCCACTTTGGGGCTCAGCGGTGCGCTTCCTCGTGATGTACTCATCGACGGAGGGGGCCATCGGTCATGGTTCAGGGGCCAGCCATCGCAGCGGATTCCACACCCTCCACGGCAGAGCAGATCGCCGACCATCTTGCTGTGCAGATGTGGGCTGAAGTTCTCGTAGCTGATCATCTTGAGAGATTCGCTCAGTACCCTGCGCTGCTCGGCCGTGGAGCGATCGCCCAGTTGGAATCGCTGCTGGTGTCGGTTCGTTCAGTGGCGGATTCCCGTGGCGAGTTGGCCAGATTGGACCGCGAATTGCTGCTGGATGGTTTCGCAGTGTGGGCAGCGTGGCAACGTGCTGTCATGACCGGATTAGTATCGTTGTCGTTGGGGCGCGAATGACGGCCGATGTTGGTCGGCCCGAGCAGCAGGTCGATGTCAGCGTCAGGGGTGACATCGATCCGGAGTCGGGTCGGTCCCTGTCGGTGGGCCAACTGCAAGTCGCGCTGCGGGTCGCGCATGGAAAGTTGCCCCGATCTGTCCCGCTCGGCTCCGGAGGCGACAGCCTAAGAGATGTTGGGCCACTGCAAGATTCGATTTCTCGATCTCGCAAGTGGATCCACGGCAGATTGACGTCGCCTGGTCCGAAAGGGCCACGCGGGGCGTTGTGGAGGATGTTGGGGTTGCGGGACCTCGGCCTTCTTCTGGCTGCTCGCGGGAAGCGCCTCAACGGACCCGCGCCGGATCTTGCACTGAAGGCGCCCGGTGTGTGGAGTGTCCCGCGCCCAAGTCATGCTTCCGCGTTGTATGCCAGTGCACGCAGGTGGGTTGGCCTCGCCGTTGCCATGATGCTGTTGCTGGTTGGAGCGGTCACCGTGGCCGGCCGGGTGGTCTCCATGGTGGATCCGCCTCCCATTGTTGTCGGGTGGGCGCCGCGGGTCTCGGACTTGCAGTTCGCGGGCGTTGCTCAGGCCGCGGTTGTGGATTACCTGTCGTGGGATGTGGCGGCGCCACGGGCTGCGCGGACTGCCGCGTTGAGCCGTTGGGGCTTCGGCGAATCGGTGGGCGACGGGTGGGGTGGCTCGGGCCACTTCAACGTCGAGAATTCAGTCGCCATAGCAGTTTTGCGGACCGCCGACGACCGGGCTGTCGTCACAATCCAGGCCAGGCCCACACCATCACCACCCACCCAGGCTGCAACTCCGGCGACGAACAGTCCTTCTTCACCGGGGGCTACCACGTCCTCCGCCTGGTTGACGGTGGCGGTGCCGGTGGCGCTGCGCGGCTCCCGGATCGTTCTGACGGCACCTCCGGCGCTGGTGGGATCGCCACCCGACCAAGCCCTCACCGTGGCGGTGAGCAGCGCCGCGGACGAGGACACCGACGCCGGCCGGGCGACCGCTGACACGGTGGGCAAGCTGATCAGCGCCTACGGGTCCGGTGATCTGGAATTCGTCCGCGGCCCGGGCAGCACCTTCACGGGTCTGGCCGGAACGGTGACCGGTGGACAGGTGCAGTCGTGGCGGATGGCGAAACTCCGAACCGGGGACGACCCGTCGCTGCGGTCCGGTGATGTGACGGTGCTGTGGACCTTGCAGGGTGGCTCCGGTCAGCTGCGCTGCAGTTATCGGATCCAGCTGGCGCAGCGGGAGAACCGTTGGCTGCTGCAAGAAATCACTCCGGCGGTGGACGCATCGTGATGGCCTCTATGCCGACCCTTCCCTCGGGTCACCTGCCGGCAGAGATCGTCGGCGACGAACGGGTCCGGTATCTGGCGGACTTGACGACCCAGACCGGTGTCAGCCTGCAAGGGGTGATCCTGGCGATCTGCGGCACCATCCTGGGGGCGTTGATCGGAATTCGGGCCCTATCAGCGTGGGCTGAGGACAAGCACGGGAAGATGGCCACCCTGATCCTGGCCGGCGCCGTCGTCGCTGGGTTCTGCTACTTCCCGGCCGAGTCCATGGAGATGCTGAAATCCCTGTACTCCTCGGCCACCTCGGGTAGCACCCCCGCCCCACCCGCGCAGCCCCCACAGGGCGGGTGAACCGGTGGCCCTACAATTACCGACGGACACGGCCAGCACCCGGTTGGACACCAAGCAGTACGAGCTGTTCAACAAACGCCTGGGCAACGGGATCCAGCGGCGGGTGCTTACCATCAGCGCCGCCGTCGCCGCCCCATGGGTGATCCTGCTGCTCCTGATGGGAGTGCCGCTGCTGTCCAGGTTCGGGCCGCAGGCCTACATCGTGCCGCCGTTCATCGTGGTGTACCGGGCGACCCGCAAAGACGAATCCGGCCGGATGGCCGTCATGAGCTGGTACGACAAGGCACTGGCGCGCAGGCCTTCTCGCCACCGACCAGTCCGCAACCCGGTCCTCCCCGAGGTCGCCACCAAAGCCCGGGGCCCGCAACGGTTGGCCGTGACCGCGCTCCTGCAACCCGACGAAGGAGCGTGACGGGGATGGTGGCCCGGAACACCCGGGAGCAGGTGCGGCGGGTCGACGCCCCCGCAGCGGCGCCACTGCTCATCACCGACGGCGCCCTGGTCACCGCCGACGCGGTGTGGGCGTGGGTGCTGGTGCCGATCGCGAGCACATTCCTCGCCGAAGAAGGCGACCTGGACCACGCCACCCTGACCACCGCCCGGTCGTTGGCCGCGGTGCTGCCGCCCGGCGTGGACTGGCACCTGAAGGTGCTGCCCGCCCCGCACACCGGACACGCGTACCGGGCATCCTGGGCCGGGTTCGACAGCGTCCGCTCCCCCGCCGCCGAGCAGTACATCGACCTCGGCGCCCACCGCATCGACCTCAGCGCCGCGGCCGGCGCCTACCGCCGCAAGCTGGTGCTCCTCGGGATCCGTTGCCCCGAAACCGATCCCGAACCCAACACGCCCACGGCGAGTGGATTGATCACCCGGTTGACCGGCGGCGCCTCCCCCGGCAAACAGCGCCGCCGCGCCGCCGAACGCCTCGCCGCCGCGGGCCCGGGTATCGACCGGTGGCATTCCGCAGTCGCCCGGTCCTCCCTGCGCGGTAGCCCGGCGCCGGCCGGGATGATCGCCTGGTCCTATGCGCGGGAGGTCCGCCGCACCGCCCTGCCGGTCCCGGAGACCTCCGCGGTGACCGGGCCGATGCTGGCCGGGTTGTGCCACGGCGACATCGACCCGACCATCAGTCCGCTGTTCGTCCGGGTGACCGACCTGGCCACCGGCACCGCGCAGTACGTGTCGATCCTGACCGCGGCGGCAGGGAACGGCTTTCCCGCCCAGGATCTCGCCCTACCGGGCGGGGAATGGCTGGAAATCCTCACCGAGATCCCCGGGGTGGAGGCCAGCGTCCGCGGCGTCAACCACGGCCAGGTCGGCTCCCGCACCCTGCTCGACCGGGGGTTGAAGACCGCCCGCTCCCAGGTCACCGAGGCGCAGGACACCGGCGCCCCGATCCCGGGCGATGCGGTCGAGGCGGTCGAGGTGCTGACCGACCGGCGCGCGGAGGTGCAGCACCGGCAGGACGTGGAGGGCACCCACCACGCCCGCTGGGTCGTCACCGCCGACACCCCGCAGGTGCTGTCGGAGCGGGTCGCCGCGCTGCAGCAACGGTACGACGGGATCGTGCAACTGCAGCAGGTCAGCCACATCCAGGACCTGCTGTGGAAGGAACTCCTCCCGGGCGACCAGGTGCGGGTCCCGGAGTTCGGGCACGACCAGCCACTCCGTACCTTGGCCGGGTCGTGGTTCCACGGCGGCAGCCCCTTCGGCGATCCCCACGGCCCCTACATGGGAGCCAACCTCGGATCCTCCGCGGACCCCGTCCAGTTGCACATCGCGTCCCGCGCCGACGCGGACCGGGCCATGCCCACCACCCTGGTGTTCACCGGGCGGTCCGGCGGCGGGAAGTCCACCGCCGTGGAACTCACCCTCGCCGGACTTCTCGCCGAGGGCGCGTGGGCGTTGCTGGTGGACAACAAGGGCGACCTCACCGGGATGGTCGAGATGGCCCGCCGGGTGCTGGGTGTCACCGTGCAGGAAATCGACGTCCTGCACCCGGCATGTTCAGGGACGATGGACCCGATGCGGTTCGCGCCGACCGCGGACGAGGCCCGCACCCTCACCCTGGATGTGCTGCTCGGTGCGTTGTCCGCCGACGACCGGCGCCGCGGCGAAACCGTCCTGGAAGCGGCGATCGACCGGGTCCTGACCCGGCCCCGCAGGTCGTGGTCCAGCCCCGCGGTGATCACCGCCCTGCAGGACGTCCCCGACGGCGACCCCGACGCCACGGTCGCGCACGCGATCGCGTCCACGCTGCACGTGCGGGCGAAAACCCCGCAGCTCCGCGCGGTCCTCGGGGAGCTCGCGACGCGGACCGAGCCGTTGATGACCGGTCGGGGTTTGATCTATCTGCGGTTGGACGGGCTGGACCTGCCCCGGCACACCCCGGACCCGGCGCAGTGGTCGGTGGCGCAGCGCTGCTCGATGGCGACGATGAGGATCGCGTTCTCCTACGCGCTGCTGCAGTCCCGGCGGGTCCGCGCCATGGTGAAAGTCGTCGCCCTGACCGAGTTGCACCTGCTCACCGCGTACCCGGAGGGCCGGGCGTTCGTGGACTGGCTGGCTCGGGTCGGCCGGGCCCTGAAGACGTACCTGTTGCTGGACTCCCAGTCGGCCCGGGACCTGGCCGACATGGTCGCGCTGCTCGAGCAGATCCTGATGGCGTTCTGCTTTCAGGCCACCGGCACCGTCGAGCAGAACGCGCAGGCGGTGCTGCTGGGCCGGCCCGATCCCGGGCCGCGGTTGCGGGCGGCGATGGCCGACCTGCAGATCGGGCAGTGCGTGGCGAGGGACCGGCACCGGCGGCTCACCGTGATGGAGTTCGACCGGCTCACCCAATGGATCGCCGACACCCTGTCCACCGACGCCGACGACGACACCCCCGACCTCGAGACCCACGAAGAGCCACGATCCCACGCCGACAGCAAGGACGGCCACAGCGAAATAGCATCCACCGAAACGGATGTCGGTGAGCCGGTGCTGTTCGGTGCTGCCAGATGACGAGCATTCTGAGATTGCCGGTTCGTGCCGCCACCGTCACCGGGATCGTCGCGGGCACGGGTGTTCGCGTAGTGCTCGGCGCGCTCGGCCGGGTGGCTGGGTGGTGGGTGCTGGCATCCCTGGGACGGCCGGGGCGGCTGCTCACTCTGGCGTGGCTGCTGGGTCTGTTCACGGTCGGTGCCGCGGGGATGGCGCACGCCGACGGCCTGTTCTCCCACCCGACCTACACCGATAGTCAGCAGACGCTGTTCGAGGCGCATGGCCCGTTCGCGTACTCGTTGACGATCCAACCCGATGACGCCGCCGAGTCCGGGTTGGGCTTGACCGCCGCGCTGTACCAGATCGTAGGCGTCATCTGCAATCTGCTGCTGTGGATCGCGCTGCTCCCGCTGTACGGGGCGTTCCTGCTGCTGGAATGGTTCCTGAACCTCACGTTCTACCGCGACTCCGCGACCCAGATCGACACCGCCGTCCGATCTCTCGCCGATCAGGTGTTCTGGCCGTTGATCTCCGCGACCGTCGCCGTCGGCGCCGTGGTCACCTACACCCGGTGGCGCAGCGAGGGCCGCGGCTGGCTGTCCGACATCGCCTGGGTAATCGCCGCCGCCACCCTGGCCATCGGGTTCGTCACCCAACCCTCGCAGATCATGCTGCAGGTCGACGGGCTCCGCGAACAACTCGCCGGCAAGGTCATCACCGGCACGACCACCGCCCTGACCCCCGTGTCCGTCACCGGGTTTCAGAACCCGTCGCTGACCGGGCCGGCGCAGGAAGTGGCCGGGCGGAACCTGGTCGCCGGGCTGTGGGACTCCTTCGGGTCCACCCCGTGGTGCCTGGCCCAGTTCCACGAACTTGACATCTGCAAGACAGCGGGGGCGCACAAACTCGCCGGCGACGACACCTGGAAACAGTGGGAGCAAACCATGGCCGACAACGACCAGGTCACCGAGTTCGGCACCTGGCAGAACTGGGTCAGAGGCATGGACCTGGGCCGCCTGGGTTACGTGATGATCCTGCTGATGATGGCGCTGCCGATGGCGATCCTCACGCTGATCCTGGTCATCGCCGGGTTCACCGCGGTCGTCGGGTTCGCCGCCATGTTCATCCTCGGGGTCCTGGCCCTGGTGGCCTGGCCCATCCCCGGCTGGTTCCGCCGGTTCGGCACCAAATGGTGGGAATACACCCTCGGGCTCGAGTTGCAGGCGCTGTTCGTCACGGTCATCCTCGCCGCCGTCATGCTGGTCTCGAAGTTCATCGGCAGCCACGTCGATCAGTACGGGTTCTTCATCGTCGGGCTGTTGAACATCGTGTTGATGTTCTGGGCCGTCAAGGCCCGCGCGTTCATCGAATCGCTCACCATGATCGGCGGCGGCGGCAGCAGCGGGATGCTCGGCATGATGGCCGCCTGGACCGGGATGCGCGCCGGCGGGTGGGCGCTGGGGAAGGTCGGGCACCTGGGCCGGCAGGTCCTGCGGTCCCCGTACAACGCCGGCCGGTACGTCCGGGACCGCGCCAAGGGCATCGACTGGACCAGCCGGTCCGGCCCGGGAAGCAAGGGCATCCCGACGGTGAAACACGTGGACTCCTACCGGATCCCGGACCTCGACAGCGGACCACGGCAACTCCCCCCGCCGCCACCCCCCGCGATCGGCGGCGGCCGGCCCGGCATCGGCCCCTCCCGCCCCGGCGGTAGCGGTGGTGGTCCGCTGGTGCCGCGGCCACCGTCCGGTGGCCCGCCCGCCACCCGACCTCGCGGACCCCGCCGCACCCCACCCACGAACGGTGGGGACGGCCCCTACCAGGCTCCGTACCGGCGGGACCCGCGCACACCCGCCATCCCACTCCCCCAAGGACCCAGCAGCAGCAACGGCGGTCGCCGGCAACTCGGCCCCGGCCGCAGCAAGCCCGCGAACACGACGACCGAGGGGCGGCGGGCGAGGGACGCCCGCACCGGGCGGTGGGTGTCCGTCCCCGATGCCACCGTCGTCGAACCCGCCGCCCCCAAACACCCTCGCCCGGCGAAGAGTGGAAATTCCTCACCGCAGGCGGCACAGCCGCCGGAGCAACCGCGCGCCACCGGTACGCGCCGGGTCTCAACGAGGCGTTGGCTCCGACGCCGAGCCACGCCGCTGGACGACGGCCCGAAAGCCGACCAACCATGACCGGCGACCCGCCTTCCGCCGGCGGCACCCAACCCGGTACGCGCCTGACCGTTGATCGGCCGGACACGCCGGATTCCGAATCCCCGGCTGCCGCCATGAGCGACGAGATGGCCTTCAGCGACGGTGACCCCGACAGCACACCGGAGTCTCCCGACCCGTTGGATGACCGGATCGCAACCGCCGCGAAGGCGTTGTTCTTCGCCCGGGACCTCGTCCGTCCTGGTCCGGGTGTCCTTCCCTTCGGGGCCAGAGCCCGGGCGCGGAGAGAGCGTCGCCGCGAGGTCGACGCCACCGCCGCCGCCCGCCGGGCGGAACTCAACAGGCTGTTATCCGCCCGACGGGACAGTCGCGGCGCTGGCACCCGGGTCTCGGTGAGCCGAGGGCGCCCGCGTGTGGTGGCCACCCTTCTGGTGGCCGTTGTCATCGCGACGACCGTGGCCGGCTGGTGGATGATGGAGACACCGGTCCCCGCCGCGACAACCGTCTCGACCGACACGCGCGCGGCGGCAACGGATTTGCCGAGCTATATAGCAGAACCGACAAGTTGGCCCGACGCGGCGGCAACCGCCCCGCAGGTCACGCCGGCGGCTGCCCTGGACCTCACGTCACCGGAGGCGGCCGCGGCCTCGTGGCTGGCCGCTTGGTGCCCGATCCACCCGCACCGAAACCCCGCTGCTGTGGCAGAGGCGATACGCGCAGCGATGACCGATGCCGGGTGGGCGCAATTCACCGCCACTCCGGAACATGCACTGGCGTCCGGCATTCCCGGACTGACGGCGTCGTGCGATGCGCCGCGGGCCAGGATCGTGTCCCGCCCACCGGGCACCGATCGCCTGGTGGTCGTGGCGGTGTCCGCCACCCGCACGGTCACCGACGCCGAGCACACCGGCGCGCGGCGTTTCCGGATTGAGCGGCGCCGTGACGTCGTCCGGGGCGGGGACGGGCTCTGGCGGGTCGATGTGGCAGCCGTGGGTGGCTGATGGTCCTCTCCCTGGCCGGTCGTGGCCTCGCCGCCCGTAAGTCCGGCATCAAGGTCGTGCTGCTGTTCGGTGGCAGCGGCACGGGCCTGCTGGTTGCCGGGGTCGTGCTGATCCTGGTGCTGGCTGTCGGCCTCGGCGACGGCGCCCAGATGACCACCACCAGCCTGCCGAGCGGCGGGAGTTGCCCGGTCGGCGCCGCCACCTGCACCGGGGAGGCGTTCGATCCCGGAAACATCATCTCCGAGAAGGAGTTCACCAACGCGTCCGCGATGACCGAAACACAGATCCAGGACTTCATCAACGAACAAGGCACGGCGTGCACCGGCAGCAGCTGCCTCCGCACCGTGCGGGCGTCAATGCCGGACCAGGCGGCGGACGCCTACTGCGCCGCGGTCACAGGCGGGGCCGACCTGGACGCCGCGGCGGTCATCGCCCGGGTGTCGATGGCGTGCGGGGTGAACCCGCGGGTGATGCTGGTGACGCTGCAGAAGGAATCCCGGCTGCTGAACCGCACCGACCCCACCCCGGCCACGTATGCGGCGGCCTGGGGATGGCACTGCCCGGACACCGGGCCTGGCGGCACCGCGAACTGCGACCCCGCCTACGCCGGCCTGGTCAACCAGGCCTACGGCATGGCCAAACAATGGTCCCGGTACCGCACAGACCCCGACAAGTACACCTACCGGGCCGGGCAAACCGTGAACATCCTGTACAACGTCGCCGAGAGCGGCTGCGGCGCAGCGCCCGTCACCATCACCAACACCGCGACGGCGAGCCTGTACAACTACACCCCTTACCAACCGAACCCGGCGTCCCTGGCCGCCTACCCCGGCGAAGGGGACCGGTGCTCCAGCTACGGGAACCGGAACTTCTTCTTCCTGTACCAGACCTACTTCGGGTCCACCGGTGGCGGGAAACCCGTCACCAGCGGACCCGGCGGCGGGGTGCCGGTCGGCGGCACCGGCAGCACGGTGGATCTCCCGGCGGCGGCGGGGATCACCGGCACCGTCACCGCACCCACCGAGCGGGCCGCGACGGCGATCCGGGCCGCGTTGTCGTGGCTGGGCACCCCGTACGCGTGGGGCGGCGGCAATTCCCAGGGCCCCACTTTGGGTAGCAGGGACGGCTGCACCGGGCGGTGCCAGGTCTACCAGGACTGGACCATCACCGGGTTCGACTGCTCCGGGCTGACCCTGTACGCCTGGGCGCAGGCCGGGGTCGCGCTGTCCCACGGCTCCTACGATCAGGTCCACCAAGGCCAGCAGTACCCGTACAGCCAGGCCGAACCCGGGGACCTGTTGTTCTGGGGCGGCGCCGAGATCCACCACGTCGCAATGTATCTCGGCCTAATCGGCGGCCGGCAGTACATGGTCGAGGCACCCCAAAGCGGTGACACCGTCCACGTCTCCCCTGTCCGGACCGGCGGCGACTTCAACAACACCGCCGTCCGACCCTGACCGATCACACGCGCTATTCGGAGGTGTTGGTATGACGCAGATCTCGGAGGCCGGCCGGACCCGCCTGTACACCAGGCGGCAACGCCGCCGGATCCGGTTCGCCCTGCTCCTCGCCCTGCTCGGCGGTACCGCCGCCGTGGCGGTGGGTGCGGCCGCGGCGTCCTGGCTGCGTGGTGCGGGGCAGTGGCCGACCTTGGAAACACGGTCGATCCGCGACGGAGGCGGCGGCCTCCTGGCCCTCGGTGACCACGGTGGGGAACCCCCTGGTGCGCTGAGGTTCCCGGTCACCGTTCACTGGCCGACCATGGACGCCCGACTCGTAGCTGTGATCGCGATCGTGCTCTGGGTCGGGTGGCTTCTCCTGATAGTGCGCCCGATCGCCCGCGGCCTGTCCCGGCAGATCCGGCACCGGGGCCTGGCCCGCAAGAGGCGGATCCGGTCCGCCCTCGGCGCCCGCACCACGCGCCGAGCCGGTCGGTTCACCCGCCCCGGCCTGAGTCGGTGGCAGCGGTTCCTGTTGCCCACCAGAGCCTTCGGGTACCGGCTCCTGACGCCGACGACGCCGAGGTGTCGCCGCGTGGTGTGGGCGGATTGGGAGCAACGGATCCGGATCATCGCCCGCACCGGCTGGGGCAAGGGCGCCCGCCTGCTGATCCCCATGATCAGGGCACTGCCCGGGCCGGCGTTGGTGTCCTCCACCGAACCCAGCATCTTCACCCACACCGTCCAGGCCCGCACTCACCGTCGGGACCCGCTCCGCTGGCCCTGGCTCCGGTACGTCAACCGACGACTGGGTCGTTCCCGGCGGTACCCGGTCGCGGTCGTCGACTTCTCCGACCCCGACGCTCGATGGGCCGCGGGATACCCGAAGGTCCATTGGAACCCGATCCCCGCCTGCCGCGACCACACCGTCGCGCACCGCAGAGCGGCGGCGCTCGTCGCCGGCGTCGACAACGCCAACGACCGCGGGTCGGACTCCGACCGGTTCTTCCGCAGCTCCGCCACCGAGGTCCTCGCTGCCTGGCTGCACGCCGCCGCCCACGGAGACCGCGGCATCGACGACCTGCTGGACTGGATGCGTCACCCCGACGACCCCACCCCCACCCGGATCCTGGAAGACCACCCCGACGACGCCGACCCCTCTGCCGTCCTCAACCTGGCCACCCACCTGGACACCAAAGCGGCCAAGACCACTAGCGGCGTGCTGCGCTACCTCGCGCTCGCCCTCAACTCCGTCGCCACCGCCGACGGCCGCGCCCTCTGCACCCCCACCCTCGACGACCCAGGCGGGTTCGACACGGCAGCATTCATCGAGAACGGCGGCACCGTGTACCTGCTCGCCGACCCCAACCGCATCGACCGCGCCCGACCGCTGCTCAGCCTGTTCGCCGCCGAAATGTTCATGGCCGCCGAACACGTCGCCCTCCGCCACCCCGGACAGCGGCTGCCGGTGCCGTTCATCGCGGTCCTGGACGAACTCCGTTACGGCGTCACCGTGCCCAACCTGCCGTACGTCGCCAGCTCACAACGCAAGTTCGCCATCGGCTTCGTCTACTCCGTGCAATCCTCCAGCCAGGAGGAAGCCGTCTACGGCAAGGACTTTGCAGCCCTCCGCGACGCCGCCGGCGTCACCATCGTCGGCGGGATCGACATCAACCTCGCCAAGGAACTGTCCGACCGGGCCGGCACCACCACCGTCGTCACCGCCTCCCGCGGCAGCGGCCACCGCTCCGAACACACCGAACGCCAGGACACCCTCTCGGTTTCGGATCAACAGAACCTCGCCGACGGCCATGCCGTCGTCCTCGCCCGAGGGCTGCCCCCGTTCATCGGACACGCGCCATCCCTGTACGACCAACGCCGCCTACGCCGACGGATCCGACGTGAAGAACGCAAGGTCACCTCCCGGGTCGCCGCCGCCACCGCGGCCCACCACTGCCTCGACGACAGCCGAACAGACGCCCGCAACGCCGGCTTCAGCATGCCGATCGGACAGGAAATGCCATGACCGCACCGCTGTTCACCGACCCCCACCAGCAGCTCCTCGACGAGTATTGGCCCGACCAACCCAAAACGACGAAACGACGGCCGCCGTGGTCGTGGTCCGCGCTCACCGCGCCGGAACGAATCGCCCTCGCCGAGAGAATCGGTGACTGGGTCGACACCTACAACCAGTGCTACGCCGTCACCGAGGACCAGCTCATCCCACCCTGCTGGCCCCAACACCCCTGGCTCGCCCACGAACTCGCCGTCATCACCTGGCTGTGGTACTCCGCCCATCGCGACCCCACCGCCACCGCCGAACGAGCTGGCGAGTTCTACCTCCGCTATCTCCCCGGCTTCCGTGCCCGGCTCCCCCAGACCCTCGGCCGATCCCCCGTCGAATGCCGAAAAGGCCACCACCCCATCACCTGGCGCCGCGGCGCCGACCAGCCCATCTCCGAATGGTCGGTCGACCCCGACTTCGTCGACCGTCGCCTGGCAGAGATCGACGACCTCAGCGCCGCCAACTTTGGGTTCAAATGATTGGCCAATTTCCCCGACGCCACGAGAAGTTGATCTCGAGACTCCAGGCGGATTCGCCTGACCGGGCCGCAGGCCGTGGGTATCGAACTCGCCGAGCGCACCGTCTGACGGCGCAGTGAGGGTAGTGCCCTACTGCCCGGCACGATCGCCCGGGCCTGGGGCGGCGACAAGTCGCGTTACACCACGTAAACAAGAAGCGGCGCGCCGAGACGTCCAGCCGGATTTGCGCCGCGAGTTTCCCGCCTCAACCTAAGCGGGTTTTGGCCTTCTTTGGATACCGCGATTGAGGTGAGGCACCTGAGGCGTAGTCGAAAACTATCCCGACGCTCACGACCCCCACTGTCGTCGCCCACGAACCTTTTGAACACGATCGTGATCGATGTCCAACTGACCCGGCGACCAACGGTTCCTTGACCGGAAATGTGAGCGCAGCTGTCACGGAATGAAACCCAGCGTCGTCGTTCGACCGGCAAGAAAAGGAAAGTGGTGTTGAATACCCCTATATCGCCTATACTCGCAGCTTCTCGAATCAGATACAGTTTCAGGCTAAGAATCACCCCCGGAGTTGTCACTTTCAGTCGGAAGTTCCAGTGTCATCTGATCTGCATCCTCTTTCCGTGGCGGCACCCACCCATTCAGATGCGTCTCGGTACCCCACTTTAGGTAGAAGGCGAAGAACGGATCAGCTATATGGAGTGTGGACGTGGGACCCTGCTCGATGTACTCAAGTACGGGTTGCACGTCCGGCACTCCTTGCGAATCCTCTATGTAGTCTGGCTCAGGCTCCTCGCCCTGATCCGCGGATGGGGCGTCAGGATCCGGAGTATTAACCGCTCGCTTCGCCGCGATCGCTGACATGTGCTGCTGAATCCCCCCGGCGAGTCCGGAGACTCCAAGTTGATAGAAACTATGCTACCCCATCGATACTCAGACCGCTATGGAAGATTCGCTCCAATTTCACAGG
>Ga0208851_1000644_pt1 | contig 14093 bp, 12 predicted proteins | sample NGESurshal092012_FD_184481 | JGI IMG/M metagenome (GOLD analysis project Ga0208851, IMG submission 184481) | Arctic peat soil microbial communities from Barrow, Alaska - NGEE Surface sample 415-2 shallow-092012 (SPAdes) | ecosystem: Environmental > Terrestrial > Soil > Wetlands > Peat ... | reverse complement strand
CGTGTCTGCCAAAATGTGCGTGTCTGGCCAGACGATGCAGTTAGTGAGATGCGCTCCAGCTTCGATCACAGCCTTCGCTCCGACAATAGTCCTTTGCAGAATGGCCTGAGGATGCACCTGGGCTGTGGGATGGATGAGGTTGCCGGTGCCGAGATGTTGTAGTTGAACTAGGAGGTAGTCATCCAGCTTGCCCACATCCTGCCAGGTACATCCCAGGGGATAGGCGTAGACAGGGATGCCTGCCGCTACTAAAGCGGGAAAGGCGTCTGTCCCTAAGTCCACCCAGGACGGGTCCCAGGAGGTTAATACCTCTGGCTCAAGAACGTATATCCCGCTGCTAATCATGTTGGAAAGCGGACACTCTGGTTTTTCTTGAAACTCTCGAATACTGCCTTCTTCGTCGCTGACAATGACCCCATAGGCGCGCGGGTCGCTGACCATCACAGTACCAATCGTGACCTTAGCTCCGGTTTGGCGATGTTTTTTGAGCAACTGCTCAACGTCATAGTCCGCCATAATATCCGCACAGGCCACCAAGGTGGTCTGTGCGAAATAAGCCCGCTCTTCCCAGATCGTTCGGGCTGAGCCCAAGGGCTGGTTTTCATGGCAGTAGCTGGTTCGAGGCGTGGCTTCAACGTAGTGGATCAGGGGCTCCGCCAGGTAGCTTACATTGAAGCGCACCTCTTCGGCATGGGCTAACAACTTATGGTGCTGGTAGCTAACTAGGGGTTTATTTAAGAAAGGTACCAAGGGCTTGGGTAACACATCCGTAAGAGGACGTAGGCGCGAGCCTCTACCTGCAGCCAATAAATAGGCTTTCATAATAAGGTCTCCTACCTAAAAGTGTGATCTATTGCTACTAAAGATTCCCTAGTAGTTGGACTTTTTCACATCAGAAAAGCTCAAAAAAGATTCATCCAGAGCAACACCGTAGCAACAAGAATAGGAATAGCGCACAGCATCACAAACATCCAGAAATCTTGCTTGTCTGGCGTGCGGAACCAACTCTGGACAAATCTTTTAAACATGACCATACCTTCTTATAGCGCCATACCTTTTCCTTCCAAGCTCACCCCTTCTTCTCGCTCAAGAAGGGTATAGCGCTTGATCATACGGTCGACTAAAAATGAAGTGGGAAGGATGATCTGCTTGTAGGCTGGTGTCTCTTGGATAAAATCTTGGACGTCCACAGGCATCCACCCCAGGGGAACGCCCACCTTGTCTAGCGCTTTGGCCATTTCCCACTGATGATCATCCACATGCTCTCCCAAACCATGACGGCGAGGAACTAAAATAAACGGTTTTCCTAAATCCCTCAGGGTAAAGAAAGAACCTTCCCCGCAGTGACTGATAATCACCCGCGCTTGCTGGCTAATTTTCTTGAAATCTTGCAAGGTAAGGGTATTATGCATGATCGCTCCAGGAACGATCTGGGTGCATGCCCCAGCTTGGACAATCACTTTTTCCTGGATTTGGCCTTTGCAAATCGCCCGTCCGACCCAATCTAACAAGCGATTGAAAGGGAATTGCTCAGTCCCTACGGTGACAAAAATCATGAGTTGCTTGCCCCGACATAGATTGTTTTGGGGTAATTCTGCTGGAGTTCAGGCCACTGGACATAGATTTCAGCAAAGGACGAAACCAACCGTGCTGAGAGGCTCAAAGAGTAAACTCGGGTAATTGACTCAACGAAGATCGCCTGCGCTCCTAACAAGTGCGCCAAGAATAGAAAAGGGACCGCCACTCCAGCTCCTGTGGTGATCACGAGGTCAGGTTTTTCGTTAACGAGGACATAGATAGCCAAGAAAAAATTACGGACTAGATTGACCAGATTGCGGTTGGTGGGGCTAAAGGCCCACCAGACCTTCTCTCCCACTAAACTGCTCTCCGTACTGGGGTTTCGGAACGTTACCCAAGTGCGCTGATTGCGTTCCCAAAACTTTTTGAGACGCATCATCCCGGCGAAATGTCCCCCGGAGGAGCAAACCAGCAGAGCCTTCATCTCCGTTCACCTCTTTTTTGAAAAAAGGATATGCTTAATTGTCTTGAGGGCAAGGTTCACGTCGTACCAGAGGTTCCATTCCGACTGGTACTGCATATCTAAAGCCAGGATGCTGGCAAAGTCTTTGCGGCGGCGTTGGTGGCTCAATTGCCACAAGCCCGTCATTCCTGGTCTGACAGAGAGTCTTAGCCATTCTTCATGGGCATAGTTTTTTACTTCATCCAAGGTCGGAGGACGAGTCCCCACTAAACTCATTTCTGCTTTGAGCACATTCCAAAACTGGGGAAATTCATCTAGGGAAGTCTTGCGGAGAAAAGCGCCTACCCGTGTGACCCGTCGGTCCTCTTCCAGGTTAAAAAGTTTATAGTCACTTCCTCCAGGGCCTACTTTATGCCGTTCAGCGTTAAACACCATAGAGCGAAATTTGAAAATGGTGAACTGTTTGCCTCGTAAGCCCATCCGAGGCTGAGAAAAAAAGATAGGTCCTCGGTCTTCTAAATAGATTGCTAAAGCAACAAAGGGCAACAGGAAGAGGGTAATCGTAAGGCCGAGGATGGCTCCCACAATATCTAGCGTTCGCTTTGATTTACTCTTTACCGAACGATGAATCTGGGTACCAAAACGATGTCCTTCGTTCAGGAAATACTGCTGATTTAAGGCGTTTATCAGTTCTGCTTCTGTGAGCAGGCCCCAACGGATAAAAATTTCACCCAGGAGGTACCTCTGAGAGCGCTGGGCTTCTTCCTTTTGTTCTTCTAGAGCATAGAACAGTTGGCGCGTAGTAACGAGCTTTTCACGAATGAGTACATCGCCTACCGTAACTGCCCTAGCTATTTGAACAGAAGTAACCGTTGGCATCGCAGATTGACCCTTTTCTCCTGTTACTAAGGCTAAAGTTACCCTCCGTGCAATGATGAATTACTAAGCTAGCGTCAAGCTTTGATGAGGATTGGCATCTGTGATGCACCCGTTCCAAGCGGTAATATCATGAATCACAGGTCAGGAGTGGGACGACCCAGATGATATCCCTGAGCGTAATCAACCCCTATTTCCTGAAGGATATGCAGAATGGCCTCATTCTCGACAAATTCAGCGATGGTTTTTTTATCTAGAGCTTTAGCCATTTCGTGAATAGATCGTACCAAAGCTTGGTTAATCAAGTCTTGATCTAAATTGCGGACAAAGCTGCCATCAATTTTGATAAGGTCTACGGGCAACTCTCTGAGATAAGTAAAGGAAGAAAAGCCTACGCCAAAGTCATCTAAAGCGAATTTACAGCCCAGGTTTTTAAGGTCTTTGATAAAGACTCGGGCATGATCAAAGTTCACGATAGCAGCAGTTTCTGTAATTTCAAAACTTAAACGGTTGGGTTCTACGCTTTGCTGCCTCAAATTTAGACTGATGAAGTCCTTGAGCGCTGGGTCACTCAATGATTTCCCCGAGAGATTTACCGCTAAATGCAATTCAGGATGTGCAGCCAGACATTGGACTGCTGCTTGGATTACCCAGTAATCTATTTGGCTCATGAATCCAAAGCGCTCAGCGGAGGGAATAAAAGCTCCTGGGAGAATCACTTCGCCCTGGCTCCCCTGCATACGGAGGAGGGCTTCATAGTGGTCTACTTGCTGGGTAGCTAGGTGAAATACGGGTTGAAACCAGAGAGAGAACCCTTGCTCTCGCAGGGCGTCCTTAATCCGGGTTGTCCAACTAGCTTCTTCTACTATGAGTTGAAGTTCGTCCTGGCCTAGCTGATAGACTTCGATGCGGTTCCCACCCCGTGCCTTGGATAGATAACAGGCCCTATCTGCGCGAGAAAGTAGCTCTTCAGCCTCCATATTGGTTTCTATGTAGGCCATCCCTACACTGCTACCGATAGTGAAGGTAACCCCTTCTTCGCTGTACCGAAACGCTCCAATGAATTCTACGAGTCTTTTGGCTACTCCCTGCGCTTCTTCGGGGGTAGCTTCTTCAAGCAGGAGCGCGAATTCATCTCCCCCAATGCGAGCAAGGATGTCTTCTTCTCGCAAAGTATACTTGAGCTTGCTGCTCAAAGTCTTGAGCAGTCGGTCTCCCGTAGCATGCCCTAGGGTATCGTTGACGATCTTAAAGTTATCTAGGTCTACAAAAAGCAAGGCTCCCTTTGCCAGATTCTTTACTTTTAAAATCCTTTGAAGCTTTTCAAGCAGGTACTGCCGATTGTAAAGTCCTGTCAAAGGATCGTGATGGGCCATGTACGTTAGCTTGTTCTCGGCTTGTTTGCGCTCTGTAATATCATGGACAATCCCGACCATCCGAGTTGCCCAGCCATCTTCGTTAAAAATGACTTCAGCACGGGAATGCAGAATACGTTCGGTTTCGTCAGGTCTCACAATTCGATGGTCGATGCTGAAGGTCTCATGCTCATAAAGGGCTCTGTCCATAGCATATTGGACGAATACTCGGTCGTCAGGATGAATCCTTTCCAGCAATAAATCATAGGTGGCCGAAACTTCGTGATCTAGAAATCCAAAAATTCGGTAAATCTCTGCAGACCACTGGAGCTTATTGGTCACTAAGTCCAAATCCCAACTGCCAATATGAGCAACCCTCTGGGCGACAGCGAGGCTTGCTTCACTCTCTCGCAGAGCTTCCTTCGTCCTTTTGGTCTGGAGGAGATACTCTACCCGCTTCTGGAGTAGCTGCCAATGAATGGGCTTCAGAATAAAGTCATCCACCCCATCCTCAAAGCCCTGGGATATCGAGGCTTCATCCTCAAGACTAGTAATCAAGAAAATTAAAGGGGCGGGGCCAGAAAATGACCTCAGATGTTTGCAGGCGGTAAATCCATCCATGACGGGCATCATGGCATCAAGAAGAACAACGTCTGGCTCATGTTTGAGATATTCCACCAAACATTGCTCGCCATTCTCAGCTTCGATAACTTGGTAACCAGCTTTTTTCATAACCCGCTTTAAGGCGAGCCGAATCACTTTGTCATCGTCTGCTATCAGAATGAGAGGGATTCTACTGTTAGACTGTGTCACTTCTTTGGAGACTATCAGCGGTATACCCTGATAGTCCCCAAGTTCTGCACGAAGTTATCACTAGTCCAAGAGCTTCAAGGCAGCGGCTACCCCAGCGCCAGGGGCAACATCATGCCCAAGTTCCCTTAGGGCCCCTTCAATGGCTGCAAGAACCGTGAGAACATCCCGGTCACAAACAAATCCGAGATGACCAACCCGGAAGATTTTATCCTTGAGCTGGTCTTGGCCCCCGGCTAAGGCAATGTCATAGCGTTTTTTGATGATGCCACGCAATTTGTCAGCGCTGACGCCCTCAGGAGGCAAAATAGCCGTAACCGCTGGAGCCGCTGCCTTATCCTCTGCCACATAGTTGGCCAGTCCTAGGGCGCTAGCCCCAGCCCGCACTGCACCTTTATGGCGATGATGACGTGCAAAGATATTTTCCAGTCCTTCCTGCTGCATCATCCCTAGAGCTATTTGCAAGGCATAGATTAAGTTAATGGCAGGAGTAAAAGGCGTGGAAGCTTCTTTCAAAGATTTGCGGTACTTCAGCAAATCGAAAAAGAAACGGGGCATGGTAGATTTTTCAACTGCTTCCCAACCTTTGGCGCTGACGCCCACAAATCCCAAACCTGGAGGCATCATATAGCCTTTCTGGGAGCCTGTGGCGACAAAATCGAGTCCCCAACCATCCATAGGCACCTGGGTAGCCCCCAAACTGGTGACGGCATCGACAATAGAAAGCGCACCATGACTCTGGATATAGCCAGCAATAGGTTCTAAATTATTGATAACTGCCGTAGAGGTTTCACTATGGGTGATGATGACGGCTTTATAGGTACCCGGAGTAGCCAGTGCTGCTTTAACTTGTTCCGGATCGATGGCTTTGCCCCATTCCTCAGAAAGAACCGTTACCTCACATTGAAAAGCTTTGGCCATTTTGGCCCAACGGTCACCGAACTTACCATTGACCAAGACCAGCACCTGATCTCCAGGAGAAAGGGCGCTCACGATAGACGCTTCCATCGCTCCCGTACCGCTGGTGGCGAGGGTTAGTACGTCTCCTTTGGTTTGGTGAAGCCAACGGAGCTTTTCCGTTACGTCTTCCATTACCGCTGAAAAATCCTTCGTTCGGTGGCCTATGGGGTGGCGAGCCATCGATAGCAATACGGATTCAGGGACCGGGGTTGGTCCTGGAATCATCAAAAAACCTTTATCTTGCATGGGAGTCTCACTTCTTGTCTAGTCGCTCGGCGTACAGGTCAAAATCATAGCTCAGTTCTGCCATTTAGATCTTTCTTTGTTCCTATGCTTTGACCACAAGTCAAGGGGTTTATAGAAGCTTTATTTTCCTGTTAGGAAATATGTCTATAAATGAATTGAATACTGATAAATACAAATTAATCTGGGGAATTCTTTAACCAGAGTCTTGTTTTGTGCAAGATAAATTATTTTCAGAGTGCTCCAAATGGACCAAGCTATTGAAGTGTTGGGTAAACACAAAAAGATTAATAAACCGCCTGTCCTATTTAACAAAACTCAAAAAATAATTGCACAGATAGAAGCTGAACTCAATGCATCTTTCCTAAGCTATTGGACTTCCCCAAACGGTAGTGTTTGTCAACATGATGTTAATGGTCTCTATGAAGTGCTAAAAAAGCTAGGTAATCAAAATGAAATTACCTTATTTGTGAAGTCAAATGGAGGTGCGGGTATAGCATCATTACGGATGGTTCATCTATTAAGAAACTATACACAACGATTAACAGCCTTGGTTCCCTTAGTATGTGCTTCCGCTGCAACCATGATTGTCTTGGGAGCAGATGAAATTCATATGGGCCCTCTCGCCTATCTGACCGCTGTTGATACTTCAATGACCCATGATCTTTCCCCCGTAGATACTTACAATAGCTTGGTATCCGTGAGCCAAGATGAGCTGACACGGGCCATTGGCCTATGGCGAAAGGAATCAAAAGAAGTAGATTCAAATCCCTATCATTCTTTATTCAATCATGTTCATCCCCTGGTTGTCGGAGCTTTAGACCGGGCTAGCTCTCTCTCTACTAAGCTTTGCACAGAGATTTTGTCCTATCACATGGAAGATTTAGAAAAAGCACAGCAAATTAGTAGTCATCTAAACTACAATTACCCCTCACATTCTTATCCGATTACACTTAAAGAAGCAGACCATCTAGGGCTCAATGTCAAGTCGATAAATCCTAAAATCAATAACTTGCTTTTGGAGTTGAATAAGCTTTATTCGGAAATGGGGCAACGGGCTCTGACTGATTTTGATGAACATAACTATCACAACAATGAGATTTTAAACATTCTTGAAGGTAAAGGTATCCAGGTTTATTATCAAAATGATACGGATTGGCATTATCGCAAAGAAGAACGACGCTGGGCACCGATGAATGATGAAAGTTCATGGCACAAGACTGATCTAGAAGGGAGTAAAGTACAGCGCTCTGTTTTCCATATCAGGTAATTCATTCTTGGATCTGTGTTAGATTGCCTGCTATGGGTTTCGCATTTTGGAGACTAAGCATCCTTGGCAAAATTTGAAGTCAGTGCAACGGTTAACCTTCCGGTAGAAGAGGTTTGGAAGGCTCATGAGGATGTGACACTACTGGAGCGTATTGCTCCTCCTTTCCCCAAAGTTCGACTGTTAGAGCCTAATATCGTCTGTCAATTAGGGACTCGCTTTACGGTCCGGGTAGAACTTTTTGGTCCTGCGGCGCTTGATTGGCAGGTGCAGATTATTCGCTGGGAGCCTCCGACCTGTTTTGTGGATCAACAAGTGAGCGGTCCCTTTTCTTTCTGGGAACATACCCACCAATTCATCCCAATCTCGGCTAATCAAACCCGTTTACTGGATACTGTCAACTTTGAGCTGAATCCTTTTCTAGATGACACGCTGGTTCGATTTGGACTAGAGAGCATGTTTCAGTGGCGCATGGAGAATCTGCAGCGGGCCCTCTCTCAGCGTTAACTTTGCCTCTTTAGAGACACCGTTAGCTCTTGTCAGGCTTTATAATCTAGAGGAAACATACTTCAAGCATGGCTCATGGCATCTCTTCGTCCGGTTAACTTTGATGGTTCTTTCGAATTACAAGAATCAAAGAAAGAGCATTTATTCAATCTATTAGAGAGTCCTGTTTTCCAACAGCAAATCTGTCAAAATACCGCGTGTAGAAAAGTTACTTTCTTGGCCTTGATCTTTCAACCTGTTCCCTACAGCGAGAATACTCCTCACGGAATGAATAGGGAGTTTGAGCCTTACTTCAAATCAAACGAACATATTATTGTGAATGTTCCCGCCAACTTTATGTTCCAGGCAAAAATCACGCAGCCCAGTCGTTTATGTGCCATTTATCGCAAAGATTTAGTGGCAGACTAGCTCCATCCGTACCCGTTAGTTTTATATTTATGCATTTTCCTTCCTATGCTCCACCTGCTTTGCTGACGAATGGTTTGGCTTTGACCATTTATACGGTCTTCCGCTATGAGCAAATCTGGAGGGAGACTATTCCCTACGTAGAGCCGGAATATAAAGAAACTATATTTTACGGTAAAGATGGGGTTCCTATCTATGGTTGGGTGGCCTGCCCTCAGAATCCGAAGGGAACTATAGTGGGCACCTACGGCATCACCGGCAGTTTAGAGAGCTCTTGGTATTTGAGAATTTTGGGATGTCAGGCATTTGCTCAAGGCTATGCCGTAGTCTTATTTGACTGGCGTGCCCACGGGAAGACGGCTGAGTTGTCCTCTGTTCTTACGTCTGATGGCCTGAATGAAGGAGAAGACTTCGTCCGCATTGCGGCTAAAGCCAAAACTCTAGGCTGCCCCGCTCCCTTTTGGTTCGCAGGATATTCTCTGGGGGGACAACTGGCGCTCTGGGGTATCAAAACAGCTCAAGAGATGGAAGAGCAAGGACAATTGGCGGCTTTAGGTTTGGACGATGGTGAATTGGCCGGTGGGGCGGTCATTTGTCCAAACTTAGATTCTCACCGTTCTTTGACCTATCTTGTGCGTCAACCTTTGGGGAAGTATTTGGAAAAAGCGATTGCTAAAGAACTCAAGCAGTTAGCTTGGCAGCTTCACAAATTACATCCTGGTGCTTTTGATCCAGCTGCTATCGAGCGAGCCAAGGGCATTTTAGGATTTGACCATGAACTGGTAATTGGAAGGCTGGGATTCTCTTCCGTCGAGGAATATTACACGGCGAGTAGTCCCCTACCTCTATTATCTGGACTTAAAAAGCCAACTTTGATTATCTATGCGGAAGATGACCCTATGTTTCTTCCAGATTTGGTGGGAGAGTTAGAGGCTATCAGCGCTCAGAACAGCGCGATTGATTTATTGATGACGCCTCATGGTGGACATGTGGGCTATGTCAGTAGTATGACAGGACAAAAAAATGCAGATGACCCTCATCGCTGGTGGGTGTGGAATCGTATGCTGCAGTGGTGCGATGGACAGGTCTGATTTTAGGCTGGGCTAGAACATAGATCCGACTCAAGACAAATCGCTATGGAATCTATCACGCCATGAGCTATCGGATTCCAGCAACTACAGAACTCACAGGTGTTGCACTTCATTTTTGAATCGGTGCTATTCTCCGGTGCGTCAGAATTTAGCCATACTAGGAGTAGAGAGCGCTAGAGCTTCAGATGTTATAAAAATGTTGCTCTGTAATTTGGTGGGCAGCGATGAGCAAATGGCACACCTGTGATGTAGAAGATGTACTCCAGGAATTGGGTAGCGACAAAGCCCAAGGTTTGACGCAAGCAGAAGCCAGCCGTCGCTTAGCCGAACAAGGTCTGAACGAACTGATCGAAAAAGGCTGCAAAAATCCCTGGGTGATTCTTTGGGAACAAGTGACAGCCACGATGGTGGTCATCTTGGTTGTGGCGGCTATTGCCTCCGCAGCGCTGGGGGATTATCACGATGCCTTCGCGATCCTGGCGATTGTTGTCCTGTTCAGCCTGTTGGGATTTAGCCAAGAATATCAAGCAGAAAAAGCCATGGCCGCCCTAAAAAAGCTGGCCGTGCCCACGGTGAAAGTGCAGCGAAGTGGACAGATCAAGGGGATCTCCGCTCGTGAACTCGTGGTGGGAGATTTGGTACTGTTGGAAACAGGAGACTTGGTGCCTGCAGACTGTCGGCTGTTAGAAAGTGTGAACCTGCGCATTCAAGAAGCCTCCCTCACCGGTGAATCGGAACCTGTCGAGAAGAAAATAGGAGCCCTGGAAAAAGAAGATTTGCCCTTGGGAGACCGTCGCAATATGGCTTACATGGGCACGATGATCTCCTATGGGCGAGGACAGGGAATCGTTACCGACACAGGCATGAAGACTGAGTTGGGCCACATCGCTTCGATGATCCAATCGGTGGACCAAGGCCACACCCCGCTTCAACAACGTCTAGACCAGTTGGGAAAAGTCCTAGCGGTTATTGCACTGGGGATTGCGAGCCTTATTTTTTTGCTGGGTCTTTGGCGTGGAGAAGAACTGAAATTAATGTTCATGACGGCGGTCAGCATGGCGGTAGCCGCTGTCCCAGAAGGACTTCCTGCCGTCGTCACCATTGCCTTGGCCTTGGGGGCACAGCGCATGCTCAAGCGCCATGCCCTGATCCGTAAGTTACCTGCGGTAGAAACCTTGGGTTCTGTGACGGTGATTTGCTCGGACAAAACCGGCACCCTTACAGAAAATCGGATGACCGTTACGATGATTGACTTGGCGGGACATCGCTTAGACCTCACAGAACCTGATAGTCAGCACATAACCTTAACCCTCAGTGATGGATTATTCTTGGCCCAAAGTTCAGGTAATCTAACAAAACCGGTGATTTCTTCAGCCCTGGGATTGCTGATGGTGGGAGGAACGCTGTGCAATGATGCTTTGCTGCAAGCTAACGGCCATGGTTCGAATGCAGGTAATAGCGAAAAAACGGATGCCTGTGCCATGGGAGACCCGACGGAAAGTGCGCTGGTTGTAGCGGCTGCCCGCTTAGGATTAGAAAAAACGGGTCTGGAGCAAAACTTCCCCAGGATTTCAGAGGTGCCGTTTGACTCCGAACGCAAACGGATGACGACCGTACATCACTTGCCTCTAGGCCCGGATAACCTGATGGGGACGCCCTACGTTGCATTTACCAAAGGGGCGGTGGATAGCCTTTTAGAAGTTTCTAACCGCGTTTGGGTGCAAAATAGGGCCGAACCCCTCACCGATGAGTGGCGTGCTCGGATTACTGCCACCAATGACGGATTTGCTCAAGAGGGGATACGCGTTTTAGGGGTGGCCTTCCGGTCTTTGGCGTCACTTTCTGCCAATGGGGCTGTCGCTTCTATAGAGGAAAATCTGATCTTTATTGGCATGGTTGGCATGATTGACCCGGCCCGACCTGAGGTCAGAGAAGCCGTGAAAACCTGTCGACAAGCTGGTATTCGTCCCGTGATGATTACCGGAGATCATCCATTAACGGCCTACCACATTGCCCATGAGCTAGGGATAAGCGATGGGGGTCGGGTCTTGACAGGGCAAGACTTGGAACGCCTTTCTACTAAGGAATTGGCGGAATTAGTAGAGGAAGTATCCGTGTATGCCAGGGTTTCGCCGGAGCATAAACTCAAAATTGTGGAGGCTTTGCAAAGCCGCGGTCATGTAGTGGCCATGACGGGAGATGGGGTGAATGATGCCCCTGCCTTGAAAAAGGCAGATATTGGCATCGCGATGGGGATCACGGGTACGGATGTGGCTAAAGAAGCTGCGGATATGGTTTTGCAGGACGATAACTTTGCCACGATTGTGGCTGCCGTAGAAGAAGGTCGAACGATCTATGACAATATTCGTAAGTTCATTAAGTTCTCCATCGCCGGCAATCTTGGCAAAATTCTGGTCGTCATTCTGGCTCCTTTTTTAGGGATGCCTTTGCCCCTCCTGCCGCTACAAATTCTCTGGCTCAATTTATTGACGGATGGACTGCTCGGTTTGGGGCTGAGTGTAGAACCGGCTGAGCGTAATGCGATGCAGCGTCCTCCGATTGCTCGGGAGAGCAATATTTTTGGAGATGGAATCGGTAGACAGATCTTCTGGGTCGGATTTCTGATCGGTTTAGTTGCTCTTGTGGTCGGTTATGAAGCCTGGCAATCGAATCAAGCCCATTGGCAAACGTTGGTATTCACGACCCTTGCTTTTCTGCAAATTGGACAAGCTTTAGCCGTACGTTCGTTCAGAGATTCTGTCTTTCAGATTGGTCCCTGGTCTAACAAACTCTTGCTCGGTATGGTGGTTTTGGTGTTTGGATTGCAACTGGCGGTGGTGTACGTTCCTTTCTTTCAGGACATCTTTACTACGGTGCCCCTGTCGACAGAAGAACTCGCTCTTAGTTTAGGGCTGGGTACCCTTGTTTTTTGGGGGATTGAACTAGAAAAATGGTTGATCCGGCGTGCGTAGGGAAGAGTCAGGTCACCTTCAGCCTTGAGGTTCAAACAGGTCTGGGAAGGTGGCGCCCACATCCGGTTGAATGAGCTGATGGTCCTGCACATTAACTCCTAGGGCAAGGGCATGATCTTGGTCAAACGCTTGGTGACCCCAGTTGGCTAATTTCAGCACATAGGGCAAAGTGCTATTGTTCAGCGCCTGTGTAGCCGTCCAGGGAACTGCTCCTGGCATATTCGGCACCCCATAGTGCACGACCCCTTCTTCCACATAGGTAGGGGTTGTATGGGAGGTTGGACGGAGGGTTTCAATACAGCCCCCCTGGTCTACCGCTACATCTACAATCACAGAACCCGCTGCCATAGCCCCCACCAATGCTCTATCAACGAGTGTGGGCGGGCGTCGTCCTGGAACCAAGACTGCTCCAATCAGAAGATCCGCTTCCGGAACTAGGTGAGCAATGTTGGCAGAGTTGCTATATAGCAGTTCCACATCATGATTAAATAGGGTCTCTAAAGAGGAAAGACGGTCCACATTGATATCGAGAAGAGCTACCCGTGCGCCCATCCCTACGGCAATACGCGCCGCTTCTGCGCCCACGACTCCTCCCCCCAAGATCACAACCCGGCCCGCACGCACTCCAGGAATCCCACCTAATAGAACACCTCGCCCGCCCTGTTGTCGCTCTAGGAAACGGGCTCCAAACTGGGGTGCCAACCGTCCAGCAATCACACTCATCGGAGCCAGCAAGGGCAATTTTCGGTCTGGGAGCTCCACCGTTTCATAGGCAATAGCAGTCACACCACTCTGCATTAATTTCTCTGTCAAGGTCCGATTGGCTGCTAAATGTAGATAGGTAAACAGTAAATGTCCTTTTTGCAGGAAGTCATACTCTTGGGTGAGCGGTTCTTTTACTTTGACCACCAGTTCAGGGCTCCAAGCCTCTTTTGGAGTAGCGACAATCTTGGCTTGCACTTTTTCATAGGCGTCATCTGAAAATCCAGAGCCGACCCCAGCACCTGTTTCCACAAAAACTTGGTGTCCCTTTTCTTGTAGAACTCTCACACTGCTGGGACTTAAGCCCACCCGAAATTCTTGGTCTTTCACTTCTCTGGGGACGCCAATTTCCATCTGCAACCTCTCTTTAGTAGCTCTAAGCCCCACGCTTTCAACAATAATGGAAGAAGCCTCTGGACCCTACCATGCCCGCAAAGAAAAAAGAACAGCCCAAATCGCCCGTCACTCTGCCTGCCCTCGCTCCTGGGGAAGTGGGTAAACTGACGACGGCACAAGTATTTGAAGCCTTGGACGCAGTGCTCATAGTAGATGGACGTAGTAAAGGAGAACGTCGTCTCAAAGGGATTATTGATTCTGTGATGTTCAACCCGAAAACCAAAGGCAATGAATTTTCAAGAAATAGACCCATCGTCACCGTCAGTTGGTTTGGTCTGCGCAGTTTAGTCTTGGCCTATGCCCTCAGAAAACGGGGTTTTAAAGTTTATGATATGGAAGGTGGACTGTTTCGCTGGCTATTGGAAAAGCGCCCTGCTGCTCAGTTATTTGATTAGTGATTTATAGCATCTCAGGGTTAATTCCTTTTTCTCTCAACTTCGCCACCAAAGAATGAAAAACCCAATCGCA
>Ga0208851_1000643_pt1 | contig 14137 bp, 15 predicted proteins | sample NGESurshal092012_FD_184481 | JGI IMG/M metagenome (GOLD analysis project Ga0208851, IMG submission 184481) | Arctic peat soil microbial communities from Barrow, Alaska - NGEE Surface sample 415-2 shallow-092012 (SPAdes) | ecosystem: Environmental > Terrestrial > Soil > Wetlands > Peat ... | reverse complement strand
AGCCAGGTGGAGGCGCTCGTCGACGTCGGTGCCAGGGTCACCAACATCGTCGTCCACGAGGGTGGGGTGCCCCGGTTCATCCGGATCCTGCTCATGGGCGGCCAGGACCTCACCGATGCGGTCGCCGAGCGGATCGGTGTCCCGGTGCCCCAGGCCGAGGCCCTCAAGCAGGAGCTCGGGCTCGGTGACACCTCTGCGGACATGAACGCCGAGGTGACCGCCCGAGTCCTCGAGGCGGCGGCCGCCGCGTTCATCGATGAGGTCCGCGGCTCGCTGGACTACTACATGGCCTCCAGCGGCTCGGCCTCCATCGAGCGCCTGCTGCTCACGGGTGGCGGGAGCCGGCTCAACGGCCTCGCCGAGCGGCTCAGCGCCGCGACGCGGATCCCCGTGGTGCAGGGCAGCCCGCTGGGCAGCATCTCTGTTGGACGCACCGGGCTGACCCCGGAGCAGATCGAGTTCGTCGACCCGCTGGCAGTTGTCCCGGTCGGCCTGGCCCTCGGAGCGGCGTCATGAGCACGACGACGGCGGTGCGGAGCACCACCCTGCCACGGGTGAACCTGCTTCCCCCGGAGATCTCGGAGGAGGCCCGGTTCCGTTCGGTGCGGGCCATCCTCGCCCTGACCGTCCTTGCCGCGGCTGGAGTGGTCGGTGGGCTGTACTACCTGGCGGCGAACGAGGCTTCGTCGGCTCAGGAGGAGCTCAGCGCGGCCCAGGCGACCCAGACGTCACTGCAGGCCGAGGCGGCCAAGTACGCCGAGGTGCCGAAGGTCTACGCGGCACTGGCCGCGGCGCAGACCCAGCTGGACCGGGCGATGGGCCAGGAGGTCCGGTACTCCTACGTGCTCAACGACCTGAGCCTGACGATCCCCAGCAAGGTCTGGCTCACCCGGATGACCGTCACGCAGGACGTGGACGGCACCGGGTCGGTCACCGGAGCCTGGGGCAGCCCGGCCATCGGCAAGATCACGTTCACCGGGGTCGCCCTGTCGCACAACGACGTCGCGGCCTGGCTGGACGCGCTGGCCAAGAACGCGACGTACACCGACCCGTACTTCACCAACTCGACAGCTGGTGAGCCGATCGGCACGACACCGGTCGTGGACTTCAACTCCGAGGTCTCCCTCACGGACAAGGCCCTCTCCGGCCGCTACACCCAGAAGGCGGTGAAGTAAGGTGACCCGCACCCGGCAGTGGACGGTGGGAACCGCGCTGCTCGTCGTGCTCATGCTCGTCGCGGGCTGGTTCCTACTCATCTCGCCCAAGCGCAGCGAGGCCGCCGACCTGCAGACTCAAACCACGGCGCAGATGGCGCAGAATGCCAGCCTGCAGAACCAGATCGCCGTGCTCCAGTCCCAGGCGAAGAACCTGCCTGCACAGCAGGCCGAGCTGGCCGCCATCCGTCAGCACCTGCCAGACAACCCGGCGCTGCCCGGTCTGGTGAGGTCGCTCACCGACGCGGCGGCCAAGTCCGGCGTGACACTGGTGTCGTTGGCACCGTCCACGCCCGCTGCGGCTCCGGCGCCCAAGACCACGGCACCTTCGGGCACGTCGGCAACGGCGCCTGCCACGGGGACCGGCCAGTCCGCCGCTGCTGCGGCCGCGGCCGGGGCGACCCTGCAGATGGTGCCGATCGTGGTCACCGTGACGGGGAGCTACTACGACACCGAGCAGTTCCTCAACAAGGTCGAAGGTCTGACCCGCTCGTTCCTGGTCACCGGCTTCTCGGTCACGCCTGCAGAGAGCCAGGCCTCGAGTGGGGCGAGCACCGGTGATCTCACCACGGCCATCCAGGGTCGCGTCTTCTACACACCGGCCGCCGCGGCGGCCCCGACCACTGCCACCGCGCAGCAGTAAGGGAGCCGACGATGAGTGAGCAGTTCTCTCCGTTCGGTACGCCGCCCTCCGGCGGTGTCGGGCTGGCCGAGCCGCCGGCCGTGGAGGAGGAGTCGGCCGAGTCGGGCAACCGGAACAAGCTGTACCTGCTGATCGGCGGAGCGGTAGCGGTCGTGGTCGGCGTCGCCGTCTACTTCCTGCTCTTCTCCGGCGGGTCGAGCGACACGGCTGCGACGGGGCCGGTGGTGGCGACGCCGCCGCAGGCCCAGGCCTCTGCGTCAGCGTCGCCGTCGGCAGCGGCTTCCACCGCGGCGGTTCCGCCGACCCAGACCATCAGCCAGGTCCGGGACCCGTTCAAGCCGGTGGTCGTGGCCCCGGTCGCGGCCGCATCGACGGCCCCGTCCGCGGCGGCGAGCACGGCTCCGACAGCGCCCACCGCGGGCCTGCCGGCTGCGCCGGCGACCGGCGGACCGGCGACCTTCTCGGTCGTGAGCGTCGACTCCAAGGCCGGGACCGCAGTCACGATGGTCGACGGCGTCAAGTTCACTGCGTCGGTGGGCCAGACGTTCGCCACCTACTTCAAGCTGGTGGCGGTCAACGTCAGCACGCCGTGCGGCGTGTTCCAGTACGGCGACTCGTCGATGAACCTGTGCGCGAAGGACACGGTGTCGCTGTCCTGACCGCCTGATCGTCCGAGGGGCCGCTCCCACAGGGGGCGGCCCCTCGGCGTTCGTCCGACCGCTCATGGGAGGATCTGCGGCATGCTGCGCTGGCTGACCGCGGGGGAGTCCCATGGCCCCGCCCTTGTGGCCATCCTCGAGGGCCTGCCGTCCGGTGTTGAGATCACCACGGCGGACCTCATGGCCGAGCTGGCGCGGCGCCGCCTGGGTTACGGCCGCGGCGCCCGGATGTCCTTCGAGCAGGACGAGGTGGCCTTCCTGGGTGGCGTCCGGCACGGCCGCACGATCGGATCTCCGGTCGCCGTCCAGGTCGGCAACACCGAGTGGCCGAAGTGGGAGCAGGTCATGGCCGCCGATCCGGTGGACCTGGAGGTGCTCGAGGGGCTGGCCCGCAACGCGCCGCTGACCCGGCCGCGCCCGGGCCACGCCGACCTCGCCGGGATGCAGAAGTACGGCTTCGACGACGCCCGCCCGATCCTGGAGCGGGCCAGCGCCCGCGAGACGGCGGCGCGAGTCGCCCTCGGCGCCGTCGCCAAGGCCTTCCTCGCCCAGGCGCTGGGAGTCAGCGTGGTCAGCCATGTGGTCGCCATCGGCGCGGCGAGCGCGCCCGCGAATTCGGTACCCGGCGCTGGCGACGCGCAGCGGATCGACGACGACCCGGTGCGCTGCCTCGACCCCGTGGCCGCCACCGCGATGGTCGCGCAGATCGACGCGGCGCGGAAGGACGGCGACACGCTGGGCGGCGTCGTCGAGGTCGTGGTCCACGGCCTGCCCCCGGGCCTCGGCAGCCACGTGCACTGGGACCGCCGGCTGGACTCCCGGCTAGCTGGTGCCCTCATGGGCATCCAGGCGATCAAGGGCGTCGAGGTCGGCGACGGGTTCGCCGTCGCGGCGGCTCGCGGCTCCGCGGCCCACGACGAGATCGAGTCGACTCCCGAGGGCGTCCGCCGGCGGACCGGCCGTGCCGGGGGGACTGAGGGAGGCATGAGCACCGGCGAGGTGCTGCGGGTGCGCGCGGCGATGAAGCCCATCTCCACCGTGCCGCGCGCGCTGGCCACCGTCGACGTGCGCACCGGGGAGGCAGCGCAGGCGATCAACCAGCGATCCGACGTGTGCGCCGTGCCGGCGGCCGCCGTCGTCGCGGAGGCCATGGTGGCGCTGGTGCTGGCGGATGCGACGCTGGAGAAGTTCGGCGGCGACTCGCTCGATGAGACCCGGCGCAACGCTCGCGGCTACCTCGACCACCTGATCATCTCGTGAGCGGTCCTGTCGTCGTGCTGGTCGGCCCACCCGGCGCTGGGAAGTCGACGGTCGGCCGGCTGGTTGCCGAGCGCCTCGGGGTTGGCTTCCGGGACACGGACGCCGACGTGGAGGCTGCGGCCGGCCGGAGCATCTCGGACATCTTCGTGGACGACGGCGAAGGGGCCTTCCGGGTGCTGGAGCGTCAGACGGTGGCTGAGGCGCTGGCATCGCACGACGGTGTGCTCGCGGTCGGCGGTGGGGCCGTCCTGGACGAGACCACCCAGACGGCGCTCGCCGGGCGTCGCGTCGTCTTCCTGGACGTCGGCATCAAGGACGCGGCCAGCCGGGTCGGGTTCAACCGGGACCGGCCGCTGCTGCTGGGCAACCCGCGGGCACAGTGGGTCAAGCTGATGGAAGTCCGTCGTCCGGTCTATGAGCGCGTGGCCACGGCAACCGTGCTGACCGACGGCCGCGCACCGCAGGACATCGCGGAAGAGATCGTCACCGTGCTGGCGGAGGCTGGGCAGTGACCGCGGCCCCGACCCGTATCCCCGTCGGGGGCGGTCCAAAGGGCGGTGCGCCGTACGAGGTGCTCGTCGGCGTGGGTCTGCTCGGGGAGCTGCCGGGACTGCTCGGCGAGGACGTCGTCCGGGTCGCCGTCGTCCACCCGCGGGCGCTGCGGGCGACCGGCGAGGCCGTCAGAGAGGACCTGGAGCGGCAGGGCTACCGCGCCATCGTGGCCGAGGTGCCTGACGGCGAGGAGGCCAAGGACCTCCAGGTGGCCGGGTTCCTGTGGTCGGTGCTCGGCCAGGCCGGCTTCACCCGCAGCGACGCGGTCGTCGCGGTGGGCGGAGGAGCAACGACCGATCTGGCCGGGTTCGTGGCGGCGACCTGGCTGCGCGGCGTGCGGGTGGTTCATGTGCCCACCACCTTGTTGGCCATGGTGGATGCCGCCGTCGGCGGCAAGACCGGGATCGACACGGCCGAGGGCAAGAACCTGGTGGGGGCGTTCCACCCGCCCGCCGGTGTCCTGTGCGACCTGGCCACGCTCGAGACGCTGCCGAAGCACGACTACGTCAGCGGGCTGGCCGAGGTGGTCAAGGCCGGATTCATCGCCGACCCGCGGATCCTCGAGCTGGTCGAGGCCGACCCGGCCGCCGCCTGCGCGCCGGCCGGCCCCCACACGCGTGAGCTGGTGGAGCGGACCATCCGGGTCAAGGCCGAGGTCGTGAGCGGCGATCTTCGAGAGAGCGGTCGCCGCGAGATCCTCAACTACGGCCACACGCTGGGCCATGCGATCGAGCGGGTCGAGCAGTACAAGTGGCGCCACGGTGCCGCGGTCTCGGTGGGCATGGTGTTCGTCGCCGAGCTGGCCCGGCTGGCCGGACGGCTGGACGACGCCACGGTCGACCGGCACCGGGTGGTCCTCGGTGCGGTCGGTCTGCCGCTGACCTACCGCGGGGACCGCTGGCCGCAGCTGCTCGACGCGATGCGGGTGGACAAGAAGTCCCGTGGTGACACGCTGCGGTTCGTGGTTCTCGACGGGCTGGCCCGTCCGACGATCCTGGAGGGCCCTGACCCCTCCCTGCTGGTGGCCGCGTACACGGAGGTGGCGGGATGACCCGCGTGCTGGTGCTCAACGGTCCCAACCTGGGCCGGCTCGGCAGCCGGGAGCCCGAGGTCTACGGGACGGTGACCTACGAGGAGCTGGTCCGCCGCTGCGAGGAGGTGGGCGCCGGGCTCGGTCTCGAGGTCGAGGTGCGGCAGACCGACGACGAGGCAGAGCTGGTGGGCTGGCTGCACGAGGCGGCGGACGCCGGGCTACCGGTGGTGCTGAACCCGGCCGCGTTCACCCACTACTCCTACGCGCTGCGCGACGCCTGCGCCCAGCTGCGGGCGCCGCTCATCGAGGTGCACCTGACGAACCCGGCGACCCGTGAGGCGTTCCGGCACACCTCCGTGGTGGCCGGTGTGGCCACCGGGACCATTGCCGGGTTCGGCGTCCGTTCCTACGACCTGGCCCTGCAGGTGGTCGCGGCCCATGCCTGAGGATCACCAGGAGCGCCGGGAGCGACTGCGCGGCGCGCTGGCCGACCTGGACGTCGAGGCGGCGCTGATCACCCGGCTGGTGAACGTCCGGTACCTCACCGGTTTCACCGGCAGCAACGCCGCGCTGCTGGTCACCCATGACAGCGCCGTGCTGGCCACCGACGGCCGCTACACCGAGCAGTCCGCACGTGAGGTCCCCGACCTCGAGCGGGTCATCGACCGCCGCTGCGCCGAAGTGCTGCTCGAGCGCGCGGCAGCCGGAGGAGCACGAGCCATCGGCTTCGAAGCCCACGACGTCAGCGTCGAGCGGTTCGCCGACCTGGAGCGGGCCGCCGGACCGGCCCGGCTGACCCCGCTCGGCCACGCCGTCGAGACGCTGCGGCAGGTCAAGGACGACGGCGAGATCGCGCTGCTCCGCGAAGCCTGCGCGATCGGTGACCGCGCCCTCGCCGACCTCCTGCCCACCCTGCACCCGGGCCAGAGCGAGCGGGAGATCGCCCGGCGGCTGGAGAACCTCATGCTCGACCACGGCTCCCACGGGCTGTCCTTCGAGACCATCGTGGCCGGCGGGCCGAACAGCGCCGTGCCGCACCACCAGCCCACGACCCGTCCGGTGCAGGCCGGCGAGTTCCTCAAGCTCGACTTCGGCGCCCAGTACGGCGGGTACCACGCGGACATGACCCGGACGATCGTCGTCGGCAAGCACGTCGAGCCCTGGCAGGAGGACCTCTACGTGCTGGTCCGGGCCGCCCAGCGGGCCGGCCGGCAGGCGCTCGCCCCCGGCGTCTGGCTGGCTGATGTGGACCGGGCCGCCCGATCGGTGATCGAGGCCGCCGGGTTCGGGGAGGCGTTCTCGCACGGGCTGGGCCATGGGGTCGGCCTGGAGATCCACGAGGCGCCGATGATCGGCGCCTCGCTGCCGGGTACCCTTGGCGCTGGCATGCCGGTCACTGTCGAGCCTGGGGTGTACCTGACCGGGCGGGGTGGGGTCCGCATCGAGGACACCCTCGTCGTGAGGGACGACACGCCGGAGCTGCTCACCACCACCACCAAGGAGCTGCTCGCCGTCGGCTGACCGAGCCCGCGGCGCGCGGCCGACGTATGCAGGAGACACCGCAGTGGCGACCACGAACGACCTGAAGAACGGCCTGGTCCTCAACATCGACGGACAGCTGTGGACCGTCGTCGAGTTCCAGCACGTCAAGCCCGGCAAGGGCGGTGCATTCGTGCGCACCAAGCTGAAGAACGTGCTCTCCGGCAAGGTGGTGGACCGGACCTTCAACGCCGGCGTCAAGGTCGAGACGGCGAGCGTGGACAAGCGGACGATGCAGTACCTCTACAAGGAGGGCACCGACTTCGTCTTCATGGACACCCAAACCTACGAGCAGCTCCCGGTCCCGGCCGCGACCGTCGGGGACGTCGCGCACTTCCTGCTGGAGAACCAGGAGGCGATCGTCGCGGTGCACGAGGGCGCGCCGCTGTACGTCGAGCTCCCCGCGTCGGTCGAGCTGACCATCACCTACACCGAGCCGGGCCTGCAGGGCGACCGGTCCACCGGCGGCACCAAGCCGGCCACCGTCGAGACCGGCTACGAGATCGCCGTCCCGCTGTTCATCACGACCGGCGAGAAGGTCAAGGTCGACACCCGCGACGGCTCGTACCTCGGCCGGGTCACCGGCTGACCTGGTGACCGCCCGCAGCAAGGCCCGCAAGCGGGCCCTCGACGTGCTGTTCGAGTCCGACCTGCGGGGCGTCGCCACCCTCACGGTCCTGGCCGACCGCCTGCACCGCGCCGACCCCCCGATCGGTGAGTACGCGGTCACCCTCGTGGAGGGTGTCGCCCAGCACCGCGACCGCATCGACGACCTGGTGCGGACCTACGCGCAGGGCTGGGAGCTGGACCGGATGCCCGCCGTCGACCGGGCGATCTTGCGGCTGGCGATCTACGAGCTCATGTACGAGGACGACGTCCCGGACAGCGTCGTCATCGACGAGGCGGTCGAGCTGGCCAAGCAGCTGTCGACCGACGAGTCGCCGGCGTTCATCAACGGGCTGCTCGCCCGGATCTTGGCAATGAAGAGCGTGGCGGGCCCGTCAGCCGACTAGCCTGCGTTAGGTGCGCGGGACCCAGCTGAGCAGGGGCAACTACCTGTCCTACGCACTCGGCTCGGTAGGCACCGCGGGCTTCTCCACGGTCCCGGGCCTGCTGCTCGCCTACTACCTGACCAACATCCTCGGGGTGGCCGCTGGTGCGGCTGCGTTCGTGGTGGTGCTTCCCAAGATCTGGGATGTCGGGTTCCTGCCGGTGGTGGGCAACCTGTCCGACCGGTCGGTCGGGCGGAGGGGCAGCCGTCGTCCGTTCCTGCTGCTCGGAGGCGCCACGCTGCCGGTGCTGTTCGCGCTCATGTTCGCCGCCCCGCCGTCCGCCGGGTCGGTCGTGGGGGCGCTGTGGGTGTTCGTGTTCTTCCTGCTCGCGGCCAGCGCCTTCGCGGTGTTCCAGGTGCCCTATATCGCCATGCCGGCAGAGATCACCGACGACCCGGAGGAGCGCACCACCGTCATGTCCTGGCGGGTGGCCTTCCTCGGCGGCGGGATCCTGCTGTTCGGCGCCGGAGCACCAGCGCTGAAGGACGCCATGGGCGGGGGCGCCGGGGGATACCTCGTCATGGGCATCGTGGTCGGTGCGCTGATCGGCCTCGGGATGCTCGGCTGCTGGTGGGGGCTGCGCCGCACCCGGATCCTGCACCGAGCCGAGGCCGAGCCGTCGCTGCGGGTCCAGCTGTTGGTGGCCCGGCAGAACCGACCGTTCGTGTTCCTGCTGTCGGCGTTCTTTCTGCAGGCGCTGGCGACCGGTGCCATGCTCGCGGGCGCGCAGTACTACGCCACGTACGTCCTGGGCAAGGAGTCGCTCATCACGGTGCTGTTCGTGTGCCTGGTCGGGCCCGCCGTGCTGGTGATGCCGCTGTGGGCGGCCGTCGGTCACCGGATGGGGAAGCGAGCCGGGTTCCTGGCCGCGTCGCTGGCGTTCCTCGCCGGGACGGTGCTGCTCGCCTTCTCCCGCTCCTTCCCCGACGGCGTGGTCTACCTGGTCGTGGCCCTGTGCGGCGTCGGCTACGCCGGCATGCAGATGTTCCCGTTGGCGATGCTCCCGGACACCGTGGCGGCCGATACGGCCGTGTCGGGAAAGCGCCGGGCCGGCATCTTCACCGGATTGTGGACGGCGGGGGAGACCACCGGGTTCGCCCTTGGCCCGGCGCTGGTGCTGGGCGTCCTCGCGGTGACCGGCTTCGTCTCCACCACGGGGGACAAGACGGTCGCGCAGCCGTCGTCCGCCGTCACGGGTGTGCTGCTGTCGTTCAGCGTGGTGCCGGCCGTGCTGCTCCTGCTCAGCCTGCCGTTCCTGCGCCGCTACGAGCTGGAAGCCGTCGAGCCGACCGATCGTGCCGAGGACGAGGGGGAGAGGGTATGAACCTTCCGGAACAGGGCCTGACGGCCGACGAGATCCTGGCCCGGCTCGACGTGATGCGCGCTGACGACGTGCCGACCCATGGTGGCAAGACCTACGCCTACGTCTACGACTCGGGCCTGGACGGCCTGGACGAGCTGGCGGCCCGGGCGCACCGGCTGTTCCAGTCCGCCAACGGGCTCGACCCCACGGTGTTTCCCAGCATCGCCACGCTGGAGAACTCGGTGGTCGGGATGGTCGCCGGGCTGCTGGGCGGGTCCGCGGGCACCGCTGGCACCGTGACCAGTGGGGGCACCGAGTCCTGCATCCTCTCGGTCAAGACCGCCCGCGAGCACTGGCTGTCCGCCCACCCGGACGGCGGCCGCCCCGCGGTGGTGCTGCCGGAGACGGCCCACCCGGCGTTCCACAAGGGCGCCTACCTGCTCGGCGTCGACGTCGTCACCGTGGCGGTGGACCCGGCGACCTTCCGGGTCCGGCCGGACGACGTCGCGGCAGCGATCGATGCGCACACAGCCATGGTCGTGGTCAGCGCGCCGTCCTACGCCCACGGCGTCATCGACCCGGTGGGCGAGGTGGCGGCGCTCGCCGCGCGGCACGGGGTGCTGTGCCACGTCGACGCGTGCATCGGCGGGATGCTGCTGCCCTACCTGCGCCGGCTGGGTGTCCCGCTGCCGCCCGTCGGGATCGACGTCCCCGGGGTCACGTCCTTGTCGGTCGACCTGCACAAGTACGCCTACGCGACCAAGGGCACCTCGGTCCTGCTGTTCCAGGACGCCCAGCTGCGCCGACACTCCTACTACGCGTTCGCCGGGTGGCCGGGCTACCCGGTGGTGAACTCCACGCTCCAGTCGACCAAGTCGGCCGGACCGCTGGCGGCTGCGTGGGCCGTGCTGCACTCGGTCGGTGAGCAGGGCTACCTCGAGCTCGCCCGTCGTACCCGCACGGCCACCGAGCAGATCGCGTCCGGGGTGGACTCGATCGAGGGGTTGCGGGTGCTGGTGCCACCGGACTCGTCGCTGGTCTCGGTGGTGGGGGACGCCGACGTCGACGTCCTGGTGGTCGCCGACGAGATGCGGGAGCGGGGCTGGTACGTGCAGCCGCAGCTGGCCTTCAAGGACATGCCGCGCAACATCCACCTCACCGTGACGGCGGCCTCGTTGGGCCGGGTCGAGCCGCTGCTGCGTGACCTGGCCGCCTCGGTCGCCGCGGCACGTGACCTGCCGCCGGCCGCCGTCGACCCGGAGCTCGCCGTGCTGGCCGGCTCGCTCGACCCGGACACCCTCGGGCCCGAGCAGATGGACGCCGTGCTGCAGGCGGCCGGGTTCGCCGGAGGGTCCGCGCTGCCCACCCGGATGGCTCCGGTGCTGGCTCTGCTCGAGGCGCTGCCCTCGGCCCTGCAGGAGCGGCTGCTGCAGGAGGTCATCGGGCGGGTGTTCACCGCGGTGCCCTCGGTGGGATTCGAACCCACACTGGACGGTGTTTGAGACCGCTTCCTCTGCCATTGGGATACGAGGGCGTGCGGTCCAGGATATCGACGCGACTAGGCTGTTCCGACATGATCGACCCCGCGCCGCGCCGCGTCGTCATCGCCGAGGACGAAGCACTCATCCGGATGGACCTCAAGGAGCTGCTCCAGGAGGCCGGCTACGCGGTGGTCGGCGAGGCGGGGGACGGCGAGACCGCGGTGCGGCTGGCCGAGGAGCTGCGGCCCGACCTAGTCGTGCTGGACGTGAAGATGCCGGTCCTCGACGGTATCTCAGCGGCCGAGCGGATCACCGAGGCCCGGCTGGCCGCGGTGCTCGTGCTTACCGCGTTCTCCCAGCGTGACCTGGTGGAGCGGGCCCGGGACGCCGGCGCGATGGCCTACGTGGTGAAGCCGTTCCAGGCCAGCGACCTGGTCCCGGCCATCGAGATGGCCGTCGTGCGGTACGCCGAGCGGGTCGCCCTCGAGGACGAGGTGGCCGACCTGACCGATCGGCTGGAGACCCGCACGCTGGTGGACCGGGCCAAGTCGGTCCTGCAGACCGAGCACGGCATGACCGAGGCGCAGGCGTTTCGTTGGATCCAGAAGGCGTCCATGGACCGGCGTCTGAGCATGCGAGCGGTGGCCGAGGCGTTGCTCGCCGGGGGCACCGGCGACCCTGACTCTGCGTGACCGCTACCCCCTGGTAGGTCACAAAGCCACAACATCGTGCTCACTCCTGGGTCGCTACGGGCTCTTTGCGGCCCCTTGTGGTCTAGGTTCGGACCCCTACAGCGGGCCCACCTGGTCCCAGGGTCCGCCTGACGCGTCCCTTTGAAGGAGATTCTGAATGAATCGATCCACCGTGTGGCGGTCGGCCGCCGTGCTCGGCGCGGCGAGTCTCGCGCTTGCCGCGTGTGGCGGCAGCAGCTCCGGCGGTGCCGGCACCAGCGCCTCGGCGTCGGCGAGCAGCACCATCCCCGTCAACAAGGGTCCGCTGGTCATCGGCAGCGTGCTGCCGCAGACCGGTTCGCTGGCCTTCCTTGGCCCCCCCGAGTTCGCTGGCGTCGCACTGGCCATCAAGGACATCAACGCCGCTGGCGGGGTGCTCGGCCAGCCGGTCACCAACATCCCTGGCGACTCGGGTGACACCTCGACCAACATCGCGTCGCAGACCGTCGACCGGCTGCTGTCGCAGAAGGCTGACGTGATCATCGGCGCGGCTTCGTCGTCGGTGACTCTGACGATCATCGACAAGATCACGAGCGCGGGCGTGCTTGAGATCTCGCCGGCGAACACGTCGATCAAGCTGTCCACCTACCCCGATCACGGCCTGTACTGGCGTACTGCACCGCCGGACACCTTCCAGGGAGCCGTGCTCGGCAACCTGGTGGCCAAGGACGGCAACGCCACGGCGGGTGTGCTGGCCCTGCAGGACGCCTACGGTGAGGGACTGGCGAAGACCTTCTCGGAGAAGTTCACCTCCTCGGGTGGCACGGTGACCAAGCAGGTCATCTACGACCCCAAGGCGCCCGACTTCTCGGCCGAGGTCTCCCAGATCAAGGCGACGAACCCGGACGCCGTCGTCCTGATCGGCTTCGACGAGTCCAAGAAGATCCTGCAGGAGCTCATCAAGCAGGGCATCGGTCCGGACAAGAAGAAGCTGTACCTGGTCGACGGCAACCTGTCCAACACTCTCGCTACCGGTCTGCCGGCCGGCATCATGAACGGCGTCAAGGGCACCACGCCCGGTGCGCAGGCGCCCGATGCCTTCCGCCAGCAGCTGCTCGCGGTTGACCCGAAGCTGACCGACTTCTCCTACTCGGCTGAGTCGTACGACGCGGTGATCCTGGCCGCGCTCGCTGCGGACGCTGCGAAGAACGTCGACGGCCGGGCGATCGCGACCAAGATGGTGGACGTGTCCAAGGGCGGCGTCCAGTGCACCACGTACAAGGACTGCCTTGCCCTTCTCAACGCGGGCAAGGACATCAACTACGACGGCGTCAGCGGTCCGGTGGACTTCTACGACAACGGTGACCCGTCGAAGGCGACCATGGGCATCTACCAGTTCGGCAAGGACAACAAGTACGCGCCGATCGCCATCCAGTACGTGACCGGCGACGTTCCCGCGGCCACTGGCTGATCTTCTGGGGGACAAACAGCGGGGCCCGGCCGATGGCCGGGCCCCGCTGTTGTATGCCTGGAGTGGTCGAGCCCCCTGTCAGGCCTTCGCCAGGGTGCCCAGGTACAGCTCGATGACCTTGGGGTCGTTGGCGAGCTCGGAGCCGGTGCCGGTGTAGGCGTTGCGGCCCTGGTCCAGGACGTAGCCCCGGTCGCAGATCTGCAGGCAGCGCCGGGCGTTCTGCTCCACCATGATCACCGTGACTCCGGTCCGGTTGATCTGCTTGGTGCGGATGAAGACCTCGTCCTGCATGACGGGCGAGAGCCCCGCCGACGGCTCGTCCAGCAGCAGCACCGAAGGCTCCATCATCAGCGCCCGGCTCATCGCCACCATCTGCCGCTCCCCACCGGACAGGGATCCGGCGCGCTGTTTGCGCCGGTCCGCGAGGGCGGGGAAGAGGCCGGCGACGAACTCGAATCGCTCGGCGAACCGCTTGGGGGCCTGGTACAAGCCCATCTGCAGGTTCTCCTCGATGGTGAGACTCGGGAACACGTTGTTGGTCTGGGGGACGAACCCGATGCCCTTGTGGACCAGCTTGTTCGCCTTCAGCCCGGTGATGTCCTCACCGGCCAGTGTCACGGTCCCGGTGGTGACCTTGACCAGTCCGAAGAGGGCCTTGAGCAGAGTCGACTTGCCGGCCCCGTTCGGGCCGATGATGCCGACCAGCTCGCCTCGCTTGGCGTAGAAGTCGCAGCTGTTCAGGATGGTGACGCCCGGCAGGTAGCCGGCCACCAGCTCGTCAGCGACCACCAGGGCGCCCGCAGCCTCGGCCGAGTGCTCGCTACGGTCGCTGATCACCCGGGCGCCGGTGCGCGCCGCTGCGTCAAGGTCGAGCTCACGTTCGCGCTCGTGCGGGTCCATGGTCATGTCGGGTGTCCTTCGTCCGGCTGTTCGCTCGGCGGGCCGGTGTACCCGGCGTCACCGTGCCGCAGCTGATCCTCGTCCTCGGCCAGCTGCCGCTGCTCGTCCTCGATGGTCAAGGGGGCGTCGTGATGCGACCCGAGGTAGGCGTCGACCACGGACTGGTCCGCCATGATCGAGTCAGGGGGACCCTCCGCGATGACGCGGCCCTCGGCCATGACGACGACCCAGTCGCTGATGTCGCGCACCATGTCCATGTCGTGCTCGACGAACAGCACCGTCATGCCGTCCTCGCGCAGCTGTTTGACATGGCCGAGCAGGGACTGGGTCAGCGCCGGGTTAACGCCGGCCATCGGCTC
>Ga0208851_1000641_pt1 | contig 14141 bp, 15 predicted proteins | sample NGESurshal092012_FD_184481 | JGI IMG/M metagenome (GOLD analysis project Ga0208851, IMG submission 184481) | Arctic peat soil microbial communities from Barrow, Alaska - NGEE Surface sample 415-2 shallow-092012 (SPAdes) | ecosystem: Environmental > Terrestrial > Soil > Wetlands > Peat ... | reverse complement strand
CCGGGACCCGCGTCGCCCCCTGCTCCTCGAGCAACTCGACCGGATCGCGACGATCAGGCGGGAGCGCCCACTCGGCGTGGGCGCTGGGTGGGACCTCGTCCCGTTCGGCGCGGCCCCGTTCGGCACGCTCCTTCAGTGAAAGGTGCTCGACGACGGGCTCTTTGACGGTCTTGGCCATGATCGCTCCTCAGGCGATCGCGGTTCGGTCTTTGACCATGTAGGCCACGATCAGGGCGAGCGGGAAGAAGATCAGGCTGAAGCAGAAGTAGCCGAAGAAGCTGTGGCCCTTGCGAGCAGCCACGCGTGCGGGCCAGAAGGCGAGCGCGATCCAGATCGCGACGATGAAGATCCAGCCGATGGCTGTCATTGCGAGAACGGGAACCATGAGACACTCCGATCAATGTGGTGTGTGACCGGCGGTCGCGCGGTCGCGCGGCCGTCAGCTGGTGGTTGTGGTGACGACGATGATGCTCGTCCCCCCCGCCTCAAGTCGTCACCTGATCGGGGTGATCCCAGACCGCCCCATGATCTTCTGGCGTTCGCCGCGTCCGACGGGCTTGGGAGGCCGGTGCACTGCCATCAGCCTGACGCAAGGCCCCGGTCAACCGCCCCGGGGCCTCAGTCCTCATCCCTCCTAGCGCGACGGCCGGCGTCTACGCCTACCGAGGGCCGCGGTCGTCGCGTCTGTCGCCGCGGTCGTCTCGGCGGTCCGAGCGTCGGTCGTGACCGTGCTTTACAACGGCCGCCGTGCCGACCACCGCAGCGCCTCGCACGACCGGCCGGCCTCCGAGTACTCCGCGGCCTTCTCTACGTCCTGGGCCCAGTGGCATGTCAAGCTCCTCTCTCTTCGGTTGCCTCGGTTGCGTCTTCTGCCTCGATCGCTGCCAGCAGTGCCTGGGTGTGGATCCGGCCGTCGGCGATCAACTGGCCGCCGGACCGTCGCACAGCCGAGCCGAACGGCCCGGCCCAGGTGTTCTCATAGACGAGCACTGCCGCCAGGTTGCCGGGTTCGATGATCTTGCCGATCGCCTCGACGTCCTCCGCGGCGAGCAGCATCGCGAGATCGGCCTCAAGCGCGCGCAACTCCCCCACGCTGCTCTCGTCGACGTCGTGAAGCTCATCGACGGCAAGCTCACCGTCGGTGTCCTTCCTCATGATCACCAGATCCAGGACGCGCACGAGCTTGCGGTCAACCAGCGCCGTCAGTTCTGCCGCCATGGCCCCCGAGAAGTCGGCCTTGTCAGCCGGAAACTCGACCACCAGGTAGTCGACTGGGCCGAGTACGTCCAGCTCGCTGTCTGCCAATGTCATGTCGCTCCCTTCGTTTGGTCCTGCACGGTGTTCCTTACCGTGCCGGTTCACGGGGCGATCGTCATCGCCCGCATCAGGTGAGAACAACTCCGCGAGGCGACGCGGGCCTCTCGCTGGGAGGAAGGGCTCGCTGGATCAGCCCGTGCTACGGCTGGGGCGTCAACAGCCCGAGTCGCCCGGCTGCCTCAACGGCCTCTGACCGCGAGGACACGTCCAGCTTGCGGTACGCAGACTGCACCTGGCTCTTCACGGTGTTCAACGAGACACCCAGCTCATCCGCGATCTCGCCCAGCGAGTGATGTGAGGGGAGGAACTGGAGCACACGCAGCTCCGCCGTCGTCAGGTACACGGTTGCTGTCTGCGGCTGCGTCTCATGTCCCGCGATACGAGCGCGCGTCTCGTCGAGATGTCGGCGCAGAGCCGGTGCGTCGGGCACGAGCGTCAGAGAGGCCTCGGCCCTGGTGAGTAACGCCTCGGCGGCCGCGATGTCGTCGAGGATGACCGCCGTCTGGGCAAGCACCATGCGCGTCTGCGCGACGAGCCATGGGGCGATGTCGTGCTGGTGATCGACGAGGCGACGCGCCTGCGCTGCCTCGCTGCGCGCGGTCGCAGACTCGCCGGCCTGGGCTTCGACGAGTGCTGACATCGCGAAGACCGGGTGCTGTGTGCCGTATTGCTCGATCTGGTGGAGGCGCTGGACCGCACGCGCGCGACGCAGCCTGCGTCCCGCGGCCTCCCAGTCGCCGCGCTCGACGTCGATCAGCGCGAGCTGCGCACAGCACAGCGTCTGGAGCGGCGGGACGAAGTCCGTGGAATACCGCTCGGCGGCGGTGAGGCGCTCGGCGGCGTCACGCTCATCGCTCAGATACCTCGACGCTCCCTCGAGGAACAGCGCGACCGTGCGGTAGGGGCTGTCGTCCGGGAGGATCTCGCGGGCGCGGGCCGCCGCGGCGCCCATGGCGACGGCGCCCTCGCCGGCGATCGTGGCGCGCAGCGCATCCACGACGCCGACCAGCGGTGTTCCGTCGACCACGACCCCGTTCGACGCCGCCCCCGCGCGCTCCGCGTGCATGCGTGCAGCGTTCCCGTCCCCGACGTTGGTCGAACACCACCCGAGGATCACGTCGAGCTCCGGGTGCGCGGCACGCCCGTCCGCAGTGAAGCGGCCGATGAGGCGGGCGAGCTCACCCGAGCGCCCCTCGGTGAGCCACGGCGGTGTGATGCGCCAGACGTATCCGGCCGCGAGGTGCTCGTCACCGGCCTCGAGCGCGTGCGCGACAGCGCGCGAGAAGTCGTCATGGGCCGCGAACCATTCGGCGGCACGCACCTGGAGTCGCGGAAGCTCGTGCGTTGGCTCGAGCTCGGCGCGCAGCGTCTTCGCGAACAGCCTATGGATCCGGAAGCTCTCACCGTGGTGATCGAGCGGCAGCACCAGCAGGTTCTGGTCAGCGAATCGCCGCAGTCGTCCCTTGCTGTCGTGGCGGGCGAGCACTGCGTCGCAGAGCGGGCCGGTGAGCGTGTCCAGGATCGACGACCCCACGAGGAACGAGCGATCCTCGCTGGAGACCTGCGCGAGGACCTCCTCCTGGAGGTAGTCGGCGATCGTGAGGTCGGCCGCCAGCGTCTTGACGTCGGGATCGTGCCGAACCGCGATGGAGGCGAGGTACAGCGCTGCCGCCCAACCCTCGCAGCGCTCTACAAGGTACGTCGCCAGGTCGGGCGGGATGCCCGGGAGGGCGGCCTCGAGCAGCTTGAGGCTCTCGCCGGCGGTCAGCGCCAGATCGCGGATGTCGAGTTCATCCAGAACGCCTTCGGCTCGAAGCCGGGCGAGTTGCATTGCGGGCTGGCTGCGCCCCGAGATGACGAGCAGGCTGTGTTCCGGGAGGTGCTCGATGATGGTTCGCAGGACGTACTGGGCGCCTGCGGACCGCATGACGTCGGCGTCGTCGAGCACGAGGACGAACGGGCTCATCCCTCTCACGACAAGTGCGAGTTGCGGCAGCGCGACCGACTCGAGGGCGCCGGAGTCGCCGCGCAGCGCCGCGAAGATCTCCGGATCGATCGGCTCCAGGGAAGACAGCGCAAACGCGAGGTTGCGTGCCAGGCGTACCGGCTCGTCGTCGTCCGGCTCGAGACGGAGCCACGCGACGCGTCGAGGATCGTTCCCGGCCCATTGGGCCAGCAGCGTTGTCTTCCCGTATCCCGCCGGTGCAGTGACCATGACGACGCGGGACGCGCCGGACCCGGCCAGGCGGCGGAGCAGCCGTTCGCGACGTATCACGTGCCGCTCGACGGGCGGAGGCTCAAATCGCCCCGGGCTCGACTGACCGGGAGCGCCGCGTCGAGCGCCCGCGTCACGGTCCGTCGGGGAGACTTCGATCATCCGGGAAGTATGTCGTGTCGCGTCATGCCCTGCCTCTAGGTCCCGGCAGTCGTGTTTGGGCTCCGTGCGAAGGCTTCATCTGCTTGGGGTGATGCGCCGATGGTCGCGGGGCGCTGTGATCTGTGAGGCAGACAATGACTCAGCTCATCGCCATCGGCTATTGCGACGACGCTGGCGCGGCTGGCGCGGCGGATCGTTCGCGGAGCCTCGCCAGCGGTTTTGCCTTCGGGGCGGACGCAGTGGCGACGGTCGTCCGCCACCGCTGTGGCACGTATGACGCATGCACCTCGTACGTCCCGGACGGGGGTGGCGAGCAGTGGGGCCCCTTGCTGGTCGGGCTGATTGCCAGCGCCGTGCTTGGTGGGGGGACGAGCGGTCGGTCGCGCGCGACGCCCGATTCCGGGGCGCCCGGCGTCGACGTCATGTTCGCCGGTCAAGTTCACGACATGCTGGAGCCCGGCACCTCGGTGCTGCTCTTCGCGGTCCCGGACGACGCCTTCGATGATGCGATCCAGATGCTGGGCCCGCTTGGAGGGACGGTCCTGACGTCGTCACTGAGCGCCGAGCTCGACGACGCGGCTGCGGTGGCTCAGCATGTCGGCCGCGTTACGGCCTGAATGTCAGCATTTCGGCATTCGGCCGGGTCCAGATCACCTCATTCAGGGGACGCCTGACGGCCCCGACGTGATGCCGGGACGGCGAAGCGGTCGGGCCTGGCGCCGACGGGGGGCTTGAATGATCAGGCGTCGTCGGTTCGGCCGGCCGCGGGCTTGGCTGCGCCGGGGCGCCAGAGGCTCACGAGCCCGGCGACGAGCGTGACGAGGAAGATCTGCCCCATGAGCATCTCCAGGACCGCGAAGGACTGCCCGACCGTCCCGGCTGGGACGAGGTTGCCGTAGCCGGTCGTCGTGAGCGTCGTATAGCTGAAGAAGAGGTAGTCGCTCGCGGGAAGGTGGGCGACGCCGGTGAAGAACTCGCTGCCGCTCCAGCGCCCGTACGCGAGGTAGAGGAAGGCGAACAGCAGCCCGAGCAGCGTGAAGACGCTGATCGCGCCGAGCAGCGTGCGGGTATCGACCTCGCTCGCGCCGACGATCACGCGGCGCAGGATGGTGACGGCTGCGACGGTGAGCAGTAGCGAATCGGCGACGAATGCGGCGCTGAGCAATCGAAACGAGGGGATGCCCTCGGCGAGGATCGACGCCACCACGGCCGCGACGGCGGCCACGAGCGACAGGCGCACCCGCGCGGGGCGCACATCGGAGCTCGTCAGCGCGACGATCGCCGTCAGCGCGCCGACCGCGACCGCGGCCACCCGGCCGCCTGAGCCCTCGGGGGGCAGCGTCATCATCACGACGAACGTGATCAGGATCAGCAGGAGGACGAGCCCATAGGCGTCGCCGATCCGCTCGGCCATCTCGCGCCGCGTCTCGCGATGTGCTCGCGCCGCGTGGCGCGCTCTCGTGCCGAGCGCTCCTCGGACACCGGCGATGACGCAGCACGCTGCGACAAGCGCTTCATGCGTGCGCGTCCGGTTCGGCCCGCGCCGGCGGCGAGCCGTCCACGTCCGAGGCGTGCTGAGCCTCGATGCGCTTCGCGCGCCGCACCGCGTAGGCCGGCGACAGCGCGGATGTGATGATCAGCAGGGTCGTCGCGAGCACGAGCCAGAAGAAGATCGCCATGACGATGCCGATGCCGCCGTAGTACTTCGAGTACCAGTTGAGCCAGTTCGTGAACAGGATCGAGGACAGCGCGCGCAATCCGACCAACCCCGCGGTGGCGAGCAATGCGCCGGGCATCGTGTCGCGGATCGTCACGCGGCTGTGGAGCAGGAACACCGGTGTCCATGCGAGCAGCCCGACGATCGCGGCCACCCACAGCGGCGCGAGGACCCACTCGATCCACCCGCTCGCGGAGCGCAGCAGCGCCTCCTGCACGACGTACAGCAGACACCCGGCGAGGAAGACGATCAGCCAGAGCAAATAGCGTGCCTTGTCGACCAGGCCCCGCGTCGCCGGGAAGTCCCAGACGCGTGCGTAAACGAGCTGGAGCGTGCGACCGATGCCCAGGCCGAATGTCATGACGCTGGCCACCGCGATGAGCGTCGCTGTGAGCTGGTGTCCCCCTGCGCCCTCGAGCACGTCGCGCGTCAGCGTCGCCGTCTGGCCCGTGAGGTGCAGTCGGGCGATGACCCGCGCTGCGACCGCCTTCGGATCGCCCCCGACGTAGGACCCCATCGCGATCGCCGCCGGAAGCAGGGTGACGAAGAAGTACGCCGCGAGCAGCAGCGCGAAGAGCTGCCCGTCCGCCTGGCGATAGCGGCCGAACCACCCGACCGCGACGCCGGTGCGCGAGTGCTCCTCCTGACGGTCGGCCCATGCCTGGGCCTTGTCGGTGTACGTCTCCGTCCAGGCGAACGCGCGCGTCGCGAGGTCCACGACACGATCGCTGAAACGATCCGGCGCCTTGTCGCCTGGATCCTCCGGGGTGGGCGTCTGTGTGGTCTCTGCGGTCATGTCGGTGCTGCCCTTCCGCTCAGGTGAGCGCTTCGATCCCCAGGATCAGGGCGTAGACGCCGCCGGCGAGCGCCACGATCGCGCCCAGCGTCCAGCCGTTGGCCGACAGCCATGCCTGCGTACGCTGCAGTCCGGCCGCGACGCTGGCCGGGCGGACGAAGAGCGCGACGACGGTGATCTCGACGAAGATCAGCACGCCCATTGCGCAGATCAGCACGGCGAGGATGTCCGAGCTCGACGAGCTGCCGCTGTCGGCGATCTGCTGGACGGCAAGGAGGTACAGCGGCGAGGGCAGGAACATCGCGAGGCCGAGCACGAACGACCACTTCTGACTCGTCGTGGCGCGCTGCGACCACTCGGCGATCCGGCCCGGCTTGCCCTGCTCGTCGTCCACGGGCTTGTCGGGGTGGTGCGATCGCCTGCGCCACAGCCATCCGGCCAGCACGAGCAGCAGCAACCCGAAGAGCACCTGGACAGCGCCGCTGGCCGATTGGCTGCTCTGCGTCGTCGCGCCAGAGCTGTTCAGCACGGCGAGCGCGATCAGGCCCGCGGAGACGACCATCAACGCCGCGCCCGCGAAGTACGCGAGCACGAGCCGCCGCGGATGCTCCCCCGTCAGCAGCAGCAGCAGCACGAGCAACGCCGGCGGATAGATCGCCGCGCTGAGCGCGAGCGGGAGGGCAGAGGAGAGAGAGCTCATCCTCAGTGCGGCTCGACGTCCGTCTGCCGCTCAGCTCTGCGGTGCGATCGGCGGGCATTCCCATGTGGCGTCGATGACCTCGGGCCGCGGCAGGTACATGCGCAGGATCACGAACCACTCGCCCTCGGTCGGCGCGGGCAGCCAGTTCGCTGCGGCGTCGCCGTCGGGGGCCTCGGACTGCAGCCAGAGGGTCAGTCCGCCGTCGGCATCCTTCTTCAGACCCGCGGTGCGGTCGCCGATCGAGTAGCGGTCGATGGGGTTGGTAACCAGGTTGAGGTCGATGCCGTACATCCCCAGCGACCAGAACGAGTCGACCGGCGGCATGTTGTCGGCGTCGAAGTGGATCCGGTAGCGACGGTCGGCCTTGAGCTTGTCGCCGTTGGCGTCGTCGAAGTTGACGAGGTAGACGGCCTCGGCCGGGTCGTTGCACATGATCCCCGCCATCGACTGGTCGGCCGCGCGGAGCAGGAGGTCGTCGCCGTAGCGCCCGATCTCCGGAGGCGGGTAGCGCCATCCGTGGACCATCGTCGCCCAGTCGCCGCTGAGGAACTGCTGCTTGAGCAGCGCCATCCCGAGCACCTCGGCACGGACGAGACCCTGCTTGACCGCCTCGGGCTGGTCATCGATGTTCAGGCCGGGGCCGATACCCACGTGCGCGAACTGCTTCATCAGGAGCTCGTGATGCGCGGGGGGCGGGTTCTCCTCGAGCATCGCGTTGAGGGTCTTCAGCGGCCCGAGCGGATCGTCCTCGGGCTCGATCGGCACGAGCACGTCGCGCCGTTCGGCAGGGGCGACCGCGTCCTTGCCCCACTGGCTGAGCGGCGTGAGCGTGTACTGCTTCTGCAGCTCCTGGACCGTTGCGACGTCGGCGTCGCCATTGACGAGCGTGCGTCCCATGACCAGCACCGTCGGGGTGGGCGCGTGCGCGCGCGACTGATCGACATCGGCGGGCAGCTCGCCGTCGAAGCCGGGGCCCACGATTGCGAACGCGCCCGCCTTCGAGCCGGTCGCCCGCTGACCGATGTAGTCGAAGTTGTCCGAGTCCGCGCTCATCAGCTCGAAGGTGAAGTAGCGCTCACCCATGTCGGGATGCGAGAGGATGATCGGCTCCTCGCTGAGGTCCAGCCAGGCGGTCGAGTAGAGCGTGTCGTTGTTCGGGCAGCCGCCGTCGCGGTAGGAGGCGTCCATCAGCTGCGCGGCGTGCCAGAACTCGTTCAGCGCCGCATACGGGACGAACTTCGGGTTGCGCGGCTGGGTCACCCACTTGTGGCGGACCTGCGCGTTGTAGATGTACGGGAATCCGTAGATGAACGCCTGCAGCCCTGTGCTGTACGCGTACTCCGAATGCCAGTCCTCGACCTTGCCGGTCAGCATCGGGCTGACCGCGGACTTCAGCATCGGAGCCGCCTTGCGCAGCTTCTTGGCGCGCTTGCCGAGCTCTACCATGTCGTACCTCAGATCACTATTCGATGGGTGACGGGGACGGTCCCGTCAGGGCTTGAAGTTGCTGAACGGGCCGCCGACGCGGTCGTACGTGTTGCCCAGCTCGTCCTGGGTGATCCGGACGTTGCCGTCGTCCGAGAGGAGGACGAGGTCCTGCTCGAGCGTCACGGTGCGGAAGCTCCAGCCGGGCTCCGGCTTCAGGCGGCCGCCGAGGTCCTTGAGGCTCTCGTAGGTCTGATCCGGATCCACGATCAGGCTCGCGGACTTCATCACCCACGAGTCGCCGTCGGGGTCATCGAGGATGAACGCCGGCGATCCGGCGTTGATGCCGAGATGGGTGTCCCGCTTCCCGTGGATCTCCTTGTAGGCCACGGCCTCGTGCTTGCGCATCTCCTTGGGAACCTCGAGCCACATCACCCACCGCGCCCTGAGCCCGTTGAAGTCGGATTCCCGGCCGACCATGGCCTCCACCCAATCCAGGGTCCAGAGCCGCGGGCCGTTCTTGAATGCGCCGAGGAGATCGAACTCCTCCTTCAGCTGGTCGACGTTGACGCCGTCGAGCACCTCCTGCGGGCAGGTGTCACCGGTCCCGTCGGGGTCGTTCAGCCCGATCGTGTTGTAGATCCCGGCGGTCAGATGGTGCGGGAGCACGTTGCCGCCGATCAGGAAGATCTCGGTGTAGCGCTGACCACGGGTGCCCTCGAAGCGCATCAGCTGAGCGCCCTCGTCGTCGTGCGGAAGCTTCGCTGACAGCTTCATGAAGCTGCTCTCCTCTCGATGGTGCTCATCCGGTGGACCTGACCGGCGGGAGCGTGAAGGGTGCCGTCGAGTGCCGCGTCCTTCGGCCACCAGATCCGACGGTGAGGCTGAGACGACCGGCCCGTGAGCGCGGCGAGCCGGTTGGACTCCTCGTGCTGGCCGGGTGACGGGGTTGGGTCCAGAGACCGAGCGCTATCCGGGATGATCGCGTGATTGGTCACGACGACCACCGTACGGTCGCTCCCCCAGCTGGGCATCACCCGATACGGGCGACGCGACAGGGTCAGCCAAACAGGCCAGACCGCCGACCATCCAGCGGTGCCGACTACGTCACTCCGCGCTCCTGTCGACGGCTCGCGTTCCGGGCACGGCAAGACGTGGCGCATCCCCCTGATCGGGCGATGCTGGTGCCATACCGAGCCCATACGTTCGAGGTCTGGTCGTCGGCCCGTGAGGGCCCTGAGGTCGGAGGAACAAGATGGAATGGCTTTCGCTAGCGGTCTGGATCATCATCATCATCATCGGCACGCCGCTCGGTGCGGCGGCGGTGATGGGGGCATGGGGGCTCGGCGTGCAGGTGCTCTTCGCCATCGCGGGGCTTGTCTTCTGCGGTCTCTTCATTTTGGGAGGGGGCGCCGAGTGGCTTGCGTGGGGAGCGTTCGCGGCGGCGATTCTCGGCGAGCTGGCAGTGGTCGGCGGCGTATCAGAGCTGATCGATGAGAGCCGCTCGGTCAGCATGGCTGGCTCGGCGGCCGAGGAGTCTGCGGCAGCTGCGGCTGGAGTGCAGGCCTGCCTGTACCCACTGGCGGCGGTACTCGCAATCGGGATGGTCGCGGGGATCGTGACCGTCAGCTGAGTGCTGCGTCCGCACCCGGGGGCGTGCCCGACCGCGAGCACACGCCACGTTCAGGTCAGGGGCGGCAGGCCCTTGGCGATGAGGTCTACGCCGAAGACGAGGAAGAGCACTGCCATCACTGCGTCGTTGTGGATGGCGAGCCAGCTCTTCATCTCGTCAAGGCGAGCCTTGGCGTGCTCGCCGCCGAGGCGGAAGTAGCCGACCGGTGCAGCGATGGTGAGGCTGCCCACGATCACGAAGACGAGCAACGAGCCGATCGCGTCCGTTGTCGTGAGCCCGAGCTGCGCGAGTCCGGCGCCGGCGGCGAGCGCGAGCATGAGGTTCTTCGGGTTCACCCCGGCGAGCAGGACCCCGAGGCCGAGCGCCTTCGCGGGCGTGAGGGAATCGATCCCGCCCATCCATTTCGGCATCTCCGGCTCGGTGCCCGGAGCCGGGCGGGCGCGCCAGTTGCGTGCTGCCAGGAGCAGGAACACAAAGCCGAATGCGATCTTCCCCCACGCGACGGCATCCGATGTGCTGCTGCTCGTCGATGCGTTGCCCTGACCAGCGAGGATGTACGCGGCGCCACTGACGACGGCGAGCGCCGCGAGCCATCCGAGCAGGAACACAGGCCCGTTCACCTGCGCCCGTCTGGAGAACAGCATCAGCGTGACCGCGATGATCGGGACCGGGCTGATCGCCACGCCCACCGCGAAGACGAGAACCTCGCTGATGCCCTGCCCCATGGCCGCTGATCCTCGCAGTACGCGGCGCGTCTTTGTTGAACCGGGTGCTACTTGGTCGCCGAGCCCTCGAGGGCGTGTTCGTCGACCTCGTGCTCGGCGAGCAGGCCGATTTCGACGAGATCCAGGGGGCTGATAAAGCCGTCGCTGATGCGGAACCCTCCGGCGCGCGCGATCGCGTCGCGCAGCGGGACGGCCCAGTGATGCTCGAGCAGGATGAGCGCGGCTGCCGAGCCGTTGGGGATCTCCTCGATGACATCCCACTCCTCCTCGTCGGAGAAGGCGTGGATCTCGCCGTCGGCAACGGCCTCGGCGCCTGCCTCAGCGCCGGCTGCTGCGCCTTCCTCGCCGTCCAAGCCCAGCCCGATGAGAGCGCCGATCGCGCTGCCGAGCTCGATCGCCTCGTCCTTCGTCAGGTTGCTGATGTGGGCGACCTGGGCGTCGCCGTTGTCGTCCTTGTACACGGCGAGCGCGTCGATGACGCGCACGGCATCGCTCTCGCGCAGGCGCTCGAGCTCCTCGAGGATCTCCCCCTGGAAGTCGGGACTCTTGAAACCCAGTACTAGGAGCTGCACAGGTCCGATGGCCATGGCCTCGTCCTTCCGGTCGATGGTGCCTATGTGCCGGTGGTCCGGCACGGACGACGTTAGGCCTGGAAGACCGTGGCTGCTTCACCCTGAGCGGGTGATGGTCCCAGAGCGAGGCTCCGTCACACCGACGTGCATGGGTGGCGTGGCTGGAGCGATCCGGCGTGGTCGTCCCGGCCGGCCGGTGGGCGCGGGTGGGGACGCCACAGGCTCACCAACCCGGCGACCAGCGTCACGAGGAAGATCTGGCCCATCAACATCTCGAGGACGGCGAAGGACTGGCCGACGGTATCCGCCGGGACGAGGTTGCCGTAGCCGGTCGTCGTGAGCGTCGTGTAGCTGAAGAACAGGTAGTCGCTCGCCTGCGGCCCAGCCGTGAAGAACGAGCTGCCGCTCCGGCGCCCATACGCCAGATAGAAGAACGCGAACAACAACCCGATCAGGGTGTAGACGCTGATGGCGCCGAGGATCGTGCGGGAGTCGACGCGACTGGCGCCGACGACGCGAGGCAGAATCGTGACGGCGGCAATGGCTGCAGGACGGAGGCGGCGACGAATGCGTACGTCTGAGCTCGTCAGCGCGACGATCGCGGTCAGGGCGCCGACCGCGATTGCCGTCACCTGGCCGCCGGAGCCCTCGGGCGGCAGCGTCATCGTCACGACGAACGTGGTCAGGATGAGCAGGGGGGACGAGCCCGTAGGCGTCGGCGAGCCGGGCGGCCAATTCGCGCCGCGTCTCCTGACGCCGTTGGGCACGATCGCGCGCGGGGCGCTCGCCGGTCACGATCGCCTCACGGCGCGGGGTTCCGCCCTGCGGCGAGCCCGGCGACGGCGCGAAACGCCTTCCACGGCGACGTCGGCAGAACAGCCGACGGAGACGCGCCGGGGTGCTGGCGGGCGATGCGCACGGCGAGCGCGCCGGGGCTGCTGGCAAAGCGGAGCGGCGCGTCCAGGACGACGGCCTCGCCGTCGATGCCTGCTGGGATTCCGCTATCCGAGCGCACCTCGAACGCGGCGGACGTCCACTGCGTCCAGGGCACACGCGACCGCTTCTGACCGGACGAGTCGGCGAAGACGGTGATCCCGAGCACACCGCCGTCGAGACGAGGCCGTGTGCCCGAACTCACCGCGCCGAGCCGATACGCGTTGTTCGAGACGAGGATCGCAGCCCCGGAGCTGTGCTCCTGTCCGTCCGGGCCCGTCCAGCGCAGGGCCGGGGCCTTTCCGTCCGGTCCCAGGGCATCGGGCACCGCGTCCAGGATGGTTCGCAGCTTCGCCTCGCGGTACCCCTTCTGCTGGACGGCCTCGGCGTACAGGCCGAGCGAGACGTTGTTCACGAACACGCGGCCGTTCACCTCGGCCAGATCGATGCGCCGCTCGCCCCCATGGACGAACGCGTCGAGTGCGCCGACGACGTCGTCGCGGTCGACGCCAAGATCGAGCGCGAAGTGGTTGCGCGTGCCCGCGGGGATGCAAGCGTAGGGCAGGCCGTGCGCGGCCGCCGCGGCCGCGATGATCGCCTGGGTCCCGTCACCGCCGGCCGCCGCAACCGCGTCGGCACCGGCGGCGACGGCGTTGCGAACGAGCTCGGTGAGGTCGTCCCCGAGCTTCAGCTGGATCGGCTCGATGCCGCGCTTTCGCGCCTCGTCCTCGAGGTTCGCCTTGGTGGCCTTGCCGCCTCCCGACTTGGGGTTCCAGAACACGACTGCCTTCTGCGGCGCGGGCGCCTCGGGCAGCGCGACCTTCACCGTGAACGCGTGCCGTGCCGCCGCGAGCGCAAACACCAGTGCGGCGATCACCGCGAGCTCCCCCAGGAGCGGGCCGATGACCACGATCAGCCCCAGCGCCGCTGCGAGCAGCAGCACAGCGATCGTCAGGCTCAGCCAGCGCGCCGCCCCGCGACGCACGACGCCGTGCCAGGCGAGCGGCGCCCCCACCACGACGAAGGCGACCACGAGCAGCCCGCGTGGGAACTCGGTGATCGCGATCGCGAGACCGCCCGCCAGCGCGAGCCCCAGGAGCCCCAGGGCGGCGATCGCGGCGGCCTGCCGGTGCCCGCCGGGAACCGCCCGGCCGGCGTCCCCGCCGGGCCCCGCGGCCCCACCGTTCTCTGCGCCGTCCCTATACACCGAGGAGCTTCTGCTTTGCGGCGTCGAACTCCTCCTGCGTCAACGCACCGCTCTCGCGCAGGCTTTCGAGCTGGGTGAGCTCTGCAGCCACGTCGGGAGCCGCCGCCGCGGGAGCCCCCGCCGCCTGGGGAGTTGGCGGCGGCGGGGGCGCCGGGGGCTCCGCGACGGGCTGCTCCGCCTGCTCCGGCGCGGCCATGTCCGCCTGCTCCTGCTGCTGCTCCTCTTCCTCGTGCTGATGGTGCTTGTGCACCGCATAGGCGCCGCCCGCCAGCATCGCGGCGCGACGACGGCGAACGCGTCGTCTTCTTCCAAAGGGCATCGTTCAACTCCTTCTCTGATTGAGGATCGGGTCAAGCCCCGCAAGCGAGTCGGCGCGTCACCCGGCCGGGCGCACGCCGCTCGCTGGGGGCTCGCGTCACACGGAGGTGTCGCCGTAACGCTCGGGTGCCTTGGCGAGCTCGTAGATCACGATGATCGCCAGCGCGAAGATGCACAGACCCCAGAACGGGTAGGCCGGGATCGACAGCAACGCGGCGATCGCGCTGAGCGACGCGGCGAAGATCCCCAGCCAGCGGCCGAAGCCACCTCCGGAGAACAGCGAGAAGGCAGCGATCAGCTCGATCGCGCCGATGATCAGCGTCACCCATCCCCACGTATGGATGCTGCTGATGATGTACTTCTGGTCGTTGACGAAGAACTTGGAGTTGCTGATCGCGGCGATCCCCCAGATGACGTTGAG